>Ga0137399_10001086_pt1 | contig 12056 bp, 13 predicted proteins | sample czorhiz316metaG_FD_104810 | JGI IMG/M metagenome (GOLD analysis project Ga0137399, IMG submission 104810) | Vadose zone soil microbial communities from Angelo Coast Range Reserve, California, USA - czorhiz3.16 metaG | ecosystem: Environmental > Terrestrial > Soil > Vadose zone | place: USA...
AACATCGCCCGGTCCTTTGCGAGCGGGACCTGCGCGACGTTGTGGTGGACGATCTCCATCCCGGCGCAGGCGCGGCCGACGGCGGCCTCGTCGCGAATGTCCCCCGGGACGAACTCATCCACGGAATCGCCGGGGTCGGGTGGCACGATGTCGAAGTTTCGAACCGAGTGACCTCGCGCGCGGAGGAGCTGGCGCAGGGCGGTTCCGAAGTAGCCGGAGCCTCCGGTAACGAGGATTCTCATGAGAGGCGTCCTCGCGGTCGCGCGGAGTATCGCGACGCGGCTAGAGCTGGCCTCGCTCGAGGCACCAGCGAATGCTGCGGCGCATGCCCTCTTCCAGCGCGATCATCGGGCGGTAGTTCAACTCGGACTGCGCCCTGGCCACCGAGCACGCGATCGTCTTGTTCATTTCGGACAGGACATGGAGCTGCTGCTGGTAGGCCCCGAGCGATTGAATCGAGGCGTCCATGAACTGGGCGACGTCGCTGGCGATGGATGGCAGGCGAAGCCGCCGATGTGCGCACTTCTGGCCGAATTCGCTCTCGAGCAGACGCTCCACGGTGTCCATGATCTGGTTCATCGTGTACGGTCGCTCATCCGCGATCCAGTAGATCTTCCCGTTCGCGGATGCGGTCTTCGCGGCCAGCAGAAGGCCTTGCGACAGGTTGTCGATGTAGGCCATGGATCGGAGATTGTTTCCGTCTCCCACGATCGGCCCCTTCCCGTCGCGAATCATCTGGAGGAACAGGGTCTGGCGCGGCGGTTGAAACGGCCCGTAGAACCACGGCGCCCGGACGACGACCGTTTCCAGAGCCCCGGATGCCTGGACTTCCTTGACGGCCATCTCCATCAGCATCTTCGATCGGCCGTAGTTCATGTAGGGGTGGTAGGGCGAGGACTCGTCGAACAAGTGATCCCGCCGTGGATTGCATCCGCACTGCGAGTTGCTCGAGACCACGACGGCGCGTTGCGCACCCGCTTCCCGGGCCGCGCGCATGAGGTTCCGCGTGCCGTCCACGTTGATTTCGTAGAACTCGGCCACGCGACGCGGATGGATCACGCCCGCAGTGTGGAACACGGTCGAACCGGCTCCATCCTGGCACAGGCGAGCGCACGCGGCCGGGTCACGCACGTCACCCTCCACGACCTCGATCCCGGGACCCAGGGAGCGCAACGTCGAGGCATCCTGCCCGGGCAGGATCAACGCGCGGACTCGCGCGGCGTCGACGTTGGCCCAGGGGGAATCGGGGAGGCCGCGGACCAGTGCGCTGACGAGGCCCTGGCCAAGCCAGCCGGCGGCGCCGGTCACGATTGCGAAGGGGGCGCTGGAACTCACGATTCTCCGATCGGATGAGGGCGAATTCATCGGGGCGCCCGGGAGGTGCGCTCGAAACAATGAGCATATCACGGCCACTGATGCGTGCGGAGCGGCCCTACCCCTCCGCCTTCTTCCTCCGCGGCGGGAACAGAAAGAACACCGCGAGCCCCATCATCACCGCGAGCGCGATCCGCGCGTGCCAGAACGTGAGCAGCGTCGCGGCGAGATAGATGGTGGGTCCGAAGAGGTACTGCTGGTGGACCGCGATCACCTCGGGCGCATCATGCGGCAGGCGCAGCAGCGGCGGGTGCCGATGGCGCGACGACGCATAGCGCCACAGCGCGTTGAACGCGATCGCGATGTAGACGAACGTCCCGCCATAGACGCTGACCGCGACGCGCTCGCCGGGATGGCCGAGGTAGGCCGCCACGAGGTTCGTCGGAAACGGCACCACGCTCACCCCGAGCAGCAGCATGCCGTTCAGCACCGGCAGCCAGTGGTCCACGCGCCGGACCAGCGTGAACAGCCGGTGATGGTTGAGCCACATGATGCCGATGGTGGCGAAGCTGGTGACGTATGCCGCGTACGAGGGCCATTGCTCGAGCAACCGTCGGCCGAGGCCTCCGGTGCCTTCCGGCAGCTTGAGCTCGAGCACCAGCAGCGTGACCGCGATCGCGAACACGCCGTCGCTGAACGCCTCGAGGCGCGCGGTCTCCTTCTCGTCGCGCTCCTTGAGAGTCGGTGCATTCATTGGGGGCGCTTGCTCCTCAATTGTGTTCTCCGCCGGGCGGCGACGCGGCGGGCTTCTGCTGCAGCCGCCGCTCGATCTTCTCCCTCACCCGCTGCCCGCGTTCGATCAGGCTGTCGAGCGAGAGCAACGCGTGGCGCTCGCCGGGCGAGGCCGGGACTCCCATGCACGCGGCATTGACCAGCGCCTCGTAAGGCAGGCCCTCGCCGAGCCCGGGCGAGGGCGGGGTTTCGCCCGGCAGCGGCAGCGCCCTGGACCAGCGCTCGCACGCCTCGAGCATGGCGCGCCGCTCGAGCTCGATCAGCGGATCATCCTCAGTGAACGGGGCCTGGGGATGCGGCACGACCCGCGCCGAGCGATACGGAAACTCGCGGGTCACGGCTCCGATCCGGACGCGAGCGATGCCGAGCACGCGCAGGTCGTAGCAGTCGTTGGGGAGCCATTCGACGGCGTCGATGCGTGCCAGGCAGCCCACCGGATGGAACTCGGGGCTGCCTCGATACTCGTCTTCCCAGCCGGGCTTGAGCAGCGCGAGCGCGAGCAGCCGCTCGGTCGAGAGCGCCTCGCGGATCATGGTGCGATAGCGCAGCTCGAAGATGTGCAGGGGAATCGAGGTGTGCGGGAACAGGACCACGTTCGGGAGTGGGAAGATCGGGACCGGATGCTTCGGAGCGAACTCCAACGCGGCCTCCGTGCTTCTGCTGACCCCCGTCTGTCTGCTCGGATCAATCTTCGCCGACGAATTCCAGCAGGTCCTGAATGTGGCCTTCGACCTTCACCTTGGGATAGATCTGCGCCACGCGTCCGGTGCGATCGATCACGAACGTGGTGCGCTCGATTCCCATGTACTTCTTGCCGTAGAGATTCTTCTGTTTGTACACGCCGAACATCTTCGACACCGAGGCGTCCTCGTCCGCGAGCAGCGGAAACGGGAGCTTGTGCTTCTCCCGGAAGTGCTGATGCGACTCGAGCCCGTCGGTCGAGATGCCGAGGATCACGGCATGGTGCTTCTCGAACTCGGCGTTGTAGTCGCGGAAGTCGCAGGCTTCCTTGGTGCAGCCGGGAGTCTCGTCCTTGGGATAGAAGTAGAGGATCACGGTCTGCTTGCCCTTGAACTGCCGGAGCGAGATGGGCTCGCCGGTGGTCGACGGCAGGCTGAAATCCGGCGCGGTCCTGCCGATCACGGGCAGCATTGCGGTGGTCATCCATCCTCCGAAAGCGGGGCCGGGCCCCCGAGGGAGCCCGGCGGCAGTGGGCGCGTCGCGCCCGGTGTCTCGATACGCTACTTGGTCTGGACCGCCGACATGGCGAGCGCCCGCTCGAGGTTCTGTTCCACCACGTTCCAGTCGAGGTTGTTGAAGAACGCTTCGATGTACTTCGCGCGCGCCCGTCCGTAGTCGATCCAGTACGCGTGCTCGTACACGTCGAGTGCCAGGATCGGCGTGGCGTTCCAGAGCGGGAACGTGTTCTGGGCGTCGCCGACCACGGTGGTGAGCGTGTTCCAGTCGTGGTCGTACGCCAGCCACACCCAGCCGCGCGCCGCGATTCCCGAGGCCTTGAAATCCGCGAACCACGCGTCGTACGAGGGGAAATCGCGCTTGATCATCTCGGTCAGCTTGGCGCCGGGGGCTCCGCCCTTGCCGCCGAGGTGCCCGAAGTAGATCTCGTGGTTCTTGACCCCGCCGAGCGCGAACGAGAGGTCCACGCGCAACGCGCGCAGGTCGCTGAAGATCTGGTTCGCGGCCGCGCGATCGACGTTCGTCAGCTTGTCCTGAATCTCGTTGGTCTTCGCGATGTAGCCCTTGTACAGCTCGTAGTGTTCTTCCATGGTGCGCGCCGAGATCCCGTTCAGCTCACGGATCGAGGCAAACTTGCGGGGCTCGAGCTTCGGAAACGGCATGGGCTTCCTCCTTCGAATGGGGCGGGCGGAGCGATCCGCCCGGGAAGATCGTCACGACGGGAACGCTGACGTTAGACCCCCGTCCGAGCGGGTGTCAACCGCCGGACGAGGGGCGCGCACGCACGGATCGAGCGCTCCGGATGCGGCCCGCGCGCACCGAATCGAGCAGCGCGCGGACCCGCCCGCCGCTCACCTCGCACGTCATGTCGGAGGCCAGGCAGCCGGCGAGCGTGTAGCCGCAGCCGCAGGTGCAGCGCTCGGCGTTCGCGAAGCGCAGAAAGATCTCGCGCCGGGCGGGATCGAGATCGGTGTAGTCCACGTTGCGCACTTCGTCGAGCCAGCGGCTCTTGAACGCGGCGGAGTCCGGGCGCGCGATGGCGAGTGCGCGATCGATCGCGGCGTCGTCCACCGCGGTGTCGGCGGGAGACGGCGGCGCCGCCACGGTGAGTTTCGCGGTCGGCACGCGATGCCACGACGTGGCCCAGGCCGCGAGGCCGACGATGAGCGCGGCCAGGATCGCGAGCGCGAGCGGCGAGACGCGGCCGGCCTGAGACGCGTTCCCGGGACCGGTCACGCCGTTTGAATCTGCGCGGTCTTTCATGCGGGGAGTCTACGCCATTGGCCCGCCCCTCGGTCCGCATTGACCCGAGGCTTGACCGGCTCCTAGCATCCGCGGCCTCGCCCACTCGAAAGGAGCGCTGCTTGAGCTGGACCCGGGCCGTGTCTGCCGATCAGGCGACCGGCGAACTCGCGAAACTCTACGAGCGCATCCGCGCGCGATCCTCGCGCGGACAGGTCTCGAACCTGTGGCAGACCTGTGGACTCGATCCGCGTGGTCTCGGTGCGCTGTTCGCGCACTACGAAGCGTTGATGGCCGACCCCGCACCGTTGTCTCCGGCCCAGGCCGAGGCGATCTCGCTGGTGGTCTCGGCCACGAATGGCTGCGGCTATTGCGTGGCGCATCACGGACCGCGCTACGCGAAAGCGTGCGGGGACGAGGCGCTGGCGCGCGCGGTGGCCGTGGACTATCGCGAGGCGAATCTCGCGGCGCGCGATCGTGTGCTGCTGGATTGCGCGGTGGCGCTCACCTGCGAGCCGGGCGAGCGCAAGCAGGAGGACGTCGAGCGCCTGCGCGAATACGGATTCGACGATCTCGCGATCCTCAAGGCGACGGAGATCGCCGCGTTCTACAACCTGGTCAATCGGATCGTGAGCGCGCTCGGAGTCGAACTCGAGGACGGCGTCGCCGCGTGGGAGTTCGGAGCACAGCGATGAGCGGGCGCGCGCAGCGGCGCGGCTCTCAGCCCCAGCCCTTCTCCAACAGCTCGCGCGTCTCCTCGACCGCCACCCGCCACAGCGCGAACACGTCGTCGTCGCTCCGAAAATAGCGCCCGCCGAAATTGCCGTCGCCGAGCAGCTGGCGGCCGGTCGCGGGATTGCCCGCCGCGAGCTTGCCGAAGTCCACCAGCGGTTTCTGCTGATCCGGCATCGTCACGCCTTCGAGCCGTGTCCACGGGAAGTTCTCCATCCACGAGGCGTGGCCGGCCACCGGGTCGATCTCCCGCACCTGCTTCTCGACCCTGGGGCCCATCCACCAGTGGTGGATGCGCAGCTTCACGTGCGGGTGATCGGCGATGAACTCGTTCACGAACTGATTGAGCGGCGAATTGCCGCCATGGCCGTTCACGATCAGCAGGCGCTTGAAGCCATGGACTTCCAGGCTGTCGAGCACATCGCGCATCACGGCGATCAGGGTCGCGACCCGGAGCGAGATCGAGCCGGGGTAGGCGCGAAACACCGGGGCGACTCCATACGGCATCACCGGGAACACCGGAACGCCGAGCGGCTCGGCGGCTTCGACCGCGACGCGCTCGGCCAGCAGATTGTCGGTCGCGAGGCTCAGGTACGCGTGCTGCTCCGTGCTTCCGATCGGAATCACGGCGCGGTCGTCGCGCTCGAGGTATTTCTCGATCTGCATCCAGTTCATCGCCGCAACCTTCATGGACTCGCTCCGTTCTATCTGGCGCCGATCGCTTCCCGATAAATCGCCGTCAGTCCGGCGAGATGTTTCGCCGGGTTCGACCTCTCGCGTACCCGCTCCGCCCCCACGCTCGCCCAGCGGCGCGCCGCCGCGTCGTCGATCGCGCGGCGCAGTGCGGCGGCGAGCGCGTTGGCATCGCCGGGAACGCAGAGTTGTCCGGTGACTTCGTGCTCGATCAGCTCCGGGATCGCGCCGATCCGCGCCGCCACCACCGGACGCTCGTCCAGCAAGGCCTCGGCCGCGGCGTAGCAGAAGTGCTCGTAGAACAGCGACGGCACGATCACCGCCGCCGCGCTCCGGCGGGTCGCGGCGAGATCCGCGTCGTCGAGATGTCCGACCCGGCTCATGGTGGGGATCCCGTGCCGCGCGGCGGCGAGCATCGAGCCGAGCGGTCCCTCGCCCGCGACCACGAGCCGCGTGGGCGCGATGGCGCGCGCGATCGCGGGCAGCAGCGCCACGCCCTTCTCGATCGACAGCCGCCCGGCGAACAGCACGTACGGAGAGGGATCAGCCGCGATGCGCGGCGGTTCGAGCGCCGGCTCCTCCGCCGGGGTGACCTCGCGCGGCTCGTCCGCAGGGAGCGCCGGCTCGACGCCGTGGGCCAGCACGCGCAGCGCGGGTGCGGCCACGCCGAACTCGATCGCCTTGTCGCGCACGAATTGAGACGGCGCGATCCAGAGCTTCACGTGCCGGTACGCGTCCATCGCCTGATGCGCGTAGGCCTCGATCATTCCGACCCCACTCTTCGCGCGCGATTCCTGGACGCACCCGGTGGCGAGCGAGTGCCAGTGCGACCCGCCCTTGCAGCGCTCGCATGGCGCCCCGTGCGCGAACAGGATGCGGTTCGTGCACCACGGCTTGAAATCGTGCAGCGTCATCACGGTCGGCACCTGTTCGCGCTCGAGCGGGCGCAGGATCGACGGCGTGAGGTAGCGGCTCGGGGCGTGGAGGTGCGCGACGTCGGGCTTGAAATCCTCGAGGATCGCATTCATCGCGCGTGCCGCCGGACCCGACCAGATCGCGCGCGGCAACAGCGCGACCTGCCGCCAGGCCGGCGTGCTTTCGCCGAAATCCGCGGCGGGCGCGAAGCGCGCCGTGGTCGGGCTCTCGAGGTTTCGCGAATCCCGGATCGCGAGGTGCGCGACCTCGTGCCCCGCGGCCGCCAGCCAGCGCGATTCGTCGAGGTAGGTGCGCTCGACGCCACCCCTCAGGTAGTGGAACGCGTTGACCAGAAGGATCCGCAACGGATGCCTCGCGAGCGTTGGGGGCCGCGGAGTTACGGGCCGGGTCGTCCGGCCGGCGCGCACAGTAGCACAGCGATCACGGGCATCCGGCCCCACGACGGCCCGCGCGTCGAGCTCGAAAACGTCGCACGGCGTGATACGGTTCGTTCATGTCCGATCACGCCGGTCGCGTGAGCCGCCGCGCGTTTCTCGCTCTGCTCGCAGGCGCTCCCGCCGTTCTCGCGGCGCGGGCGCGCTGGCTCGGCGTGGATGAAGCCGAGGCCGCCGCGGAGCTGCTCGCTTCCACTTCCGCCGACTCCACCCGCCGGCTCCCGCCCACGCCCGACTGCGACGACGACGATGAGCCCACGCCGAGCGTGACCGAAGGGCCGTTCTTCAAGCCGCGCTCGCCCGAGCGTGCGTCCCTGATCGAGCCCGGCATGACCGGTCCCCGCATGAGCGTTTCGGGCATCGTGTTCACGCAGGGCTGCCGGCCGGTTCCCGGCGCCCTGATCGATTTCTGGCAGGCCAGCCCCGAGGGCCATTACGACAACGTCGGCTTCCGCCTGCGCGGCCACCAGTTCACGGACGCCGACGGCCGTTACCGGCTCGAGACTCTGGTCCCGGGGCTCTACCCCGGCCGGACGCGTCACTTTCACGTCAAAGTCCAGGCCCCGCATGGCCGCATCCTGACCACCCAGCTGTTCTTCCCCCGCGAGGCCCGGAACCAGGAAGACTTCATATTTCGCCCCGATCTATTGATGTGGGTTCGGGATACCAACGATTCCCGGGAGGGCCGCTTCCACTTTGTATTGAGAACCGGATAATGTAGGCTTTTGCTGTGCTCCCCGCATCCCGCACTCGCATCCTGAGCCTGGCCATCGCGTTGCTCCTCGTCGTCCGGCTCGCCGGCGGCGCCTCTGCGGCCCTGGTCGAAGCCCATCGCGTGCACCAACTCCTGGATTTCCCGAGTACGCTCAAGTTCGCTCCCGATGGCCGTCTGTTCTACCTCGAGACGTTCGCGGGCAACGTCATGTATTACGCGGATTCGAATGCGATGGCGCCCACGCTGTGGGCGTCGATTCCGGTGATCAGTACGGTCGAACACGGATTATTGGGAATGGCATTTCATCCGCAATTCCCGGATTCCCCCTACGTTTACTTCTACCATACGAATCCGACTCCCTATTTCAATCGAGTCGTGCGGATGACGGATTCGTCCGGAGTGGGGACCCATTATTGCGTGATCTTCGACGGCCTCCCGTGTGGGTCCGAGTCCCATGAGGGCGGCCGGCTCGCGTTCGGCCCGGACCGGATGCTGTACGTCACGGTCGGTGATCAGGGGGTCGAGGCGAACTCGCAGGACACCAGTACGCCGCTCGGGAAGATCCTGAGGCTCACGACCATGGGACTTCCGGCCCCCGGGAATCCGTTCGGGCCTTTGAATCCCGCGATCGCATACGGCACGCGCAATTCCTACGGAATCTGCTTCGATCCTCTGAACGGAGATGGCTATTTCACCGAGAACGGGCCGACCTGCGACGACGAGCTGAACTTCCTCCAGTTCGCCGCGAATTACGGATGGGGGCCGAATCACGTATGCGGCGTGATCCCGCCCGGCACCATGGCGCCGATGTGGTCGATCTCGCCCACGATTGCCCCGACCGGGATCTGCGTCTACCGCGGCAAGACGCTCCAGCCCTACAACGGCGACCTGTTCTTCACGAGCTTCAATCAATCGAATCTGTGGCGTGTCGTCCTGAGCCCGGCGGGCCCCGACCAGGTCGGATCGGTCCAGGTGTTCTCGGAGTTCGACGAGGCCGCGCTCGACGTCACGGTGGGGCCGGATCAATCCATCTGGGTCTCGACCGCCTCCAGCATCTGGCGCATCGCGCCCTCGCTGCTCGCCACCGACGATCGCACGGCTCCGCTCGCGAACTGGCGCCCGGGACCGTCGCCGTTCACGAATCACATCACGCTGGCACCGCGCGACGGCGAGCGGTTGCGGCGCATCGACGTGCTGGACGTGAGCGGCCGGCGGGTGCGCACGTTCACCGGCCCGTTCAGCGCCACGGCGGGCTGGGATGGGCACGACGAGTCGGGGCGCTCGCTGCCCGCGGGGGTTTACCTGATGCGCGGCGAGCTGTTCTCGGGCCGCCAGATCATGCGGAACGTGGTGCGGCTGGCGCGCTGACGCCGACCGGGAATTCCACCAGCGCCGCGCCGATGCCGGGGCTCGCCTCGTAACAGCGCAACGCCCCGCGCACCCCGTCGCCCAGAAAACCCCGCAGCACTTCGAGGTGGCGCAGCCCGGCCTCGGGCCGCGCTTTTCCGAGCGCTCCGCGCCCGCCCGCGCCGGCGTGGTCCCATTCGCCGCGCTCGAGCGCGGCCAGCACCGCCTCGTCGAACGCGCGCGCCTCCGGCACGTCGCGGCGCAGGTTCCACGCATGCTCGTTGCACGACAGCACGCCGCCCACCATGAACGCGACGCGCTCGTTCCAGCGCTCCACCACGTCGCGCACCACGGCGCCCCACGCGCGACAGGCGGCGGGCTCCTGCGGCGGCAGCGACAGCGGCACCACGTGCACCTGGCGCGCCGGCATCAGGAAGTGGAGCGGCACCGTCACGCCGCTGTCCGCGCCGCGGCTTGCCGCCGCCACACGCAACCCCGCGCCTTGCCCGGCCTCGACCAGTGCGCGCGCCAGCGCCGGATGGCCCTCGCAGTCGTAGCGCAGCTCGACGCCGAGGCCGGCGTAGTCGGTGAGCGTGCGATGGCGCTTGCCGGCGTCGACGCGGAACGGGCCGCGCGTGGTCCAGCGCGCGCTCAGGATCACGATCGCCTGGGGCGCGGCGGCCGCGAGCTCCCCCGCAGCCGCGGCCAGCGCTTCGAGCATCGCGGTGCGATGTCCGCGGTGCTGATCCAGCACCAGCGTGGGGCGGTGCGGCACCAGGTACGCATGAGCGGTGAGCATGGGGGCGTCGTGGGGGCGCGGACCGGGCCGCGTCAGTGGTGCCGGATCCGGAATTCCGCGACCGCACGTGCCGCGGCGCGCTCGTTGCCGGCGCCGACCGCCACGCCCTTCTGCTGCGCGACCGACAGCAGCTCTCCGGGCAGCGGGAACATGACGCGCTCCTCGACCAGGCGGAACTCCTCGACCCGGTAGCTCCCGAGCGCCATCACGCGCTCCACGCAGGCCTGGACGATTCCTTCGGGGGTCGAGGCCCCGGCGGTGACGCCCACGTCGCCGTCGATCCACTCGGTGCGGATGTCGTCCGCCGATTCGATCAGATAGGCGCGCGCTCCGAGCTGCTGCGCCACCTCGACCAGTCGATTCGCGTTGCTGCTCGCGGGCGCCCCGACCACCAGCACCACCTTGCAGCGAGCCGCCAGCTCCTTCACCGCGTTCTGGCGGTTCTGCGTGGCATAGCAGATGTCGTCCTTCGCCGGCTCGCGCACGTTCGGATAGCGCCGCCGCAGCGCGTCCACGATCGCGCGGCAGTCGTCCATCGAGAGCGTGGTCTGCGTGATGTACGCGACCCGGTCGGGGTCCGGCAGCTCGAGCGCGTTCACGTCCGCCACGGTCTCGCAGACTCGGATCGCATCGGGCGCCTCCCCGAGCGTGCCCTGCACTTCGACGTGATTGCGATGACCGATCAGCACGATCGTGTATCCCTCTTTCGCGTAGCGCAGCGCCTCGAGATGGACCTTGGTCACGAGCGGGCACGTCGCATCGAGGGTTCGCAGCCCGCGCGCCACCGCTTCCGAGCGCACCGCGGGCGAGACACCGTGCGCCGAAAAGATCACGACCGCGCCGGCCGGCACGTCGGAGAGATCGTCGGTGAAGATCGCGCCACGGCGTTTGAGATCGTCCACCACGTGACGGTTGTGGACGATCTCGTGCCGCACGTAGACCGGCGCGCCGTAGACCTGGAGTGCCATGTCCACGATGTCGATGGCGCGGTCCACGCCCGCGCAGAACCCGCGCGGCGCGGCCAGGAACAGGGTGTGCGCGGCATCGGACATGGGCGGAACCTTCCTTGCGGGCGGCCGGGGTGAGGAGCGACCCGTGACCTTACCGGAACCTGGCGGGACCGGCAAAGGCGGCGGGGCGGCCCGCGATCAGCGATTCCGCCAGGTGGGAGCGCGTTTCTCGAGGAACGCGCGGATCCCCTCCGCCGCATCTTCGAGCGACAGGAGATCGTCGACGAAGCGCCGCTCGATGCGGCGCAGCGCCGCGGACGGAGGGTCCGCCGCGCCGTCGCGCAACGCGCGCTTCGCTTCGCGCAGCACCGCAGGGCTGTGCCGTGACAGCGCGCGGATCAGATCCTCGGTAGCCGCGGCGAGCCCGCCTTGCGGGCATACGCGATTCACGAGCCCGAGCGTATGGGCCCGCGCCGGCGTGATCGCCTCGCCGGTCAGCACCAGCTCGCAGGCCGCCGCCCAGCCGATCCGCGCCGGCAGGATCGCGGCCGCGACCGGCGGATAACAGCCGAGCTGGATCTCGGGCAGGCCGAGCTTCGCACCCTCCTCGGCGATCACGAGGTCGCACGCGAGCGCGAGTTCCAGGCCGCCGCCGAGCGCGACGCCCTGAATCGCGGCGATCGTCACACATTCGCACCTCGCCACCGCGCGGATTGCGGCGTGGAAGTCCTCGAGCATCGCGGGCGCGTCCTCCGGGACGTGCTCGGCGATTTCCACACCGGCCGAAAACACGCCGGCCGAGCCGCCCGAGAGCACCAGCACCGCGACCTCGTCCGCCCCGGTGATTTCGTCGAGCGCCGCGGCCAGGGCGCGATTCAGGCTGCGATCGAGAATGTTGAGCGGCG
>Ga0137399_10001087_pt1 | contig 12056 bp, 12 predicted proteins | sample czorhiz316metaG_FD_104810 | JGI IMG/M metagenome (GOLD analysis project Ga0137399, IMG submission 104810) | Vadose zone soil microbial communities from Angelo Coast Range Reserve, California, USA - czorhiz3.16 metaG | ecosystem: Environmental > Terrestrial > Soil > Vadose zone | place: USA...
ACCATAACGGGCAAGATCGTTCTGGCCGTGATCCATAACGAGGAAATGAGCGTCAGCATGGGCGTGAGGGTGAACCGGGTCTACGCGGTCGCCTTTGCCGTCGGCGTGCTGCTCGCAGCCATCGCCGGTGCATTGACCGCGCCAAAAATCTCGATGCAGCCGGGTCTCAGCTCGGATGTCATTATATTGAGTTTCGCGATCGTGGTGATCGGTGGATTGGGCAGCGTCGAGGGCGCGGCGAGCGGCGCGATCCTTGTCGGGCTCGCCCGCGCGGCTTCGGTGCACCTGATGCCGCAGGCCGAGCTGTTCATGATCTATCTGATTATGGCCGCGGTGCTGATGTTTCGCCCCGAGGGTCTGTTCAAGCGCGAGACGGCAAGGCGAATATGATGAAGCAAGGTCTGCACCCTCTCGGCATGATCGGGCTTGTGATCGCTGCGACGCTGTTTGGTCGTGTGCTTCCGACCTGGACGCTGTCGCTTGCGACCATCGCCGCATCCAATGCCCTGATCGCGCTCGGCATCGTGGTGTTGGCGCGCACCGGCAATGTGTCGTTCGGCCAGGGCCTGTTCTTTGCAGCGGGTGGCTATGGCGTCGCGCTGATCGCCAATGCCTCGGGTATCACCGACGCGGTTGCGCAGGTCATCATCGGCGCCGTCTGCGGCGGCGTGCTCGGCCTTGTGATCGGCCCGCTGATTTCCCGCTACAGCGGTATCTTCTTCGGCATGCTGACGCTCGCGCTATCGATGGTTCTGTATGGCGCGCTGGTCAAATCGAGCGCGCTCGGCGGCTCGGATGGCTTCAATGTCGGGCGACCGAGCCTGTTCGGCATGATCTTCACCGATCCGCGCGAGGCGGACTTCATGCTGTATGCGGTATCGGTGATCACCACGGGATTTGCCGGCATCGCCGCAGCGATCCTGTTTCGATCCGAACTCGGTCTCGTCAGCCTTGCAGTTCGTGAAAACAATCTGCGCGTCGAATACCTCGGGATCTCGGCCAACCGGATCGTTACCATCAACTTCGTCATCGCTGCGATTTTCGCCGGCGCCAGCGGCGCGTTTGCCTTGATGGCGCAGCGTCATATCGATCCGCAATTCGCCTACTGGACCACGTCAGGCGAATTCGTCTTCGTGGCGGTGCTCGCGGGGTATCAAAGCGTTGCCGCCGTGTTCGTCGCGTCGCTGGCGCTTGAACTGGTGCGCTCTTTCTCGAATCTGTATCTTCCCAACACCTGGCAGCTCGTGCTCGGCGTTTTTCTTTTGGGAGTCATTCTGTTTCTGCCGCGCGGCATCGGCTCGCTCTGGACCAGGGACCGGCGTAAAAAGAAGAACTCCACGGCCACTCCGGCCTCGGCCGAGAGAGGGGTTGTCTTGTGAAATCAGTGCTTTCCGTGCGCGGGCTGGACAAACGCTTTGGCGCGGTGGTCGCCGCCGACGCTCTATCCATCGATATCGCGGCGGGCCAGAAGGTCAGTCTGATCGGCGCCAACGGCGCGGGCAAAACTACCTTCGTCAACATGGTCACCGGCTATCTCAAGCCCGATAGCGGCTCGATTGCGCTCGACGGGATGGACATCGGAAGGCGCTCGCCAAGAAACGTTGCCCGGCTCGGGATCTCCAGGTCATTCCAGATTCCACAATTGTTCATTGAGCTCACGGCAGCCGAAAATCTGGCGGTTGCGGTCTCCGGCATGCGCACACAGACGCTTTCATTTCATTCTCCGGCAGAGGCGCAAGGACGCCACGACAAGGCTATCGAGTTGCTGGAGCGGTTTGGGCTTGCCGATCTCGCAGACCGCCCGATCTCGGAACTTGCAGGCGGCGTGCGCAAGCTTGTCGACATTGCCATGGCGCTGGTCCGCCGGCCTAAACTGCTGTTGCTGGACGAGCCGACCTCCGGCGTTTCGGCGGAGGAAAAATTCGCTACGATGGATCGCGTGATTCATGCCGTTGCGCCCGATGCCGCAACCATTGTTTTCGTCGAACACGACATGGAGATCGTCAGCCGCTATGCCGACCGCGTGGTGGCGTTTTACCAGGGTCGCATTCTCGCCGACGGCGATCCGCGCCAGGTCCTGAACGATCTGGAAGTACGCCGCTACGTCACCGGCGGTGCGCGATGAACGCCGCAGCGCCGTTGCTCGAGATCGACCATTTGGTCGTCGAGATCCAGTCGATGCCAGCGCTGCGGGGCTTTTCGATGCGTTTGGCAACAGGCGCCATGGTGAGTCTGGTCGGCCGCAATGGCGCCGGCAAGACCACGCTAATGCGCTCCATCATGGGCCATCTCAAACCGGCGCAGGGCGCCGTCCGCTTCGAAGGGGCCGATCTGTCCGCGCGCCCACGCCATGCCCGTGCGGCTCTCGGGATCGGTTACATGCCGGAAGACCGGTGTCTGGTGCCTCAGCTCACCGTCGAGGAAAACATCCTGTTGCCGCTATGGGTCGCACAGCACGTCGACCGCAAGGCGCGACTCGACTTCGTGTACGAGGTGATCGGCGAACTCGCCGAAATGCGCCATCGCAAGGCGCTGCTGCTGAGCGGAGGCCAGCAGAAGCTCGTCGCGCTGGGCCGTGCGCTTGGTATCGGCACCAAGTGTCTGCTGCTCGACGAGCCATTCGAGGGAATAGCGCCGGCGCTTTCCGAGCGGCTGTCCGAGGTCCTTGCCTCCCTGAAGGGTAAGGACCTTACCTTGCTGATGTCGCAATCGGACATGAATCATTCGCGCGGGCTGATAGATGTCGAGTTCACCATCGAACGTGGCGCCAACCTCGCATCCGAAAATCCCGGCTAGCGTCAATGGGCTTTGACGCTCCTCGTTACCATGCCCGGCTGCGCGAGCTGCGTCGGAGTGACGTCCGGTACCGAATCGGGACCCACAAACTCAGCCTGCACCGCTTCCGATATCCAGCTTGGCATGGCCGGTTGGATTCTCGCCAATGCGATGACGGCGATCACAAGAACCAAGGGTACCGCAAAAAATCCAATGCCCGAGCGCCGGTCGATACGGTTGTAGCTTCCGCCTGATCTGCCGAACGTGCCGTGCATGGAGCCTCCATTGTGCGCATGTGCAGCAACGTGACTAGCCCAGTGTGCGCCGAACGCATGTGATTTGCGTCACATGTGCCGATATAAGACATTTGAAAGAAATGCGTCCGGACCAGCTGCCATGGCACTTTAGGGGCGAGTGACTTCCGACGCGCAACCGCAAGCGCGAGTCTGATTCAGCCTCGCTGAACCAGACCTGTCGCTTTTGCTCATGTCTGAGCATGGTTTTTTCCGAAAACGGTATCCACCTTTCGGGTTTATGCTCTAATCGGCTTCGTTTCCCGATCCTGCTTCGACTAACGCTTGAAGCGGCTCGGCATCCAACACGACGATGGCGCCATGTTCGAGACGAACCCAGCTGCGGGTAGCCCAAACCCGCAACTGCTTGTTGATGCTTTCGCGCGTCATGCCGACCATCTCACTAATCTCTTGCTGGGTCACGGCGATGGTTCGGTCACCAGGCTCGAGCTTGTGTTTCTCGGCCAGACGGATGAGCGCGCTGGCGAGCCGGCCTGGCAGATTCTGAAGGATAACCTGTTCGACCTGGTCGCTTGTCCACCGCACCCGCCCGCAAAGCAGCTCGACGAATTTCATCGCAAGCTCGGGATGGCTTCGCACAAAAGGAAGAAATTCACGCCGATCAATGACGAACATCTCGCAATTGGTATTTGCGGTGGCGTCGGCTGTCCGCGCTTGCCCATCGAGTACCGCGATTTCCCCAAAGATCTCACCGGCGCCGACAAGATTAAAAATCGCGCTCCGGCCATCCGGAGAGGAGATGCTCATTTTCACGGTGCCGCTGATTACCGCAAAAAGACTGTTGCCGGGGTCTCCTTTGGAAAAGATTGTGGCTCCCCGCTTCAGCGTGGAGTGCTTGGCGTAGCGGCAGAGCTGATCAAAGGCCCCAGGTTCAAGATCGCAAAAATAAGGATGCTTGCGCAGCATCGCCAATTTGTCGCTCGGAAACGACCGACGCCCGCTTTTCTGGTCGTGGAGCACGCCGGTCATAACCATCTGAATAACTTATGTTCGCGCAACATCGACAGACCCCGCTGCATGAAAGTCCCGACAAAAACTACCCGTCCGCCGTGCTACCCCCCATTATACCCCCGCATGATGACTACAGCAAGAAAGGCCTCATCCGAATGATGGGGATGGCATGATTCGAGGACAATTTTGACGACTCCAACCGGGAAAGAGGGATTCGGTCATGGCAGGCACATCCAGAGGATGCGCTACAGCCATGTTCGCTCGCACAACGGGTTACACCCCGCGGAGCGCCTGTCTCAGCGCGTAGGGTGCCGAATTCGATCGCGGCCGTGACGCCGTCGCAATGCTACCGAGGGGACTTGCGGCGCAGACCCGCTGGCCCACCCACCACGGCAGCCCGGTGCATCATTCGTTGGCGATACCCATTTCTTTAATCACGCGGGCATATTTGGCGAGCTGATCGCGCGTCATGACACGAAGCTCCTCGGCCGAGCTGCCGCGCACCGCGAAACCTAATACTTCAAGCTTGCCGCGAATCTCGGGATCGCCGACCGCCTTTTGGACCTCGGCATTCAGCCTGGCGATGATGTCCTTGGGCGTGCCGACAGGCGCCAGAATCGCGAACCAGGAATTAAAGACGAACCCCGGAAGACCTGATTCCGAAACGGTGGGCACATCGGGAAATTGCGGCAATCGGTTCTGCGTGGTCACGCCAATGAGTTTGAGCTGACCACCGCGCACCAGCGCCGCGACGGTCCCGAGGCCCTGAAAGCCGACGGGAATCTGGCCGGCAGCGACGTCGGTCGCAGCTTGCGTGGCGCCCTTGTAGGGCACGTGGGTCAGCGATATTCCGGCGCTGGAAGCGAACATGGCCATCGCCAGATGCTGCGGACTGCCCGGGCCACCCGAGCCATAATCGATCTTTCCGGGTGCTGCCTTTGCCGCGGCGATCAGGTCCGCCGCGGTTTTGTAGCTGGTCTGGTTGCTGGCAATCAGCCCCCACTCCACCGTGGCAACGAGCGACACCGGCTCAAAATCCTTCAAGATGTCCCAGCGCATTTTAGACTGCAGGTTTGGCACCATGGTCATGATGCTGTCGTTGAACCCGCCGATCGTGTAGCCGTCCGGCGCGGCCCTCGCCACCTGCTCGGCGCCGATCAGCCCGGACGCGCCCGGCTGGTTCATAATCACGAATTGCTGGCCCATGTTATCGGCCATTTTCTGCGTCACGATCCGCGCGGCGACATCGACCGCGCTGGCCGCCGCCAGGGGCACGATCATCTTGATTGGCCTGTCGGGATAGATTGGCTGCGCGAGCACGCCGGAGCTGACAACCAGCGTGAGCGCTGGGACTAGCGAATGAAGCACGCGCATACCCAATTTCTCCCTTTTGAATTGGATCACGTTCCCGGGGTAACCGGCCGCAATCCTTGCAAGAAAGAAAGATTGCCCTCCCGCTTCCGGCTTGGCAATGTGCTCGATACAAGAAATGAAGAACAGGCCGGCGATACAATCGACCGGTCAGAGGAAACGCTGGCTTTACCATCAAGGGAGGCAATCAATGACCACCCGTAGAGACTTTTTGAAGAGTGCAGCCGCCACAGGGATCGCCTTTTGCAGTTGCGGTATGCTGGATGCTGCCCGCGCACAACCGAAAACGCAGCGCCTGCCGGTAAAGGTCAGCGGCAAACGCGTGCTAACCGTCGATGTTCACTCGCACTGTTATTTTCATGAAGCCATCAATCTGATGGGCGATGAAGCCGACAAAGTGCTGCCGCCGGTCAAGGGCGTTCCGGAGCATTTCATCGTCATCGAGCAGCGTCTCAAGGAGATGGATGCGATGGCGATCGACATGGAGGTGCTGTCGATCAATCCATTCTGGTACGGCAAGGACCGCGATACGGCGGGACAGATCGTCAAGCTGCAAAACGAGAAACTGGCGGAGCTTTGTGCATCGCGGCCGGAGCGATTCGGCGCCTTTGCCTCGCTGACCTTGCAATTTCCTGATCTCGCAGTGCAACAACTGGAGACCGCGATCAAAAAGCAGGGCCTGCGTGGCGCGGCTATCGGTGGCAGCGTGCGGGGGGAGGATTTTGCTGATCCCAAATTCCACCCCGTATGGGCCAAGGCCGAAGAACTCGGTGCCGTTCTGTTCATCCATCCACAAAGCACGCCGGAGCTCGCCAAGCGCTTCAAGGGCAACGGTTGGCTGTCGAATACGATCGGTAATCCACTCGACACAACCATTGCATTGCAACACCTGATCTTCGAGGGAACCCTCGATCGCTTCCCCGGCCTTAAGATCATCGCGGCGCATGGCGGCGGCTTTCTGCCGTCTTATGCCGCCCGCGGCGACCATGCGTGCTTCGTGTCGCCGCAGAACTGCAACGCGAATATCACGCTGAAAAAACAGCCCTCGGAATATCTGAACCAGCTCTATTTCGACGCCATGGTGTTCACGCCGGAGGGCTTGCGGCATCTGGTGGCACAGGTCGGCGCGAGCCAGGTCGTGCTCGGCACCGACCACCCGATCCCCTGGGAAGAGCATCCGGTCGACCACGTCTTCGCCACTACAACGCTCACCGACAAGCAGAAAGTCGCAATTCTAGGCGGCAATGCCGCGCGCCTGTTCGGGATAAAAGAAGCTTGATCCTCGGACTACCCGGTGCCGCAGTGCAGCGGCACCGGCCCGGTCTTTCGGCATCCATCGCCTGCGCGACGTTGTGGCGTGTTGGCTATCTAATTCGCTACGTCGGCGGATCGCGTCAAAATGTTCGGGCTTTGCGGCAGGCTATCCTTGATCGGCATGTGTGCTCTCCTTCCGCGATAGGTGATCGCACGCAACCCGTGTTGGTCTTCATCAAGACGACAAGGGTGCTTTCCAGTTCATGGGCCATCCCAACAAAAATGAATTTGATTGAGGTCAAGGGCTCGCAGGGACCCGGCGATATGCATTATCCTCGCTACCGTAGGGGTTCCTTCCGGAGAAACAGATGCGTGCGATGGTGTTGCCGGCCCCGGGGGCGCCTCTCCAGATGCAAGAGCGCCCGGACCCTGAGGCCGGCGACGGACAAATTCGCGTCAAGGTGAGCGCGTGTGGGGTTTGCAGGACCGACCTTCATGTCGCCGATGCGGAGCTTCCCGGCATCAAATATCCTGTTGTTCCAGGCCATGAAATCGTCGGCCGCGTCGACCTCGTCGGCAGCAAAGTCACGACACACCGGATCGGTGACCGGGTTGGAATTCCCTGGCTCGGCTACACCTGCGGCGTGTGCCGGTTCTGCAGGGAGGGCTTGGAAAATCTCTGTGACCGCCCCCTCTTCACCGGCTACACGCGGGACGGCGGTTTCGCCACGCACACCGTTGCCGATGCACGCTATGCTTTTCCGCTTGGCGAAGATGGTGACGATGTTTCGATGGCGCCGCTGCTGTGCGCCGGCCTGATCGGTTGGCGGTCGCTGGTGATGGCGGGAAACGCCGATCGGCTTGGCATCTATGGCTTCGGCGCGGCCGGGCACATCGTCGCCCAGGTGGCGCGCTGGCAGGGTCGATCGGTCTATGCCTTCACGCGACCTGATGACATTGCGGCGCAGGAATTTGCGCGTCGGCTCGGCGCGGTATGGGCCGGAGCGTCGCATGAGCGGCCCAAGAGCCCGCTCGATGCGGCCATCATCTATGCCCCCGCCGGAGAACTGGTGCCGGCGGCGCTGCGCGCGGTGCGCAAGGGCGGCAAAGTGGTATGCGCAGGCATCCACATGAGTGATATTCCGAGCTTTCCGTACGATCTTCTCTGGGAAGAAAGACAGCTGGTGTCGGTTGCCAATCTCACACGCCAGGACGGACTGGATTTCTTCAAGATTGCCCGTCAGGCTGGAATCCGGACCCAGACGACGGCGTTCCCGCTTGTCGAGGCCAACGAGGTCCTGACAAAGCTGCGGACGGGACAAATCCTAGGCGCCGCAGTCCTCAAACCCTAGGTCCACCGGCGCATGACGACATCACCGACGGGCGATTCTGGCATGCAGGAAAGGGTCTTCGCGTTTCTGACCGCTCCCGCGACGCATTCGCGGGTGCATCGGATCGATACCCATGCGGCGTCGGTTTTTCTCGAAGGCGATCGCGCGCTGAAGATCAAGCGAGCGGTCCGTTTTCCCTTCCTGGATTACTCAACGCTCGAGAAGCGAAAAGCTGCCTGTGACGAAGAGATCAAGATCAACCGCCAGTTTGCGCCGCAAATCTACCGCCGCGTCGTCCCGATCACACAAGGGAGCGACGGATCGCTCGATATCGACGGAGCCGGCACACCGGTCGAATATGCCATTGAAATGGCCCGCTTCGACGAGCGCCAGACCATCGATCATCTGGCAGCAGCCGGTCCGCCGAACGCCGATCTGGTTGACGCTATTGCGGACGCGATCGCGGCCTCCCATGCCGTCGCGCCGCTCGCGGCGGCAGAGCCCTGGATCGAGTCGATCCCGGCGTTCATCAAAGGCAACACCACGACGTTCCGAACCGCCGCATGCTTTCCAGCTGAAGACATCGATGATCTCAGCGCAGCTTCTCAGTCGGCGTTTGTGGGAATTCGCGAGTTGCTGCAGCGGCGTGGCAGAGAGGGATACGTGCGGCGCTGCCATGGCGACCTGCATCTGGCGAACATTGTACTGATCGAACGCAAACCGGTCTTGTTCGATGCGATCGAGTTCGATCCGACAATCGCGTCGGTCGATTTACTTTACGATCTTGCGTTCCCGATCATGGATTTCATTCGCTATGACCGGCGTGCGGCCGCGAACGCCCTCCTCAATCGATACCTTGGAATGACATCGGTTGAAAATCTCGACGCACTCGCAGCGCTTCCTCTGTTCATGTCGCTGCGCGCCGCCATCCGTGCCAACGTACTGCTTGGCCGTCTCGGCCTGGCCTGTGCCGACAAGCCTGATGTCCTGCAGTCAGCCCGGGCCTATTTCGAACTGGCGCACTTGGCGATCCATCCTCCGGCGCCGACACTTGTCGCTGTCGGCGGACTGTCCGGAACCGGAAAATCCGTTTTGGCACGCGTACTAGCGCCCGATGTCACGCCGCTGCCGGGAGCTGTGGTATTGCGAAGCGACGTATTGCGAAAGCAACAATTTCAGCTCAACGAAACGGACCGACTGCCGAAGAGCGCGTACCAACCGACGGTCACCGCACAAATTTACGAAACCCTGGTGCAGCGTGCAGTCGGTGTCCTTTCACAAGGTCATTCCGTCGTTATCGACGCGGTGTTTGCGCATGAAACGGAACGAGCCCTGATCTGCGACGTCGCGCGCAAGCTGAATATCCGGTTTGTCGGGCTCTTTCTCGCGGCTGACCTTGCGACCCGACTGAGCCGTGTCAGCCGCCGTGAACACGATGCATCCGACGCGACGCCGGAGATTGCCGAAATTCAGGAGAAATATAATATCGGTGCGGTCGACTGGGCTATCATTGATGCATCCGGAACTCCAGAACAAACCCTGAAACAATGCCAAATCCAGATCGCTCACAGTGATCCGGCTTAAGGGCCGATAGCGCGAAACGGCAATGTCTCTATCCCCAAAATCAGAACGCAAAGCCACGGCCCGCGCTGAACCGCCGCAGCGGCAACGCCGCGACGCAATTCCGCGACTGAATCAAATGATGGCGTGCGACACAGCATTCCGGATCATGGCGCGCCGCTATCTCGGCGATTTGACCGCAAATCATGAGGCGACATGCAAAGGTGACCAGGTTGCACTGCACCAAATGCGCATTGCGCTCACCCGCTTGCGCACAGCCATTTTGTTTTTCTCTCCGATGGTTGCCGATACTGATCAGGCGCGAATAAAGCGCGAACTGAAGTGGCTGAACACCCATCTTGGCGTGGTGCGGGATCTGGATGTCGCGATCGAGCGGCTGGACGCCGCCGTCAACAAAGGGCGGTCGCAAGCAATACCCGACTATCGATCATGGAACATGAAGCGCGCCGACAGCCATCGACGTTTGGCGCGGGCACTTCGATCAGCCCGGTATCGACACCTGGTCAAGATCACATCCGATTGGATCGAGAATGGATCATGGTCCATCACGAAGGGGAAACAGGCAACGAGGGAACGCGCGTCCTCGATCGCCTCCTACGGCGCGGGCAAACTGGCGCGGTGGCAGCAAAAACTTCTGAAGAAGAGCCGCAGGCTTCCGAAAATGGGCACGAAGGAACGACATCGGCTGCGTCTGCTAAACAAGAAGCTATGCTATTCAATCGGATTCTTCGAAGACTTGTTTCTCGACAAGGGATTTTCGAGGCAACAGGCTGCGCTGAAGTATCTGCGTAAAGCGCAAAGATCTCTCGGGCAGCTAAACGACGACGCAAACAGCCAATCTCTGGCGGCCGCGCTGCAACGAGACCGTATCCGGTTCCCCTTGCAATCTCTCGGCCCGAAACGTGAAAAGCGACTGATACGGGTCACGGCCGCAGCCTATCAGAAGCTGGCTGAGCTAGAGCCGTTTCAGATTTAGGATCGTGGGCCTGAATTTTCCGGAAGACGAAAATCTGGCAAGGCAAGCTGGTCGGCGCGGCTGTTCGCGTCCAACTACTTACTCTCGCATCATCGTCCGTGCCTTATCGAGATCGTTTCGAAGTCCGTCGGCTTGCTCAAAGCAGCTTGCCGTCAGGACCAAAAAACGGATGCGGTCCATCGAAATTCCCGATCGGGACCTGATGGGTGACTACGCTGCCGAAGCCGTCGCCCGGAAACCAGCTATGGAGATGAAAAGCCGGCGGCTCGATCTTGAACGACGGCTCTCGCACGCGTTCCAGATCCAGATCGACCGCATGGTTGGGCGCCGGGCAAATCGTGGTCGGGACACCGGCAAACATCGTCAGCGTCGCGCGATGAACGTGCCCGGTGGCGATCAGCCGCACGCGCGGATGGCGCCTGACGATCGGCGCGAGTTCGCTGGCATCGAGCAAATTCTGGCGGTCCATGTGCCAGATGCCGGTTACGAACGGCGGGTGATGCAGGAACAGCAGCGCAGGCCGGCTCGGTGAGGATGCAAGCGTTGCATCCAGCCAATGCAGGGTGGCCGTATCGAGATCACCATGCGGTTTGCCAGCTACGCTTGAATCCAGCAGCACCAGATCGAGCCCGCCGACTTCGACCGATTGATTGAGCGGGCCTGAGGGAAAGGCGTAGGCTTGTGGAAATGCGGCACGCATCAGTTCGCGTGAATCGTGATTGCCGGGGACGCTGACAAATGGCAGTTCGAGCGGTGCCAGCAGACGCTTGAGATGCTCATACTCCTCACGCGTCGGCGTATCGGCAAGATCGCCTGATATCACCACGAGGTCAGGCTTTGGCCGGAATTCGTTCAAGGCGGCCACGCACCGCTCAAGCGCGCCTGCCGTATCGACTCGTCCGTAAGCGAGCGATCCCGGCGATTTGATATGCAGATCGGAAATCTGCGCAATGTAAACTGGTTTTGATGGCATCGACGTTCTTCAATCTTCCGGTGGCAAAAGTCGGATAGCATCGGGTGCGATCAAAAGGCCGATCTGCTCGCCGGCCTCGGCTCGAACCGTGTTCGGCGCATCCACCGCAAGTAATTTGTCGGACGCGCGACTGACGATCATGCGTTGTCTGTCTCCGATGAAGCTGACGCTGTCGATGGTTCCCGACAGCGGCGCGCTTCCGGCCTCCACCACCCGGATTGTTTCGGGGCGGATCATGACGATCGCGGCCGCGAGACTTGCGTCGCCGCCAATCGGTTGCCGCCCGCCCGGCAGTACAAGATGGCCGCGTTCGATCGGTGCTTCAATGATATTCGCAGCGCCAATGAATTCCGCCACGAAGCGATTTCTCGGCGTGAAATAAATGTCGCGTGGCGTGCCGATCTGGGCAATCGTGCCTTTTGCATGACAACGATCCGGTCACCGAGCTCCATGGCTTCAGACTGATCGTGCGTCACATAGATCGTGGTAATGCCGAGCGCGCGCAGCAGACGATTAAGCTCGCCGCGCAG
>Ga0137399_10001093_pt1 | contig 12032 bp, 13 predicted proteins | sample czorhiz316metaG_FD_104810 | JGI IMG/M metagenome (GOLD analysis project Ga0137399, IMG submission 104810) | Vadose zone soil microbial communities from Angelo Coast Range Reserve, California, USA - czorhiz3.16 metaG | ecosystem: Environmental > Terrestrial > Soil > Vadose zone | place: USA...
CACATTGTGACTTCTTCCCTGTCCAGGCGAGTATAGAAAAGGAGATTAGGTTGAGCTTTCCTCTGCACCCGAGTCTCGTTCGTGAGCCTGAAGCGCTGAAGGTCTATGCCATGATGAACCATCCTTAGTTTGCTTGAAGGAATTTTGGTCGACTGATACTCCAGCGCCGCCTTCATGTTAACTTTCTCATGCTACTCCGCTCGCTCCGCCATCGAAGTATACGTCCTCGACACCAAGTTGTTTACAAAGCAGATGACTTCTCAGCTTCTTCGCGTTGATTCCGGCGTTCAAGCACAGGCGGAAGAATGTTGTTTCGCTCTCGAACAAGAACCATTCCGCCTCTCGGCGCATCGCACTGTCCGGTTCTCCCAATGTCAAATAATGGACGAACTTTAGGATTGTGTCGGCGTACGGGCCATCTTTGACCGCACCGTTGGCTGCGAACTTCGAAAGAGGATGTGGCAATCCACATCGTTGCCTTATGTCTCGCGGATTCATAGAGGATAGCAGCATCAAGTCTTCTAAATTCTCAAGAGGAAATTGGGCCATTCAGGGCGTCCTCGAACATGGGGATGTGCGGGACGCCATCGGCGTGTTGTAGGATACGTCTCAGCCATCGGTGCCTCGTTAACGCGAGCACTGTGGTCAGGGGCGCTTCGGCGTACAAGCACCGGGGCGTCCCGCTCAAAGAACTACGCCTAACGCGACGGTCAAGTCAACACAACTAAAGTCTTGTAACTCCTAAATTTTGACTCGTATTCGTATTGCCCTCCTACCGAAACTTCGGGACGTTGGTATACTCTCAGGCAATTGCTAGGGGAACTTATGCCTAAGACGAACGTCGGAATGGACACTGGCGGCATCATCGGCAGAATTTCATTCGAAATACAAAACATTCACGCCCTCGGTGGGCCGGAATTCCCGAAACTGATGTTCAATTTAGACTTACGGCTGTCACCACTGAACGTTTACTCCCAAGCGGAGAAGCGACATTCACTCACTTGGATGTTTCTTTCAGGGGAATTTTGTTCGCCTGAGCAGAGAGTAGTTGCGAACTTTCGTGACGAAGTGAACCTGTACGCGGACGCCAGCCATTCGCCCGAAACGCAGTTCCGTCTCGAAATTCCGCTCGACTTGATGACTGTGGAAAGAATCGAGCAGGCTCGTGAAGGCGACCTCCGAGGGGCCTTAAGTCTTCGAGCGTTGTTCGCGATTCACATCGCAGGAGGGGTGGGTGTGGAGAGATTTGAGACGGCAAGAATCGAGCCGATAACATTCATGATTCCCAAATCTCAATGGGTTGAAAGACTTCTACCGCAGCTTGGTTATGGGAGGCTCGAACTCATCGAAGTGCGCATCTCAAATGGAATTCGAGCGGAAGGGTTGCCAAAAGCAGTGCAAGAGATTAACGAGGCGCGGACGTACCTCGTTAATGGCGATTGGGAGAAAGTCGTGGCTCACTGTAGGCACACGCTCGAAGCCATTCTTGATTCTCGACCGCTTCAGTTACCCTCGGTCAGCAAATTCAGCCAGAAGGCGGACACGTTCATCCATGAGCACCTTGCTTCACTCGGAGAAAAGCAATCAAAGCTTCTCGCGGAAGAAATGAAACTACTGTGGGAGGTTTGCAGCAAAGCGGCTCACCCTAGTCCGCCGGATTATTTCAAACGGGCGGACGCAGACTTCATAGTCCGAAACACAACGGCTATTTTGGAGTATGTCAGCAGGCTTCTCGCCTAGAGGCACGCCAGCGTCAGCTACTTCGGATTCCGAAGGCTGCTTATCTGCTTCCACGATTGGAAGATTGGGCATACGAGGCCATTCACATTACTTTGACCGGTGCTCTGCCGTTGGTATGTCGAACGCAATCACAGTTAAGACTAGCTCTCTGTTCGAGTCGTTGGGCTGCTGAAAGACATATCTGAAGCTAGACTCACCCGTCTTTCCCAAATCTCTCTTGAAGCATTTATGTGCAGGGACTGTCTCAGCAATCTTACGCAGCACGTCTGTAAAATTGGTGTTTCGATTGAAAACCAATAACGCGGTTTTTGTGTCCCGCCAGCTTAAATACGAAAGCAATTGGTCTATCGTTTCCAGTAGAACCTTTTCGCCCCGCCAGAATTTGCACTCAGCGATGAAAACGTTGCGGCCCTCTTCACGAATCAAAATGTCAGTCTTACCCTGAAAATTGAATGTTTCACCGGTAGCTCGCCCTTCGTACTGACCGTTGAGTTGCACGAGGAAATGAGTTCTTAAGTCCTCTTCCCCCATCCCTTCAAAAGCTTTCGGACTCTGTTCCATCACCTGAACCATGTTGCGAATTATTGTGAGGATGTTTTCGTACTCTTCCATTGGAAGGACTGGCTCGGGCTGGAATTTGCCAGTTGTGACCGGTGGGCGTTCGATTTTCGGTTTGCGTTTCTGGATAGGGACCGCATAGGTCATCGGGACGCCATGCCTTCTGTTCATCGGAATGCCGATAGCCTCCGCCATCTGAGCGTCGGCCAATAGCTTCGTTTTTCTCTCCTTGAACATCGACCGCACTTGTCTCTCCAACTGGCCATTGAATTCGTCCACCGATGTTTTCAGGTTCGCTAAGTTCCGCTTCAGGATGCCCAGCGCCATTTCATGTGCCTGCTTGATGGCTGCTGCGTCATGGTCTGTTCGCAGATAAGTTATTCTTAACTCGGACATGCTTACTTTTGCTTCCGGGAGGTCTTGCCACACAAAAGTTTGGGGCTGAATTTGAAAGAAACCTGCATCTCCCTCAAACGGAATCGTGACGGTCACCTGCACTCCCTTGATATACACGGGTCGGCTGCGGTCAAAAACATGTCGGTTGGGGAGGCTACGGGCATCAATGTCGGCTTCACCGTAATCCATGTGGATGCTGCTCTCATCCATCGTGGGGACTTCGAGGCTGAGTTGGTCAACGAGCGAACGAATCAGGTCTTCCTCACTGGCACTCAGCACGTAATTCGCATCCAACGCTTGGACTTCCTGCTTAATCTTCTGTCTTTGAGTTTCAAGAACATCAAAAATTCTTACTCTGTTGAATAGCATCGTCATGAGCGGTCTTTGCCTCTTGTCATTACTATCAGGGTGAGACGGCACGCTACAGGGAAAACTGCTCAACAATTCCTCACTCTGAAATCGCCTGCGACTACTTCGAAGCTGACCGTCGGCGCGTTCACGGAGAGTCAGAAACATCAAGACTTCTTCCCTTTCTTCTTGCGTACTTTTCTTGGAATATATTCCGCTTTTTTGTCTGCTTCGTCTTCGTGGTGCACTCCTAGAAAATGTCCCGATTGTTTCGTGAGAAAACGTAAGTAAGGGGGCAGCATACGCAGGATGAGCACTTCAGTGTCGTGAATCATCTCCGGCTCATCCAAAACATACCAGCTAAAGTGGTCCCAGAACGGCCCCCTGCTCTTGCTGAGTCTAGCTTTACGGATTCGGCCTTTGATGTAACCCTTTCCCACGTAAACAGGCATGGAGCCATCGTACAGGACGTAAATCCCTTCTCCGTCTTTTGCGGTTTTGCTGCCCGGAATCCGGCTGATATTCTCTAAATTCCTTGCCCACATCTCCCCAAATCTGTGCACAAGTTTCACGGTATGCCCCTAATGAACAGAAGTTCTCACCCCACATCCGTCGCGCAGCAAATCCAATACAACGTTGTTTCAAGCTTTCAGCTTTTCTTGTTCCGCCAGCATCCCCTCAAATGGGTCCTTCTGCTTCCCGGTATTCCTCATGAAAATAGAAGTCAAGACGTAGGGGGTCTCTCCGCCTTCATGCTCCCTGCTCAGACATTCTGCAAGCGCCAATCTTAGATCACGCCAATTTCCTAACAGGAAATCGCGCGTATAACCGAGTTTCTTTGGAACTTTTGGAAGCCGCGCCTTAAAGAATTCAATCAGAGATTCTTTTGATTCGCCCCGATGCCGCTTCCACATCTTGAGGATCACTTCTAATACCTTATAGTGGAGTCTTGGTTGGTCGAGTGGCATCCGTGAGCACCGAAGGTGGGATTGACGCCAGCCCATCATAGGCAAACCTGCAACTGCGTTAGCGACATTCTTGGGGTTAACTGCACGCCTTCCACTGTGCAGAAAATCCAGCAATTCAGAGGCATACACGTAGGCTTCCTGAGTCAGCGACTTTTTGTCGAGGGCATCGCGTTCAATTGTGAGCCGGTTAATTTCACCTTGAAGCTGAAGTAAAGCCCGCTGCCGCTGTGTGATCTCTTCTTGGATGGCATTTCTGTCCTCGACTGGCGCAAAATTTAGCGCCTGTTCTACATCCCGAATTGATCGTTCAATATCGCTCAACCTTGCTCCGGCGTGGTGGACTTCTGCTTGTAGCTCTCCAACTCGCTTCCTATTTTTGTGAACCTCGGCTGGTGTCGCGGTTTCAACCGTCTCGCGGTAGAAGGCGTTTGCTAATCCTGAATTGTGAGGCTTTTCTTTCACGGGCTGAAACGCCTTGCGCACGTCGTCTATCGTACTCGTGGGTCTCTCACGTATCTGTAAGAGCGGCCATCCGATCTCAGGCCAAGACTCTTCCAGAAGCGAAGCCCACTGATTGCGTGCGCCGAGAAGGAAGTTGTCAGGTATTGTTGGGCGACCGCGTTTCGGTTTTTCCATCAACGTCGATGAAAAAGCCGAAATCGGAGGCCCGCCAGGCTCCCTTTCTTTTGTGACCCTTTGCTGTTTCATTTCAATGCTCAAAACCGTGTCAAGGGGATTTTTTAGGCCTCGCCGAGAAAATCTTCGCCAGGTAATTCTCACCTAATTTACGGATTTCGCCGGGAAATGTTTTGGGCGTGCCCACGATTTCGCCAGGAAATGTTTTCTGGTCCAAATTCAATCGAAGTCTTTCAATTTGTGCGACTTATGAGAACAAGGCTTACTCTAGGGTTGGTCAATGCAGGAGAGGCCATGAAAGCTCCCAACTCAACAAATCGCCGGTCGCAAATCGTCAGATTCATTCGTGCGACCGTAGCAATCCTCATCGAAGTTCGTGTTTTGGCTGCGGAACTAATGTTCACAGCCGCCGCTCTCTATGCCTGCTACATTGCTTTCCAGTTTCTAATCCATCGGTTACTGTAACATTGTCTATAAACTGCGAGGTGCGTGTGTTGAAGGACCATACCGTGAGCACTGCTCCGCAAATCCCGCCCGAAAAACTTTGCCGAATCCTTTCTCTCGATGGTGGTGGTGCAAAGGGCTTCTACACGCTGGGCGTGCTTGCCCAAGTGGAAGCCATGCTTAAGGGCAAGCTTCTCTGCGAGCACTTCGACCTGATCTTCGGCACCAGCACTGGAGCGATCATTGCGGCTTTGTTGTCGCTGGGATACAAAGTGGGAGACATCCTCAGCCTCTACAGGCAGCACGTTCCCACGATCATGAAGAACAGCACGGCTGGCGGAAGGACGAAGGCGCTGGACAAGCTCGTAGTGGAGGTTTTCGGCGACAGGGACTTCACGCACGTCAAGACTGGCGTGGGTATAGTGGCGACCCACTGGCACTTGGAGAAGCCGATGATCTTCAAGAGCACCGTCGCTCAGGCTCACGGGCGCAAGGACACCTTCATACCCGGCTTCGGCTGCAAGATCGGCGAGGCTGTTCGTGCCTCGTGTTCGGCCTACCCCTACTTTGAGAGATTCGTCCTGAAAACGGGTCAAGGGGTCACGGTCGAGTTGTTCGACGGCGGATATTGCGCGAACAATCCCACCCTCTATGCGATTGCGGACGCGGTGAAGGCCTTCGGGAAAGATTATGCCGACTTGCGAGTGCTGAGCGTGGGAGTCGGCATGTATCCCGAACCCAAGCATTGGGTCACGCCGAAGTACATGGCTGCATGGCTGGCCAAAGCCTGCCTCGGTTTCACCGGGCTCCAGCTTTTGCAAAAAACGCTCGACGTAAACACGACATCCATGGAGCAACTACGCTTAATCCTCTTCAACGATATTCAGGCCGTCCGCATCAACGACACTTTCCAGCAGCCTGAGATGGCGACCGACCTGTTGGAAGCCGACCTTGAGAAATTGAATCTGCTCTACCAAAGGGGCTGGGAATCCTTTGCAGCCCACGAGAAGGCACTCAGAGAATTGCTGACTTGAAAATTGAAAAGGAACCCAGCGGAAAAATAAAACAAAATGACAATCCCTTTAGCCCAGCTTGAAACGTGGTCCGGTCAGGGATCAGTTACCCAATCCAAGAACACCTATGCGACCGTCAAGGCGGCTCTTGAGGATGCGAACGCGAACTACACGAATCGCAACTTCAAAGTCTTTCTCCAAGGCTCCTATGGCAACGACACGAATATATGGGCAGAAAGCGACGTGGATGTCGTGATTCGGTACGACAGGGCTTTTTTCCACGACATCAAGGAGCGACCCGCCGACGAACAGGCTGCATTCAACGCAGCCTTTCCCACGAACGGAACTTATTCTTATGACGATTTCAAGGAACACGTCCGGCAGGCATTGCGAGCCAAATTTGGAAATTCTGTAGAGCCCGACACTAAGGCAATCAGGATTGAAGCCAGCGGCAATCGAAGAAACGCGGACGTGATAGTCGCATTTGAGTTCAGGCGCTACCACAAATTCAAGGCATCCTACGACGAGAGCCATGACACCGGAATGTGTTTCTTCCTGTCGGACGGCACGCGTGTTGCCAACTACCCGGATCAGCACAGCGAGAACCTGACCACGAAACATCAGGCTACGTCTAAAAAGTTCAAGCCACTCGTCCGCATCTTCAAAAATGCACGCTCCAAGATGGTAGAGGACCAGCTGATTTCTGATGGCTCAGCCCCCTCCTATTACATCGAAGGCTTGCTATACAACGTGCCAAACGCGCAGTTCGTGGGCGACTATCAGGACATTTTCCTGAACATCCTGAAGTGGCTTTACGAGACGAAGGACCGCACAGAATTCGTGTGCGCGAATGAACAGTACTATCTGTTGCGGGATGGATTGCACACCTGTTGGGCATGCGCGGATGGAGCGAATTTCATCAACGCCGCAATCAAACTCTGGAATGAATGGTAGAGCGAGAGATTCAACTTGCAATTAACGTATAGAAAGTTCTGATGGATACTCAATTCATTTATGGAGCGCCTAAACCGTACCGCATTCTTTCACTGGATGGCGGGGGCGCGAAAGGATTTTACACACTTGGAGTTCTTTCAGAAATTGAAGCGGTAACCAAACGTCCGCTTTGCCAGTGCTTTGACTTAGTTTTCGGAACTAGCACCGGCGCGATCATCGCCGCGCTACTTGCACGTGGAGAAACGGTCGATACCGTTCGCTCGCTGTATGAAAAGCATGTCACGGTCATCATGAAGAATCAGTCTAGGCGGGCACGGACAAAAGCTCTTCATGAACAGGTACGCGCAGTATTCAAGAACAGTACCTGTGAGGTCTTCAAGACCGGAATTGGCATCGTGGCTACAAATTGGAAAGATGAGTGCCCGCTAATTTTCAAGAATTCAGTCAGTCAGGTGTACGGCTCGAAAGGTTCGTTTGAACCGTTTTTTGGAATCACGGTGGCCGATGCGGTGATTGCATCATGCTCTGCATATCCTTTCTTCAAACGACACTTCGTTCAGAAGAGCAATGGCGACATCGTGGAACTCGCGGACGGAGGTTTCTGCGCAAACAATCCCAGTTTGTACGCCATCGCCGATGCCACGGTTGCGCTTGCGCATGGGGACGTGCGCGTTGTCAGCTTAGGCGTCGGCTCATACCCAGACCCCCCGATTTGGAAGTTGGTTCCCCGACTGATTAGAAATTTGCATCTGGTACGCCATGCGGCCAGCTCCGACTTTCTCCAGGAGATGCTCGGTACGAACACTCGCTCGATGGAAGTACTCATGGGAATTCTGTTCAAAGACGTTCCGACTATTCGAATCAATGAAGCTTTCCCCGCATCCGACATGGCTACGGACCTTCTTGAGCATGACCTTAAAAAACTAAATCGACTTGTTCAAAAAGGTCGTTTGTCGTTTCGTGAATTCGAAGAAGAAATCAGAAAGTTTGTGGAAGGCTAATGTGCCCAAGTCGCGCCTAGACAAACTGCGATCTCGACGCATAGACCCTTTCGTAAAAGTGGCGGCCACGCGGGAAGCATATGATCGCCTAGTAGAAGAGGACACCTCAGTTCGATACGCCATCGGATCAATGCAGCCTATCGACCCCGCATACACTCTCCGAACAATCGAGGAACGTAATCGCGTTGAGAAGCAACTTGAAGAAGGCTATCGCGCGGCAGGCTTGGCGATTGAGTTTGATTACCAGGGATCGCTGACAAACGACACCCATATTAGAGTTTACAGCGATGTTGATTTATTGACGCTCATACGCGGTTGGTACGGTCTTGAGCCGCCTAACAAACCATCCTCGCCGTATCAAGGAAACCCGATCCAAGACTTAAGAGAGATTCGACGTACGACCGTTGCAATTCTTCGGGCTGCTTTTCCCGCCGCGACGTTGGACGAGAGCAAAGCAAAATGCGTAAGTATTTCAGGCGGATCACTGCGACGGCATATCGATTTGATTGCGTCGGATTGGTGGTATACGGTGGAATACGTCAAATCACAAGAGAAGCATTGGCTTGGGATCGAGATTTTAGATGACAAAAATGGGGAGCGAGTCCCCAACAAACCATTTCTGCACAACAAGCTGATTGAGGAACATGATGCCGAGACCAGGGGAGGTCTGCGTAAGATAATTCGCCTGTTAAAGTCGTTGAAATATGACAGCGACGAAAAAATTGATGTGTCGAGCTACGATCTCGCAAGTATTGCGTACAATATTTTCCCCTTATGGCTGACTGTGCCGCCCGGACATGACCTGTTGCTTGTGAGCAACTGCCGCGATTACTTGAGGTACCTGCTTATTGACGAAAGCTATCGGGGGTCCATCGAGGTGCCAAGCAAAATGCGAAAAGTGTTCGGTGTCGGGGGCGCAACGGAGTCTGGACTTAAACAATTAAGCGCGGCTGTGGGGACGTTAGTCGACGAAATCGACCGCGAATTGAGTCGGTCCATGCGAAAGCTCAAAGAAGCAAGAATTCTTTACTAGCCTTTGCCGGTCCGCGCTAGGCTCTCGACATGGCTAGGCCGGAACCGAAACCGTGTAAGCGTTTTGCCCACCAGAAGGCATTGACAACAGCTTTCGAAAAGCATCTGCCTAAGTGCAAAGCTTGCCAAGCTGTCATCGCCTATCTTGTCCGTGAATCCGAATTGAACTTATACGTGCGTAAGCTTCGAAACTGAATGCGAAACGACCATGATTTGTTCGGTGGCTTGGCGACCGCAAGAAGATTGAGAAGCAGACAACGACGTGGGACAAGACCGTCATCGACCGCACTACCGATCTGAAGAATTGGGTTGAGGTATTCAAGTCGCTGGTGAGCAATACCAAAGTTTTGAAGATTTTTGCCTTCAGCAACAACCACTATGCCGGGCACGGGCCTGCCACGGTAAAACAGTTCTTGGATTTATGGAACCAGACACCATAGAATTGTCGATAACATTCCTACTGGAATTTTAAGCAAAACAAAAAACAAATACAATTTCGAGGTTGTGACGAAGTTACCTTTGATCTAGTACGGCGAATCGCACAGGACCACGCAATGCTTCCACGCGGAATCTCGACCTTGTATGCCTCTTATCTCGCGAAGGACGAAAATGAGTGTGAGGTAAGGAAAGCAAGAAAGACGAATTTCCTATCTGCAATTGTAGCCGTGTTCGCCGGTATCACTTCTATTGCGACGTTTGTGAACCAATTGACTCCAACATTCACCGGCCTAGTTGACTTTAGGGTTCGTAACATATTGTCGCTAGCCTTTTTGGCATCCATTATGGGGTTGTGTGTTTACATTATGTCATCTCGACATCTGTGCAAGAGCGCATTTATCGGACAAGAGATAGGGCACTTCAACTATTCACGGACGAGACGAATCGTGGCGTTTTACTCATCAGTGCTGGCCCTCGCTGCGATCGCCGTCGCCCTTTCTGACTTCAGGTATTGGTTCGGTGTTGATGGGCCGATTCAAGGTCGAGTAATCGACGTAAGTGGTCACCCGGTTGCGGCTGCCGTCGTTGACGCCATGAATCGCGATGATAGATCGGTTTGTCAATCTCCACAACGAACCGTATCGAATGGGGGGTTCGTGCTTGACCTTGAACCAACCAGGGGTCACGCCGCGTATTTCACAGTCAAGGCAACGAAGTGCGAACTCAGACAGCCTATCACCACGCCAATGCTGAACTTTGTCAGCCGGAAGGACAACCCAAATGAAAATTCTATACTCTTGCGCCTTAGCTGTCCTGGTGATTAGACTTTCCGCCCCGCCTTCGGCCTTCGCGCACCAGGGGAGTGAAAGTTGGCGAGTGAGCGTGGTGCTTCAGCCGGAATTTCCTTCAGGATATCTCACCAATCTCAACAAGGAACTTGTGTATCCTTCTCCGGGAGCCGCCGTTCTTAAACGTGGCCTTGGAGTAGGAGACGTTGTTGAAGTCCTGCCTGGAGAATTGTCCACATTGAGACCTTCGCACGTTGACATTGCTGTTTCTAATTTTGGGATAAAGCGACAGGTTTTGGGAACGGGCATATTGAGGTTCGATTCCGATGGTAGGGCTGAGGCGATATTGCGCTTCCCTATCGAACTGGACAACGCCCCCAAGATAGAACAGATCACAAAACTCAAAGACACCCGAAAGCCAGCAAGGCCCCTATACGAAATCACGTTTCTAAATCCCAGTTCAGAGCAGATCAATATTTCGTGGCTGAAAGTGCGACGGATTTTCTGGAACGGGGGGGCCTGCATGGAGAGTGGTGCGAATCGGCCCCACTTCTCGTTCAAAGTTCAAGTCTACGGCAACAGAGTCGTCGGACGATTGAGCCAAGAGCGGCCTCAAAAGGACTCCGTAAGTTACCAGGTCAAGGGCTTTTATATTGCTTACTGTGAGGGTCAGACAATTGAGTTTGAGGGTCCCTTCAATTACCCGATAGAAGCGCATGAGCGACTTTATTTGAGATTGTCATTTGTAGGCGGAATTGGGAATCTTAGTCACTTCGAGCAGATATTGTTCAGGGCCACTCAAGATATTGAATTCGCGTTCAACAATTCCCTCGCACTGTCGCTCCCCCTCCCGTTTTCGGCTGCTACTCCTCCCTAGCCCCAGACCACTCCAGCCGACCTCCATTGACGAGAGCCACGACAGGCTGGGTCCTGTTCTGTTCGCTGTAACGATTCTCGCTGCGCGGAAACTCATCGACATGGACCCGAACAAACCGAACATGGCGAAGGGATTTTTCGTAGACAGAGCAATCGATGACGCTGTATTCATCCTCGAACGGATTGATGCGCGATGGCCTGCGATTGTGAATACGTTTTCCGTGAAACCTTAGCGACATTTGCTGCGTCACAATATGGAGCAACAGCGTGCGAGTCGCTTGCCTTACCCCCGCCAGGCGGTGAAACTTGCCGAAAGAGTTCTGCCCTATTCGAAGCAGTCTAGTTGCCGAATTGACGACGGCAACAAAGCAAATTGCCAACATCGTGGACAGGCTCAAAGTCTTGGCTAGCCGTGGGAATCGCGCCAGTTTCGAAGATCAGAAGGAAATCCTCGACTTAAACAACCGCCGCAATGCGAGCGTTGTTAAATGCGGAAAATTACTCCAGAAACTTGGAGCACACCGGACTGAGCACGATTGCTAACTACCGCTGAAACTTCCTCTGCGCGATGGCCTTCGATTGTGAACACGTTCGCGGCCAAGGGCTAACGATCAGCGTAAATGTGCCAACCCGAAGTTACCTCGTTCGGGCGGAACTGTTTGCTGGTTGGTATACCAAGCAGGAATTGAAATAACTACACTTCGATCTTTTGGCTGTCATATTTGGCGCGGTCGCATGATTCCAAAGCCAAATAAGGGGGCGCAAGAACACAAGAAACTTTCTGAGCATGGATAACAATAGAACCTACGCCCCACCCCGTGAGAATCGCCTCTACACAAG
>Ga0137399_10001095_pt1 | contig 12029 bp, 8 predicted proteins | sample czorhiz316metaG_FD_104810 | JGI IMG/M metagenome (GOLD analysis project Ga0137399, IMG submission 104810) | Vadose zone soil microbial communities from Angelo Coast Range Reserve, California, USA - czorhiz3.16 metaG | ecosystem: Environmental > Terrestrial > Soil > Vadose zone | place: USA...
CGACGTGCGCCAAGGAGCCTACGTCCTGTACTCCGCCACTCCGTACTATCCCTTCGCGGTCCATGTGGGCGTCGTCGACCCAGGCGTCGGGACGCAACGACGGGCCATCCTGTGCGTCTGCGAGGGCGCCCTCTTCGTCGGTCCGGACAACGGCCTCCTCATCCCGGCGGCGCGGCGACTGGGCCTCAAGGAGATCCGAGAAATTTCCAATCGCAAGCTCGGAAGGCCCGAGCTATCCGACACCTTCCATGGGAGAGACCTCTTCGCGCCGGCGGCGGCCCATCTCCTCAGCGGCACGAAGGTGAAGGATGTCGGCCCGGTCGTCAAGGACTTCGTCGATCTGGACTTCGGGACGCCCAAGAAACACAAGGGAGGCCTTGACGGATTCGTCATCACCTACGACCGGTTCGGGAACATCGTCACGAACATTGCCCAACCCGAGGTCGAGAAAGCCTGGTCTTTCGGAGATCGGCTTTCAATCACGATCGGTGGCTATGAAATGACTGCACCCTTTGTTCGCACGTATGGCATTGTCGATCCCGGGGAATTCCTCGCGACCTTGTCCTCGAGCGGATTCCTCGAGATCTCGCGGCGGGAATCGAACGCCGCAGCGCATCTCGAGGCAACTCCGGGGATGCCCGTCTCCGTGACGAAGGTCTGAGGGCCACAGGATCGTCGGAAAGCCACACTGTTCGTCCCTACCCCTTGTCTTATCTATCCAGAGGAACCGTGCGCCTCCAGGGATGCTCTGAAGGAGATCTGGTCCTCCGGGTACCAGGTCGCCTGATTGCCGGACCACTCGAGTTGGACCGTCCGACCGACGACCGCAGCGCCAGAGGCATCCAGCAATTGACCGGATACCGTGACCGTCTCGTTGATATTAGCGTGAAAGGCGGACCCGGGCTCGAATCCCAGCAGGCCCGCACCCTGCACCGTTCCACGGGCCATCCTGTTGTTGGACGAATCTGAGCGTCGGCCTGGCCACAGCCGCCGATCATTCCAAATATGTTTCCTGGCACGCTCGAATCAATCGTCTTACAGGAGAGAGTACGTGTCGTCGTTGTCCACGCCGTCGAACGAACGGTAACTCGACCTCGAATTCTTACGCTCGGGTTTCTGTCCCTTTCTGGCCGCCGTGCGGCCCCGTCGAACCGGGCCGTACAACAAGCCACCGGCACCGGCCAAGGCAATGGCGAACACCGCGAGGAGCGGCGCCATCGGCAGCGTGCTCGGAGCGGGGGCCGGCGTGGGCGCCGGTTGGGCCGGAGGCGCGCCCGCGAGCACGCGGAACGTCATCGTCGTCGTGGCCACGTTGCCGGCTTCGTCGTAAGCGTTCACGATGACGGAGTGGGAACCCGCGGCCCACGGGCCATCGACCCGAGCCTGCAATCCGATCATCCGCAGGGGGCCGCTGTCGACGAGGACCGCGTAGCTCGCGATCCCGGACAGCGCGTCGGATCCGGTCCACGTCAGGGGCGCCTCCGGAGCGAGCACGAGGTCGCCCGCGTTCGCGGCGACGATCGGCGCCGTCTCGTCGATCTCGAAGTTTTCGACTTTCGACGGCCCGAAAGAGCCGTTGCCGTCGACCCCCTGGTACAGGAGCCGGTGCCGGCCTTCCGGAATCTGGAACGGACCGCTGTAGATCGTCGACGGGGTGTCATCGATTCCGTAGAGGATCGTCGGGGAAGTCCCGCCGGTTACGGTCAGGGTGATTGTCACCGGCGATACGAACCAGCCGTTCGCCCCCGCGGTGCCGGTAACCGTCGAAGCGACCTGCGGGAGGCTCGGATTGGTCGGCGGCGCGGTCGGCGGGACGACGCTTTGCGCGACGACGGAAGTCAACGAGGCCCCGTACATTGAATCGCCCGCGAAGCGCGCGCGGATGTATTCCGTGTGGGCGCCGATGCCTCGGAACGCCATCGTGCCCGAGAACCGCCCTGATGAACTGGTGGGGGCGAAAGTCCCGATCTGCTGCTCCGGGTACCAGGTCGCCTGGTTGCCGGACCACTCGAGTTGGACCGTCCGACCGACGACCGCAGCGCCGGAGGCATTCAGCAATTGACCGGATACCGTGACCGTCTCGTTGATCGTGGACGGGTTCTTGCTCGTCATCAGCAAGAGTGTGGTGCTAACGGGCGGAGGAGGAGGAGGCGGAGGCGGGGGAGGCGGAGGAGGCGGGGCGCCCAGCACGGCATCTGCGAACAGCGCGCCCAGCTTCGCGGCCCCGCCGGCGTTTAGGTGTACGCCGTCAGCCATGTCCGTCGCGGTGTTTATTTGCGGGTACAGGTCGACCAGTGTGACGCGATTGCGCGTGCTCACAACGCCGGGCAGCGCCGCGTTGAAGTCCCGGATAGCCTGCTGCCCCGCAGGCCAGTTGAGATTGAACGGCGGTATGGTGGACACGATGACGCGTTGCACGGAGGGCGCCGCGAGGATTGTGTCCAGTAGACTACCGAGCCTCGCGGGCGCGTTCGGCATGTCCACGCTGTTCGCCGCATCGTTCGTGCCGATCAGCAGGAGCACCACATCCGGCGGGTTCGCCGCCAGCCTGCCTGAGATGGGGACGTTCTTGAGATTGTCGATCGTGTATCCCCCATATCCCTCGTGCGCCTTTTCCGGCAGCTCCGGCGGCCCGTCGAATCGCGACCCGACCATGTGGAACGCGTATCCGCGGGCGACCAAGGTCTGATAGAGCGACACCCGATAGCCGCCCGGTGACCCGGCGCCTTGTGTGTTCGAGTCGCCGGCCGCCATGATCCTGATAGCGGTCGCGGACGTAGATAAGTGGAATCGGTCCTGGGCTCCCGTGGCGAGTGAAAGGGAGGCGACCAAGAGGAGGCCGACGAACAGGCTGGCCAGAAGGCGGCGGGCGATTTGTATTGGCATCCCCGTCGTTTTGCCGGGCGTGTACATTCCGGGGCTAGGAACCCGGTCCTCAGTATACCCGCCGCTTGTCAGGTTTATCACATATGATTTTTGAAGCGAAAATGTCGGTCCGCTTCGCTTTGGGTTGTTCGGAGACTCCGAGCGAATGCGGGCGGCCCTGTAGGGGGGTATACGGGACACCACGGGGGGTTAGCACGTTACGGTTCCAACACTTGGTGCACTCTTGGGTACTTCTGCTAAAGTTGGTTACTAATGGCGGGAAGGGAGCAGAGGTGATAACTGTTACTGTCGAGGAACAATCATTTGCGTCCATTTGCAAACGCGAATGCATCGTGGAATCCGATGCGGGACTTTTTCTTCATCACGCACTCGCGATCCACGGACCCGACGCATGCCGCCTTCGACAGGCCGAAAGCGCGCGTTCGATTCGTCGGGCGGAGGCGAGATTCGCGCGAGCCCATACAATCGTAGCCATCCTCGTCCTCCGGTGAGCGTACTCCACGGCCTTCCTCATCATGCTGAATGACATCGACTTTTTCTCCATAGAGGACCTCTTCGACACCTCGCTGCCGCACTACGAGCACGTCGACTTCGCGCTCCTCGTGGCCGGCCCTCTCGTCGCGGCGTTCATCTTCCCCTCGAGCCGCCGGAACCGCCTCGAGCCATCATCTCGGTGCGAGGCCATGCGATGCCCGCACGGAGCGGTGTCGCCCCGCCGCTCGCGGGATTCAAGAGCCACAAGACGGCGGCGCAATCGACGTACGACGAATCATCGCCGTGACGGATTCGTCGATCGTCGAACCACGCGAACTTTTTCGTACATCTATGGAGAAACCGACGCGGGTCCCGCGTTCCGAAAAGCCCGAACGCGCCCCAACCGCCTCGGTACTGGTAATCTGAGCGGTCGCTGATCGGGAGAAGTTCCCTCGTGCGAGCCCAGTCCTCCCGCCTTGAAAGACCGTCTGGAAAGGAGCCGGATTCAGGCGGGCACCTTGCTCCGGACCGCTCTTCTCCGTTCTTCGCCGGGGGCCAAGCCTCCGTGACACACGGGATACGAACGGAAATGTGTTGACCTTCGTGTCCCTCGGTTATCGGGACTGGGCAGGAGCGCCGGCGGGCTGCGGCGCCTTCGCTTGCGCGGCCCGGACCACCTCCGTCGCCCTGACCAGCAAGCCCTCGGTCCCCTTGTCGCTGACCTTGCGGGCCGGGATCCCAGCGACCGTCTGGTGCGGAGCCTCGAACGAACGGACGACGACGGCGTTCGCCCCGACCGCCACGTCGTCGCCCAGGACCACCGCGCCCACAATCTTGGCCCCGGGTCCGATGTAGACGTTGTTCCCGATCGTGGCCGCCTTGTCCTGGTACCGGACTTCGGTTCCGACGCCCACCCCGGCATGGATCCGGCAATTCTCGCCGATGCGCGCGTTCACACTAATCACGACGTCGCCTCGGTGCGCAAGGCAAAGCCCAGGCCCGATCGTGTTGGGATGGATCGTGAAGCCGGTCTTCCGGGCCATCCAATGGAATCGGATGTAGAGGAAGTAGAAGTACGCCCGTGAGAGAGCCGACCGCTTACAATTCATGTAATACTCGACCTTGCGGAGCAGCCTCTGGTACCGCCACGTGTCGTCGATCGGTCGAGGTCGGCGGCGATGCTGACCGAGGGCGACGCGGTCGGCCTCGAGGTAAAACCGGTACTCTTCCTTGGATGAGATCATCTCAGATCCAAGCGGGGAAACGAGAGACTCCAGCCCATATGAGGCTTGCTACCCGGACCTAACACATTTGGACCCTCACAGATGCAAGGAGACCCACGCCGTCGATCACGTCGACCTCCAGATCCCTCGGGGAACTTCTTTTCCCTCCGCGGGTCGAGTGGCTGCGGAAAGACGACATCGTTCTGAATCTCATCGGCGGGCTGGATCGTCCGACGGCCGGTTCCATCGCAATCGATATGACGAATATCGTTCGCCTGTCGGAGACGGGCCTCGCTGCCTACCGTCTCGAGCGAGTCGGGTTCGTATTTCAGTTCTTCAATCTCGTCCCGCTGTTGACTGCGTGGGAAAATGTGGAGTTGCCCATGCGATTCGCCGGGCTCGGCCGAAGAACCGCGAGCAGAGGCCGACGGATCTCCTCCGCCCGGTGGGACTAGGCGAGAGAGGGGACCGTAAACCGGATCGGATGAGTGGCGGCGAACAGCAGCGGGTTACCGTCGCCGTCGCTCTCGCGAACGACCCGCCGCTCATTCTTGCGGATGCGCCCACGGGAGAGCTGGATTCGGAGAATGCGATCGCCCTGTTGGACCTCCTCAGGACCGCCAGCGGAGAGCGGGGCAAGACCGTGCTCCTCGTGAGCCACGATCCTCATGCGGCTCAGGTCGCCGATGCGACGCTCGAGATGGAAGACAGACGCATTGTCCGCACCGCGTGAACCGTTTGACGGTGATCAAGCGGGCGCTCCTCCGGTCTGGATGGCCGGACTCCAAAACCATATCTAGGGAACGTCCCTACCGCGCGTCCACATGGATGAACGGAAGATCCTCTTGTTGATTTTCGATGGCCTAGGGGACCGTCCGCTGAAGGAGCTAGGGCACAAGACGCCCCTCGAATCGACCCCGAAGCCGAACCTCGATTGGTTCGCGGCGAACGGGATCAACGGGCTGCTCGACCCGATCGGACCGGGCATTGTCGCGGGGAGCGACACGAGCCATCTCGCCCTGTTCGGATACGATCCCAAAGAGGTCTACACGGGCCGCGGCCCGTTCGAGGCCGCCGGGGTCGGCATCGACCAGAAACCGGGGGATGTCGCGTTCCGCGGCAACTTCGCGACGGTCGATGAGGACATGCGGATCACGGACCGGAGAGCGGGACGCATTCGAGACGGGACGGAGGAGCTCGCCAAGGCCCTAGACGGCCTGCGGCTGGGAAGGATTCGCGCGACGGTCCGGGCGGGGACCGAGCATCGGGTCGCCATCGTCCTGCGCGGTCGGGGTCTCTCCCACAAGGTTACGGACACGGATCCCCACGAAGGCGGCGCGGAAGTGCTCGATTCAGAGCCGCTCGAGCCCGGCGCGAAGACCACGGCGAAGGCCGTGAATGCCTTCACAAAGCAGGCGTATCGCGTCCTGAAGGCCCATCCGGTGAACAAGGCGAGGGCCGCGAAGGAGGAACCGCCCGCGAATATCATCGTCCTGCGCGGCGCGGGCGTCTATCCCGATCTCACGCCCTTTCCCGAGCGGTACAAGCTGTCGGCGGCCGGCATCGCCGGCGTCGCCCTGATCCGCGGCATGTTCCGCGCGGTGGGCATCGATTCGATTGACGTGCCGGGGGCCACGGGAGGACTCGACACGGACATGATCGCGAAGGCCGACGCGGCCCTCAAGGCGCTCGAGACGCACGACCTCGTGATCCTCCATGTGAAAGCGCCGGACCTTTGCGGACACGACGGCAAGGCGTCCGAAAAGATCCGGGTCATCGAGCGGCTCGATGCCATGATGGGGCACCTGAAGTCCAAGCTCTCGAGCGATCTCGTCCTCGCGATCACGGCCGACCACTCGACCCCCGTCGCCATCAAGGAGCACTCCGGGGACCCGGTCCCGCTCACGATCTTCGGCGAAGGCGTCCGCGTCGATGAGGTGCTGAACTTCGACGAGCGGAGCGTGGCGCGCGGGGACCTCGGCCGGCTTCGCGGTCAAGACCTGATGAACCTCCTCCTCGACGTGTCGAACCGCGCGACGAAATACGGCGCCTGAAATCCCGTCAAGGACTAATACGAGGACGAGGTTGCGGCGCGGACCATGGAATCGGAGCGGCCCCGATGGCGCAGATCGACCTGAGCCTGATCATCCCGATCGCGACCCTCGCCGGCCTCGGATTCGCGGGACTCCTTGCGCGAGACGTGCTGCGTCGGGAGACCGGTTCGGACCAGATGCGGGAGATTGCCGCGGCCATCCAACAAGGAGCCCGCGCGTTCCTTCGTCGGCAATACAAGTCGATCGCCTTGATCGCAACCGCCCTCGCGATCCTATTCGCGGTGGCCCTTGGATGGCAGAAGGGGTACGTCCTGGGGCTCAAGACCGCGGGAGCCTTCACCCTCGGGGCCACCTTGTCGGCCCTGTCCGGATACCTCGGAATGCAGATTGCGATCCGATCGAACATCCGCTCGGCTGCGGGTTCCCTCCGGTCCTTCAATGACGCCCTCGTCATCGCCCTACGGGGCGGGGCGGTCTCCGGCCTCTCGATCGTGGGGCTCTCCCTGGCCGGAGTCTCGATCCTGTATTACGGATATGGATTCGGCTCCGCGGCCACGGAGACGGCCCAGATGGACCTGATCCTCTCCATCGTCGGCTTCGGATTCGGGGCGAGCCTTGTCGCCCTGTTCGCGCAGCTCGGGGGCGGGATCTACACGAAAGCGGCGGACGTCGGGGCCGATCTGGTCGGCAAGATCGAGGCGGGAATCCCCGAAGACGACCCGCGGAATCCCGCGGTTGTCGCGGACTTGGTCGGGGATAACGTCGGGGACTGCGCCGGCCGTGGTGCGGATCTCTTCGAGTCTACGGCGGCGGAGAACATCGGTGCCATGGTCCTCGGCGTCGTGTTGTTCTCATACTTCGGGATTGCGGGCGTCATTTTCCCCCTGGTCGCGCGGGCGTTCGGGCTGCTCGCGAGCATCGTCGGGGTCTTCGTCGTCCGCGCCCGCGAGGAGGAATCTCCGATGGGTGCGTTGAACCGCGGCTATCTCGTCGCCACAGCCTTGGCGGCCGTCCTCTTCGGCTTCGCATCCTGGGCAATGCTCCAGCCAACGGCTCCGACCTCGTCGGGAGGTCTAACCTGGATATACTATTGGGTCTGCGGGCTCACAGGCATGGGGACCGCGCTCGTGTACGTCTGGGTCACCCAGTACTACACCGAGGCCCGCTACCGGCCCGTCCGGGACATCGCAAAAGCTTCGGAGACAGGGCCCGCGACGAACATCATCTCGGGATTCGCGGTCGGCCTCGAGGCGACGGCGATCCCCGCGGTCGTCGTCTCCATCGCCATCCTGTTCTCCTACTGGCTCGGCGAGACGACGGGAATCCCGCGAGGAGGAGTTTATGGGACCGCGATCGCGACGATGGGAATGCTCGCGACGGCCGCCTACATCCTCGCGATGGATACCTTCGGCCCCATCGTCGACAACGGCGCGGGCATCATCGAGATGGCGGGCATGTCCGAGGCGGCCCGCAAGAACATGGACAAGCTCGATGCAGCCGGGAACACGACGAAGGCCCTCACGAAAGGGTATGCGGTCGGCAGCGCGGCCCTCGCGGCGTTCCTCCTGTTCAACGCCTTCCTCACGGAAGCCCAGGTCAAGGCTGTCGACCTTGCGCACCCAGAAACGTTCGTCGGCGGGTTCCTTGGGGGCGCCCTCGTGTTCCTCTTCACGGCGTACGCCATCCGCGCTGTCGGCCGCGCGGCATGGTCGATTATCAAGGATGTGCGGGATCAGTTCCGCGAGAACCCCGGGATCATGGCGGGGACGGTGAAACCCGACTACGGTCGCACGGTCGACATCTGCACGCGCAGCGCCCTTCATGAGATGGTCGTGCCGGGGATCCTTGCGGTCGCGACCCCCGTGGCCGTCGGGCTGATCTTTCGTTTCGTCAAGATCACGTATGTCCTCAATCAGGTGACCCTCCGAATGGAACCGATTCCCGCGGGCGAGCCTTTGGGCGCCACCCTCATGGTAGGGACGATCGCGGGCGTGTTGATGGCGCTCGTCCTGAACACCGGGGGCGGAGCCTGGGATAACGCGAAGAAGTTCATCGAGGCCGGCAACCTCGGGGGGAAAGGGAGTCCGACCCACAAGGCCGCGGTGGTCGGGGACACCGTCGGCGACCCGTTCAAGGATACCGCCGGTCCGTCGCTGCATATCCTTGTGAAGCTCCTCTCGACAATCACGTTGGTCATCGCACCCCTTCTCGTCTGATGGGCGGCTTGCGACGGTTCGACGGATGGTCTAGATTCGCTCGCGTGGCGGAACGGTTAAATCGCCTCTCGACATGGCAGCCGCGGGAGGAGGATACGTGGCCGCTTCATCGGATCCCGGTGTGAGTCCGCCGACTGAGCCCTTCATGCCAACCGGGGGGCGCAATCCCCGGACCATCAAGATCGTGGTGATCGTCATCGCCCTGATCGCAGTCGTCTCGGGGGCTGCGGCTTATGTCGCCTTGAGCCGGCCGCCGGCCACGGTCTGCACCATGCAGTCCACGAACCCTCTCATCTTCGATCAGCCGGAGAAGCCGGATTCCTTGGACCCGCATGTCACGTTCTCCACCCCCGGCTGGGGGGTTGTTCAGCAAGTCTACCAGAGTCTGGTGAACTACAACGGCACCGGATACACGGGCTTCCTTCCCGTGCTGGCGAAGAGCTGGACGGTGTCAACCAGTGGGTACAACTACACGTTCCGACTCCGGACCAACGTCCACTTCTCGAACGGCGATCCGTTCAACGCTTACGTCATGTGGTTCAGCCTGTATCGGGCCCTCGTCATGAGCCAGGCCGGGAGTTTCATCCTCCAGGAGAACTTCTGGCTGCCGGGCCTCAACTACTATTCCGGCACCAACGAGACCGGCAACGCGACCGCCTGGATGATCAAGAACCTCAACACGTTCTCTTTCACGAGCCCCACGGCCGCGCAGCTCGCGGTGATGAAGGATGGGAACAATTCGTTCCAGGTTATCGACGCGTCGACGATCCAGCTGAACATGGGGTACGGCTATCTCGGGACGGTTGCCTACGGGAGTCTCCTCGCGGCGATTGGGGGTCCGATCGCCAGCGCGGTCGATCCGATCGTGATCCGCGCCAACGGCGGCGTGACGAATGACACGAACACGTACATGGCGAGCAATATGGTGGGGACGGGGCCGTACCTGCTTCAAGCCTACAATTCCGCCACGGGCTATCTCATCAAACCGGACCCGAACTACTGGGCGACCAGCGTGGCGGCCATTGAGACGTGGAACAACATTATCCAACCGGCCAAGGCTTCAATCCAGGTTAACTTCCAGACCTCCGCGATCACCGCCGTCGCGGACATGAAATCAGGTTCCGTCGCCGGTGTGTCCTTCGCATACGTGGGACCCGCGCAGGTGGACAGCCTGAAAGCCGCCGCGTGCGTCCAAGTGAACGCCTTGGACATCGTGTATGGTTCTACGGCCGGGGCCTGGTGGATCTACATGAACCAGCAGACGCCCCCCTTCACCGATATCCACGTGCGAAAGGCGGTCGTCCACGCAATCAACTATCCCGAGATCATCCGGAGTGCCTTCCAGAGCTATGCGGAGTCATGGGTCGGACCGGTCCCGAAGGGGTACAGCTATTACAACCCCGAAAACCTGAAGCCCTACGATTACAACCTGACCCTCGCCAGGCAGGAGATGAACCTGTCTACATGGCCGCTGCCAGCCGGATATGCGCCCCACCTCAACTACATGTACCTCAAGCTCGGCGTTTGGGAGAAGGTCGCTCTCCAGATTCAGTCCGATCTCCTGAAAATCGGAATCCACATCGACATCGTCGGCATCAACAACATCGACGACCTCTACACGGAGCAGAAGCGGAACAGCGCAGGCATCTGCATCTCACAAACGTCCTTCAACGGCGGGCCCTTCCCCATCGGTCAGGAGTTCTACACGTCGGACTACATCTCTCCGGACGACTGGACCCAGAACAACGCGCTGAGCACGGGAAGCGCGAATGACTGCATGGCGGGCTACGTCAATGCGACGGTGGACCAACTTGTGATCGAGGCGGCGGGAGATACAAACCCCACCAACCTGACGGCGAAGTATGGTCAAATCACTCGGCTCATGTACGAGAATTACACGGACGCGTGGCTCGTCGTCCCGACCCAGTTCCAGATCGTGCACAGCTCGTTGCAAGGTGCGGTCACGAACCCCATGGGCGCGGCCCTCCCGTTCGTCGTCGTGCAGAATACGCTCTATGCGGCCCCGCGAGCCGTGCAGACCTACGCAGCTCCGCGACCTTAGGCACGCATCGACTCCCGAGGGAGTCCGGCGCCACGAGACGCGTCGTCAACCGATGTGACGAGCTCTTCTGGCGGCACGTCCCCAATCTCCTCCGCGCGGTGGCAGGCGACGAGCCGGGCATGGGGGCCGGGAATCGGGCGCAGCGGCGGTTCCTCTTCGAGGCACCGAGGGATGACGAACGGGCAACGGGCCGCGAAGCGGCATCCGACCGGCGGATGAATCATCGTGGGAATCTCGCCCGACACCCGATACCGCGCGGTCCGTCGACCCGGCTCGGGCGTCGGCAACGCGGCCAGGAGGGCTTTCGTGTAGGGATGCACGGGGTGTTCGAGGACATCTCGGACCTGGCCGACCTCGGCGAGCTTGCCAAGGTACATGACCGCCACGCGATCCGCGACGTACCGCACCGCGGCCACATTGTGCGTGATCATCAGGTAGGAGAGCCCCATCTCCCGCTGCAACGTCACGAGGCGATTGAGGATCTGCGCCTGCACGGCGACATCGAGGGCGCTCGTCGGCTCGTCCAGGATGACGATCTTTGGGTGTACGATGAGCGCCCGCGCGAGGGAGAGACGTTGCCTCCCTCCACCTGAGAATTCATGGGGATACTGATCGATCGAGTCGACGGGCAGACCGACGGTCGGGAGGATTTCTGCGACCTGGGATCGGAGTTCCCCCCGCTTGGCTGGCGACTGAGCTTGCGCCGGTTCGCTGACGATTTGCCAAACGCGAAGGCGAGGATCGAGGGAGCCGACCGGATCTTGGAAAACCACCTGGATTTTCCGCCGGATCGCGAGGAGGGCGGAGCCGTGCAAATTGGTGATGTCGGCGCCGTCCAGGAGGATCGAGCCTGAGGTGGGATCGTGCAAGCGCGCCACGGTCCATCCGACGGTCGTCTTGCCGGAGCCAGACTCGCCGATCACCCCGAGCGCCTCTCCGGCGTCCAGGTGCAGAGAGACCCCGTCGACCGCGTGGATCACTTCCTTCGGAGCCCGCTGGACGGTCTCGAACAAGGACCGGCTCACCGGGAAGTGCTTGTAAACGTCTCGAGCCTCGAGGACGGGAGCCATCATGCGAGCGATTCAACCTCCTCGCTGAAATAGCAGGCCGCCCG
>Ga0137399_10001096_pt1 | contig 12023 bp, 11 predicted proteins | sample czorhiz316metaG_FD_104810 | JGI IMG/M metagenome (GOLD analysis project Ga0137399, IMG submission 104810) | Vadose zone soil microbial communities from Angelo Coast Range Reserve, California, USA - czorhiz3.16 metaG | ecosystem: Environmental > Terrestrial > Soil > Vadose zone | place: USA...
GATCGTCTCGTCGCCGCCAAAGGTCCGCGAACGGTCGAGAACACGCTGCGGCTGTACGACGATCTGAAGATCGATGTGGACTCGGTGCTCGGACCTGCGGGGCTCATCGCCCAGGCGCATCCCGACGAGCGGATGCGCCAAACCGCCGACGCCGCCGCGGAGCGCGCACGCGCGATGGGTACGGACCTCGTCTTGAATCGCGCGGTCTACGATGCGTTGGCTGCCATCGACTTGAGTCACGCGGACGGGCAGGCGAAGTACTACGTGCAGCGGGAGCTGCGCGACTTCCGCCTGAACGGCGTCGATCGCGACGAGGCGACACGCGAGCGGATCGGGAAGCTGCAGCGAGATCTCAACGCGGTCAATCAGGAGTTCCTGCGGAACATCCGGGCCAACACCCGCAAGATCAGCATCGCGAGCGCCGCCGATCTCGCCGGGCTGCCGCCCGATTTCATCGCGCGGGTCAAGCCGGATGCGAACGGCGTGCTGTCCCTCACGACCAACATCAGCACGATCATTCCCGTTCTGACGTTCGCCAAGAGCGACGACGTCCGCAAGCGGCTGTACATCGAGTGGACGAACATCGGCTATCCGGAGAATCTCGCCGTCCTGGACCGGATGGTCGCGACGCGCGCCGAGATCGCGCATCTCATCGGCTTCACCAGCTACGCGGACTATGACATGGCGGACCGCATGGTCGGCAGCGCGAAAGCCGCGTCGGCGTTCATCGATCGCGTCGCGGAGGCGTCCGGGGCGCGGGCCGAACGCGAGTACGCGGAGCTCCTCAAACGCAAGCGCCAGGACGTGCCTGGCGCGGACGCCGTGAACTCCTGGGAGAACGCCTACTACACAGAGCTCGTGCGGCGATCGATCTTCGACTTCGACGCGCTGTCGGTCCGCGAGTACTTTCCGTTCGATGGGGTGCGGCAGGGCGTCTTCGACGTGACGAGCCGGTTGTTCGGCGTGACCTACCGCCCGGCGAAAGATGTGCCGGTGTGGCATCCGTCGGTCGAGGCCTACGAGATGCTCGAAAAGGGCGAAGTGATCGGCCGGTTCTATCTCGACATGCATCCGCGCCCGAACAAGCAGAACAACAGCCCGCTCGCGGCGACGGTTCGCGCCGGTCTGGCCGGCCGCCGGCTGCCGGAGGTCGTCGTGATCGGCGGCGTGCCCGGTGGCCAGGCAGGAGACCCGGGGCTGTTGACGCACGAGGACGCCAAGACCTTCTTCCACGAGTTCGGGCATCTGGTGGCCGCAATCGTCGCGGGCAACGGGAAGTGGATGGGTCTCACGCGATTGGCCGAGCGCGACTTCGGCGAAACGACGTCGCAGATGCTCGAGGAGTGGATGTGGGATCCGGCGACGCTGGCCACGTTTGCGAAGCACTATCAGACGAACGAGCCGATCCCCGCCGCATTGGTCAATCGGATGCGCCGGGCGAACGAGTTCGGCAAAGCGATCGGTCCAACCGGTGTCCGGGGACAGATGGTACTCGCGCGGCTGTCGTTGTCGCTGCACGATCGCGATCCGAAGACCGTGGACTCGACCGCTGTCCTGCGTGCGGCCACCCAGAAGTACATGCCGTCGCCGTTCGTCGAAGGCACGCATCGGCAGGCATCGATGACGCACCTTGCGAACCGCAACTACGCGTCGGGTTACTACACGTACATGTGGTCGCTGGTGATCGCGAAGGATCTCTTCAGTAAGTTCGATCCCAAGGATCTGCTCGCGCCGGGCGTCGCGCACAAGTTCCGCGACAAAGTGCTCGCGCCCGGCGGATCGAAGCCGGCCGCCGCGCTCGTGGAGGATTTTCTCGGCCGCCCCTTCAACGCAAGCGCGTGGGAGGCCTGGCTGAATCGCGAACCGTCTTGATGCGCTGCGGCACGCCCTGACGGCGTGCCCTACAACTACAACCGTAGGGGACGGTCTTTAGACCGTCCCAATGCGCGCGTGGCCGCTGCGAACACCTCATCGGGCGTAATCGACGTCAGGCATCGGAAGTCTCCCGGAGCGCAGACGCGCTGATCGCACGGACGGCACGGCAACTCGCCCGCGTCCACCGATTCCGTGATCAGCTGCTCGCTGCGCCACGGCGCCGATCGCACCGGCAGCGTCGGTCCGTACAATCCAACCACCGGCACGCGTGTCGTCGCCGCAATGTGCAGCGGCCCGCTGTCGCCGCCGATGTAGAGCGCTGCGCGGTCGAGTAGCGCCCGCAGTTCCGCCAGCGAGAACTCCCCGCACGACAAGACGCGATCCGCGGACGCCTGAAGTGTCGCGCGAGCCTCGGCAATCACGCGCTCGGCGGCGGCGTGCTCGGAAGGACCGGATGTAATAATGATGCGCCGCCGCGGGTCGTCTTTCACCAGCGCCTCCACGAGCGCCACGAAATGGGCGATCGGCCAGCGCCGGAACGGGTTGCCGGCGCTCACATGCAGCACGACGATCGGATCGTCCGCCTGCACGCCGGCGCGCGCGAGTCGTTCGGTGACAACGGCCACGGCCGCCGCATCGGCCGTCATCTCGACGGGAAACGCGGACCGATCCGGCGGCGCCCTGTCGAACACGTCGAGCGCCGCCAGCAAGTCCCACTGGTTCTCCACCGAATGCCGCGGACGCAGCTCACGCGGCCGCGCAACGCGCCGCGTGTACATCCAGCCGCGAGCCACGACGTCGTAGCCGATGCGCACCGGCGCCGCGCTCAGCCACGTGAGGAGCGAGGCGCGCGGGCCGCCGTGAAAATCGATGGCGAGATCGTACCGCCCGGCGCGCAGCCGACCTGCGAGCGCGAGATCGTCGCGTAATCCGCGCCACCCGCGTGCGCGCGGTGCGACGATCACGTCGTCGAGATGAGGATTGTCGAGCACGACCGCCGCGGCGGCCGGTTCGACGACGTAGGCGAGATGGGCGTCCGGAAATTTCTCTCGCAGCGCGCGAATCGCCGGCGTCGTGAAGACGACGTCGCCAATCTGTCTGAGCCGGATGATGAGGATTCGTGAGAACTGGTGAGTGGCCAACTCACCAATTAGTCCTTCTCGATTGTCGCTTCGTCGATGAGCATCACCGGGATGTCGTCCTTGATGGGGTAGACGCGCTTGCACGTCGCGCACTTCAGCGCGCTTCCGTTTTTGACGAGCGTTACCGGTGTTTTGCAGTTCGGACAGGCGAGAATTTCGAGCAATTCAGGATCGACCGGCATGCCTGAGGACTATATGACACCTACCGGCTTTTGTGGAACAATTTGACCGTATGAAGATCGTTGTCCTCGCCGCGGCGCTCAGCGTGTCGATACCATGTGCCGTTGCCGCGCAGACCGTGTCCGCGCCATCGACGAACGTCGCGGAAGCGTACGCGCAATTCCTGCTCGGTCATCATCTCGAGGAAGACGACAACGCCGACGGTGCCATCGCGGCGTACAAGCGAGCGATGGCGCTCGATCCGGCCGCCGCCGATATCACCGCGCAGCTCGCCGGTCTCTACCTGCGTCAGAACAAGGTTCAGGATGCGATGTCCACCGCCGAGCAGGCGCTGAAGATTGCGCCGGCCAACAGCGAAGCCAATCGCGTACTCGGCATCGTCTACGCCGCGTTGGCGGAGACGTCCGCCGGCAAGAACGCCAAAGCCGACGACAACCTGGCCAAAGCCATTCATCATCTCGAGCTCGCCCTCGCCCATCAGCAGGCAGGCGTGTCCGATCCGAACGTCCGCGCCACGCTGTCGCGCGCCTACATCAATAGCGGCGCGTTCGACAAAGCGATTCCGCTCCTGACGGATCTCGTGAAGCAGGAGCCGGGATGGGGCGACGGTCCGATGCTGCTCGCCGAAGCGTATACGGGCGCGGGCCGCACCAAGGACGCGATCACGTGGCTCGAAGAGCAGAACGATCCGCGGCTGATGGGCGCGCTCGGCGATTTTTACGAGCGCGAACAGCGCTGGACCGATGCCGCGAAGGCGTACGAGGGCGCCATGCAGCGGACGCCGCGCAATCAGGATCTGAAGACGCGCTACGCGTCGGTCCTGCTGAAGACCGGCAGCCGCAACGACGTGAGCAAGGCGCGCGACGTTCTCACCGAGGTCGTCTCGGCGCGCCCCGACGTGCAATCGCTGTATCTGCTCTCGCAGGCGCAGCGCCGGCTCGGCGACGCGAAGGCGGCCGAAGCGAGCGCACGCCGTGCCGTCGCGCAGAATGCCAAGAGCCCGTGGGGCTACTACGCGCTCGCCGAAGCGCTCGAAGAACGGCGCCAGTACCAGTCGATCGTCAACGAGCTCGCGCCGGCCGTCGCCGATTTCCGCGGCAAGACGGCCGATAACTCGTTCGGCGCGTCGCTGCTGCTCCCGCACCTCGGCTTCGCGTACCAGGAGCTCGGGCAGCACGACAAGGCGATTGCGGCGTTCGAGGAGGCGCACAAGCTGTCGCCGAAAGATCCGGCGGTCTCGAGCTATCTGATCGAAGCGAACATCGCGGCGAAGAAGTACTCCGCGGCCGCCGACCTCGCGCGCGCCGCCGTCGCGGACAATCCGGACAATCTCCGGCTCGTGCGGCTGCACGCGCAGGCGCTCCGCCACGCCGGAAAAGCCGACCAGGGCATCGCGGTTCTCGAGGACGCGGTCCGGAAACACGTTGACGATCCGACGGCGTACGTGGCGCTCGCACAGCTCTACTCGGACGTCGATCGCGGCGGGCAGGCGGTCAAGGTGCTGCAGGACGCGCAGTCGAAGTTCCCGTCGGACACGTCGATCGTCTTCGAGCTCGGCGCCGTGTACGACAAGCAGAAGAAATTCGCCGACGCCGAAGCGACGTTCAAGCAGCTGCTCGCGCGCGAGCCGGAGAATTCGGCGGCGCTCAACTATCTCGGCTACATGCTCGCGGAGCGCGGCGAGCGCCTCGACGAGTCGGTCGACCTGCTGAAGAAGGCGCTGCAGATCGAGCCGGAGAACGGCTCGTATCTCGACAGCCTGGGCTGGGCGTACTTCAAATCGGAAAAGCTCGATCTCGCGGAAGACAACCTGCGGCGCGCGGCCGATCAGCTCAAGACGAACTCGGTGATCCAGGATCACCACGGCGACGTGCTCTTCAAGCTCGGACGCGTCGACGAAGCGATTGCGGCCTGGACGCGCGCGCTCAACGGCGACGGCGACTCGCTCAATCGCGGCGACATCGACAAGAAGATCCGCAGCGCGAAGCAGAAGCTCCCCAAGAAGTGAGCTCTCCACGACAGAAGTGAACGCTCCACCGCAGAGGACACCGGGGACACGGAGTTCTGGGGCAGTACGATTTTTCCCCCGTGTCCTCCGTGTCCACCGTGGTGGAGATCCTGCCCTCGCGGCCCACACGCCACGAAACCACGAAACTACGAAACTACGAAAAGGCAGCCGTTTTCCTGGCGTCCTGCTCGTGGCCGTGTGGTGCGCCGGCTGCGCTGCTCCGCTGGTGAAGCTGCCTGCCGGACCGGGCACGCCTGCGTCCGATGCGGCCGACGCGCTGACCGACGCCATCGCGGCGTGCCGTGCAGTGTCGACGCTCAGCGCCGAAGTCGGCGTCGGCGGATCGGTCGGCGGCCGCCGCGTGCGCGGCAGTCTCCTCGTCGGCGTCGCGCCGCCCGCCTCCGCTCGGATCGAAGCGGTCGCTCCCGCCGGTCAGCCGATTTTCATCTTCGTCGCGAATGGCGACGACGCGACGCTGCTGCTGCCGCGCGACAATCGCGTGCTGCTGCACGGACGGCCCGACGCCGTGCTCGAAGCAGTGGCGGGCCCGCCGCTCGACGCCGTGGAGCTACGGGAGACGCTGACGGGCTGCGTGCTCCCGGCGGGTGGCGCAACAGGGCGTCAGCTTGGCGGCGACTGGCGCGTCGTCTCGGTCGGTTCGACGGATGTGTATCTCCACCGCAACGCGCAGCTCGCGCGCTGGCAACTCGTCGCGAAAGTGCATCATGGCTCGCCGCTCCGCCCAAAGGCGGACGCCACTGGTGGACCTGGTGGCGTCCGGCTTCAGCCGGACCCGCAGGCCAACGGCGACTGGCGCGCCGAGTACGCCGAGTTCGACGGCGGCTTGGCGCGCGCGATTCGCCTCGCGAGCGTGGACGGCAAGCGATTCGATCTCCGCTTGAGGTTGTCGCAAGTGGAAGTGAACGCGCCGCTCGGACCTGAAGTCTTCCGGGTGCAGATCCCGCCCGATGCCGATCCGATCACGCTCGAGGAATTGCGGCGGTCCGGTCCCCTCGGGACGACGTCCGAGTCAACAGGAAGGACACCAAGGACACAAAGGTGAAAAACATCTCTTCGTGTCCTTTGTGTACTTTGTGTTCGCTCAATCTGGTGACCGGATGATACGGGTTCGCGCCTTCGCCAAGATCAACCTGTCGCTGCGTGTGCTCGGCGTGCTCGCCGACGGGTATCACGAGCTTCGAACGATTTTTCAATCCATCTCGCTTCACGACACGCTGAGCATCCGCCGCGTGCGCGGACCGTTCTGGCTCGTGTGCGATGAGGTTGCCTGTCCGGCCGATTCCACCAATCTCGTCTGGCGCGCGGCGGAGGCCGTGTGGACCGCGTCGGGGCGGCCCGGATCGCCGCGCAATGTCGGTGTCACGCTGGCGAAGAAGATTCCAATGACTGCAGGGCTTGGCGGCGGCAGCAGCGATGCGGCGGCCGCCCTTCGCGCCTTCGCGAGGCTGTGGCGCGTCGATGCCAGACGCCTGCCGAACATCGCGGCGTCGCTCGGCGCCGATGTGCCGTACTTTCTCGAGGGTGGGACGGTCCTCGGTCTCGAGCGCGGCGACGTGCTGTTTCCGCTGATCGATCAGCCGAGAGCATGGGTGACGCTCGTCGTCCCGTCGTTCGGCATCAGTACGACGGAGGCGTACGCGTGGTTCGACCAGGAGGTCGCGGCGGACCGACAGGATCGTGTCTGGGCGGACCTGCGTGTCCGCCCAGCGGCCGACACACGGGTCGGCCCCTACGGTGAATGCCGCAACGATCTCGAGCCCGCCGTGGCCAAACGGCATCCGGAAATCACGCGGATGGTGTCCGCGTTGCGAGACGCCGGCGCGTCGTATGCGGCGATGACCGGCAGCGGCTCGAGTGTGTTCGGCCTCTTCGACCGCAAAGCGGCGGCGGACCGTGCGGCCAAGGCGCTCGCGGATAGCGAGCGGGGCCTGTTGAGCGTCATCGTCACGCGGACGCTGACGCGCGCCGAATGCCGGAGGCTTGCCGCCAAGTAAGGCCATCGTATACACTTACCGTTTGCACCACGTGTTTCAGGCCACTCCTGAAGGGTCAACCTTTTATTACAATCGCCGACGCGCCCGCGGAGTGGGACCCTTGGGATCCCCACGAAGCGAGACCGGAGGGGCAGGGGCCCCGCAGTAAATAATGGGGCGTGGCCAAGCGGTAAGGCGCGGGACTTTGGATCCCGTATTCGAAGGTTCGAATCCTTCCGCCCCAGCCATTTTCGTGAGACGCGGAGCGGGACTGAACCTCCATGGGTGATCCGTTCATGGCGACCGGATTCGGCGAGCTGAAGATCTTTTCGGGCAGCGCCCATCCGGACCTGACGCGCGAAATCGCGGCGTTTCTCGGGGTCTTGCCGGGACAGTCACGGCTCCGGCGGTTTCCGGATTCGGAGGTCTCGTTCCAGATCGACGAAAACATCCGCGGGACCGACGTCTTCGTGGTGCAGCCGACGTGCACGCCGGTGGACCAGCACATCATCGAGATGCTGATCATGATCGACGCGTTCAAGCGGTCGTCGGCAGCGCGCATCACCGCGGTGCTGCCGTACTTCGGCTACGCGCGCCAGGATCGCAAGGACAAGCCGCGCGTGCCGATTTCGGCGAAGCTCGTGGCGAACATTCTGAGCGCGGCGGGCACCAACCGCGTGCTGACGATGGATTTGCACAAGGCGCAGATTCAGGGGTTCTTCGACATTCCGGTGGACCATCTGTTCGCCGCGCCAGTCATCATCGATTACCTGTCGCGGCTCGATTCGCCAAAGCTGACGCTCGTCTCGCCCGACGCGGGCGGCGCCGAGCGCGCGCGCGCCTACGCCAAGCGGCTGGACGCCGAGCTCGCGATTATCGACAAGCGGCGCAGCGACGATGGGACCGCGGAAGTCATGAACGTGATCGGCGACGTCGAAGGGCGGACCTGTATTCTGCAGGACGACATCATCGACACCGCCGGCACGATTACCAAAGGCGCGAACGCGCTCAAGGAGAACGGCGCGTCGCAGGTGTTCGCGTGCGCGGTGCACGGCGTCCTGTCGGGGCCGGCGATCGAGCGCATCGAGAAGTCGCCGATCGACAAGCTGATCGTGACCAACACGATCCCGCTGCCGCCCGCCGCGGCCGCATCGAGCAAGATTGTCGTGCTGTCGGTGGCACGACTGCTCGGCCAGGCGATTAAGTCGATTCACGAGGAGACTTCGGTATCTTCGCTGTTTGTCTAATTTGGAAATCAGAATGTGGAATTAGGAATATGGAAACGACACTCGAAGCGATCCAGCGTGACACGTTCGGCAAAAACGAAGCGCGGCGCCTTCGTCGCGAAGGCAAGGTGCCGGCGGTGCTCTACGGCGGCGACAGCAAGGGCGCGACGCCCATCGCGGTCGAGCCGCGCGCGCTGCTGAAGATCCTGCACTCGGAGTCGGGCCAGAACACGCTCATCGCGCTCAAGCTGTCCGGCGCGGGCGACGCGCGCGTCCTCGTGAAGGACTTCCAGGTCGATCCGGTCACCCACCACGTGCTGCACGCGGATTTCTATCGCGTGGCGATGGACAAGCTCATTCAGGTGACCATCCCGGTCACCGTCCACGGCGAGCCGAAGGGCGTCAAGCAGCAGGGCGGCATCCTCGAGTTCATCCGCCGCGAGATCGTCATCGAGTGCCTCCCGGGCGACATCCCCGAGCACGTCGACATCGACGTCAGCGAGCTGATGCTGCATCAGGGCATCCGCGTTCGCGACATCGCGACCGATCCGAAATGGAAGCCGGTCACCGAAGGCGACGCGATGCTTGTCCACGTCATCATGCCGAAGGCCGAAGAGGCGCCGACGCCGGAAACGACCGCGGCAGCCGCCACGGCGACGCCGGCCGAACCGGAAGTCATCAAGAAAGGCAAGAAGGAAGAGGAAGGCGCGGAGAAAGAGGAGAAGAAGAAGTAAGTCCGCGCGCATAAGAAAAAGACGGCTGATTGAAGCTCATCGTCGGGTTGGGCAATCCGGGGCCGCGGTACAAAGGGACGCGGCACAACGTCGGGTTCGAGGTCATGGACGAGCTCGCCAGACGGGCGACCCTCACGTTCGAAACAGCGCCGGCAGATGCGCTGATCGCGAAGTGGCGGCGAGCCGATGGCGACACGGCGCTTCTCGTGAAGCCGCTGACGTTCATGAATCTCAGCGGCCAGGCCGTCGGCGAGCTGCTGCGATACTTCAAGATCGACGTCGCGGATCTGCTGGTCGTCGTCGACGAAGCGCAGCTGCCCCTCGGGAAGCTTCGCGCGAGGATGCGCGGATCGGCGGGCGGGCACAACGGGTTGAAGAGCGTCATCGTGCATCTCGGCGACGATTTTTCGAGACTGCGGATGGGCGTCGGACGTGGAGATTCGCGGCGAGACCTCGCGGATCACGTGCTGGCGAAGTTCGATGCGGATGAAGCCGCCGAGGTCGAGCGCATGATTACGCGCGCGGCCGATGCGGCGGAGACGTTCATCACCTCCGGGATCGCCGCGGTGATGAACCAGTACAACGGCGGCGATCCGGCAACAACCGAATAGCCCTGAGCGAGTCGAAGGGCAACCTTGCCACCCGCGTGGTGGCCGCGGTCGTTCGATCGTCGTACGGAAATCGTCGTACGTAGTGTCCGGCTTCAGCCGGACCGATCGACGCCGCGTCCTGAAGGAGCAGTCCATGGCAGATCGTCAGTACGAGCTCGTCTACATCCTTCCCCCCGACACGACCGAAGCGCAGGTCACCGAGCTGCACCAGCAGGTCGAGGCCGTCGTGTCGCGGATGCACGGGCAGATCGAGAGAACCGAGAACTGGGGACGTAAGAAGCTGGCCTATGAGATCGGTCACCAGAAAGAGGGCGTGTACGTCCTCGACGTGATCAACGGCACGGGCGAGCTGATGAAGGAACTGGACCGCCGGCTGCGCGTGATGGACCAGGTGATTCGCCACATGGTCGTCCGCGTGGACCAGGAGAAGAAGGTCGTCGAGCGAACGCGCACGAAGCGGCAGTCCGAATCGGAGCGGCGCCGTGTCAAACGGGGACTGCCGCCGACGAGGCAGCCCGGCGAGGGACGCTCGCAGGAAATCGACGACGTCGAGGACGATCGGTTCGACGGAGTGGAGGTCTAAGTCATGCCATTTGGACAAGGACGCTCGGGCGGCGGCGGTGGCGGCGGCCGCGGCCGCGGGGGCGACAAGAAACCCGGCGACAAGGAAAAGGGCCAGCGCCGTACGCTGTTCCGCCGCCGGAAGGTCTGCAAGTTCTGCGCGGACAAGATCGACGACATCAACTACAAGGACGTGAAGCTCATCGGGCCGTTCGTGCCCGAGCGCGGCAAGATTCTGCCGCGCCGAATCTCCGGCACCTGCGCCATGCATCAGCGCAAGCTGCAGACCGCGATCAAGCGCGCGCGCCAGATCGCGCTCATTCCTTACGTCACTGATTAAGAGGCACTGCGATGGAAGTGATTCTGCGAGAACACGTCGACAATCTGGGCCGCCGCGGGGAAGTCGTGAAGGTCGCGGCCGGCTACGCACGCAACTATCTGCTGCCTCGCAAACTGGCTTTGCTGGTCACCGAAGGCAATAAGAAGCAGATCGAGCGTGAGCGCGCCAAGTTCGACGCGCACGAAGCGGAAGAGCAGAAGGTTGCCGGCGCGATTGCCGAGCGGCTGGGAAGCGTGGAAGTCCAAATCTCGCGCAAGGTGGGCGAGACCGAGGCGCTGTACGGGTCGGTGACGACCAGCGACATCGCCGAGGTACTGACGGCGAAAGGCTTCGACGTCGATCGGCGGAAAATCCAGCTCCAGGAGCCGATCAAGAAACTCGGGGAGTACGACGTTCCTGTTAGGCTGCATCGCGACGTCACGACGAAAATCAAAGTTCGGGTGATTGCCGAAGGCGAGCCGGAGCACAAACCAAAAACCTAGAACTGAAAACTGGGCGCGAGAAATCAGGCCTCAGAGAACTCGATCGAACTCGGAGTGCGGACAGAACGTCCGCCTCCGAGTTTTTTTGTTTGAGTTCCAAGTTCAGCGTTCTCAGTTCCAAGTTTTTGCGATAGACTCCCACCTCCCCCCGGCTGTCACACACTGATGCCAGACGTCGCCGTCGCTGAACGCACCCTTCCGCACAATCTCGAAGCTGAACGATCCGTTCTCGGTGCGATTCTGCTCCACAACGATGCCTTCAACCTCGCCGCCGAGGTGATCGACTCGCAGGATTTTTTCCGCGACGCCCACCGCCGGATCTTCGGCAAGATGGTGAAGCTCGTCGAGCGCGGCGATGCGATCGATCTCGTCACGCTGAAGGAAGAGCTCGGGCGATCGGGCGACCTCGACGAGGTGGGCGGGCCCGCGTACATCGCGGCGCTCATCGACGGCGTCCCACGATCGACCAACGTCGAGTACTACGCGCGGATCATCAAGGAGAAGGCGACCCTTCGGAACCTGATCTACTCCGCCAACAAGATTCTCTCGACCGCGTACGACGCCGAGGAAGATGCGGACGTCATCCTCGACCAGGCGGAGCACGCGATCTTCGCGATTGCCGACGACAAGGTGCGCGACGGCTTCGTCTCGCTGCGCGATCTGGCGCAATCGAGCCTCGACACGATCGAAAAGCTGCACGCGCGCAAGGAGCTCATCACCGGCGTGCCGACGGGATTCACGGATCTCGACGAGATGACCTCCGGTCTGCAGTCCTCGGATCTCGTCATCATCGCCGCGCGGCCGTCGATGGGGAAGACCAGCCTCGTGCTCAACATCGCGCAGCACGTGGGGACGAAGACCGACCTGAGC
>Ga0137399_10001098_pt1 | contig 12021 bp, 10 predicted proteins | sample czorhiz316metaG_FD_104810 | JGI IMG/M metagenome (GOLD analysis project Ga0137399, IMG submission 104810) | Vadose zone soil microbial communities from Angelo Coast Range Reserve, California, USA - czorhiz3.16 metaG | ecosystem: Environmental > Terrestrial > Soil > Vadose zone | place: USA...
CGAACCGCTCGGCAACTCCGTTGGCCTGCGGCGCGCGAAACGGTGTCCGAACGATCTCAATCCCGTCACCTCGGAATACGTCATCAAACCGGTCGGTGAATTTCTGATCCCGATCACGAATCAGGAAGCGTATTGGTTCGGCGCGCTCCGCCAACGCCCACGACATTTGCCGGGCCTGCTGGATGACCCATGGCGCAGTCGGATTCGGCGTGCAGCCGGCCAGATGCACGCGGCGGCTACCGAGCTCGATGAAGAAGAGGACGTAGAGCCGCTGCAGCCAGATGGTCTCGACCGTGAAAAAGTCGACGGCCAACAGACTCTGGCGATGTGCCCGGACGAACTCGCGCCACGTCACCTCGCCGCGCGTCCCCGACGGGCCGAGCCCTGCGGCCCGAAGCCATGAGCGCACGGTCGTCGCTGATACCGCGATGCCAAGGCCCTTCAATTCACCGACAATCCGTGGGTAGCCCCATCGCGGGTTCTCTCGCGCGAGTCGCAGCACCAGATCGCGAGTCTCGCGCCGCATCGGCGGACGACCGAGCGGACGCGTCGAAGTCCACCGCTTGGCGACCAGGCGTTGATGCCAGCGCAGCAGCGTCGCCGGCGTGACGATGAACGATCGCCACTGCGAGCGCGGCAGCACGCGGCTGGCAACGGCGAGCAATAGTCGGTCGATGGCGGTGATGGGCGGGCGGCGCGTGGTGCGGCGAAGGATCGCGAGTTCGTGCCGTAGGACGATGATTTCGAGTTCCTTGAACTCCTGCGACCGAGCGCACAGCGCCGCGAATTCGAGAAGCCTGCCCAGCAACACGTAGCACAGCGACACGAGCACGAAGCCTCCCACGTAGCCAGGCTACCGCCCAATTCTACGCACAATGCCCGATCGATTTCGCTGCTTTCCCGGGCCGCCGAAACGAGAATCCAAATTTGTGCACCCTTCAGCCTCGACACCGCACTCATCGACTCGATTGCCCCGCGGCGACTGACGTTGACGTTGCTCGCGGTGTTCGCCGGATCGGCGCTGCTTCTCGGCGTCATCGGCATTTATGGCGTGATGGCGTATTCGGTCGCGCAACGGACGCAGGAGATCGGCGTTCGAATGGCTCTGGGGGCCACGCGACAGGCAGTTCTGATGATGATCATGACACAGGGCATACGATTGACTGCCGCGGGCGTCGCGGTCGGAGCGGTTTCTGCCGCCGGGACGAGTCGAGTGCTGACAAGCCTTTTGTACGACATCCAGCCGACCGACGGCGGCTCGTTCGCTGTCGCGTGTGTCGGCGTCGCAGCGACGGCGATCGCGGCGTGCAGCCTTCCTGCGATCGCGGCTTCTCTGGTGGATCCCGTCGTCGCGCTGCGATGTGAATAATGCGTGTGGCGCGCGATAGTCGTAAACGCCGCACTGTTTTCCGACAACCCTCCGGGTAACAGGCGGAAAAAGCAACGTTAGCCGATCTTTGTTGGACTTTGCCGCGCGTTGCTAGATCGCGAATCAGAGGCCGCCAAATCCGGCGATTTCGTGCTTTCGCCTTGTGCCGCCCTTTGCCGCGGGTTGCCGGTCATGGCTGCATCCAAAGGGCAAGAAAAAGGCAACCAGCCGACTACTACTTCTGACGCCGACCAGGACGCTTGATATCGACGACGTCCAGGCCGGTTGCCTTGGCGACTGCGAGTTGACGATCGTCGGCCGACACGAATCTCACACACATCGTCAACTGCGCGGCTGCGACGTGCAGCAAGTCCAAGCTCCGCGTCAGAAACTTTGCCGTGTATACACGGGAAAGCTCATTCGCGTTCGTGAACACACGATCCAGATCCAAGCCGACCGGCGTAAGCCGGAGCGCTTCGATGTCGTCACGCAACTGGTTTTGGATGGCACGACCCTCTTCCCTGCTGATCAAGCCGCGTCCGACCAGCAGCTCGAACGCATTCGGCACCTCGAGTTCGTGGAGCTGTGTGAACGGCACTTGCGGCGCGGTGCGCACTGCTCGGCGGGCTGCTTTCGAGAACCGCTCAGGGACGTAAACCGCCACCAACGCGCTCGAGTCGACGTACGTCGTCATCGTTCACCGCGGTCTTCACCGATGATCTGAGACGCGCCTGGCGTCACGAGGCGGTTACCAAATACTGCCCGCGCGCGAGCCTCGAGATCAGGCCAAGGGTTCACGGGACGGACCGAGCGCATTGGCGCTAGCCGAGCGATCGGCCGCCGATGCCGTGTGACCTCGAAGACCTGACCTCGCGCGACGCGGGCCATCACGCGCTTGAGGTTTTGCTGGAGCTCGCGAATCGAAATACTGCTGGTCTTCTTCATGTATAACATTTTGTATGACAATTCGTCCGAGGTCAACTCCTGTCGCCACCGCCGCACGCGTGGGGTGTCGCATCTTGTCGTTGATACAGCACTCCGCGGCAAGTGCCATAGGACGCTACGGGCGCCGACCCCGCCGTCTGAGTCTCTTTCAGCGGGACGGCGTAATGTCCAATAACTCGATCGGAATGCTTCGGCACACTCAGCAACAACATCGACCGCGAGGTTCGGCCGAGACTTTCTGAGTGGAACACTTTCGGACGGTTGGCTTGAAGCCGGTTCAAAACATCTTTCTTCGTCTCGCTGTGTTCTGAACGGCTCAACGATCATGCGACTGCTGCGTCCGGGCGGGTCACGCGGCTGGCCGGTGGTAGTACTTCAACAGACCACCCAGCCGCTCACGACACGCGATGGTTCCGTCACGGCGATGGGCGCCCGGGTGGATGATGAGCTGATTCTGGAGTCCTTGATGGTTCCGTTCGCCGTGATAGTGCGCGACGAACTCTCGGATCGCCCGGCGTAATGAGGCTTCGCCGATGAGGATCAGCCGATCGAGGCACGATTCCTGTGTCGTCCGCACGAAGCGCTCGGCGAACGCGTTCGCGTGAGCTGTCGATTGCACCGCCAGCGAGCGGTGAGGCACAAACCTTTCGCGTCACCCATCCCTTCCATCCGCTCCGTGGCCGGACGTTCCAGTTAGTCGATTGCCGTCAGACGTGGGGCGAAAGACGAATGTCAGAGTCCTTGATCGCGAGCAGCTTGAGAATTCCTTGCCGAAGAAGATACTCATCGTCTGCGGCAATTGGCTGGACGCGTCGACGCACCCTCAGTTCAGTCAACTGCGGATTCATCAGCCCGCCTTCGCGCGTTCCGCCCTCGGCCGTCTCTTCTTCAGAACGCCAACCGTAGCGCCAGCTGCATCAGCCGCGGCTGGTTCAACTGCCTAGTCACGCGACCGAACGTCGACTGCGCAGCGGTGGTTGCCTGCGTATCGGGTGGACCGAACTGTGTCCGGTTGAACAGATTGAACGCCTCGGCACGTAGCGTCACATTCACGCGACCCTGAATCGGGGTTGTCTTGGAGACCGCGAGGTTCCAGTTATTGACGGCGTGTCCCCGGAGATCCGGGTCGACACGCGGGGCGTTGCCAAGCTGCCATCGCAATCCTGGATTGGTGGACGGATTGCTGGCTACAAATCCTGCGTTCGGCACGCTGAAGCAGTCGGTGTTGAACCACCGATCCAGACGGTCGACCGCAGAACCGTCGACTTCCTTATTGCAGTTCGGATTCACATTCGGCCGCAAACCGTAACCCGAGCCGATCAGGTTCGGAGTGGCGGTGAAAGCGAGCGGGAATCCGCTCTGGAGCGTGGTGACGCCGTTCAGGGTCCAGCCGCTGATCAGCTTGCCGACAATCCCGCCCGTGCTTGCGCCAAATCGGTGGCCTTCGCCAAACGGAAGGTCCACGACGTAGATGAGGACGAGGCGGTGACGCACATCGAAGCTGCTCAGCGCCCACTCCTCATCGAGATTGTTGGTCTGGTAGCCGGCGGCCGGCGTGCCCGCCCCTGACTCGAGCCACGTCGTCAGCGTCTCAGCGTTCGTCATGTTCTTCGAGAACGTGTAATTGCCGCCCACGAGACCGCCGGCGCCAAAGCGTTTCTCTGCCCGAAGCGCCAGCGCGTGATAGCGGCTCGATCCAAAGTAGCCGGATCGATTTGCCGACGAGTACTCGGGAAACCGGACCAGCAGGAGCGCGCGCTGGACGGTCGGCGTGGACAAGGCTCCCTCGCGAATCAACCCCACGAAGGGACTCGGCACCTGTTGGCGCAGATACGCACCGTAACACGTATCCCGCTGAGTCGAAACGAAACCGGGCTGCCCCTGCCGGATGATCTCGTTGTTCGTCAAGCTGCAGATCGTCGGATCGTTTGCCGCCCGGTCGATCTGCTCTCTCCCCAACTGATTGAAGTTAAGTGTATTGGGCAGGTGATTCCCATCGAGACCCGTATAGGTGACTTCCGTCGACAGGTTATTCCTGAACTGATGCTGAACAGCAACGTTCCATTGATGTGCGTAGCCCGGGTATCCCTCCTCTTCCCTGTAGAACTGGCTGGCGGTTCCGCCCAGTAGCACCTGCTGGAAGCTGGGATCGCGGCCGGGGAAGTTGTTCACGCCCGTAGGGAACGGGTTGCTCATGTCGGTAAAGAACGTGCGGTTGTTGTCGACACTGGTCGCGATGTTGTTCGTGCGGAGGATGATTGGACCGTTAACGCCGTCCTGAAATCTCACAGTGGAGGGCGTGATGAACGTCCCACCGCCGCCGCGCACGACTGTGTTCTGGGTGATCTGATACGCGAAGCCGCCTCGCGGCACGACACGGTTGAACACCTCTTTCCTCAGGCCGCGCTCCGGTTGCTCGGGGCCGTTCACCAGCACGAACGCGCCCTTGTAAGGCTGTCCCGTCACTGGGTTCGTCCGACCAGCAAGGACCGGATTGACGACATCGGGGTTGAAGGTCACGATTCGATCGTTCTTTTCGGTGTAGACACCCGGAATTTCCCATCGCACGCCGAGATTCAACGTCAGCTTCCGATTGACCTGCCACGAATCGTCAACGAAGTACGCCTGATAGTTCGTGCGGGCGTATGTCCACCCGGACGACTGGTACGTTCCTCCGGTCGGGATGCCCAGGAGGAACGATGCGAACGGATCCCCCGTCGCGCCCGGATTGGTGCCGTCGAGCGCCGTCGGCGCGTTGCTGAACGTGAAGGTCCCTCCCGTCGAGTTGTTCTGGAAGTAGTCTTCCGTGGCCGCCAAGATGTTGGCGCCGAACTTGAGCGCGTGGCCGCCGGCAATCTTCGTCAGCGTCGGCGTGACGGCGTACGACCTGTTGTCGGCGTACAGCAGACCGGTGCTGATGAAGCTGTTCGACCCGGCAGCGATCGTCGGGATGGTTTCCATTCCGGGAATTCCGCTTCGCTCTGAAATCTCGCCGTACGGCGTTTTCGGCAGACCGAATGTCTGCGCGAGGTTGATGCCGAGATTACCCGGGATGCGATCGTAGTCCCAGTGCAAGAACCCGAAGCGCACATCCAGGACGGTGCTCGAGTTGAACGTGTACGTGTCAGCAGCCATCACCTGGGTCGTGACGAAGTGCTCCGGCGAGTAGGGGTCCCCTTGCCGCTGGCCATTGCCGTAGACGTCGACGGCAAGATTCGTCGACTCAAACCGCGTGTAGCGGCCGAGCACACGCTGCTTCTGGCTTAGGTTGTAGTCGCCGCGGAAACTGAGCTGATCGTTATCGCCACCCACCGGGGCGTTTCGTTCAAAGTTCTCGGTCCTCCATGGGCCCGACACTGTAGGTTCGGCGAAGACTGGGAAATCCAAATACTTTCGTGCGATCGGGCCGATGCGGTTAGCCGGAATGATGTTGCCGGGGAACTGCACCCGATTGGGCACCGTCCCACAGTCCCCGTTGTAACCGCCCGTTCCGGGATTCACGATGCCGCATTGTGTCCATGGGTCGTAGATTGGCACGACGGCACCTGTAGCCAGGTTCCGATAATCGGAGAAGTCGCCGCGCTTCATCGCCGCGGTCGGCACGGTGCGCCGGAACAGCACGCCTTCGCGATTGCGGTACCCTTCATAGCTGGAGAAGAAGAAGAGCTTGTTCCTGAGCACCGGACCGCCCAGCACGCCGCCGAAGTTGTTCTGCACGAACGGTGGTTTGTCGAGGCCGGCGCGCTCTCCGAAGAACGTGTTCGAGTTCAACTCCTTGTTGCGGTGATACTCGAACACGCTGCCGTGAAATGCATTGGTGCCCGAGCGCGACGCCATGTTGACGACGCCGCCGGTAAAGCGGCCGAACTCGGCGCTGCTGTTGTTCGTCTGCACGCGAAATTCGTCGACCGCTTCGGGGCTGGGCGTCAGCACGATGATGTTGCCGTACGCCGTGTCCTGCAGAGGAACGCCATCATAGAAAGAAGCGCTCTGGTTGGCGACCCCACCGCCGATCTGGTAGTTGCCGGCAGCAAACACGTTCTTGCCGGTCAAGCTGCCCTCGCTGCCGCCCTGCGGAACGACCGTAGGGGCGACGGCGATCAGATTGAGCACGTTGCGTCCGTTGAGCGGCAGCTCCTTCACCGCTCGACTACCGACGACGGTGCCGACCGACGCGCTTTGTGTTTGTAACAGCGGCGACTCTCCAACGACGGTCAGCGTTTCGGCCAGGTTCCCGAGCTGCAGTGTCACGTCGACTCGCGGCATGGCTTGGACGTTCACCTCGATCCCGTCGCGCACGAAACGTTGGAAACCGGTCAGCTCGACTTCCAGGCGGTAGGTGCCCGGCACCAGATTCACGAATCGAAAGGTGCCGTCGTCGGCGCTGACGCCCTCGCGCCGCTCGCTGGTGGCGACGTTGGTCAGCACGACAGTGGCGCCCGGGACGATTCCGCCCTGGGCGTCCTTGATGGCGCCGAGGACGGAGCCGTAGAAGCTCTGGCTGATCGCCGGTGCGGCCCAGAGAAGCAGGGCCGCAGACAGCACCACCCGAATCGAGACGAAAAAGCGGTTCACCACGGGCCCTCCTGATTTGGCGAAACCGTCGATCTCCCGTCGCAAAGGCGCTCGATAATCGATTTTCTAACGCAGGTTGTCAACGGGAATCTCGTCATCGGACGACGGCAGCCGGCTTCTAACGCAGGGCCGCGAGACGCGTCTTCGCGGCGTCGCGCAGCGTCGGGTCGGCGCTTTGGGCCGCAGCCTGGAAGTGCGCGACCGCCTCGCTGGTCCGTCGTTGACGCGCCATTATCTCGCCCAGCCCGTAGTGCGCCTCATACTCGCTCGGATTCGCTTGAAGCGCGAGGTCGTACTCTCGGGCCGCTTCGCCGACACGGCCGGTGATTGCCAAGACGTCCGCGAGGTCCGTGTGCGGCCGCGCCAACCGTGGCGCCAGCCGCACCGCCTCTCGTAATTCCGCGACGGCCCGCGTGAATGACCGCATCAGCCCGAGCACTACTCCATAGCTGTGATGGGCCTCCACATATTTCGGATCGCAGCGCAACGCTTCTTCGAAGTAATACGCGGCCTCGACGTACGCGTGACGGCTCGCGAGCAGGTTCGCGAGGTTGTTGTGCGCTTCCGCAAGGTCCGGCTGAATCCGAATCGCCTCGCGAAACTGCCGTTCGGCCTGATTTGGATCGCCCTTCGCGAGAGACGCAAGCCCGAGAGTGTTGCTTGCACGAGGCATGGTGGAGTCGAGCGCGAGTGCTCGCCGTAAGGTCTCAATGGCTTCGTCGACGCGACGTTGCTGCAGGTACGCGTTGCCGAGATCCGCCATCGCGTGTACGTCGCGAGTCCGAAGCGCAACGGCGCGCTGCAGCGCCTCGACGGCTCGATCCCATTGGCCAAGCGCCGCAGCGGCGGACGCGAGTTCCTTCAGCGCCGGCGCGAAGGTGGCGTTGTGCTGCAGCGCGGTTTCAGACCAGCGGATGGCTGCGGCGTGGTCCGCCGTTCTCGAATACGCGCGAGCGAGCTCGTAATAGAACTCGGCGCGCGTGGGGTTGTGGCGCTCGATCGCCTGTTGAAGGCGTGGGATGCCCGCCATCAGATTCGATCCCTGCTGCACTTGCGCGAGCGCCAGATACAACTCGTTCTGCGGCGTGGACGGCAGCGCTGACGGATAGTACAGGGCAACTTCACCTCGATAGTCCTTGGCTGCGAGGGCCGCGGTCTCGTTCAGCGGCGCGGTCAGATCGCGCGCCGGCCTGAAGCGTTGAACGAGGTGATCCGTGATCACCACGTGCACGGCATCTTCAGCGCGGCGCTTCGGCATATGGCAATCGAGGCACGTCGAGCGCGGTCCCGCGACCGCGACCTGCGGCACGCCGCGGGCGTGCGCCGCGTCGTGGCAGCTACGGCACACAGCCACATAGTGCTGCACCGCCTTCTCGCCCCGCGGGACGTCGTGCGGGTCGTGGCAGGTCACACACGTCATCTGGCTGTTTCGAAAGCATGCCGATTGCCGTAGTCGGTACGCGCCGCCGGCGATCTCGAACTTGTCGCCGTACTCGCGCTTGCGCGTCGAAGCCTGCGCCTCGTGATCGAAGTAGATGAACGAATCGCCAAGCGGCCGCCCTGGAAGATACGAAAATGGCGGATGCTCGTAGCGGCGGATCTGAAATGGTAAGGGACTGCTGGTCGGCTCGAGGTGGCATTGCATGCAGACTTCCAGCTGCCGTTCGCGATCCAGCGTCGCCGGGTTGACGATTGCGTTGCGACCTGCGTCGACATTCCCAGCGCGCATCGCAGCGATATGCCGCTGTCCGGGGCCGTGACAGCGCTGGCAATCGATTCCTTCCGGCAAGTCACCGGTGAATTGGGGTCCAGTCCCGTCGTCCTGGAGCTGGCCGCGCGGGTAGGCGTTGTGGCACGACATGCACCCTTCGTCGATGACGCGACGAAAGTCGAGGTGCGCGGGCCGATCATACCCGGGACTCATCGCCCAATGACCGCCGCCGTCGGCATACCAGCTTACCGGCAGCTGCAACAGGCGGTTATCAGGCGCGCGGTGGACGTACGTTCGCGCATGATTGCCCGAGCCGATCACGTAATCAGCGCTGAGCTCGACGACGTTCGTGTCCGCGCCACCGAATCCGAGTTGATGACGCCGCTGCAGGACTGCGCCGTCTCGCTCGAGGACGGTGTAATGACGTTTCGACGCGGCGTGATAGAAGCGGCCGTTCGTCACGTCGTCGGTTCGAACCTTCGAAAGCGATCGCCCCATGCCCGTCAGCGCGTACGTTTCCGCAATGCTGCGGTGGCACACCGCGCACGCCGAGTGATCGGTGTAGCCGCTGACGGCGACGTCCTGCTGTTGACGATCCGACAATAGGGCCGGCGTTGGGCGGGGCCTCCATTTGTTGGCGGCGAGGAGGCCGAGTGCGAGCACACATGCTGCAGCCGCCAGCACCAGCAGCAGCCACTGTTTACGGCGCCTGTTCCTCCAATCCGCCAACGTCCGATCTTCCAAACCGTTCAGCGATTCCGACTGTTCCAGTTATTCCAGAATATGAAAGTCCCGCGCTTGGTGCCGGTGATGATGTCAGGTGCGCCGTCGTTGTTCAGATCGACGACCGCGACGTGCGAACCGACGCCTGAGCGATTGTGAATGAGCTCGGGAACGAACTCCGCGCCTCCCGGTGCTTTCGCGTTGCGCACCGTGCGATACACATACAACACCGGTTCGCCCTGCGGATCGGGGTCGATGAACGTGTCGAGATGCGACCAGAAGCGTTTACCGGTAATGAAGTCCGGCGAGCCGTCGCCGTCTACATCCGCGGAGGTTGCGCCGTGGAGCTGCGAGAAAGTGACGCCGCCTGCGTTGTCGGTCGAAAAGTCGCCCATGATCTGGTGCTCGAGGAACGACCGATCGCCGTCCGGGCCGTTCTTCTGCTCGAACCACGACAGGCCCCAACCGTGCGCCTGAAGACTCGTGACGACGTCGTTCAGTCCGTCGCCGTTCACGTCGTAGACGGCCATCTCGGCGCCGCCGGGACTCGACCGCGACCACCGACCGAACGCAACCGGGTGAGAACGCCACGATCCCCGATCGGCCGGTTGCTCCCACCAGCCGTACGCGTTGAGGAAGTCGACGCGCCCGTCGCCGTTGATATCGCCCACGCCCATGCCATGGTTAGCCCATGGACCCGGTTCGCTAATGGGATGCTTCGTCCACATTCCGGTCGGATTCGCGGGGTCGGGCCTCGCGAACACAAACTTGTTTTCGCTGTCCTTGAAGATGAACTCGGGCCGACCATCGCCGTCTACGTCCTTCAACAACATGAATTCACAGGTCATGGTGTCGGTCACGACGTGGGCCTCCCACCGGCGGGACGCACCCTTCGGGTTCACGTACAGCACGGCGGGCCGCTGGAAGATAGCGTTCACGACATCGGGCCACCTGTGCATGGCGAATCGCTAATTTCCTCAGCATTTTAGAATTCGCCATGCACAGGTGCCACCGAATCTTCTACGTGAATGGCACGCCGATCCAACGCGAATCTGACCTACAGATCCTCTATCGGTTGACATGGTTCGGCACGTCAATGGACGTGACGCGCGAGGCGAACGACGGACGAGGACCGGCCGATTTCAAGATCTCCAGAGGAGCCAAGGACAAGTCGCTCGTTGAGATGAAGCTCGCGGGCAATACGCAGCTCGAACGCAATCTAAAGAACCAGTCGGTGGTCTATGAGAAGGCCAGCGACGCCAAACGGTCTGTGAAGATCATCATCTACTTCTCGGTGGCCGAACGACGGCGCGCCGAAGCGATTTTGAAACGGCTGAAGCTTGAGCGCGACGAGGCCATCGCGCTGATCGACGCGCGCGCCGACAACAAGCCTAGCGGCTCAAAGGCGTAGCTCGATCACCGCCACTTGTCCACACCGAATCTCCTTCCAGACACGGTCGTCATCGTCCTCCGCCATTCCCGCTGTTCTCGTTTGAGACCTCATCCTCGGCACGGTTTGCAGCGGCACCGAATCGGCTTGCCCCCAGTCCGCGATACGACTCGGAACTGATCCCCGAGCACGCTGTTTGCCACTTGCTGCGGCATCGCCGGCAGTTGGAGAACTGGTACAGCCAGTCGCCGGCGAGTGCCGTCCCGGCACCGTCCCTCCAAGCAACTCTCGAGCTGCCCAAGGCACGGCAAACCGAATCGAGCGCGGCTCCGTCTAACGTTGACAGTAGATCGCCTACTACCGTAGCATTCGCGGAGAGCCTCGGGCATGGTCAAGGCGTTATGGCCGCGGCGAGAGAGGCCCGGTAGCGTTCGATCCGTCTCTTTGACGCCTATGCCAAAGAAGTCAACCGACCGTGTGGAACTGTTGCAGGGCACGCTGGACATGCTTGTGCTTCGGGCCTTGCTCTTCGGCCCGCTGCACGGTCACGCGATCGCGACGCACATCGAACGCACCTCTGAAGACGTGTTGCGCGTGGACCACGGATCGTTGTACCCCGCGCTCTATCGCCTGAAGAAACGAGGCTGGATCGCGGCGAGTTGGGAACCGATGCCCGATCGGAATCGGGAGGCTAAGTACTACCGTCTGACCCCTGCTGGGAAAAGACGCCTGGCGGCCGAACACTCGAAATGGCGACAGCCCGCGCGAGCCATCGGCCTCGTGATGGAACCGGCTCAATAGGCACGCTCTCATGCGCGACCTCCGCTTCTGGCGCTGGCGCAAAGCCGAGGATGTGGACCTCGATCGCGAAATCGAGACCCACCTCGAGCTCTCGACTGACGAGCATCTGGAAGCGGGTCTTCCGCTGCGCGATGCGGAATTCGCGGCACATCGACAATTTGGCAGCGTCGCGTTGACCAAGCAAGAGCTGAGGGACATGCGGAGTGGTGCCGCGCTCGAGCGCATGTGGCAGGAGACGCGATTTGCCGGTCGCCGGCTCCTGCGAAGTCCGGCCTTCACGCTGGCGTCAGGGTTGACACTGGCGCTCGCCATCGGCGCGAATGGCTCGATCTTCGCGATCGTCGAACGCGTCGTGTTGAACCCGTTGCCCTATCCGGAGGCCGATCGACTCGTCGTCGTGGATCACGGTGCTGAGCGGGAGAATCTGCCGTCTGGTCTGAACTTTACGCCGGGCCTTTACTATCACTACTCGGAGCGCGCGCGGACCCTCGCCGGGATTGCCATCTA
>Ga0137399_10001100_pt1 | contig 12008 bp, 9 predicted proteins | sample czorhiz316metaG_FD_104810 | JGI IMG/M metagenome (GOLD analysis project Ga0137399, IMG submission 104810) | Vadose zone soil microbial communities from Angelo Coast Range Reserve, California, USA - czorhiz3.16 metaG | ecosystem: Environmental > Terrestrial > Soil > Vadose zone | place: USA...
GCCATCGCGACGAAACTCTGCATCATCGTCGACACGACGTTCTTCGTGCGCACCATGCCGCCGACGCCGTGGCACGGAAAGACGTCGAGCGTGTCGTCGAGCGTCGACGAGTGGTTCTTCCAGTGCACGACGAGATTCGAGACGACGCTTGCCACCGTGCCGATGAAGATGCTTTCGCCGATGCTCACGTAGCCGGCGGCCGGCGTAATCGCGACGAGGCCGACCACGGCGCCGACACACGCGCCGAGCGCCGACGGTTTCTGGCCGCGCGTGCCGTCGAAGAAGATCCACGCGAGGGCCGCGGCGGCCGACGCGGTGTTCGTCGTCGCGAACGCCATCGCCGCCTGACCCGACGCCGACAAGGCCGATCCGGCGTTGAAGCCGAACCATCCGAACCACAGCATGCCGGTGCCGAGGATGACGAACGGGATGTTGGCCGGCGTATGCGCCTCGCCGGCCTGATGGGTTTTGCGGCGGCCCAACGTCAGAGCGCCCGCGAGCGCCGCCAGACCCGCGGACATATGCACGACCGTCCCGCCCGCGAAGTCGAGCACGCCGAGCTTGTGCAGGAAGCCCTCGGGATGCCACGTCCAATGCGCGAGCGGTGCGTAGATGAAGATGCTGAAGAGACACATGAACAGAAGATAGCTCGTGAAGCGGACGCGCTCCGCAAACGATCCCGTGATCAGCGCCGGTGTGATGATGGCGAACTTCAACTGGAACAGCGCGAACAGAATCAACGGAATTGTCGGTGCCAGGTCCGGATGCGTGTGCGCGCCGACGCGCGAGAACATGAAGAACGTCGCGGGATTGCCAATGAGCCCGTGCACGCTGTCGCCGAACGCCAGGCTGAAGCCGACGACGATCCACAGAATGCTGATGACCGCCATCGCGACGAAACTCTGCATCATCGTCGACACGACGTTCTTCGTGCGCACCATGCCGCCGTAGAAGAACGACAAGCCGGGCGTCATCAGAAGGACGAGGCCCGTCGCGGTAAGCATCCAGGCGACGTCGCCGGAGTTAATCGGGCCGCCGGTGACCGCCTGCGGCACTGCGGGGAACAGGGCGCCGGCGAGGCTGGCGCCGACCAGTAGAAGGAACGGCAGTGCTGAGAATTCCCGAATCCGTTCCGTTCTGCTCCTGACTTGTGCCAACGTCATCAGCCCGTCCCTTCCGTTGAGCTCACATGTTACCAGAACTGTGCCATATGTGCATAGAAATGACTTCAGATACACGAGCGGTACCGATAGATGAGCAAATCGTCTGTTGGATCGTGCACAAAATGCACGAATTTGACGCCAGACGCTCGGCTAAAGCCTTCGCGCTACGACTCGATTTCGACACGCAGCGCCTGCGGCCTCGCCGAGCCGAGGACGAAGAAAATCCGAGGCGAGGTGTCACGTCAGCTCGCGGCGGGGGTCGGGCCCCGCCGCCGGTGAAAAAAGTTGTACGATCAGTTTTTCGAGGATCGCTGCGTATGCCGAACGTGAACAGCTTCGGAACGCGGACCGCGCTCGCGGTCGGCAGCCGGACGTACCAGATTTTCAGCCTGCCGGCGCTTCAGAACGCCGGCTTCGCCGAGATCGCCCGCCTCCCGTATTCGATGAAAATTCTGCTCGAGAACCTGCTCCGCCACGAGGACGGCCGGTTCGTGAAGGCCGGCGACGTCGAGGCGCTCGCGCGGTGGGACGTGAAGAGCAGTGCGCAGAAGGAGATCTCGTTCGCGCCGGCTCGTGTCCTGCTGCAGGATTTCACGGGCGTCCCCGCCGTCGTGGATCTCGCGGCGATGCGCGACGGCATCGTCCGCCTGGGCGGCGATCCGGCGCGCGTGAACCCGCTGCAGCCGGTGGAGCTCGTGATCGATCACTCGGTGCAGGTCGACTACTTCGGTCAGGCGGACGCCTTTCAACTGAACGCCGAGCTCGAGTTCTCGCGCAACCGCGAACGCTACGCGTTCCTGCGCTGGGGACAGAAGGCGTTCAACGATTTCCAGGTCGTCCCGCCCGACACCGGCATCGTTCATCAAGTGAATCTCGAGTACCTCGCGCGCGTCGTGATGACCAGGCAGACGCCCGAAGGGACGATCGCGTATCCCGACACGCTCGTCGGCACCGACTCCCACACGACGATGGTGAACGGCCTCGGCGTGGTGGGCTGGGGCGTCGGCGGCATCGAGGCCGAAGCGGCGATGCTCGGCCAGCCGATTTCGATGCTCATCCCGCACGTGCTCGGATTTCGGCTGAAGGGCGCCATGCTCGAAGGCGCGACGGCAACCGATCTCGTCCTGACCATCACCGAGAAGCTGCGCAAACACGGCGTCGTCGGCAAGTTCGTGGAGTTCTTCGGTCCGGGTCTGGCGGATCTGACCATTGCCGATCGCGCGACGCTCGGCAACATGTGCCCGGAGTACGGCGCCACGATCGCGATCTTCCCGATTGACGAGATGACGCTCGACTACCTGCGGCTCACGGGCCGCGACGCGGACCGCGTGCAGCTGGTGGACGCGTACGCGAAGGCACAAGGTCTGTTCCGGATGGCCGACGAACAGGATCCGGTCTATTCCGAATGCATCGAGCTCGATCTCGAGTCCGTGGAGCCGAGCCTGGCCGGACCGAAGCGGCCGCAGGATCGCGTCTCGCTGAAGCAGGCGAAAGCGGGCTTCCAGGCGGCGCTCAGCTCGATGATCGCCTCGTCGCCCCGGTCGACAACGTCGGGCGCAGAGGCCGGCGGCTCGGCGCACGTCTCGGCGACAGTCGGCGGCGGCGGCGCCGCCGCGGCGGCCATGGTCGCGGAAGGCGGCGGTATCGCCGTGGCGGACGCCCCGGCGGTCACACCTCTTGCGCACGCGGTCGACCACGGGTCGGTGGTGATCGCGGCTATTACGAGCTGCACGAATACGTCGAATCCCAGCGTGATGATCGGTGCGGGTCTGCTCGCGAAGAGAGCAGTCGAGCGTGGACTGAGGCGCCAGCCGTGGGTGAAGACCAGCCTCGCGCCAGGCTCGAAAGTCGTCACCGAGTACCTTCGCAAGGCCGGACTGCAGTCCTACCTCGAGGAGCTCGGCTTCCATCTGGTCGGCTACGGCTGCACGACGTGCATCGGCAACAGCGGTCCGCTGCCCGATGAAGTGTCGGCAGAAGTCGAGGCGCGCAATCTGGTCGTGGTGTCGGTGCTCAGCGGCAATCGCAACTTCGAAGGGCGCATTCAGCAGCAAGTGCGGGCGAATTATCTCGCGTCACCGCCGCTGGTCGTCGCGTACGCCCTGGCCGGCCGCATGACGATCGATCTGACGACCGAGCCGGTCGGGATCGGTAAAGATGGCGAGCCCGTCTTTCTACGCGAGCTGTGGCCGACCGAGCGCGAGATCCAGGAAACGATGCTGAGCGCCGTCACCTCCGACATGTTCCGCGAGCAGTACGCCGACGTGTTCAGCGGCGACGAGCGCTGGAAGAGCCTGCCGGTGCCCACCGGCGATCGGTTCGCGTGGGATCCGGATTCCACCTACATCCGCAATCCGCCCTTCTTCGAGGGGCTGACCATGGAGACGGCGCCGGTGAAGGACATCGTCGGCGCGCGCGTGCTGGCGCTGCTCGGCGACAGCATCACCACCGATCACATCTCGCCGGCGGGGTCGATCAAGAAGGAGAGCCCGGCGGGGAAGTACCTGATGGCGCATGGGGTCGAGCCGCGCGACTTCAACTCGTACGGCGCGCGGCGCGGCAATCACGAAGTCATGGTGCGCGGCACCTTCGCCAACGTGCGTCTGCGCAATCTGCTCGCGCCGGGGACCGAAGGAGGCTGGACCATCTATCAGCCTGACGGTGACGTGATGACGATCTACGACGGGGCGATGAAGTACAAGGAGGCGGGCGTGCCGCTGCTCGTCATCGCCGGCAAGGAATACGGATCGGGATCGTCACGCGACTGGGCGGCGAAGGGTACGCTGCTGCTCGGCGTCACCGCGGTCATCGCGGAGAGCTTCGAGCGCATTCACCGCAGCAACCTCGTGAACATGGGCGTGCTGCCGCTGCAGTTCGAAGCGGGCATCACGGCGGCGTCGCTCGGACTCACCGGCCGCGAGCGCTACGAGCTGACCGGTGTCGCGCAGGGACTCCGGCCCGGCGGTGCCTTCGCCGTCCGCGCGCACGGCAACGAGGACAAGGTCGTCGAGTTCCAGACCGTCGCGCGGATCGACACGCCGGAGGAGCTCGTTGCGTTCCGGCACGGCGGGATCCTGCCTTACGTTCTCCGCCAGTTGGTGGGGAAACACTGACGCTCGGCTAAAAGCCTTCGCGCCACGGTTTGCGAAGGCGCTCGTCGTGTCACTCCGCAGTTGTAGCGCGAAGGCTTCAGCCGAGCGAGGATCATCTGAAATCTGCTGACATTAAGGCTCAGGCGCGCGAGCTCGGGTTCGACGCGTGCGGGATCGCGCCGGCTGTGGCGCATCCCGAGCTACGGTTCTTTCGCGAATGGCTCGACCGCGGATATGCCGGCGAGATGGCGTATCTGAATCGCTCCGCCGATCGTCGCGCCGACGTTCGAAACGTCCTGCCAACCGCACAATCCGTCATCGTCACCGCGACGAACTACAACACCGACCGCCCGTACTCGACCGAATGCGGCGATCCGGCGCGTGCGCAGATCGCCCGCTACGCGTGGGGTGACGACTACCACGACGTCATCAGCGCGCGGATGGACGCGCTCTTGGCGTGGATGCGGACGCAGTCACCGCAGCCGTTCGAGGCGCGCGCGTACGTCGACACGGGTCCGGTCCAGGAGCGCGTCTACGCCCAGCACGCGGGCATCGGCTGGATCGGCAAGAACACGTGCGTGATTCATCCTGGGATCGGATCGTGGATCTTTCTCGCGGAGATCATCTGCAGCCTGCCGCTTCACGTGGACGCGCCGTCGCTCGATCAATGCGGCACGTGCACGCTGTGCCTGGAGGCATGCCCGACGCAGGCGATCGTCGCGCCGGGCGTGCTCGATTCGACGCGCTGCATTTCGTACCTGACCATCGAGAAACGTGGAGACGTTCCGGCATCGCTGCACGAGGCGATTGGCTCGCACGTGTACGGGTGCGACGTTTGTCAGGAAGTCTGTCCGTGGAATGCCGTGGCGCCGCGCTCGGACGACGCCGCCTGGCAGCCGCGCCGAGCGTGGGATCGCGTCGACCTCTTGACGCTGTCGCAGTACGGCGACGATGAGCTGGCGGCGTCGCTGCGCGGGAGCGCCATGCAGCGCACCAAGGCACAAGGCTTGCGACGCAACGTCGCCATCGCGCTGCGGAACAGCCGCGACAGTCGGAGCGCAGGCGTTTAGGCCTGCCTCGCCGCCGCGCGTGGCAGCCCTGAAAGGCTGCGCGACGAGAGCGGCGCATCCCAATGGCGAAGCGCCCGATCGACGATGCGTCCAAGCTGATTCCTCCTCGCCCGACGCTGCCGAAAGTACGCGCCGCGGCGAAAATGTGCCAGGCCTGTCATTTGTGGAAATACGGGACGCAGACCGTCTTCGGAGAAGGCGCGCCCAAAGCTCAACTGATGTTCATCGGCGAGCAACCAGGCGACGCCGAGGATCTCGCGGGCCATCCGTTCGTCGGTCCCGCGGGCAAGCTGCTCGATCGCGCGCTCGAGGAAGCCGGGATCGACCGTGCCGCGGTCTACGTCACCAACGTCGTCAAACACTTCAAATGGGAGCCGCGCGGCAAACGGCGCATCCACAAGAAGCCGAATGCCGGCGAGATCGCCGCGTGCCGGCCGTGGCTCGACACGGAGATCGAGCTCGTCAAGCCGCGCGTGATTGTCTGCCTCGGCGCGACCGCGGCGCAGGCACTCCTCGGCCGCCAGTTCAAGGTAACAGCCCATCGCGGCGAATTCGTGCCCTCGCCGCTCGCGCCGTTGGTCTTGGCGACCGTGCACCCTTCGTCCATCCTCCGCGCGCCAGATGACGAGACCAGGCGCCTCGAGATGAAGCGTTTTACTGACGATTTAAGACAGATCGCACGGGCGCTTCGGAAGCGGGAAGTCTGAAGTCGGAAGTCGGAAGTACTGCAAACTTATGAGGTTGTCTGAATTGCAGCGACGTGAAGATCGGGAAGGATGCAGGCTGCGGCGTACATCTCCGCGGCCACGCTGCCGCCGTCGCGCCGCCGCAGCGCGCACGGACCGTTGAGGGCGCCGACGACGAGGACGGTCGACCAGTTGGCGCGGAGGTCGCGGCCTGTGCCCGGCAAAACGACATCCCACAGCCGCTTGCCAATGATCTCTTCACGCGAGAGGCCGGTGACCGCGGTCGTCGCGGCATTGGCCGCGACGCACAGGCCGTTCGATTCCGCCGCGAGCATGCAGACCTTGAATTGCTGGAGCGCGGAGGCAAGCTGCGCGGTGCGCACACGCGCGGCCGACATGTCGGTACGCTGATCGATGGTGCGTTGCCGGATCACCGTCAGCGACCGGCGCAGCTCGCGGAGCGAGCGGCACGGTGCCGGCACATCCGATAATCGGATGATCGTGTTGATCAGCGTCGACGCTTCACTCGTCGCGACCACGACGCGATCGGCGCCGGCGACGCGCAGCGCTTCGCTGGCGGTCTGCGAGGGCTCGCCGACGCGGGCGACGATCGGTGTGTGACGCGTGACGAGGTCCGTGCGAAGACCGCGGATCACGCACGCAGATTTCTCGGTCTGTTGATCGGACGCGACGATGATGATGTCAGGGATCATGCGCGCGGCTACCGCGCACGCCTCTGCGCCCGTGACCGTCTGCACGTTGCGAACGCCGTAGAGGCGCACGGTCTGCGCGAGAGCGGAACGGAGCTCGTCGCGCTCGGCGACGATCAGCAACGTGGGTGGAACGACGGCGTGAGAGGGCAAACAACCAGTGGCCGGGGGGTGAAGGCCATTGTGTGAGCCCTCAAGCATCAAGTCAAGCGCATTTCAGCCGTCATCGGCGTAATATCGTGAAGGATTAAACGGCGCTCGGAGGCTTTTGTCGTGAGTTGTACCCAATCAGTCTGGACGGTCCGCTAACCGTGTCCTCGTCTCTCGCGCCCGCGCTGCTCTTGTCGATGCCGCAACTCGTCGATCCAAATTTCAATCGCACCGTCGTGTTGCTTTGCACACACAGTGAAGACGGCGCGCTGGGGCTCGTGGTCAACCGTCCGCTGGTGACAACCGGACGCGTCATCGTGAATTTGGATCCACCGGTGTCGACCGATCGCGAATTGCAATTGTGGGTGGGCGGTCCGGTCGAGCCGCAGCGCAGTTGGATACTTGTTGGGCAGGAGACCGACGAGAATGACGAGGCACTCGGCAGGCGAATCACCGACAACCTCCATCTTTCGACGTCGCCCGATCTGCTGCGGCGGCTGCTCGAGCCGTCGCCGCCGTCTCTCACCCGGTTGTTCGTCGGGTACTCGGGCTGGGGTCCAGGCCAACTCGAAGCGGAGCTCGAAGCGTCGGCGTGGCTGATGAGCGACGTCGATCGCGATCTGATTTTCAAGACGCCGCCTGACAAGATGTGGGAAGCCGCCATTCGCCGTCTCGGGGCCGACCCGGCCACGCTGCAGATCTCCCGCGGGATCCACTGACGAGGCCGATAGCACCCAACGCAGCACGCAAAGAAGCTGTACGGCGCGATTTGTGAATCTCACCTGGGCATGACAGCAATCAGTCTTCGTGTCGCATTCGCCATTACGGCTGCGCTGGTGGCTTCCGATCCGCCGCTGGCTGGCCGCCTCGTCTCAGGCGCCAAGCCAACGGTCGAACTCAGGAATACCGGCACTCGGGCCATCACGGCGTGGAACTTCGCGGTCTCGTCCCCTAATCCGAACGGTGGCATTCACCGCGAGACCCATTCGGCAGACGTCTATCTGAGCGAGGTGACGCGCGGATTGCCGCGCGCTCCGAATCACCTCGACTGGCTCCGCCCCGGAGAGTCACGGACGATCGCGGTCGATGCGGCGCCGCCTGGAGCATCGGTGGAGATCCTGGCGGTCGTCTTCGACGATGCAACGGCGTGGGGGGATCCGAAGACGGTGCAGTCGTTCTTCGATCAGCGCGCACTCGAGCGTGACGAGCTGGGGAAGGTCGTCGCGACATTCGACGCGGTGCTGCCCGCGCAAAAAGGCGTCGCCGCACTCGAGGAGCTCCAGCGGCGATTGGCTGCGTCGACGGCGGGCCAGGAATCGCCGCCGCATCGCTCGGCACGCGAGGCGGTCGACGTGTATCTGCAGAAGGCGAAGGCGCACGACCCCGAAGACACGGACCACGCAGTGCGCACCTACGCCGACTTCGTGCGCAAGCAACACGAGCTCGCCGTCAAGCACGCACGGCCAAAAGACTAGGCGATCTTCCTTCTCGCCTTGGACTACCAGTCATGAGACGAACGGTCCTGTTGTTGGCGTTCGTGCTTTCTGTAGCGGTCGTTTGCGCGCAGGAGGCGGCCGTGCCCGACACCGCGAAGCTCGAACAGATGATCGCGCGGTTCGCGCCGACCGACATCGGCGCCGATCTGTCGCAGCTGTCGAGCGCGGATCGCCGCGTGCTCGGAAAGCTCGTCGACGCGTCGAAGATCATCGACGCGTTGTTTCTGCGGCAGGTCTGGGCTGGCAACGACGCGATGCTGCTCGACCTCGTGCGCGATCAGTCGCCGGCGGGCCGCGCGCGCTTGCATTACTTTCTGATCAACAAAGGTCCGTGGTCGAGGCTCGATCACAATCAGCCGTTCGTGCCGGGCGCGCCGCCGAAGCCCGAAGGCGCGAATTACTATCCGCCGGACACGACGAAGGCGGATCTCGAGCGCTGGATCCAGTCGCTCTCGGAAGCTGAACGTGCGCGGGCCACGGGGTTCTTCACCGTCATCCGCCGCGCCGGCAACAGCTTCACCCTCGTCCCCTACAACATCGAATATCAAGGTGAGCTCGCGCGCGTCGCGTCGCTGCTGCGCGAAGCTGCGGCGATCGCGACCGAGCCGACGTTGAAGACGTTTCTCACCAGGCGCGCTGACGCGTTTCTCTCCAACGATTACTACGAGAGCGACGTCGCATGGATGGAGCTCAAAGGCGTCGTCGAGCCGACAATCGGACCGTACGAGGTGTACGAGGACGAATTCTTCAACTACAAGGCGGCATTCGAGTCGTTCATCACGGTGCAGGACGCGGCCGAGACGGCCAAGCTCCAGCGATTCGCGGCCGAGCTGCAGGACATCGAGAACAACCTGCCGATCGATCCCAGGCATCGCAATCCGAAGCTCGCGGCGCTGGCGCCCATCACGGTGGTCAACGAGGTCTTCGCGGCCGGCGACGGCAACCGCGGCGTCCAGACCGCTGCGTTCAACCTGCCCAACGACGAGCGGGTCATCCGTGAGAAAGGCGCCAAGCGGGTGATGCTGAAGAACGTGCAGGACGCGAAGTTCGCGAAGACGCTGGTGCCGATCTCGAAGGTCGTCCTTCCGCCGGCGGATCAAAAGAACGTGTCATTCGAAGCGTTCTTCACGCAGATTCTCGTGCACGAGCTGATGCACGGCCTCGGCCCGCACAATATCTCGAAAAACGGCCGGCCGACGACCGTCCGTCAGGAATTGAAGGAGACGTATAGCTACCTCGAAGAAGCCAAGGCCGACATCTCGTCGCTCTTCGCCATCCAGCACATGATCGACAAAGGCGTCCTGCCCAAGTCGCTCGAGCCCTCGCTGTACACGACATTCCTCGCGTCCACCTTCCGGTCGATCCGGTTCGGCGTCAGCGAGGCACACGGCAAGGGCATCGCGATTCAGCTCAACTCCCTCCTCGACGGGCGTGGCTTCATCGTGAATCCCGATGGGACGTTGAAGGTGAATCCGGATCGAGTCAAGGAGGGCGTCACCGCGCTGACGCGCGACATCATGACCATTCAGGCCGAAGGCGATTACCCGAAAGCCAAAGCCCTCGGCGATCGGCTCGGCGTGGTGCGGCCGGAAATCCAGCGCATTCTGGAGAACTTGATGGCCGTACCGGTCGACATCGAGCCGCGGTTCACGACGGCGACCCAGTTGGCGGGCCGCTGAAATCGTAAGTCACCGCATTTGCGGAATCTTCGCCCTTTCGTAACACCCGAAAGTATGTCAACCTGTGCAGTAACCGTTCGCTGAACGGTTGTTCGACTTCGGACGCGCCACCCTTGGGCCCTGCCTCGATAGCGCTCCCCCAGCGTTGCATCGGGTTTCCTTGCGTCACCAGGTATGGACGTGACACCTCGGCTCCGCCTGCTCCTGATCGAAGACTCGGAAGACGACGCCGCGCTCGTCGTGCGCGCGCTTGTACGCGGCGGCTACGACGTCACGTCGGAGCGCGTCGACTCGCCGGCCACGCTGCGGTCGGCGCTCGATCGGCAGGCCTGGGACATCGCCATCGCGGATTACACGATGCCGGGGTTCAGCGGCACCGTCGCGCTGCAGATGCTCCGCGAGCGCGACGCCGACCTGCCGTTCATTTTCGTGTCGGGCACGATCGGCGAGGACTCCGCCGTCTCGGCGATGAAGGTCGGCGCCCACGACTACATCATGAAGGGCAACCTGAAGCGCCTGGTGCCCGCCGTGGAGCGCGAGCTGCGGGACGCGTCGGTCCGCCGCGAGCGCCGTCGCGCCGAACAGCGCATCGCGTACCTGGCCTATCACGACGCCCTGACCGATCTGCCGAACCGCTCGCTGCTGCACGACCGGCTCGAGCAGGCCGCCCGCGCGGCCAACCGTGAAAGCAAGCCGCTCGCGCTGCTGGTGATGGATCTCGACGGCTTCAAGGAAATCAACGACACGCTCGGTCACCACGCCGGCGATCGGGTGCTGCAGCAGGTGGCGTCGCGCATCCGCGGCGCGCTGCGGGAGGCGGACACCGTCGCGCGTCTCGGCGGCGACGAGTTCGCGATCCTGCTGCCATCGACCGACATCGACGGCGCCATTCTGGCGGCGCAGAAAGTGCTGCAGGAAATCGAGCGGCCGCTCCTCGTCGATTCTCGGCCCCTCGCGGTCCGCGCCAGCGTCGGCGTCGCCTGCTTTCCCGAGCACGGTGCCTCGGCTGAGACCCTGCTCCAGAAAGCGGACGTCGCGATGTATCTGGCCAAGAGCGACCGCCTGGGCATCGCGGTGTACTCGCCCGATCGTGATCGTCACACGCACCGGCGGCTGACGCTCATCGCCGAGCTGCGGCAGGCGCTCGACGCGCGGCAGTTCTTTCTCGAATATCAGCCGATCATTCACCTGCGCACGGGCGTAGTCGTCGGCGTCGAAGCGCTCGTGCGCTGGAACCATCCACAGCACGGGCGGCTGCTGCCGGGCGATTTCATCGAGCTCGCCGAGCAGACGGGGCTGATCAATCCGCTGACGATGATCGTGCTCGACACCGCGCTCAGCGAGTGGGCCGGCGTCGACACGATGACTCCGCTGACAGTCTCGGTGAACCTGTCGCCGCGCAACCTTCAGGATCCGGAGCTGCCGCAACGCGTCGGCGATTTTCTGAAAGCGCATGGCCGGGCGCCGTCGGCTCTCGCGCTCGAGATCACCGAGAACATCCTGCTGACCGATCCCGTGCGATCGATGGACTGCCTGCAGCGTCTGCACGCGATGGGCGTGCGGCTCGTCATCGACGATTTCGGCACCGGCTATTCGTCGCTCAGCTACCTTCGCCGTCTGCCGGTCAACGAGCTGAAGATCGACCGATCGTTCATCGCCGATCTGAGCAGCGGGCGAGACGATGTGATCGTGCGATCGACCATTGAGCTGGCACACAACCTCGGACTGAGCGTCGTCGGCGAAGGGGTCGAGTCGGCGGCGATGTACGATCAGCTCATGACGCTCGGCTGCGACACGGCTCAAGGCCGGTACATCGCCGAACCGTCGCCCGCGGCCCAGACACGCGGCTGGATTGCCCGACAAGGCGCGCTGGGCCTGCCGTGATCGAGCCGCGGCGCCGGCGCCTGATGCGAGGCGTCATCCACGCGATCACCGCTGTGGGCTTACTCGTGGTCGTGTCGC
>Ga0137399_10001101_pt1 | contig 12000 bp, 9 predicted proteins | sample czorhiz316metaG_FD_104810 | JGI IMG/M metagenome (GOLD analysis project Ga0137399, IMG submission 104810) | Vadose zone soil microbial communities from Angelo Coast Range Reserve, California, USA - czorhiz3.16 metaG | ecosystem: Environmental > Terrestrial > Soil > Vadose zone | place: USA...
AGGGCTATGAGGTCTTCGCCAACCAGGGCCAGAAGGTCGAGCTGAACGCGATCAAGTCGATCGACGACGGCAGCGGCAAGACGGTGTACACGCACGACCTCCTCGGCCCGCAACAGGTGCTGTCGCCGGCCGAGGCCTACCTCATCACAGATGTCCTGAAGCAGTACCAGTACAAGTGGGGCTTCGGCTGGAACCGCCAGATGGCGAGCAAGACCGGCACCAGCGACAACGGCCACGGCCAGATCCCCGACTCGTGGATCATGGCTTACAACCCCGACATCGTCGCGGGCGTGTGGGTCGGCAACACGGCGCCCAACGGCGGTGGGGGCATGATCCGCGCCTTTGGCGAGAGCGTCGGGCAGACGATCATGGCGCGATTCGTCAACGCCCTGCCCAGCAAGATGCGCGGCTGGTACAGCCAGCCGTCGGGGATCGTTCGCGCAACATGCGGCGGCCAGCAGGAGATCCTCCTGAGCGGCACGGAGGGCATGTGCCCGTCGCCGAGCCCAAGCCCGAGCCCGTCGCCCACCCTGTCACCGCTGCCGAGCCCGACGGATTTGCCGAGCCCATCGTCGCTGCCATCGCCAGTGCCCACGCCGATTCCGAGCCCGGTGCCGTCCCCGTCCATCAAGCCATCGCCCTAAGCGTTAGGAAAAGAGAGATGCTCGAGATCGCAGACAGCCCGTTCATGAACAGCGTCGAACGCCGCCGGCCCGGCGGGTCGATGCGCGCATATGTGACGCGGACCCTGCCACAGCACTCCGCGGTGGTGGTCAGCAACCGAGCGCCGCACGAGCCGCGACCCGAAGGCGGATTCGCACGCGGTGCGGGTGGCGTGGTCACCGCGCTGCTGACCCTTGCCGAGGTGACAGCTGCGGACTGGGTGTGCTGCGCGCGAAACGATGCCGAGCGAAAGATGGTCGAAGAGCACGGCGACAGCTGGAATGCGCCGCTGCTCCGATCCGAGACGCGGCTCCACTACGTGACGCCGACGCCCGAGCAATACGAGCAGTACTACTCGGTGATCGCAAATCCGGTGCTCTGGTTCATCCAGCACTACCTGTGGGACTTGGCGCAGCAGCCGATCATCAACGGCCGAATCCACCGCGCCTGGAATGACGGCTATGTCGAGGTCAACCGGCAGGTGGCGCAGAAGGTGGTCGCGGTCGGGCGCCAGCTGCCCCACCGGCCGCTCGTGCTCATCCACGACTACCAGCTCTACCTCGTGCCCAAGATGGTCCGCGAGCAGCTGCCGGGAGCGATCATCCATCACTTCATCCACATCCCCTGGCCGACCGCACAGTACTGGAAGGTGTTGCCGAATGAGATGCGCTCGGCGATCCTCGAGGGCCTTCTCGGCTGCGACATCGTCGGCTTCCAGTCAAGCCTCGACGTGCGCAACTTCCTGATGACGTGTGAGGAAAACGCCGGCCTCCAGGTAGACGAGAGGGAGAAGGCGGTGCTCATCGACGGCAGGGTCGTGTATGCGCGTGCTTACCCCATCTCCATCGACGTCGCGACGACGACGAGGCTCGCCTTTTCGCACGGAGTCATGGTCGAGGAGCGCAAGCTCCGCGACTGGCGGCCCAAACAGCTCATCGTGCGCATCGACCGAACCGATCCATCCAAGAACATCGTCCGTGGTTTTCTCGCCTACGAGAAGCTCCTGCTGCATCACCCGGAGCTGAAAGGCGACATCCAGTTCTGGGCCTTCTTGCAGCCCTCACGCCAGGACGTCGCCGTGTACCGTACCTACCTTCGCCGTGTCCGGCAGGTGGCGGCGCGGATCAACAGCCAGCATGGCCGCGACGGATGGATGCCGATCCGCCTCGAGTTCGGCGAGAACGTGCGCAAGGCCATGGCCGCGCTGCGCAACTTTGACGTCCTGCTGGTCAATCCGGTCTACGACGGGCTGAACCTGGTGGTCAAAGAGGGCGCACTCGTCAATCGCGCGGAGGGCGTCATCGTCCTTTCCGAGAATGCCGGTGCCCACGAAGAGCTGCACCGGCACGTGCTGTCGGTGAATCCGTTCGACGTCGAGGCCACCGCGGAGGCCATCTACCAGGGATTGACGATGAGCAGCGAGGAGCGAAGGAAGAGAAACGAGGCCGCACGCGAGGTCGTGCGTGCTAACGACATCTCGCGCTGGATAACTCGGCAGGTGCAGGACATCCGCGACCTGGTGGCGGTGCCGGGCCTGCGCGCGGGCTGACGACCCCAATTTCTCAGTCGGCGGCCGGCTCCTGGTGCTAGCGACCCAGCCAGTTCGGCGCTGTCGCGACCAGGATCACGATCGTGACCAGGAGAAGAAGCGTCACCGCCGTCGCCAGCGAAACCGCCAGAGTCCAGATCGTCGACCGCAGGTGCGTTGATCCTTTGCGCCCGTGCCGGCGGCCGAACGCACCCACGTCGACAGCTACCCCGCGTCGCCGCGAATCAGTCCGAGCGAGGCTTGAGCCCCTCAGACCGGCTGTGCTGGGAAACCATGACGCTGCGAGAAAGAGTGATTGCGACCAATCGCACGAGGCCGAGCGCGATCAGCGAGTAGATGAGGATCGCGAAGATCAGCGAGAGCTCGAACACCGACTGCCCGCTGACGTACGTCGGCAGCAGGCCCTTGAACGGCGCCAGCAAGAAGTCGGTGATCCCATAGGTGAAGCTCGCGAAGCCGGCGTGTGGGTTGGCTCCCAGCAGCTTGAGCACCAACCGGATCAGCAATAGGGCATCGATGATCCCAAATAGAAGGTAGATGCCCTCCATCGCGCGCCGCGCCGGAGTCGAGCTCTTGACGACGGACGCTTCTCGTACAGGCGCAGTGCCGGTGTCATCGACTACGGTCGACGATTCCTCGCGCACCGTGCCTGACGATTCGTCGCGAACGTGCTTGGTTTCTTCGTGCTCCATGACGGACCCTCCAGTCGTCAACGAAACGAGATCTACAAAAGTAAACGCGGGGATCGAGCAGGCCACTCGATGCGACCAGGGCGTCTCCGCGCTAGAGGATCGTTACGGGTACCAGAGCGGAAGCTTGGACAGGGCCTCGTCGCGGTCCACGTCGGGCGTCGCACCGGCGCTGAGCTCGTACTGCCAGGCCGCCATGTTGCCGGCGCAGCCGACGTGGTTCGGGCTCCACGCGGGGGCGGACTCCTTCGGGTAGCTGGCGATGAGGGATGGCTCGAAAGACCAGAGGTAGGACTTGGCAGCGATCTCCGGCCGATCCGCGACGGCTCCACACCAGGCCTGGCCGAAGTTGCTGGATGCCGTGCCATCGCCGTAGTAACCCGGCGCGTAGCCGGCGTTTGACACGCCGTAGTACCAGCCCTCGATGAAGCCGGAGTCGACCGCGCCGGAGCACCACGCGCCGGGCGGCTCGATGTCGATCATGATCACCGTCCCTTTGGGGATCCCGAGGCCGGCCGCGGCAGCGGTGGCCGCGGCGGCGTAGTCCTGGCCGTGCTCCCAATAGCTGACGGCTGAGCAGTCGTAATCGTTGTAGATCGGCAGGATGCCGACGCGGAAGTGCGCCGCGGCAGCGATCTCGGTCGAGCTGATCCCGGGGCAGTTCGGGGTGGTGGTGAGATAGCGGCCCCAGAAGTCGGCTCCGCCGAGGATCTGCGCGACCTGCGGCAGAAGACCACCTCTACCGGCGGCATCGGTCGTCATCGGCTTGCAGGAGTCGACACCCCACAGCAGTCGCGTTGGCTGCACCGCGGCCGATCGCGCTTGCACGTTGACGAGGGGGGCGTGCTCGGTGACGATGTGGAGCAGCTGACCCGCAAACGTCCAGGCGCTTGCCGCCACGGGCAGCGAGCCGACCACTGCCGAGAAATACGGCGTTGGGCCGGCGCCCAAGGTAATGCGCGCGGAGCACGATAGCCCGGTCTTGCACGGCTTGTCGATCAGCCTCCCGCTCTGGTCGACGATGCCAAGGCTCCACGGCGTCGTGCCCAGGTCGGCGTTGACGGTCGCGGTCAGGTTGACCGTCCCGCCCGCCTGCGGGTATGTGGTGTTCGCCGCGAGCGCTACGGAGAGCCAGGTCAGGTAGGCGATGTTGGACGAGGCGTGGGTGCCGGCAGCCGGAGTGGACGACGGGCTGTCCGCGAGGTAGGCAACGATCTGGTGCGAACCGCCCACCGTGTAGGTGAGCATCGTGCTGCAGGTGGTGCCTTGGCTGCAGTAGGTCAGCGGCATGCCCGTCGTGACATCCCAGAACAGAAACACCAGCCCGGACTTGGCGACGTCCGTCGACGTCGTCGCCGCGAGCTTGATCGACTTACCCGGTCCGACCACCGCCGGCAGTGCGGCGGTGAGATTCGCGTCGAGCCACCTCACCTGAACGGCATTGGAGGCGATCACGCCGTGCGCCACGGGCGCCTTCGTCGAGGGTGGCGTCACGAAGGCAGTGAACGAGTAAGCCCCCACGCTCGCCTTGTACGCGACCTGGCACCTGCTCGATCTCATGCAGGCGCCAACCATGGTGCCGGTCGTGCTGTCGAAGATCTCGATGGCGGAATTGGTTCCGGTCACGCTGCTGCGTGCTGTCGCGGTAAGAACGACGGCTTCCCTGGAGCCGGCGAGCGTGTGATCCGAGGTCAGGGCGATTGCGCCCGATTGTGAGCCGCCCGGCCCCAGCGATGACCGCGGCACGCTGGGGATTACCGGCTTACCTGTAGAGGGCTGGACGGGCGCCGGGGCCGGCGAGGCCGGAGAGGAGAGCGTTGTGTCATCGCATGCTGCGGGTGAGCTGAGTACCGGCTTCGCCGGGTCCGCCGGGCATTGGGTCAGGCCGTCCGGTAGAGACGGCTGGCCTGGAGTGGGGTTGACGGCGGTCGAGATAGCGTCGCATGCGGCGCCCAGCCCGGAGGCAGGGCACAGCTTGGCGTTGGCCGGGAGGCCGAGGCTTGGCCGTTGGTCGTTGGCCGGGGTCGACGGCGAAGCCGTCAGACCTGGGCCGGTCGTTGGTGCGGCGATCGCGATGACGCTGAGATTCAGCATCACCGTCACGACCACGAGCGGCAGGAAGCCAGTTCCCCGGCGGAACAGCAAGCCACGACAGAGCCGGCGCAGCGAGTCCAGTTACCCCTCCTTGTGTCACCGGCCGATCAGGTGCCTCAGCAGCCTGTCGATACGAGTGACCGGAGAGGGGACGTTAGGGGCGAGCGACCAACACCGCCACTGCGATGCGGTTAATTTGACTGAAGCGTTGTCAAATGCCCCGAAAGCGCCTCGCGAGAGGCCTTTTTTTAGGGCTTGCGCTCGTGCTAGACGGGGTTACTCAGGCCTGGCAACACTGTTCCGAGCGCGGCCGGGGTCTATGGCCCGGCGCTGGCGGCACCCAGTACGTTGCCGTACGCGAGCCCCAGGGCGAAGAGGCCGAGCAGGCTGAGCAGCACGAGCAAGGACGTGCGCGCGTAAGCGTCCACGAGGCCGGTGTCGTCGCCCCCGTCGGATCCGGCCAGGCTCACCCGGCGGCCGACCTTGGCTGCCCTCAACGCAAGCCCGACGGTGATCACCAGAATGACCAGGAGTATTGCCATAAGGCGTAACGGCGCGGACGCTGAGCGGGTCAGCGGCCGCGCCATCAATACAACGCGTTAGCCGGCCCGATCACCCTTGTTGCGCCAGCGTCAATCGTGAGCCGGAACGCCAATACTCGGCTCAGCGACCGCGTTTCCCTTTCGATGGGGAACACCACAATGCTGCAGTTCTCGCTGGCTCTGTTCGCCGGCATGGCGGCAGCCATGGTGGTTCCGCCGGTGCGTCGCTCCGTCCCCAGGTGGATGGAGGCCAGCATCTGGCTGGGCCTGATCGTCACGTGCTGGCTCGCCATCACGAACATCGAGCAGGTGAACACGCGCAAGCTGACCGAGTCGGCGGCCTGGGGCGCGGACCAGATCGTGAACACTTCGATCGGCCTGGTTTTCGCGAGCATGCTCGGCTGGGGGGCTGACCACCGGTTCGTGATCGCAAACGCGGTCGTGCTGACGGTCGGGGCGGACATCCTGGTACTGGTCCTGATCCGCTCGCACCGGAGGGCTGTCGGCTGGCAGCCGCGGGTGAGACTCGGCGAGTGGATCGAGGTGCCGCTGCATCGCGCGCCTGCTCGGGTCCCTGCGGCGGCCCCATACGTAATGGATGAGTGGAACCGGCGCTCCGAGCACGCGACCGCGATGCTGGCGGCGGCGTTCCTGACCTGGTTCGTGCAGATGCTGATCTGGACCCGCGACGTCGTGATTCCGCGGGCGAGGGTTCGCCAGGCGGAGGCGGTGGAGGCGGGACTCGTGCAGGCGGCCGCCGGGCTCGAAACGCTCAGCGAGAGGGCGTTTCGGTGGCAGGCTTCGGCGCGTTCCTGGCAGACGGAGCATGCCCCCGCCATCAACGGCTTGGCCGCGAGAGCGGCTCAGGTGCTGGATCGCGCGGTGGTGAGGGGAGGCGGCGTAGCCGACGTCCCCGGCGAGCGCGCCATGACGGCCGACCAGGTCGTGAACATCCACGCGCTGCTGAGCGCGCAGTCGATCGGCTGGTACGGGCCGATCGCGCCCGCACCGCCACATGCGGGTTCGGCAGGTGAGGAGGGACGGGAACATGAATCAGATCGACTGGCCTCGTAGGGGAAACGGGCACCGGCGCCGAGCCAGCACGCCTCGCGTCATCAAGAGGGCGGAGCTGCTTCGCCCAACGGGTTGGCTCCTGCGCGTCCTGGTGCTGATCATGGTGGCCGGCCCGGCGCTGTTCCTCACGTCGCCTGGCTATGTGGCATTCGCTGATCGCTTGCCGGACGTGGGCAAGCTCGAGAAGTCGGTGCCGACGGACACGGTCGTGTATGCGTCTGACGGCACCACCGTGCTGGCGGACCTTCACGCTCCCGGCTACCAGCACTACGAGGAGTCCCTCGCCGATATGGGCACTCTCCTGCCCGAGGCCGTCATCGCCATCGAGGACCGCAACTTCTACTCCGAGCCCGGTGTGGATCCAGGCGGAGTCGCACGAGCGGCTCTCATCGACTGGCGTGCGCATGGGACGGTCGAAGGCGCCTCCACGATCACCCAGCAGCTGGTGAAGATTCGGCTTGTCGGCAACGAGGCGAGCCTCGACCGCAAACTCCGCGAAGCACTCCTGTCATTCGAGGTCGAGCGCACGTACTCGAAGCCTCAGATTCTCGAGATGTACCTGAACAATGTCTTCTTCGGCAACAGCGCGTGGGGCGCCGAGGCCGCATCGAAGATCTATTTCCACAAAGACACGCATGAGCTCGACCTCGCCCAGGCGTCGATGCTCGCAGGCGTCATTCGCGGGCCGACGATGTACAACCCGCTGCTCAACTGGAAGTCGGCCAAGGCCAGGCAGATTCAGGTGCTCAACGCGATGGTTCGTACGGGCGCCATCACCCAGCCCGACGCAGCCATCGCATACGGCGAGGACATCTCGCCTCCCACGCACATGTTCACGCCGACCAACCAGATCGTCGCCAGCAGCTTCGTGCGTTACGTGGTGGCGCAGCTCGCGATCCAGTTCGGCCCCGACGTCACATACGGGGGCGGGCTCAACGTGATCACTACGGTCAACCTGAAGCTTCAGGACATAGCGCAGGGCGCCATCACAAATGGAGTCGCCAGGCTTGCATACCGCCGCGTGAGCCAGGGTGCGCTGGTGGCCATCGACCCGACCACGGGCGCGATCCTCGCGATGGTCGGGTCAGCCAACCCGACCGCCAACGGCGGCCAGTACAACCTGGCCGTGTGGCCGCCTCGCAACCCGGGCTCGTCGATGAAGATCTTCACGTACACGGCGGCGATAGCGAGCAAGCGCTACACGATGGTCAGCCGCATTGCGGACGGACCGTTCACGTACCGCGACCCGATGTCGGGTGAGGCATACACGCCCCGCAATTACGACGGCCGCTACCACGGCACCCTGCAGCTGCAGCAGTGCATGGGCAACTCGCTGAACATTCCCGCGGTCAAGGTCGAGCTCGGTATCGGGGTCTCGTCCGTGGTGTCGACGGCACGCTCGATGGGCGCGCCACCATGGCAGCAGCATTACGACGCGTCGGGCAACCCGGTGTACACGAACGACGATCCGCTCAACACGTACGGTGCGTCGCTTACGCTCGGCGGATATGGCGAGACGCCGCTGCAGATGGCCACCGGCGCTTCGGTGCTGGCGGCGCAAGGCCTGCTGCGGCAGCCCTATGCGATCCAGAGCATCTCCCGAAACGGCACCTACGTCTACCAGCACCAGAAGGACCCGGGAGTGCAGGTCCTCGACCCCAAGGTCGCCTACATCATGGAACAGATCATGTCGAACGACCGCAACCGCGCGATGATCTTCGGCCTGCATTCGCTGCTGACGCTTCCGAATCGCCACGTCGGGGTCAAGACCGGCACGTCGGATTCGTTCGCGGACGCCTGGACGGTTGGCTACACGCCGCATCTCGTCGCGGCGGTGTGGACAGGCAACCCGGACTGGCGGCAGAAGATGACCAAGGACTCGGACAGTTACGTCGTCGCGGCGCCCGCGTGGCACGCGTTCATGCAGTCCGCGCTGGACACACTGAGAATCGGCGACGAATGGTTCCCCGAGCCTCCCGGCCTGATCCACCGGACAGTGAGCGGCCAGACCGCGTGGTTCCTGCCGGGCACCTAAGCCGGGTGGCGACAAAAACAGAAAAAGGTCGGGGCGGCGTCACACGTGCCTAGTTCTTTGAACGGGAGGCTGGTTTGGCTAGGCGGTGGGCTCCGGGCGGCGGTTGGGAATGATGGCGCCGAGGACATGCACGAGGCGCCGGCGCAACGGACTCCACGCCGTGATTCGCTCGGTTCTCCTTCGCTCGTAACGGGGAGCATTGGCGTCGGCGCACAGCTGGCATCCGCAGCCATGACCTGTATCGGGTAGTCGATTGCCCTGCTTGTCGAACCTGGCTTGCATCAGAAGTTCAACCTCACAATCCGGGGGAGGTCGTGTGGACCGCGTCGGCGTGCGGCCGATGCTTCCCTCAGTCGGCCGCCGCCATCAATCCGGGTTCGCTGATGAAGTCGCCCGCCTCGCCGTACGAGTGCCGGAGCATGACCCGGAGCCGATCCTTGGCCACGGCCAGCCGTGAGGCCACCGTGCGCTCTGGTATGCCAAGGGACTGGGCGATCGCCCGATTGGTGTAGCCGTGGTAGTGGCGAAGCACGATCGCGGCCGCCTGCTTGGGCGGCAGCTTGGCGAGCGCCTCGGCAAGGTCGCGGTGCTCGATGTGCTCTTGCGGGTCGGGTGCCAGCTCCGGGCGCCCGATGCGCCGGATCACCTCGCCGACTTCGCGGAGTCGCATCTTCCGTTGGTACGAGACCGCCGCGTTGATGGCGATACGGTGGACCCACGCCTCGGCGGGAGCGATGGGTTTCCACGTGCTCCACTTCCGGTAGGCGCGCTCGAACGCATCTTGGGCGCAGTCCTCTGCCGCGGCTCGATCGCCGAGCATGGCCGTCAACGTGCCGAGGATCTTGCCGTAGGACGCCTGGTACAGGCGCTCGAAGTCAGCCTCGTTTCCGGGCGAGTACTTCGGCTTCTGTTCGCGATTGTCAGACTCGACCGATTCCTTGATCTCGTTGAGCATCAGCTCGAATCAACCCCCTGCGTAGTGGGTGCGCAGGCTATGTGGCGCTTCCCGCATCTAATCTCCCTCGCGGGGGCCTTCACGGTCACCGTACGGTTGGGCGGATTTTGGGTCGCACACTTGAGGTAGGGCAGGTTCCGCCCGAGTTCAAGTAACGCGCTCTGAGCTCAGCGTTGTTCAAGAAGGATGTCCCCAAGCTCAGCGGGCGCTTTTGGCCACCATCCTGGCGACGTGCTCAGCGCGCTGGCGGTCGGTCTCGCCGCCGACGCGAGCCAGACCGGCCGGAAGACGCTGAAGGTCATACGCGCGCGCTCGCCGGACCTCGTGCGGATGAGCGAGGCCACCGGCGAGGACCTGATTGCCACATCGGTGGGATTCATCGACGTCCTGTTGACGTCGCTCCGATCCGACCTCGAGGTGCCGTGGACCGAGTACGAGCAGCGAACGCGGGACTACGGGCGCCTGAAAGCTGCGCAGGGGGTCCCGCTCGAAACCCTGATCGACGTGCTGGCCGTATACCGCCGAGCGACGATCGAGCTCATCACCCAGCCCATCGAGGGCACGCGGCGGCGAGACGAGATCTTCGCTTTGGCACAATCACGTCTCGAGGACGTCGTCGAGCGGCTGACGACTTGTGTCGTCCGCGGGTACCTCGAGCATCTCGATGCGGAACACCGCACGCGCGAAAGCGAGCTCTTCGGGTTGGCCGCGATCGTCACTTCGATGGGCCGCTCGCTCGACGTCGTCGAGACGGCCGAGGTGGCGCTGGTCGAGAGCATGGCGGCACTGCGCCTCAGCGCGGGCGCGCTGTGGTTGAGGGAGCGGGCCACTTTCAAGATGGTCCATGCCGCCGGCCTTGACGCGCCGGACATCGATCAGTTCACGCGCGACACCGGGCCTCACGTGAAAGCGGCCGTCACGGCGATCGGACGCTCCGAATCCCGGGTGGACCGCGGCCTCGGCGCGGAGTGGAATGCGCTGCGCGCGCAGCTGAGGGTGAGGGGTCGGGTCGTCGGCGTGATGACTGTAGGAACCAAGACGCCGCGAATCTTCGGAGCCTCAGACCTGCTGTTCATGGCGGCCGTCGCCGACCAGGTGGCGATCGCCCTCGACCGGGCCCGCCAGTTCTCCAACGAAGCCCGCACCGATCACCTGACCGGTCTTGCCAACCGCCGTGAGTTCGAGAGGATCATGGAGCGCGAGGTCGCGCTCGCTGAGCGGCATAATCGAAAGCTCTCGGTCATGATGATCGACCTCGACAACCTCAAGCGCATCAACGACCGTCAGGGCCATCGCGCCGGGGATGCCGCCCTCAGGTTGGTCGCCCAGCAGATGCAGCGCGTGGTGCGTGCGTCGGACATCTGCGCGCGGATCGGAGGTGACGAGTTCGGCATCGCCATGCCGGAAACCAACCTCGACCGCGCGCGCGAGGTGGCGGCTCGCCTGCGGGCCGCGGTCAGCCAGGCCAGCCTGGCCGCCCGGTCGCCCGACCCGATCGAGGTCAGCATGGGGCTCACCGCGTGGAGGCCGGGCCAGGATTGGCAGGCGGCTTATGAGGTCGTCGACGGCGAGCTGTACGAGGACAAGCGTCGTCGCAAAGAGGCGAAGCGGCTGGCGCCGAAGGAGGACAAGCCGTCGACCCCCATCCGGATACTCGGGCGGTCGTCGGGCCGGCGGCGTTTGGCCGGCGGCTAAGACCGTCCGGGTCCGGACCACTTGGCGCTATTCGATCAGCGCCAGTTCCCTCGCCTTCACGATCGCCTCCAGCTTGGAGTGAACACCGAGCTTGCTTCCGAGGCTTCGGATATGCGTGCGCACGGTGGTATAGCTGATCGAAAGCCTGGCGGCGATCTCGCGACTGGATGTGCCTTCGGCCATCAGCCGTAGAACCTGCTTCTCGCGATGCGTGAGGCTTTCGAGCTGCGTGTCCATGGCGCGGCGCCGGTTGAGGAGTGTCGCGATCGTGCGCGGCGTGAACAGGGAGCCCCCAGAGGCGACGGTGCGGATGGCTTCCACCACCTCTGCAGCGGCCCGCGATTTGTGGATGAAGGCGCTCGCGCCGGCTTCGATGGCGGCAAAGCGCGCGCCGTCACTGTCCTCGCGGGTGAGGAAGATCAGCTTGGTGTCCGGACGGACCTGACGGATTCCGGCGCCGGCGTCGGCGCCGGTGCCGTCGGTGAGGCGGAAGTCGACGAGAACGACGTCCGGCTTCAACTCCTGCGCGCGGGTGATCGAGTCCGCCACCGAGGCTGCGGTGCCGACCACCGAGATGTCGGGCTGGTCGTTGAGGAGGGCGGCGAGTCCGTCCGCCACCACCTGGTGATCCTCGACGATGAGGACTCTGATCGGCTCGCTCACTGAGCGGACGGCACCCAAAACTCGACCTTGGTTCCGTTTCC
>Ga0137399_10001103_pt1 | contig 11997 bp, 5 predicted proteins | sample czorhiz316metaG_FD_104810 | JGI IMG/M metagenome (GOLD analysis project Ga0137399, IMG submission 104810) | Vadose zone soil microbial communities from Angelo Coast Range Reserve, California, USA - czorhiz3.16 metaG | ecosystem: Environmental > Terrestrial > Soil > Vadose zone | place: USA...
AGGTGCTTCCCGGTGATCGTCGTGTGGTTCATCACGCCACTGTGTCGGTGATCGATCAGTCCGAAGTAGCGAAGCATCTGGAAAAGCACGCCAAGTCCAACGAAGGCGAAGACCAATATCACTACCGCACCGGAAAGGTGTTGCACCTGCGCCCCGATGCGCCGGTCATTGATGATGGGTGCGCAGCGCCGGATGGGGGCGGCGTTCCCGGCGAGTCCTCTGGCTACCTGAATATCGTGCCGGCGATCTATCTTCCGGGTCACTTGGCGGAGACGCGGCCTCCAGGCTATGCGCTGCGAATCCCGGCGGGCGGCTATCTGCAATTTCAGATTCACTACAGCAATCATCATGGGCTGGACGTAAAGGATCGTACTAGCATCGGTTTGGTATTCGCTCGGGAACCCGTCCAGCATGAGATTGGGCAGTACGAAATTTGGAACAACATGTTTCCCATCCCTTCCAACGACGCCAATCACCGTGTGACTTCCTGCTTTACTTTGCCCAAGGATGTGATCGCTGTGGCCTACACGGCGCACATGCATTTTCGCGGCAAAAACATGTTGACCAAAGCTATTTATCCGGATGGTCGCGAAGAGGTGCTCCTCTACGTTCCCCATTATGATTTTCGATGGCAGGAAACATACTTCTTGAAGAAGCAATTCTTGTTGCCCAAAGGCACGAAACTCATGACCATCGCTTATTTCGACAATTCCAAGAACAATTTTCAGAACCCCGATCCGTCCAAAGCAGTTCGTTGGGGTGAACCCAGTGACGAGGAGATGATGGGCTTCTGGTTACAATTCGCCGATCCTCAGATGGTCGCTGAAAACTCTGCATTGAGGCAGAAATGAGCGGTACGGCGCTTTTCTACAGTCACGGTCCCTTTGTGCCATGAATTTCGGCCGCCGTAGGTTTGTCCAACTCGGGATGGGGGCCGCGCTCTCCTTTCACTCGAATCGGTTGCTGGCGCAGGGTGTTTCGACCCACACCGCCAAACCCTTGCCAAAACCCGCAGCCTCCGGACGCCCCTTCAACGCCCATTTCGTGGACATCGCTGCTGGCGCGGGCCTGCATGCGCCGGTGATCTACGGCGGCGCAGAAATCAAAAAGTACATCGTGGAGTCCACCGGATGCGGCTGCGCCTTCGTTGACTACGATAATGATGGGTGGATGGATCTGTTTGTTCTGTGCGGCACGCGCCTGGGTGGCGCTCCCGAAGGCGCGACCAATCGATTGTACAAGAATAACCGGGACGGGACATTTACCGATGTTACGGAAAAAGCAGGCTTGCATTCGCTTGGATGGGCCTGTGGAGTCTGTATTGCGGACTACAACAACGATGGATTTGACGATATCTTTTGCACCAGTTTTGGGCAGAACGCGCTTTATCGCAATAACGGCGACGGAACTTTCACCGATGTGACCAAGGCTGCCGGGCTTTGTAACGATCAGCCCAGGTGGGGCGCCGGCTGCACCTTCGTCGATTTCGACCGCGACGGACATCTGGATCTCTTTGTTTCCAACTATGTGCGCTTTTCCTTTGAAAATGCTGCTGTTCCGGGCGAAAACGCCAACTGTAGATGGAAAGGAATTCCCGTCGGATGCGGGCCGCGAGGATTAGTCACGGGCAGGAATTCCCTTTATCGAAACAATGGCGACGGGACGTTCACCGATATAACTCTGCAAGCCGGCATCGCGCGAGCCGCAGCCACCTATGGCATGACTGTCGTAGCGGCGGATTTTGATGAAGACGGATGGCAAGACATTTACGTCGCCTGTGACTCCACTCCAAGTCTCTTGTTCATGAACAATCGTGATGGAACTTTTCGCGAAGAGGGAGTGTTGCGAGGTGCGGCCCTGAGTGAAGATGGCATGGAGCAGGCCGGTATGGGCGTCGGGGTGGGCGATTATGACCTAGATGGACATCTCGATTTATTCAAGACGCACTTTGCTGACGACGCCAACATCCTTTATCACAACGACGGGAAGGGAAATTTCGAGGACGCTACCGGGTCCTCGCGCCTTGGAGTTGAAACTCGCTACGTCTGCTGGGGAGCAGGCATCGTCGACCTCGACAACGACGGTCTTCCAGACCTCTTTATGGTTACCGGCCATGTTTACCCCCAAGTTGAACGAATATTGTCCCAGTACCCCAATAAAACACCGCGCGTCGCTTTTAGGAACCTGGGCAAAGGTGTGTTCGAAGAACTCATCCAGGAGGCTGGTCCGGGTGTGGCGGCGGCACACTGTAGTCGTGGATGCGCGTTTGGAGACTTCGACAACGACGGGGATATCGACATACTGATCGTCAATCTCGACGAGCCTCCTTCGCTATTGCGCAATGACCTCAGCGGGAAGGCCAACTGGATCAAAGTGAAATTGGAAGGTGTAAAGTCCAATCGAAGCGCCATTGGAGCTAGAGTGCTTGTCCATTATGGAGGCAAGACACAGGCGCAAGCGGTCTTGAGTCAATCCAGCTTTTTCTCGTGCAGCGATTCCCGCTTGCATTTCGGTTTGGCGAACTCCGCTTCGGCCGACATCGACGTGTATTGGCCAAGCGGACTGCACGAGACTTTTAAGCAGATCCCTGCTAATCGGCTCATCACCATCAAGGAAGGGGTGGGTCCCGTACCGAACCGCGGGTGGGCCAAAGCGTAAGCAGCGATTCACAAAACCTTCAAGCGCACGTTCTGAATAGCAGCATATGTCGACGTTCACCAATTCCCCCATTGCCCCAGACGCAGATTCAAGCAAATATGCGACTGGGGAGGCGTACGCAAGCGAAACTCCAGACAGAAAAGGCAATCCCCAGATTCGTTTTCCTGATGCATTTCATCAGAATAACGAAATTGTGCTTGACTATTGCGCTGCGTGGGTCTAATAGAGTGCCTAAATGGGGTGGCCTTTGCGGCCTATTACGGTTGTTTCTACTTCTTGTCTCCTTCGTTCTCTAATGAGAAAGCATCGCCGCCGGGCTAGGTGCGTTCCGTGCAGCAAGTTTACGCACGTTTAGATAAGTTTTTGGGGAGGAAAGAAATGCCGAATCTCGGAAAGCTTGGGCTTATCTTTTTAGCGGCTGTGGTCGTTTCGGCGCTCGCGCCTACGTCCGGATGGAGCCAGAACGTCTACGGCACCATCGCCGGAGTCGTTACGGACACGAGTGGCGCTGCGGTTGCGAACGCGACCATCGTGTTGACGAATGTGGATACCGCTCAAAAGCGCAACATGGAAACCGATGCGTCCGGCAACTATACGTTCGTAAATATTCTGCCTGGCCGCTACAAGTTGGAGGCCGAGAAGACCGGCTTTAAGAAGTTTTTGCGCGAGCCGATCGTAGTGCAGATCGAAAGCGGGGTGAGAGTGGATATCACTCTGGCAGTCGGAGCGCAAACCGAGACTGTCGAGGTGACCTCCGAGACGCCTTTTCTCCAGACAGAAACGGCCTCGCTGGGGCAAGTGGTCGAACAGCGAACGGTCACTGAGTTACCGCTCAACGGGCGCAACCCGCTGGCGCTGGTCGGTCTGGTGCCGGGCGTTGTGCCACAGGGCACCCCGTCGGCTGGCAATTCCTCGGCGGGCAATCCCGTTGGCGCTAATCCCTTCGCCTTGGGAGACTTTCAAATTGGCGGAGGTATGGCCGGGCAGAGCCAGATCCTGATCGACGGCGTGCCTACCAACGGAGCGTATCTGAACGTTGTCACGGTGATACCAACGCAAGATGCCATTGAGGAATTTAAGGTCCAAACCAACAATCTTGGCCCCGAGTACGGGCGATTTGCCGGCGGCGTCATCAACCTCTCGACAAAGTCAGGCGCAAACTCTTTCCATGGTTCGGCGTACGAGTTCCTGCGCAACAAAGTGCTGAATGCTAATGACTTCTTCGCCAACAAAGGCGGCGTCAAGCGTCCCCCATTTACTCAAAACCAGTTTGGCGCGAATGTAGGCGGTCCAGTTTTCCGCGAAAAGTTGTTCTTCTTCTCCAGTTATGAGGGCTTTCGGCAACGCAAGGGAAGTATCCTGACGACGTGGGTTCCTACTGCCGCTGAGCGCACCGGGGACTTTTCGCAGATAGGGTCAACCAACACAACCTCAGTGCTTCCCATTTTCGACCCGACCACCAGTGGTGTGGCGGGAGGAAACCTGGACTGCAACGGAACGCCAAAGCCAGCGACTTGCAGAACGCCGTTTGTGGCCTCGTCAAATTCGGCAAGTCCCAATTTCAATCCCGCATGCACGTTGGCTGCAGGCTGCCCGAACATGATTCCGGCCAACCGAATCGACCCCACTGCCCTTGCGCTCTTGTCCTACTTCCCGATGCCTAATCAGACGAACAACCCTGGCGGTAACTTTGCCGAGAGCTACAGCACTGGCGGCAGCGTGAACCAGTACAACGAGCGCATTGACTATAGCCCGAGTCCCAAGCAGAGAATTTTCGGACGGTACACGCATTCCTATATTCTGTCGCTCCCTGACAACCCTTTTAATGGTATATGCAAGGACCGCTGTACCGAAACCACTTATGCTCACCAGGTTTCACTGGGTGACACGATCTCGTTTTCACCGACGACCATCTTGGACTTGCACGTTGGCTACACGCGGTATGTCTACCTCCGCACGCCGATCAGCCAAGGCATAGATTTAGCGAAGTTTGGTGCAAACTGGAAGGCGCTAACCTCCCAGATGACCTACACTCACATTCCGGATGTGTGCGTCTCGCAGACGAACGGGGATAATCACTGGGGCAACGGCAGTTGGTGCACTCAAGGAGTCGGAAGCGGCATCGGGGCTTGGGACGACACGTACAGCTTTATGCCCTCGCTCTCCAAGATTATGGGGAAACACACCCTCAAGATCGGCGCAGAATTCCGCATACTTCGCAACAATTACTATCAGAGCAATAATCCTGGAGGCTTGTTCTATCTAGATGCCCGCATGACGTCGGCAAACCCTACTATCGGCACCCCTGGGTCGAACGGTACATCGGGGAATGGCTTTGCTTCGTTCCTGCTCGGATATGGGGATCACGGCAACGCGACCGAGCCCGCGAAAACGGCCGACCAGAATCTTTACAAGGCGATATACGCGGGCGACACCTTCCAGCTCACCAGGAAGATCACCTTGAATCTTGGAGTTCGCGTCGACCTCCAGGGGGACTGGACAGAGCGGTTTAATCGCATCGTTGTTTTCAACCCCTCCGAAACCAGCCCAATTGGGGCCGCGGCCGGAAGGCCGAATTTGAAAGGCGCGTATGATCTAGTGAGCAGCTCGCAACACCCGGATCGCAGCGCATTTAGCTCCTGGAACCATGCCAGCCCGCGCCTTGGGATTTCGTACCAATTCGATCGGAACACGGTTATCCGAACCGGCTACGGAATTTTTTACCTGCCGGTTGATATCCGCTGGAACGATGCTCCCCACAACCTCTTCATCAACAGTTTCAGCACACAATGGCTCGCAGTGGCTTCGGACGGAGTTACCCCCAAGAATGCGCTGTCAAATCCTTTCCCGACCGCGAGCGGCGGAATCACTCCGCCCTTCGGGAGGAACCAGGCCTTGATCAACGTGCAGGGGAATGGCAACGAAGCGCCAGTAAATGGTAATCCCGCCCCTTACGCACAACAATGGAATTTGGACATCCAACGTCAGTTTCCAGGCGATCTGCTGGTCGATGTAGCTTATGCGGGGTCCAAGGGCACACATTTGCCCATGCATGATCAGACTCTCAACCAATTGGCGCCCCAGAATGTGCCAACGGATGCGACGCAGGCGGCCTTCCTGAACCAACAGGTTCCCAACCCATTCGCTGGGAATTGTCCCCCCCCTAACACTGCGGTTTGCACCGGGCCCGTGCAATCAGGTGGTGTAGGCACTAATCCGACAGTGAAGCGAGCGCAGTTGCTCCTGCCATTTCCGCAGTTTGACAATGTGGCCATGGCCGAGCCCGATAACCGCAATTCCATTTATCATTCCATGCAGATGAAGGTCCAGAAGCGTTTCTCTGGGGGCGCGCAGGTGCTTGCCTCGTACACCGTCGCCAAACTCATCGACAACACCAACTCGGAAATCAACTGGTTGGAAGCCTCTCCGGTGGGCTGGAACGACGCCAATGTTAACAACCTGCGTGGCGAGAGAAGCCTGGATGCATTCGACGTTTCCCAGCGCTTCGTACTTGCTTCCGTTCTTGACCTGCCTTTTGGCAAGGGCAAGAAGTTTGCAAATAACCTGAACGGAGTCGCCAATAAGCTCATCGGCGGGTGGGGAATCAATACCATCATCACCTTCCAACGCGGCTTCCCGATTATCATCGGCGGGTGCCCCGGGCTGCTCAGCGACTCCGGTGTCCCGAACGTGGGCTGTTCCCGCAATACGAGAACTGGTCCGTCCCACTTGACCTCCGGCTCTCTGGACGCACGGCTGGCCCACTGGTTTGACACTTCTGTGTTTACGCATACGGACAATTACGGCTACGGCACCGACTCGCGTACCGAGCCGAACATACGCAGTGACGGGATGAAGAACTTTGACTTTGCCATCTTCAAGAACACGAAGTTTGGTCCGGAGGAAAGGCTTGGCGTCCAGTTCCGCGCAGAGTACTTCAACGGGTTCAACCACCCGCAGTTCAGTCCGCCGAATAGCGGCTGTTGCGGTAGTACCTCCTTTGGTCAAATAACCAGCCAGTATAATCTTCCTCGCGTAATCCAGTTTGGGTTGAGGTTCGCCTTCTAACCTCTTAACGTCGGCGTCCGGGCGGGCTTTCCCGCCCGGCGCACGACTCTCTTCTCTGGTATATTTGACCTGGAATCCACTTTCTAATGCACCCCAGGGGGAACATTTCAGGGACCTTGCCTCGCCAGATTCCGCAAAGTGTACATTTCCATCCGAATCTTGCTGACCTGGTGCACCCGTCGCGAAAAAACGCTGGGGCGAAAGCGACCATCTTCATTTTTCTTGCCCTATGGTCGCTGGTTCCCTCATTCACAACTTGCCAGACATCCGAAGCGCAGGTCGAAGCGTTTTTCCGCGCCGGCCAGGAGGCCCTAAAGCAAGGGCAGTTCGCTCGTGCCGCGGAAGAATTCAAGAAGGTGCTGGCCCTTGATCCAAGCTTAGTCGAAGCTGAGGTCAACCTGGGGCTCGCTTACCAGAGCCTTTTCGAGTACGACCTGGCAGTGCGCCACCTGACGAATGGTCTGCGTGCAAGACCGAACCTGCTCGGCCCCACCGTAATTGTCGGGATGGATTACCTGAAACTAGGCTCCCCCGAAAAGGCCATTCCCTTCCTCCATCGTGCATTGACGCTCGATCCTTCGAACCGCGAGGCCCGGCAGGCATTGGCTTCGTCTTACCTCGGCCAGGGAAACTTCCGGAGCGCGGCTGGGGAGTTCCGTCAGATCGCCGCCCTTGATTCCGACAAGTCCGAGACCTGGTTCAAACTCGGACATGAATACTTGGATCTATCTGCTCGTTTGGCTTATCGTGGAGCGCATTTATATCGCGAATCGGCCTGGGGGCATCGTTTTCTCGGCGATCTCTTGTTTCAGCGCAGCCGGTGGGAAGATGCTTCGCAGGAGTACCGCAGGGCGCTCGGCACCGAGCCACGGCAGTCCGGCTTGCATACATCACTGGGCCAAGCCTATTTGCATGCGCAGAAATCGGAAGAAGCCGAAACAGAGTTTCACCTGGAGCTTCAGCTCGGTCAGGGAAATGAACTGGCCTGGCTCGGCCTGGCAACCTTACAGCTCGCCAGAGACCAAGCTGCAGCGGCCCTTGAATCTATCGGAAAAGTTTGGGAAGCCTCTCCCGAGTTTTTAGCTGTACAGGGAGGGTTCCCCTCCGTTGAACTCCCTCCAGCGTCAGCAAAGGATTCCATAGCGCGCCTCCAGGGCGGACAAGAAGAACCAGCCAAGCATTTTTTATTGGCAGCTCTTTACGCCACCACTAACGAAAATGCTCTTTCGGACCGTGAGTGGAAATCTTTCCAAACCGATTTCCTGGCATGGCAACAAGCACCGAACGCCGCCGCAGGAGCCCACGCGAATGAGGATCCCTGCAAGGCCCATCGCTACTCTGGCTGCGCAGATTCGCTGCAAACGCGAAAGCATCTGACTGATTCGGAGCGGCTGCTGCTGGGAAAAACCTATTTTGCTTTGCAGCAATTCGAACGTGCGGCTGACGCGCTGTCGCAAGTGCAGGGCGTCACCAACGAAAATGCCGAGGCCAGCTACTGGCTGGAGCGCACATACCAGGCGCTGGGGGCCGAGGCGTATGCGCGACTCGAGGAATCTTTTCCCAACTCCTGGCGTACTCACCAGCTGCGTGCCGAAGGCTACGCGCTTCGCCAGGATCTCGACAACGCGCTCAAGGAGTTTCAAGTCGCCCTGCAGTTGCAGCCAAATGAATCAGAACTTCACGAGGCTCTCGGGCAACTTTACCTCGACAATCATTCTGACGACGATGCGCAGAGTGAACTACAGCGAGCATTGACGCTGGATCCTTCGCGAACGCACGCGCTTTATCTGCTGGGGCGCCTGTACGTGCAAAACCGGGAGAACGAAAAGGCGCTGTCGTATCTACAGCGCGCCCTGCGCCTTCAACCGGATTTGGCTGAAGCCAGCAGCTTATTGGGGACCGCCTACGTGCGCCTGGGACAGTTTGCCAATGCCATCCCGAAACTCGAGAAGGCGGCTCCTTTGGACCATTACGGCAATGTCCACTATCAGTTGTATCTAGCATATAGGAAGCTCGGCCAAACCGAACTCGCGCGGAAAGCACTGGCTCGTTCGCAGGGTCTCCGTCGAAGCTCTCTTGCGCACGACCAAGCCCTGATTATGGGGTCTCCGCAGCCGGAACCTGAACCGCAATAAGGGGTAAACAGACCCTCTTTACCGCTAACGCATGAACCTCCCATTGCTAAGTTTACCTTATCGCCAGTAAATTCACTTTACTTACCTTCTTTCATATCAAATGAAATACGCCGATACCACACAGCGGTAAAGCTCGTGCGCGACATCATCCGGGCAGACTCAGACGCGGCGCAACAGCGTGATGCGCCCGATTGGCAGCCATTCGGCAACTAGGATGTCGCCGCTGTGAAGGAAAATCGCCGCGTGCGGCGTGATGAACTGCCCAGCTGTGAATTCGCTACGGGACTGCCTCCGGCGTGAGCCAACTTCCCCGTTCGAAGCGCGGCCGTCTCCCAGCTGCACGACGACCTTGTACTCGCGGTCGAGAATGCAAACCTGGCTGTCGAGGTCCGGACAGACCATCCAGTCACCTTGCGTATGAAAGTGACAAGGCATACGGAGTCGCGACTCGTCTTTAATGGTGCGGAGATGTGAGCCGTCCAAGGAAAAAGTTTGCACGCGCCGGTTCCCACGATCCGCAACCACGAGGATTGGAACCCCACCGCGGGTATCCACGAAGAGGCCGTGTGGCGTGTCGAATTCGCTGTCACCGTGGCCCGGCCGCCCGACTTCTCCGAGAAATCTTCCGTCCGAAGAAAATCGCAGCAGATGATGCGACCCGTAGCCGTCACCCACGTAAAAATCTCCGTTCGGAGCGAAGGCCACGTTGGTCGGAACAAAATCAATGGGCCGTCCTGCATAGGCAGGGTCTTCACGCGGGTAGCCGTGGGCCCAAAGGGATTCACCCTTAAGCGTGGTCTTCACGATCTTGCACTGATTGATATCGCAGTGATAGAGAACTTCCGCGCCTTTCTCCTGGCGGACGCCAAGTCCATGCGCGCCCCCACGAAACTCCTCCCCAAAGGCCCGAACGAATCGCCCGGACGCGTCGTAAACAACCACGGCCTCTCCGCGCATGCTGGATTTGTTCACTGTGTGTGCCACATAGATGTTGCCTTGCTCATCCTGCGCCAAACCGTGGGTGTCCCCCCAAACCAGGCCGTCGGGCGGCACCAGCCAGTCGTGAACACACTCGTAGGTGTGCACTCCAGAGCCGACAACCGGCAAGCGGCTGCCGGACTTGCTTGATGTCTGCAGAAAGAAAGGCGGCAGCATCGCCACGGCTGTCGCGATTGAGCCGTCTCTAAGGAACCTGCGTCGAGTGGGTGAGTTCATGCAATGAGGTCCGGCACGATCTTTGCCGGAATAACTCCGGTCAATTTCTGCGAGACTCCCTGGAACTTGAGGTGAGTCTCGCATGATTCAAGCCGAGAAGCCAAAAAACAGTTGAATTGAAGTGCCGCATGTGCACCGCCTTTACAACGTTGTAGCAGAAAATTGTTGAATATCTCCAAACCGTCGCATCGCATGCGTGCGCTGTCGGGACAGCCAGACATAAGCCGGTGCGCATGACGGAACAACGCCCGAGTTTGGCCGAGGACGATGCAACAGAGATGACACCGTACTCGAAAACCGACCCGGCATGGAGGTTGGAGAACGAGGTTCACTTTCCGCAACCTCGCTTAGGCGAGGACCTTTTCCACTACATTGCCCGCCACATCGGTCAGCCGAAAATATCTTCCCTGGAATTTATAAGTCAACCTGAGGTGATCAATTCCCAGACAATGAAGGATGGTCGCCTGCAAGTCGTGGACGTGCACGGCATCCTCGAGGATGTTGTAGGAATAGTCGTCGGTCTTGCCGATGGTCAAACCGCGCTGGATACCGCCTCCAGCCATCCACATCGAAAAACAGCGGGGATGATGGTCGCGACCGTAGTTCGTTCCGGTGAGTTTACCCTGACAGTACACGGTTCGGCCAAACTCTCCGGCCCACACGACCAGTGTGTCATCCAACATACCTCGTTGCTTGAGATCGAGGACCAGAGCTGCCGAGGGCTGATCGACCCCTTTGCACTGCAGCGCAATGTCTCGCGGCAAGTCGTTGTGTTGATCCCAGCCGCGATGGTAGAGCTGAATGAAGCGCACGCCACGCTCGGCAAGCCGCCGCGCTAGCAGGCAATTGGCGGCATACGTTCCGGGCTTCCGCGAATCCGGGCCGTATAATTCGAAGGTGGACTCCGGTTCCTTTGAAAGATCCATCAGATCGGGCACGGAGGTCTGCATGCGATATGCCATTTCATACTGCGCCACGCGGGTGTCAATCTCCGGATCGCCATATTTCTCTGCCAGCAAACGATTCAATTTCGCGATGCCGTCCAGCATGCGGCGTCTTGTCGCGGATGGCACTCCCGGTGGATTTGACAAATACAGCACCGGGTCGCCACTCGAGCGAAATTTCACTCCCTGATACCGCGATGACAGAAATCCGCTTCCCCATAGGCGCGAAAACAGGGGCTGGTCCGGATTCAAGGCATTGGCCTGCGAAACTAGCACAACGAACGCGGGCAGGTTCTGATTCTCGCTACCCAGCCCATAGCTGATCCACGCTCCCATACTTGGACGCCCGGGCTGTTGAAAGCCGGTCTGCACAAACGTGATCGCCGGATCATGATTGATGGCTTCCGTATAGGCCGACTTGATGATGGTGATGTCATCCACGATCTTTGTGTGATATGGAAGCAGCTCGCTGATCCATGCACCCGAGCGTCCGTACTGCCCAAACTTGAAGATCGATGGCGCCACCGGGAATGACGACTGCCCCGAAGTCATGCCTGTAATACGCTGGCCCTTGCGCACCGAATCAGGTAAATCAGCACCCTGCAACTTAACCAAGTTAGGTTTGTAGTCGAACAACTCCATCTGCGAAGGCGCTCCGGACTGGTGCAGAAAGATGACGCGCCGCGCCTTTGGCGGGAAATGTGGAAGCCCAACCAGTCCGCCCGTGGCATTCGTGGCAGTATCAGCAGCAAAACCATCAGTTGCGAGCAGCGTAGCCAATGCCGGAATGCCGAGAGCAACTCCGGCGGTGCTTCGCCGGAAAAACTGCCGGCGCGTCATTGCAGCGCTGATTTGTGGGCTCATCGAATTGGTCAACGAATCGGACATAGGGTGCCTCGATTTCTGTTATTCCGCGGTGATCGTCTCATCGAGATTGAGGATCATGCCCGCCAATGTCGTCCATGCTGCGAGTTCAC
>Ga0137399_10001104_pt1 | contig 11977 bp, 9 predicted proteins | sample czorhiz316metaG_FD_104810 | JGI IMG/M metagenome (GOLD analysis project Ga0137399, IMG submission 104810) | Vadose zone soil microbial communities from Angelo Coast Range Reserve, California, USA - czorhiz3.16 metaG | ecosystem: Environmental > Terrestrial > Soil > Vadose zone | place: USA...
GGGTCAACGAGAAGACGATCGTGCCGGCGGGCTCCACGATCCGTGGCGAGGTGACACACATCGACCCGGCGGGGCGGATCGCGGGCGGCGCGGAGCTCACGCTGCGTTTCACAGAGCTCGTGACGAGCGACGGGACGAGCTACGCGATCTCGTGCGCGCCGTTTCGGCTCAAAGGCAAGGGAGACGCGAAGGAGAGCGCGAAGGAGATCGGTGGGGGGGCCGTGGCCGGGGGGATCGTCGGCGGAATTCTGGGCGGTAAGAAGAGCATCGTGAAGGGGGCGGCGGTTGGCGCGGTCTTGGGCACCGGCGTCGCGGTCGCAACCAAGGGGGACCAGATCGTGCTGCCCGCGGGGCAGAAGCTCCGGGTCACGCTGACGGCTCCGGTCGCGATCCAGCTCAAACCCACCCCGGTTTCCTAGGGGTCCGTCGGGGCTCCTCTCGCCCGCACTCTCCGATGCGCTGGTCCTGGAAGATCGCGACCGTGGCCGGGATTCCGGTCCGGATCCACGTAACGTTCCTTCTCTTCATCGTATGGCTCTTCTGGGCGAGCGCCGCGGGCGGGGGAGGCTTCGCGCGGGCGGCGCAGGACGTCGGATTCATCCTCGCCGCTTTCGCGTGCGTGGTGCTCCACGAGTTCGGCCACGCGCTGACCGGAAGGCGCTTCGGCGTCATCACCCGAGACATCACCCTCCTGCCGATCGGCGGCGTCGCCCGGCTCGAGCGGATCCCGCGCCACCCGAGGCAGGAGGTGGCCATCGCGCTCGCCGGGCCGCTGGTCAACGTCGCGATCGCCGGGGCACTGCTTCTCTTCATGCAGATTTCGCCGGGGAAGTACGTCATCGGCGATCCCACCGTGCTCGAGCGGAGCTTCGCCGCGCGGCTCTTCCTCTTCAATGTCGTGGTGACCCTGTTCAATCTGATCCCGGCCTTTCCCATGGACGGCGGGCGGGTGCTCCGGGCGCTCCTGGCGATGCGTCTCGACTACGTGCGCGCCACGCGGGTCGCGGCCAACGTGGGTCAGGGGATCGCGCTCCTCTTCGGGCTCCTCGGGCTCCTGGGGAATCCCATGCTCATCCTCATCGCCCTCTTCGTCTTCATCGCCGCGGGACAGGAATCGGCGTTCGTCCAGATGCGCTCGGTGTTCGACGGAATCCCGGTCTCGAGGGCGATGATCAAGGATTTCCACGCGCTCCGGTCCGAGGATCCCATCTCGCGGGCGGTTGAGCTTCTGCTCACGGGACACCAGCAGGACTTTCCCGTGCTTGGCGATTCGGAGCGCGATCCGACGATCGGAATCCTGGCGCGGTCGGACCTCCTGAAAGCGCTGGCGAACGGCCGGACGGACACGAAGGTGGGCGACGTGGCGCGCCGCGATTGCGGGATGGCCCGGCCCGGAGAGATGCTGGAGGACGTCTTCCAGAAGATGCAGGAGAGCGGCTGCCCGGCGGTGCCCGTGGTCGAGCCCGGACGCGGAATCGTGGGGATGGTGACGCTCGAGAACGTGGGCGAGTTCGCGATGGTGCACGCCGCGCTCGACCGCGGGGAGAGGATCGGGCCCCTCTAGGGGCGGAGTTCCGCTACTGCTTCTGCCAGATCTGGTCCACGAACGGGTCGCGGCCGATCATGTTCTCGAGCCCTTCGCCGCGCGGCAGCCGGATCCAGAACGCTGCGCCCGTGCCGCTCGGGCTCTCTCCCACGCCGACCGCGCCCCCGTGGAGCTCCACGAACCGCTTCGTCAGGTGGAGACCGAACCCCAAACCGTCCTTCACGCGCTTCGAGATCGCCGCGGCCTGGGCGTCCATGTCGAAGACCAGGTTCGCCGCCTCCGGCTCCAGCGCGGGTCCGGCATCCCGCACCTCGAGGCGGATGTGGTCGTCTCCAAGCCATGTGGACAGTGTTACGCGGCCCTTCGGGGGCGAGAAGCGGATCCCGTTCTGGAGCAGGTGCAGAATCGCCTGGCGGACCTTCGCGCCGTCCAGGTGCTGGTCCGGGATCTTCTCGTCCAGCTTCATCTCGAGATCGACCTGCTTGCTCGCGGCGAGTGCCCGCACGGTCTCGATCGCGGAGCGCGCGATCTTGTTCACGTTGTCGACCCTCAGGTCGAGAAGGAACCGTCCCGTCTCGAGCCGGGCCAGATCGAGCACGTCGTCCACGAGGTTCAGCAGGCGCTGTGCCTCGCCACGAAGCCGTACGGTGAATTCCCGGCGCATCGACGTGGTCATGCGTTTGTCGTTCTGGTCCAGCACTTCGGAATAGGCGAGGATCGTCGTGAGTGGGGCCTTGAGCTCGTTCTCCGCGGCAGAGAGGAAGGAGTCTTGAAACGGGGTCGTCTGTTCCGGCGCGGGCTCCCCTTGGACGGGGGCGGGCCTTAGATTGGTGGCCCGCGATTCAAGATGCTGCACGACGAGCGCCCGCTCGATGACCCCCGCGACGTTGTCCGCGAAGAGCTGGCCGATGTCGCGGTGCTCGAGCTTGAACGGGTCCGCCTTGGCGGCGCGGTGCACTTGGAGCACCGCGACGCACCGGTTCTCGAAATTGACCGGAAGGATGAGCGCGGAGCCCGCGTCCGGGTGCGCCATGAAGTGCTCCGCGAAGCGCGCTTCCCGGTCCGTCACACGCATGAGGATGGGCTCGCGGTGGCGCGCCACCCAGCCGACCGCCCCCTCGCCGAGTCGCACTTCCATATCGGGCTCCCGCGGCGTGAGCCCGAATCGGGCGCGGCACTTCAGGGTCTTTGGATCCGGCTCGAAGAGAAACAGCGACACGTCGTGCGAGCGGAGCGTGCTCGCGACCCGGCGGACCGTGATCTCCAAGATCGTGTCCAGCGGGAGATCCATGTGGAGGCTGTTGCCGAGCTGGAAGAGCGACGTGAGCTCGGCGAGTCTCCCGCGCGACTGTTCGAGCTCCATCTGCTCGGTGACGAGTCGCATCCGGAATCGATTGATCTCGGTCTGCTGATGGAGGATGTAGAGGCAGAAGAGGATCGTGAGCCCGACGAGCCCCACGAGGAGCATCCAGCCGCCCGCCGGCAGGTTGTCGCCGAGGAATCCCGAGCGGACCACCGAGACCCAGAGCGTCTGGATCGTGAAGGCGAATCCGAGGAGCACGAGGATGACAAGCCCCAGGAGCGCTGAGGTCCTGCGATCCGCCTGCCTCTGCGCTGCGTTGGTCTTCTCCCGTGACAAGGGTTCCCTCCGTGCGATCCGGTGCCGCGTCGGCGTGGGGTCTCGTGTTTCATCGGCACGCGGAAGGTCCATCTGAAGCCGGAAACCGGGACCATTCTCCCCTCTTTCCCTCTGGAGCATCAGCGGTTAGAGTGTCCGGGAACGATGGAGATTTTGAGAAGTCACATCAAGGCCGGCTCGGCCGAATTCCAGTCGAACCGCGCCCATCACGAGGGGCTCGCCGCGGATCTGCGCCGGCGTCTCGCGGCTGTCGCCAAGGGGGCTTCCCCTCAGGCGATCGAGCTCACGCGGAAACGGGGAAAGCTCCTCGTCCGCGAGCGGATCGAGCGCCTCCTCGATCCCGATACGCCGTTTCTGGAATTGTCCCCGCTCGCGGCCACCGGGCTCTATGACAACGAGATTCCCGCCGCGGGCATCGTGACCGGGGTCGGGGCCATCTCCGGAAGAGAGTGCGTGATCGTCGCGAACGACGCGACCGTCAAGGGGGGCACCTACTACCCGATCACGATCAAGAAGCACATCCGCGCCCAGGAGATCGCCCTCGAGAACCGCCTGCCCGCGGTCTACCTCGTCGATTCGGGCGGGGTCTTCCTGCCCCTGCAAGCCGAGGTGTTCCCGGACAAGGAGCACTTCGGGCGCATCTTCTACAACCAGGCCGTCATGTCGGCGGAGGGCATCGCTCAGGTCGCGGCCGTGCTCGGGATGTGCACCGCGGGGGGCGCCTATGTGCCGGCCATGTCTGACGAGAACGTGATCGTGAAGGGCACCGGCACGATCTACCTCGGCGGACCGCCGCTCGTGAAGGCGGCCACGGGGGAGGAGGTGACTCCGGAGGATCTGGGAGGGGCCGAAGTGCACTCGCGCGTGAGCGGCGTGACCGACCACATGGCCGCGAACGAGGGAGAAGCGCTCACGATCGTCCGGAGCATCGTGGCGAACCTGAACCGGGTGAAGCGGGTCGATCTCGACCTCGCGGAGCCGGAAGATCCGGCCTACCCGCCGGAAGAGATCTACGGCGTGCTCCCGACCGATCCGAAACAGCCCTACGACGTGCACGAGGTCCTGGCGCGCCTCCTGGACGGGAGCCGTTTCCACGAGTTCAAGGCGAGCTACGGAACGACCCTCGTCTGCGGCTTCGGCCGGTGGATGGGCTATCCGGTAGGCGTTCTCGCCAACAACGGCGTGCTCTTCTCCGAGAGCGCGCTCAAGGGGACGCATTTCATCGAGCTCTGCGTCCAGCGGAGGATCCCGCTGCTCTTTCTACAAAATATCACCGGCTTCATGGTGGGGAAGAAGTACGAGGCGGGGGGCATCGCGAAGGACGGGGCCAAGATGGTGCAGGCGGTCGCGACCGCCCAGGTGCCGAAGATCACAGTCCTGATCGGCGCCTCGCACGGCGCGGGCAACTACGCGATGTGCGGCCGCGGGTACGACCCCCGGTTCCTCTTCACGTGGCCCAATTCGCGGATCTCGGTCATGGGAGGACAGCAAGCCGCCGAGGTTCTCGTGCAGATAAAGCGGGAACAGCTCGTGAGGGAAGGAAAGACCCTGTCGCAGGCGGAGGCGAAGGCGATCGCCGATCCCGTGCTGGCGAAATACGAGGAGGAGGGGAGCCCCTACTTCGCGACGGGGCACCTCTGGGACGACGGGGTCATCGATCCCGCGCAGACGCGCGAGGTGGTCGGCCTCGCCCTCTCGGCCGCGCTCAACGCGCCGATCCATCGCGGGCCGGCCCCTGTGTACCGGATGTAGCCCGCACGCCCGTGTCCGAAAGCCTCAGCGCCACGCGTCCATGACCTCCCCCTCGCGGCTCAAGATCGAGATCGCGTTGCCGGCCGCGCGGCTCACGCTCGCGCGCCCCGAAGTGCGGAACGCCTTCGACGAGGCGCTGATCACCGAGCTGATCGGTGCGCTGGAGGAGATCCGCGGGGCCCACGAGGCCTCGCCGGAGAAGGCTCCCCGCGCGCTCGTGCTGACGGGCGAGGGGGCCGCCTTCTGCGCGGGCGCCGACATGAACTGGATGCGCAAGAGCGCCTCCTACACGCGGGATGAGAACGAGGCGGATGCCAAGCGGATGGCCGCCATGCTGCGCGCGCTCGACGAGCTTCCCATTCCGACGATCGCCCGCGTGAACGGGGCCTCCTTGGGGGGCGGCATGGGGCTCCTCGCGTGTTGCGATATCGCGGTCGCGGTGGACACGGCCCAGTTCGGCTTCACGGAGGCCCGGCTGGGGATCGCCCCCGCGGTGATCTCGGCCTTCGTGCTCCCGAAGATCGGGGCGTCCGCCGCGCGCCGCTACTTTCTCACCGCGGAGATCTTCGGCGCCGCCGAGGCGAAGGCGATCGGTCTGGTGCACGAGGTCGTCGCGGCGGAGGAGCTCGACCCCATGGTGGACCAGTTCGTCGCCGCCCTGGCGGGCAACGGCCCGCGCGCCGTCTCTGCGGCGAAGGGGCTGATCCGCGAGGCACTCGCTCGGACGCGCAAGGATGCGCTCGAAAACGCGGTCCGCGCGATCGCCGGGCTGCGCGCGTCTCCGGAGGGGCAGGAGGGGCTCGGGGCGTTTCTCGAGAAGCGTCCGCCTTCCTGGAAGCGATGAGTCCCGCGCGGGCGGATTTCGCGGCGGGGCGGGGCGCCGCCGCACGGGACACCCCCGCGGCCCCCGCTCCTGACGAACCCGTGTTCCGCAAGGTCCTCGTCGCGAACCGGGGTGAGATCGCGGTTCGCGTCTGCCGCACGCTCCGCGCGATGGGGATCCCCTCCGTCACCGTGACCTCCGACGCCGATCGTAGCGCCCCTCATGCGCGCGCCGGAGACGAAACGGTCGCGATCGGACCCGCGCCTCCCGCGCAGAGCTACCTCAACGCTGCCGCGATCCTCGATGCCGCGCGGCGCACGGGGGCGGAAGCGATCCACCCGGGCTACGGCTTTCTTTCCGAGAACGCCGCGTTCGCGGCGGAATGCCGCGCCGCCGGGATCGTGTTCATCGGCCCGTCGCCCGAGAGCATGGCGCGTCTCGGCGACAAGTCCGCGGCGCGCCGGACTGCGCTCTCGTGTGACGTCCCGGTGGTCCCCGGCGCCGAAGAAATCGATTCGGCGGAGCGCGGCCTCGTGGAGGCGGAGCGGGTGGGCTTCCCCGTGATCCTCAAGGCGGCGGGCGGAGGCGGTGGCCGCGGCATGCGGGTCGTCGCCGCCCGCGCGGAGATCGAGCCCGCGTTCGAGGCGGCGAGGAGAGAGGCGAAGTCGGCGTTCGGGGACGAGCGCCTCCTTCTCGAGAAATACGTCCACCCGGCCCGGCACATCGAGATCCAGATCCTGGCCGACGCGAGCGACGCCGTGGCGCTTGGGGAGCGGGAGTGCAGCCTCCAGCGCCGCCATCAGAAGCTGATCGAGGAGTCCCCGTCGGTCGCGGTGGCTCTCGGGGTACGCTCCGCGATGGAGCGGGCCGCCTCCGTCCTGGCTTCTGCCGCGGGCTACGCGGGCGCGATGACGGCCGAGTTTCTCCTGGGCGCGGACGGAGGGTTCTATTTCCTCGAGGTGAACACGCGTTTGCAGGTGGAGCACACGGTGACCGAGATGCGGAGCGGACTCGATCTCGTGCGCGCGCAGATCCTGATCGCGGCGGGCCGGTCCCTCGACGAAGCGCTGGGGGCCCGCGCGCCCGCCCTCCGCGGGCACGCGATCGAGGCGCGGCTCTGCGCGGAGGATCCGTATCACGGGTATTTGCCGCAGACCGGAACGATCCTCGCGCTCTCGTGGCCGGAGGAGGAGGGCTTGCGCATCGATTCCGGCATCGCGGAAGGGCAATCGCTCACGCCGCACTACGACTCGCTCCTCGCCAAGGTGGTGGCCTTCGGGCGGGATCGCGAGGAGGCGAGAGCGAGGCTCGTGCGGGCGCTGCGCGGGGCCGCGCTGCTCGGCGTCGTCACGAATCAGGCGTTTCTGATCGATCTGCTCGAGGACGGCTCGTTCCGGCGGGGCGAGACCTTCACGCACACGGTCGAGTCGCGCGAATGGCGGTCGCCGGCCGAGGTCCCGGACCCGGCGCTCGCGGCGGTCGCCGCGTTCTCCTCGGCCCCGCGGGCGCCCGGCGGAGACGACGAGACCGACCGCTATTCCCCCTGGCAACGCCTCGGCAACTGGGGCCGGGCGGGAGGTGCCGCGTGAGCCGCCGGCTCGCGCTGCGCCACGACGGAACCCCGCTCGCGATCTCCTTCGAGCGGAAGGGGGAGCGGTTCGCGCTCGATCTGGACGGCCGCCGCTTCGAGGCCGACGTGGTCCGGGACGGATTCTGGTTCACGGTGCGGTCGGGGGGGAAGGCGACGCGATGCGCCGTGGCGCGGGGCCGGCGAGGGGTCTGGGTCTCCTGCGAGGGAAGAACGTACCTCCTGGAGCACGAGCGTCCGGAGGCCGCGGCGAAGGGAAAATCGCCGGTCGATGAGCTTCGCGCTCCGATGACGGGACGCGTCGTCCAGGTGGCGGCCGAGAACGGCGCCGCGGTCCGCGAGGGGGATCTCCTCGTCACCATCGAAGCGATGAAGATGGAGTTCCGCCTGGTCGCGCCCGAAGACGGCGTCGTCGCGGAAGTGCGATGCGGCGCCGGGGAGCGCGTCGAGCTGGGCGACCTCCTCGTCGTTCTGGAGCCGCGCGCGTGAGGGTCCGCATCACGGAAGTAGGTCCGAGGGACGGCCTCCAGAACGAGGCGAAGATCATCCCGACCGGCGTCAAGGTCGCTTTCGTGGACGCGCTGTCCGAGGCGGGCTACCAGGAGATCGAAGTCAGCGCTTTCGTCTCGCCGGAGCGCGTGCCCCAGCTCGCCGACGCCGAGGAGGTGTTCGCGCGAATCAAGCGGCGCGAGTCCACCCTTTATTCGGCGCTCGTGCCGAACGAGCGGGGATTGGAGCGGGCGCTCCGCGCGAAGGTGGGGAAGGTCGCCGTGTTCACCGCCGCTTCGGAGACGTTCAACCGCAAGAACGTGAACGCGTCGATCCAGGAGTCGATCGAGCGGTTTACGCCCGTCGTGGCGGGCGCTCGCCGGGACAAGATCCCCGTTCGCGGGTACGTGTCCACGGCGTTCTGGTGTCCCTACGAAGGGAAAATCGCGCCCGAGGCGGTCGTGGCGGTCGTGAAGCGGCTCACGGGGCTCGGGATCGACGAGATTTCGATCGGCGACACCATCGGAAAGGCGGTCCCGGCGGAGGTGATGGCGCTTCTCGATCGACTGCTCGACCACGTGGATCAGGACCGGATCGCGATGCATTTCCACGACACCTACGGCACCGCGATCGCGAACGTCCTTGCTTGCTACGAGCGGGGCATCGCCGCCTTCGACTCTTCGGCCGGGGGCGTGGGTGGATGCCCCTTCGCCCCGGGCGCCTCGGGAAACGTGGCCACCGAGGACGTGATCTGGGCGCTCACGCGGAGCGGCGCCGCCCTGAGGCCGGATCTCGATCGCGTGCGCGCGGCGTCGGATCTGCTGGAGACGGCTCTGGGGAGACCCTTGCGCTCCCGCGTCCGCGAGGCGCTTTCGGGAACGAAGCCTCAGACACGCTGATGCGGGGCCGGCGTGCTTCCCGGCCCCCGCGTGAGGCTCCACTTCAGCGCGGCCGGGGTCACGAGCGTGGTGAGGATGACCATGATGACCGCGGCGGAGTAGAGCTCGGGGGTGATGACGGGGCGGCCCTGGATCGTGAGCGCGGCCCCCACGTTCGCGAAGATGAGACCCACCTCTCCCCGCGGCACCATCCCGAGTCCGATCGCGAGACGGTTCGTCCCGCGTTCCAGCACTCCCAGCGAGCAGGCTTGCTTCCCGATCCACGCCGCGACCGTCAACGCCAGCGCGAGCAGTGCGATTCTGGGGTTCGCGAACGCGCGGAGCTCCACGCGAAATCCCGTGAGCACGAAAAAAATCGGGACGAGGAAGGTCGAGATCGGGCGGAGCAGCGATTCCATGCTCGTCTCGCGGCTCTCCTCGAAGTCGCTGAACTGGTGCGCCTCGAGGACGAGCCCTGCGGCGAACGCCCCCACGATGGGGGAGAGGCCCACCCGCGCCGCGAGGTAGGCGAGCACGAAGCAGAACACGAGGCCGGTGGTGAGGAGCATCCCGGTCACCCTCATGCGCGAGGCGAGACCCAGGAGCGGAGGCGTGAGCCATAGCCCGAGCAGGATGGCCGCGAGGAGAAAGCCGAGCGCCTTCACGGAAATCCAGACAATCGCGAGCGCCGAGGTAGCGCCTCCCTGGTTCAAGGCGGCGATCATCCCCGTGAGTGCGGAGAGGAGCACCAGCCCCAGCACGTCGTCCAGCACGGCCGCTCCCAGAATGATCCGCGCCTCGATGGTGCGCGAGAAGCCCAGGTCGCGGAGCACCCGCGCGGTGATGCCGATGCTCGTCGCGGTGAGGATCGCGCCCAGGAAGACGTGCACCAGGGTGGACTCCTCCGGGAAGAGCCAGGCGCCCACGGCCCATCCGAGCGCCAGGGGTGTGATCACACCGAGCGTGGCCACGAGCGCCGAGGTGCGGCCGACGCTCAGCATCTCCTTCACCGTCGACTGCAGTCCCACCTCGAAGAGGAGCACGATCACACCCAACGAGGCCAGGACGGCGAGGACCGGGTCCGATTTGATGGGATCGAGGCCGTGGATTCCCACGAGGGCCAGGTTGCCGAGGAGAATGCCGATGATGATCTCGCCGAGCACCGCGGGCTGGCGCATTCTCGTGGCGGCCCAGCCGGCCAGCTTCGCAGCGCCGAGCAGGATGGCGAGCCGGATCAGGAGCGGGGGCACCGGATCGTGCATGGCGGCGGAGGATACCTGGTACGCCTCTGATCTGGTAGGCTTCCGCGTGATCGAGGACACATCCGGCGCCCTCGTTCCCGAGGGGCCGGCCCGCCCGGTGATGCAAGGAGGAGCCCCAATGCGGAAGCCAGCATCCCACATCGAGTCCAGGCGGCCATGGGCCGCGCTCTCCATTCTGGCCGCGCTCGCGCTTTCGTCCGTGGCGCACGCGGCCGGATCATCCCCCGCGCCCCCGAGGGAGACACCCCCCCCGGAGGCTGCGCCCTCGAGCTTCGGCAGGGCCGCGGACTCGACGGTCGCGCCGGGTCGCGCCGATGCCGCGAAGGTCTACGCCAAGGCGTGGTCGATTTCCGAGGACGCCAAGAAGGAGCTCGCGTCGGGCAAAGCCGATTCCGCGAAGAAGCGGTTCGGAAAGGCGCTCAAGAAATTCCAGGAAGCCGCGGACATGGATCCCACGTACTACGAGGCGTGGAACATGGTGGGCTATTGCTCCCGGAAGTCGGGCGATCTGAAGCGCTCCTTCGAGGCGTACGAGAAGTGTCTCCTGATCGAGCCGGAGTACGCGCAGGCGCACGAGTACCTGGGGGAGGCATATCTGATGAGCGGCGATCTGGCGAAGGCCAAGGAGCAGCTCCTCTGGCTCGTCTCGCGCAAGTCCGATCAGGCCGGCGAGCTGGCCACGAAGATCGAGGCTTTCCAGAAGGGCGGCCCGGGCGCCGCGCAGAGCGATTCCACCGGACACACCGGGAGTTGGTGAGGGGCGGTCCCACGCCTCGCGTTTCCCGCGCGGGATCTCCCAAAGAGTAACGGGAGCCGCGTCGCCGCGGCTCCCGTCTCAAGACTCCCCGCCGTCCCTGGCAAGGCTTGCACCCCGCGCTCTCGCGCGAGGGTTGTTCCGTGGGTACTCATCGGTCGATCCAAGCTGATTCTGACCCGGATCTACGATTGCGTAGAACTACCTGCTCAATGCGACTCCTCGCGCGGCAGCAGGCGCTGTTCCGTCTTCTCGCGCCGGAGCGCTTCCTTGTTCAGGACCTTGAACTCCACGCGGCGGTTCTTGGCGCGCCCCAGCTGCGTCTTGTTGGGCGCGATCGGACGCGTCGCTCCATACCCGGCCGTGGAGAACTGCCCGGGATTCAGCTCCGGGAACTTGGACAGAAGATAGTCGAGCACCGCGCGCGCGCGCTCCTTGCTGAGCTGGGCGTTCTTTGCGGCCGAGCCCTGGGAGTCGGTGTGACCGCCGATCTCGATCTTGAGCTCGGGCCACCGCGCGAGGATGTTTCCCACCTCGTCCAGAACCGGCTCCGATTCCGGGAGGATGGTGGCGCGCCCCGTGTCGAAGTTGATGTTCTGGAGCCGGATCATTCCCGTTTCGAGTAGCTGCGTTTCCTTGTCGCTCACAATGATCGGGCATCCGTTCTGGTCGACCTTCGCGGCCACGGGACTGTCCGGACACTGATCCAGACCGTCGCAGACTCCGTCCTGGTCGGAATCGATGGGACAACCGTTCGAGTTCACGAGGCAGCCCTTGGGTGTCCCCGGGCACTGATCGATCCCGTCGTACACGCTGTCGGAGTCGGCATCGTGCGGGCATCCCTGCGCGTCCACCGTCGCTCCCTTGGGCGTGTCCCCGCATCGATCGATCCCGTCCGGAACGCCGTCCCGGTCTTGATCCAGCGGGCACCCGCGCGCGTCCACGATCGCTCCCACGGGCGTGTTGGGGCACTTGTCGATTCCGTCGAAGACTCCGTCCTCATCGCTGTCGAGGGCGCAGCCGACCGCGTCGACGCGAGCGCCCGCCGGCGTTCCGGGGCAGCGATCGTCGTCATCGGGGACGCCGTCCTTGTCGCTATCCCGGGGAGGACCGCCGATTCCAAACGAGATTCCGGCGAACGCCTCGGGTTGGTTGCGGTAGTCCTCCGGTCCCCCCGGGCTGAGGGGAACTTTGTAACGGAGATCGCGCCCCTCGATGCGGAGGCTCACGTTCTCTCCCACGGCGA
>Ga0137399_10001108_pt1 | contig 11968 bp, 15 predicted proteins | sample czorhiz316metaG_FD_104810 | JGI IMG/M metagenome (GOLD analysis project Ga0137399, IMG submission 104810) | Vadose zone soil microbial communities from Angelo Coast Range Reserve, California, USA - czorhiz3.16 metaG | ecosystem: Environmental > Terrestrial > Soil > Vadose zone | place: USA...
ATGAGCTCGCGCGCGGCGCCGTAAGACGTGAGCGCGGAGTTCGATTTCGGAGCCAGAGCGAGGTAGAGGGCCGCTTCCGTGAGTGGCAGGACCGCTTCCGGCATGCCGACGAAATGCGCGGCCTGCTGCGCGGCCATTGCGACCTGCAGGGCTTGCGGGTCGGCGAGCCCGATGTCCTCCGCCGCCGAGATGACCAGGCGGCGGGCGACGAAAAGTGGATCCTCGCCGGCCTCGAGCATTCGCGCCAGCCAGTACACCGCCGCGTCGGGGTCGCTGCCGCGGACGCTCTTGATCAGCGCCGAGACGATGTCGTAGTGCTGGTCGCCGGCCCGGTCGTAGAGGAGATGGCCTTCCTGGAGGGCGTGCTCGACGTGGGTGAGGGTTATCTCCTCTCCAGCCGCAAGCGCGGCCGCGGTCTCGAGTCCGTTCAACGCCACCCGGGCGTCGCCGCGGGCGCCCTCCAGGAGGGCATCCATACCGTCTGCGCTGATCGACGCCCCAAGCTCGGCGGCGCCGCGCTCGACGATCTTCTTGAGGTCGTCGCGTTCGAGCGCCTCCAGCCTGAACACACGGCTGCGCGAGAGCAGCGGCGCGATCACCTCGAACGACGGGTTCTCCGTGGTGGCGCCGATCAGCGTGACGGTGCCGTCTTCGACGTGCGGCAGGATGGCGTCCTGCTGGGCTTTGTTGAAGCGGTGGATCTCGTCGATGAAGAGCACTGTGCGGAGGCCCGCCCGCCGGTGGATCCTGGCCTCGGCCACGACCTTCCGGAGATCGGCCACGCCGGCGGTCACCGCCGACATGGCGACCATCCGAGCCTTCGTCTCAGCCGCCAGCAGGCCGGCCAGGGTGGTCTTGCCGCTCCCAGGCGGTCCCCACAGCACGATGCTGGGGAGGTGGTCCGAGGCGGTGAGGCCACGCAGGACCTCGACCACCCGCCTCTGGCCGACCAGCTGGTCGAAGCTGCGCGGGCGCAGGCGGGTCGCCAGGGGCGCGCTCGGCTCCGGCGCAGCCGCAAGCTCGAAAAGCTCCCCCTGGTCGGTCATAACTGAGATTCTGGACCCTGTCTGTAGAATGCCCGCCGTGGGCTCCTGCTGGTATTGCAACTCGGAGCTTCCTGACGGGGCGCAGTACTGCCCAACCTGCGGCCACAGCCAGTCCGACCGCACCTCCAGCCCGCTCTTCGGGGTCGTCGACCCTGTGACCGGGATCTGGAACTCCAAGTTCATCAACGCGCTTATCGGCCAGGAGGCCAACCGGGCGGTTCGCTACCACCGGCCGCTCTCGGTCCTGGTGGTGGAGCTCGACCACGCCGAACATGTCCACAAGGAGCTAGGGCACATCCAGCTCGAAGGCCTGCTGCGGGAGATCTCCGAGCGGCTCGGCCGCGCCATCCGCGACACCGACACGGTCGCCTTCCTCGACGCCGAAGGGCCGCCGCACTTCGCCATCGTGCTGCCCGAGACCGACGAGCAGGGCGCGACCTTGGCCGCCGACAAGATCCGGCGCGCGATCGCCTCTTTTGACTTCGCGACCAGCGGCGACTGGAAGCGGATCACGGTGAGCTGCGGTGCCGCCACGATCGACGTGGTCCGACCGTCCGGGGATGAGCCCGGGCTCATGAACCGCCGCGAGTACACCGGCAACCTGCTCCGCGAGGCCTACCACGCTCTCGAATCCGGCCGCTCGGCCGGCACCAACCGCACCTCGGTCGGCGCCTTCCGCTCGTAGCGGTGGCGACTGCGTAGCATCGGATTCACCTTGGCGCCCACGCGCGTCTACCTGATCCGCCACGCGGACGTCGAGAATCCCCGCCGGCTCCTCTACGGGCACCTCGAAGGGTTTCAGCTGAGCGCGCTCGGGCGTGCGCAGGCCCTTGCCGTCGGCGACTCGCTGCGGGACAAGAACGTCCAGCGAATCGTGCACAGCCCGCTGGCACGGGCGGTCGAGACGGCCGAGATCATCAACTCCAGGCTCGAGCCTCCGGCGATCCTCGAGGCCGAACCCGAGCTCCGCGAGGCCGAGTTCAGCCGGTACCTGCAGGGCCTGCCCTACTGGCAGATCCCGATGAGGCGGCCGTTGTGGTTCGTGCACAAGACCAAGCGCGGCCTGGTGCCGGGCGATGAATCGGTCGAGCAGATGGGCGATCGCATCCTCGGCGTGGTGCGCCGGATCGTGCGCGAGCACCCAGGCGACACCATGGCCGTCGTCAGCCACGCAGACCCACTTCAGGCCGCCTGGATCGTGCTCGACGGCCGCCCACACAACGAGCGCGAGATGTATCGGAAGTCCATCGACAAGGCGGGCATGCTCGTCCTCGACCTCGAGGGTGAGAAGCCCGTGAGATGGGAGTACGTTCCGCCACCCAAGGTCGAAAAACAGGCTGCCGTCTCTTGAGCTTTCCCGCCGGCTTTCTGTGGGGAACCGCCAGCGCCGCCCACCAGGTCGAGGGCGACAACCGCAACAGCGACTGGTGGGAGTTCGAGCAGCAGCCGGGCCGCATCGCCAACGGCGACACCTCGGCGATTGCGAACGACAACTATCACCGCTACCGCGAGGATTTCGCGCTGCTGCGCGAGCTGAACCAGAACGCTCACCGGCTGTCGATCGAGTGGTCTCGCATCGAGCCATCGCCGGGCGATTTCGACGCGCGCCAGATCCGCCACTATCGCGACGTCCTTGGCGAGCTGCGCGAGCAGGGCATCGAGCCGATGGTCACGCTTCACCACTTTTCGAGCCCGGTTTGGTTCACCGATAAAGGCGGATGGGCGGCGAAGGACGCGCCGCATGCGTTCCTGCCTTTCGTGCACCGCATCGTCGATCAGCTCGGCGACCTCGTCGGGCTGTGGTGCACCATCAACGAGCCGAGCATCTACGGCGCCAGCGGTTGGGTCACCGGCGAATTTCCACCTGGACGCAAAGGTGACCTCCTCGCCCTGTACAACGTCACGAGCAACATGCGCAAAGCACACGAGCTTGCGTACACCGCGATCAAACGAAGGTGGCCTGACGCGATGGTCGGGCTCTCGCATCACAAGCTTCTCTTCATCCCCGCGTCGGAGAAGCGGCGCGACCGCTGGGCCGCGCAGGCGTCGCAGATGGCGCTGGATCGCTGGCCCGTCGCGCCTGGGCGGCTGGCCCGGATCGTGGAGGCGACATGTGACTACGTTGGAATCGCCCACTACTGGGGACAGATGTGCGCGTTCGATCCTCGGCGGCCCCAGGACCAATTCATCCGACGGTACAACGTGCCGGGCCGTCCGGTCACGGACATGGGGCTCAGCGCGGACCCGATGTGGATGCGGACCGTGCTGAACGAGCTGCGCCCGCTGGGCAAGCCTGTGTACGTCACGGAAAACGGCCTCGCCACCTCTGACGACGAATGGCGTGCCCGCCACCTCACCGAGACGCTTCAAAACGTGCTGCTCGCTATCAATGACGGCGTTGACGTCCGCGGCTACTTCCACTGGACGAACACGGACAACTTCGAGTGGGCGCGGGGGTACAGCACCCACTTCGGGCTGATCGCTGTGGATCGCAAGACTCTGGAGCGGACGATCAAGCCCAGCGGCCGTCTTTACGGACGCATCGCGGCCGCGAATTCACTTCCGGACTAGCCATCTCAGGCTCAACTAGACTCAGCGACGTTGAACTTCAGGTCCGGCTTGATCTCGGCCGGCGCGATCGTCGCGGGCACCGTTCTGATGGTCTCGCTGGCATGGGGCCTACAGCACGCGGCGATGTCGAGCCCGCACCTGCTTGGCCACACCGCCCCCGACCTCGCCATCCAGCAGCTCGATGGGCAAAAGGTAGGGGTCCGAGACCTCCGCGGCAAGCCGGTGGTCGTCAACTTCTGGGCGTCGTGGTGCGGCCCGTGCGCGCAGGAGCTGCCCTTCCTGGCTGACGCCTCCAATGCGCATCACAACGTCGCGTTCGTCGGCGCTGACATGCAGGACACCGCGGACGGAGTCCGCGCCTTCGAGCAACAGCATCCTCATTCGTATCCTGTTGGGCCGATCGTTTCGGGCAGCTATCAGGCATACGGAGTCGTCGGGCCGCCGGTGACGATCTTCATCGACGCCAACGGCGTCGTGGCCGCTTCGTTCGCCGGGCCGCTCGACGCCACGACGCTCGATCACTACCTGAGCCTCATCTCGGCATGATCCGGTGGGCCATCGTCATGGGGGTCGTCGCCGCCTGCGTCGGCTATCTCGTCTACTCGGCGTCGGGCGGCGCGTCTGAGTACTACGTCACGGTATCGGAGCTGCGCTCGCATCAGCCCGCGAGCGGCGATGTTCGCGTCGCCGGGGTAGTCCAGGACGACATCCAGCGCAGCAACGGAGGCTTGCACGTCCGCTTCACCGAGAAGGATGGAACCGCCTCGGTCGTGGTCGATTACACGGGCACGCTGCCTGACATCTTCAAGCCGGGCATCACGGTGGTCGCGGAGGGGCGGCTCGGCGCGGACGGGGTCTTTCACGCGCGGGCTGTGCTGGCGAAGTGCCCTTCGCGGTTCTCGACGACCTCTTACACGCAATGACGCTGGCATTTCTCGGAGCGGGTTCGCTGCTGGCCGGCCTCGTCATGGCCGTGTTCTCCGCTCTGCTGTCGTTCTGGGCCGGCCGCACCGAGAACGGCGTGATGATCCAGGTCGGCCGCCGAGCGTTCTACGCGACGGCCGCGATGATCTTCATCGCGTCCGCGCTGCTCGAGACGGCGCTGGTCACCCACGATTTCTCGCTCGCTTACGTGACCGAACACACCGATCTCTCGACGCCGATCGCGCTGGTGGCGGCCGGTTTCTACGGCGGCCAGGAAGGATCCCTTCTCTACTGGGCGCTCATCCTCAGCATCCTCGGCAGCGCGTCGCTGCTGGCGAGCTCGCGGCTCGGGCCGCGGCTGGCCGCGTACGCGGCGGGGATCATGGCCGCAATCGCGAGCTTCTTCCTGGTCGTGCTGGTGCTGGTCGCGAGCCCGTTCGACGTCCTGGCGATCACGCCGCCTGACGGCCTCGGCCTCAATCCGGTCCTGCGCGACGGCGGCATGCTGATCCATCCGCCCGTCGTCCTCGCCGGCTTCGCCGCCTTTGCGATTCCGTTCAGCTTTGCGGCCGCGGCTCTGCTCGCGGGGCGCTTCGATGCGGCCTGGATCGCGCACACGCGGCGGTTCGCGCTGGTGGCGTGGGGCCTACAAAGCGCCGGCCTTCTCCTCGGCATGTGGTGGGCGTATCACGTCCTCGGCTGGGGTGGCTACTGGGGCTGGGATCCAGTCGAGAACGTCGCCTTCATGCCGTGGCTCGCGACCACCGCGTACCTGCACTCGTCGCAGGTGCAGGAGCGGCGCGGCCGGCTCCGTGCGTGGAACTTCGGCCTGGTCATCCTGGCGTTCCTGCTGGTCGTGTTCGGCACCTTCATCGTCCGCAGCGGGATCGTCCCTTCGGTGCACACATTCGCGGTGAGCCCGATCGGACCGTGGTTCCTGGGCTTTCTCGGTGTGTGTCTCGTCTTCTCGATCGGCGTGCTCGCTTGGCGCTCGGGCGGCCTCCACAGCAGCGGCGAGCCGGCGCCGGCGGTGTCCCGTGAGGGGGCATTCGCGCTGCAGAACCTTCTCCTCATCGGTGTCATCGCCGTGGTGTTTTGGGGCACGATGCTGCCGCTCGTTTCGGGCCTGGTCGGGCAGGAGCGCGTCGTCAGCGCTTCCTACTACGAGCGCGCCTCCGGCCCGCTGTTCGCGGCCATCCTGGCGCTGATGGCGGCGGGCCCTCTCATCCCGTGGCGGCACGCGGGCGTTCCTTTCTGGCGGTCGCTCACGTGGCCCGCGGCAACATGGGCGCTGGTGCTTGCGATCCTCCTCGTCGCCGGCGTGCGCGGCTTGCCGGCGTTGATCGGCGTGCCGCTCGCGGCCGCGGTGGCGAGTACGGTCGTCTACGAGTACGCGCGCGCGATCGGCAGGTGGCGCCGCGCAGGCGGCGGCTGGCCGCGGGCCGTGGCGCTGTTGGCGCGGAGGAGGCGGCGTTACGGGGCGTACCTGGCCCACCTCGGACTCGCCGTCGTGGTCGTGGGCCTCGCGGCGTCGCACTTCTGGCAGCAAGAGAAGGACGTGACCCTGCAGACGGGTCAGCAGGTCACCGTCGCCGGGTACACGCTGACCTTCGCCGGCGCAGAAACCAGGGAGCTCGCCGACCACTCCGAGCTCGTCGCCGCAATGACGCTTGGCGGCCAGACGCTCGAGCCCGCGCGCGCGACTTACGCCGGCCTTGGCGGCCAGTCGCTGACCCACGTCGCGATCAGCTCCAGCCCCATCGCCGACTTGTACGTCGTGCTCGCCGGCACCAACAGCGACGGCTCGGCTTCGTTTCGAATCTTCGTCAACCCGCTGGTCAGCTGGATCTGGTCCGGCGGGGCGATCATCATCGTCGGCGTGGTTCTCGGCAACGCGGGCAGGCGTCGCGCCGTCGGCGAGCCCGTGGCCGTGAGCGTGCCCAGCGCTGTGGGTGCGTCATGACGCTGATCGTGGCGACGCTGCTTCTCTTTGCCGCGGGCCCGTTTGTGTTGTGGCCGCTGATCAAGACACCGGAAGACGGCGTCGAGGTCGAGTCCAGATGAGTGCCATTGTCGCCGCCTCCCTCACACAGCGGTTTGGCTCAGAGGTCGCCCTCGACGCCGTCGACCTGACCGTCGATATCGGCGAGCACCTGGCCGTGCTGGGTGAGAACGGCGCGGGCAAGACGACGCTGCTCCGCATCATCGCCACCGCCGCGCGCCCCACGTCGGGCAGCCTTGCGATATTCGGGCTCGACGCGGTCGGTGAGCGACGGCGGCTGCGCGCCAACATCGGCTACGTCGCGCACGCATCCGGGCTGTACCCGGCACTATCGGCAGCCGAAAACCTGCAGTTCTTCTGCACGCTGCAGGGCGTCGATCGCGGGCGGGTGGACGAGGTGCTCGACCTCGTCGGTCTGGGGGAGGTGGCCCGGCGCCCCGCCGGCAAGCTCTCGAGGGGCGCACAGCAGAGACTCGCCATCGGCAGGGCAGTGCTGCACGACCCCAGGCTCCTGGTCCTCGACGAGCCGGACGCGAGTCTCGACTCGGGTGGCGCCGACCTCCTCGCGCGCGTGATGCGGGACCGCACCGCCGTGATCGCCACACACGACCACGCCCTCGCCAACCGATTGTGCCCGCGCACCATGGAGCTGAGGCATGGTCGCGTGGTGGGCGTGCCGACTCGGCTCCGCGTCGTCCATTAGATGTCCAGATGAAATCGGTCGCTGTCGCGCTCGCGGTGGCTCGCAAGGACCTCACGTCCGAATGGCGCACGCGCGAGCTGGTCCCGGCCCTGGCCCAGTTCGTCGTCCTCGCGCTGGTAATCGCGAACTTCGGTTTTCAGTTCGACTCGCGCACCGCCCCGGCGATCGCGCCCGGGGTCTTGTGGATGACGCTGGTGTTTGCGGGCCTCGTTGCGTTCGGGCGCGCCTTCGCGGCCGAGCGAGAGCAGGCATCGCTCGAAGCCATGCTCCTGACCCCCGCGTCGCCGGCGGCCATCTTCGCCGGCAAGGCCCTCGCCGCCGCTCTGCTGCTCGTGCTGTGCGAGGCCGTGCTGCTGCCGGCGCTCGCGCTGTTCTTCAACGTGCCGCTCTCTTTCGACGTGGTTTCCACGGTCCTGCTCGCCACGGTCGGCATGGCCGTCCTCGGCTGCCTGTTCGCCGCGATGGTCGCTCGCGTGCGCGCCCGTGAGCTGCTGCTGCCGCTGCTCACGCTACCCCTCTGGATTCCGTTCATCGTCATTGGAGGCCAGGCGGTGCAGGTCGCGATGGGCGCCGGCACCGGCGGGACGGGCTCGGCCACCAGTCTCCTCATCGACCTCGACATACTGTTTGTCGTGCTGACATCGCTGGTCGCTCGGTTCGTGCTCGATGACTAACCGGTTGAACGTCTACGAGAAGGCGGCCCTCGGCGCCGTCGCGCTGATGCTAGTGGCGGCGGGCTTCATCTTCGTATTTGCCCCCGAGGATGCATTGCAGGGGCCCGTGCAGCGCATCTTCTATCTCCACGTGAGCTCTGCGATCGCCGCGTATGGGTGCTTTGCGGTCGTCCTGGTCGGTGGCATCGTCTACCTCTGGAAAGACAACGTCACCGCCGACCGGCTTGCGCGCGCGGCCGCCGTGGTGGGACTCGTCTTCACCACCGTGACACTCGTCATGGGGATGATCTGGGCGAAGCCGATCTGGGGCACGTTCTGGACCTGGGACGCGCGCCTCACCTCGACGCTGGTGCTCTGGATCATCTACGCCGGCTACCTGATGGTCCGCCGGCTCGCGGAGCCTGGCCGCCAGGCAGCGCGGTTTGCGGCGGTGGTCGGCATCTTCGGCTTCATCGACGTGCCGGTCGTTCACTTCAGCGTCACGTGGTGGCGGACTGTGCATCCGGGTCCGGTCGTCATCAACGACGCGCTGCCGGCGCAGATGCTGGTGGCGTTCCTCATCACCATGGCGTGCACGCTTTTCCTGGCGGCGGTGATGATCGCGATTCGCTATCGCATCGAGGTGGTGACGGACCAGGCGGCGGAGAGAATCGTTTCCGCCGTGGTGGCGCCGAGCAATGCGGGGAGCACGAGGTGATCTATCTCGTCGCGGCCTACGCGTTCGCCATCGCAGTGCTGGGCGGATACCTGGTGTGGTCGCTGCGTCGGGTCCGAGAGCTGTCGAAAGAGCGCTGATCGTCGGCGGCGGTCCCGCAGGGGATGCCGTCGCGGCTGGTCTCAGAGATGCCGGTTTTGCCGGTGAGGTCGCGCTCGTGGGAGCGGAGCCAGAGCTTCCCTATGAACGCCCGCATCTCTCGAAGGGATACCTGCTGGGCACCGTGCCGCGCGAGCGGTTGGGCTTGCGGCCCGAGGAGCAGTACCGCGAGCTCGGAATCGAGCTGCGCCTGGGCGAGCGCGTCATCGACCTGGGGGTCGATCGGCGCGCCGCGGAGCTGGAATCCGGCGGCACGATGCCTTGGGACCTCCTGTGCATCGCAACGGGATCGTCTGCGCGGGAGCTGGCGGGTCATGAAGGGGCGCTCTACCTGCGCGAGCTGCCAGACGCCGTCGCCATCCGTGACCTTCTCGATCGCGGCGTCGCCCTGGATGTGATCGGGGCAGGCTTCATCGGCTGCGAGGTCGCCGCGGCCGCGATCCAGAAGGGCTACCAGGTTCGCGTGCACGAGGCGCTGGCTCAACCGCTGCTGCGCGTGCTCGGAGACGACCTCGGCGCCTACCTCGCCGGCGAGCATCGCGCCCGTGGGGTGGACCTTCGCCTCAACGTCGCCACCCTGCCTGACATGCCAGGCGCGGTCCTCGCCGGGGTGGGCTCAGCGCCGCGTACGCACCTGGCCGCGAAGGCCGGCCTGGCTGTGGATCGCGGCATCGTGGTCGACGCCTTCGGACACACCTCGGCTCCGAACGTGTTCGCCGCCGGCGACGTGACCCGCTTCGACTGCCCTCCCTTCGAGACGCGGGTCAGGGTCGAGCACTTCCAGACCGCCCAGAGGCAAGGCTTCGCCGTGGGGCGCGCGATGGCCGGCGCCAACGAGCTATACGGCGAGGTGCCGTGGTTCTGGTCAGACCAGTACGACCTCAACCTGCAGTACGCCGGCGCCGGGCTGCCGTGGGATGAGATCGTCACCCGCGGCGCCTTCGGGCGGCCGCCGTTCACGGTGTTCTACCTGCAGCAAGGACGTCTGGTGGCCGCCGCGGGAATCAACGATCACCACACCGTCGCCCGCACGCGCCGGGTGATGGAAGCACGCGCCGCGGTCACTCCCGGCCAGCTGGCGGATCCTGCCCTTGACCTTCGGAAGCTGACTCGTTGAGCGCCTGCGACAGCTTGGGCGCCAGCCCCGCGACGATCCGCTCGGTGAGGCCCCAGACGACGCTCTCGTCGTGCATCAGGTAGCGGAACCTCCAGGGATCCGCCGACAGCAGCCAGGCGCTGTCGTCGAGGAGGCGATCGAGCGGAATCTCGAGCACCCCTTCCAGCTCGTTGGCGTCGTGGACGAAGGGTGGGACGGGGTCAGGGAGATAGGCGACGAACGGCACCACCGAGAAGTTCGAGACGGCGGCGTAGATGGTGTCGCCGGCGCCCAGAGGCACGAGGCGACCGACCGGGACGCCGATCTCCTCGGCCACCTCACGCTGCGCCGCCTCCCACGCCGACTCGCCCTCCTGGACGCCCCCTCCGGGCAGCGCGACCTGACCGGGGTGATCCCGCAGGTCCGTACGCCGGCGTACGAAAGGGACCATCCAGCGGCCGCCGGCCCGGTACAGGACGAATACGACGGCGGCCTTGCGGGCGCCCCGCCGAAAGTCGCCCCAACCGTCCACCGGAGAGAACAGCCGTTCGAGGCGGGCGGGGACGTCAGGCAAAGGCACCCCTTGGTGAACCCGCCTGGAGCCGGTAAGCTAGGAAAGGTAGCTGAGGCAATCCAAGAGCAATGATCGATCACACGAGCACACGAATCGAGGAGCAGGAGAGCGCGCTGCGCCGCCTGAACCGGCGCCGTTACGCCTTCCAGCGGATGCTGCAGGCGACCGACCGGGTCCTATGGCAGCTCGAAGAGATGAACCGGGACGGCGTCAAGAACGTGCCCGCGCCGCTGCGAAGCGAGCTTCGGGACGCGGTCGAGCACATGCCCAACCACATCCGCGAGCCCCTGGCCGACACCGGCCACGTCCAGGACACGCTGGACAGCCTCTTCGAGGTGCAGGAGCGACTCTTCCGCTGGCGCTTCCCCGAGTGGGACGACACCGAGCCCGACGACTTCGACTACGCCGGCTAGGTGGTGGCCAGCGTTAGCACCAGGTCGGTCGCGTAGGCCGTCAGGAATCCGAAGAGCAGGCCCCACGCGAACGACGTCGGTGTGGAGAGCCGCCGGCCGACGTGGAAGAGCTCGTTGACGACGTAGAGCAGCGCTCCGGCGGCGACGGCCAGGAAGGCCACATAGAAGTAGTTCGACGACGCCAGGTAGCCGATCCACGTGCCCAGGAAGGTGGGCCCTCCGCCGATCAAGCCCGCAATCCCGAGAAAGCCCCATGACGCGGGCTTGGGATCCATCGTCATCGGGGCGGCGATGCCGAAGCCCTCGGTGATGTTGTGTAGCGCAAATCCCACCACGAGCACTCCGACGAACGCGATGGCGCCGGCGCGCGCGGATTGCCCGATGGCCAGCCCTTCCGAGAAGTTGTGCAGGCCGAGGCCGATCGCGATCGCGAGCGCCAGGCTGCGCGGGCTGGGGGTGTGGTCGGCGTGCCGCAGGCGGCCGAAGACGGCGCGGTTGAAGTAGACGAGGCCCAGGAGGCCGGCTCCGATGCCGACCGCGAAGATCAGCGCCATCGCGACGAATGACCCCACAGCCGCATGCGTGCGAACAGCCACCAGGGCGGCCTCCACCGGGCCGCTCGCGTGGCTCAGGATGTCCCAGAGGATGAAGATCAGGATTCCGGTGGCAAAGGCGTTGAGAAAGCCCTGCACGGACTTCGGCAGTCCACGCATGCGTGCCACGGGCAGGCCGAGGAAGATCGTGACCCCGGCAATCGCTCCGAGTAAGACCGCTGTGGCCTGGCTCATAGCCTCATAGACTCTTTCATAGGATTAGTACGTGCGAAAGGCACAATTAGATAAGTCTAACGGGGGCCATCCGGCGCCCTCTGAGGTCATCTCCCGATACCTCGAGGCGCTGTATTACATGTGGTCGGAAGGCGAGCCGCCCCGGAGTGCTCGCCTGGCCGATTGGCTTGGCGTGAGCCGGCCCACCGTGACCGCGGCGCTCCGGCGTATGACACGCGACGGCATGGTGCGCATGAACAGCCACAAGGAGATCGAGCTGACCGCTGCCGGCCGGCGGGCTGCGGAGTCGATCGTCCGGCGGCACCGGATCATGGAGCGCTGGCTGACGGACGTCCTGGGCCTCGACTGGGTCGCGGCCGATGC
>Ga0137399_10001112_pt1 | contig 11954 bp, 9 predicted proteins | sample czorhiz316metaG_FD_104810 | JGI IMG/M metagenome (GOLD analysis project Ga0137399, IMG submission 104810) | Vadose zone soil microbial communities from Angelo Coast Range Reserve, California, USA - czorhiz3.16 metaG | ecosystem: Environmental > Terrestrial > Soil > Vadose zone | place: USA...
CACCAGCACGAGCTTCGCGAAGGCCTTGGTGCCGTGACCCCGCTCCAGCACGTGGGCCAGGGTGTGGGCGAAGCGTCGCTCCTGGGTTTCCTTGGCGTTGGGCTCGCCGTGGCCGTGCAGGGCGCCCTTGTGCTCCGAGGCCTTGGGGCCGAAGTCGGAGGTCTGATCGGGGTGGCCGCTGCCGTCGCCCTTGAGGGTGTCGTGCAGCGTCCATCGGCCATTCTTTTCGAGGAAGCTGAAGATGCGGGCACCTCGGGCATCGGCTACCACCACCCAGGTCGCGGTCGACGGGATCATTTGTATGCTCCTTCGCAGAACTCAGGGCGCAGTCTAACCGCCCCGGGTCGCAGCCGTGCGCGCAATGCGTAGCACGGCCGCGCATGGCCTTGGCGGCCTTGCAGTTGCCGTGTCCTCTCAGCTCGGGAGTGCCATCGCTCTTCTCGTGATGCAGGTCGTTAAAAGAGACGCTCTGTGACGATCACCTCAATTGGCTTCGGCCAAGAGATCGTCGTCGTCGCTGTCGCCGTCGCTCGAGGAGCTGGACCTCCTCCGCCAGGTCTGCTCGCCGGCGTGATTCCTCCATCGCGGCGATGTAGGCGTCGAGGTCGGCGGGGTTCCCGTGCTGCCCATGCCTGGGGTGGGCGCGGGTCTCGCCAGACATCGCGGTTGCTACGAAGATCGCTGCCGCCAGCAGGGCCATCGCCCGCGATCATGGCAATTCCGGCCGCCTTCGCAAGTCAACCCCGTGCCACCGCGCGAGGCGCGCGTGCTAGCATGTCGCCGTCGATTCAGCCGGGGGTCGATTTGCTTCTCGCCCTCCTCTCCGATCTCCACGCCAACCTCGAGGCCCTCGACGCGTGCCTGAAGCACGCGCGGGACAGCGGCGCCACGCGGTATGCGTTCCTCGGCGACCTCGTCGACTACGGCGCCGATCCCGCGGCGGTCCTGGAGATCGTGCGGCGCTACGTGGCCGAGGGTGCAATCGCCGTGCAGGGCAACCACGACGCATGGGTCTCGAAGTCCGCTGGCGCGGTGTCCGGCGCGGTGCAGGCTTCCATCCGCTGGACCCGCGACGCCCTGAGCGCCGAGGGCAAGGCCTGGCTCGCTTCGCTTCCGCTCTGTGCGCGCGAAGAGGCGGTCTGCTTCGTTCACGCTTCGGCCGCCATGCCCGAACGCTGGGAATACGTCGAGGACCCCGAAGCAGCGAGGAGGAGCGCCGACGCGGCCCGCGTTCCCTGGACGTTCTCTGGCCACGTGCACAAGCAGGTGCTCTTCTTCGAGGCGGCGCGAGGGAAGATGTCGTCGTACGATCCTCTCCCCGGGCGCGCCGTGATCGTCCGCCGGAACCGCCGCTGGGTGGCGATCGTCGGTTCGGTCGGCCAGCCACGCGAGCGCAATCCGGCCGCGGCCTATGCGCTCTTCGACCTGGAGCGCGAGTTGCTCACCTTCCAGCGGGTGCCGTACGATCATCTCACGGCGGCGCGGAAGATCCGCGCCGCCGGCCTGCCGGACCTTCTCCTCTGGAGCTCGTGGTGAGCGCGCCCAGCCAGACGGTCGAGCGGCTCATGCCCGGCGAGCTGATCGACGACTTCTTCGTCTGGGAGCGCATCCACCTCGGCGCGCAGGGCATCGTGTACCGCGTCACGGGCGGCGCCGCCGATTTCCCCATGCTGATGAAGGTGCCCCGCTTCCAGACCGGCGACGCCGCGGAGATCCTGATCCACTACGAGACGGAGGCGATGATCCTCCCGGTCCTGTCGGGCCCGCACGTGCCGCGGTTCGTTGCGGCGGGTGACATCCGGCGGATGGCCTACCTCGTCCTCGAGCGGATCGAGGGCGAGAGTCTCGAGTCGCAGCTCGTCCGCTGCCCGATGCCTGCCAGCGAGGTGGCGCGGATCGGCGCCGCGATCGGCGACGCTCTCCACAGCCTGCACCGGCAAGGCGCGGTGCACTGCGACCTCAAGCCGGACAACGTCATCCTGCGTCCGACGGGCGAGACGGTGCTGATCGACTTCGGCCTCGCCTGGCACGCGCGTTTCCCCGACCTGCTCGCGGAGGAGGAGCGATTCGAGGCGGGGTCCGCCCCGTACATCTCGCCCGAGCAGTTGCTCGGGGTCCGGGGCGATGCGCGCAGCGACGTGTACTCGCTCGGGGTGATCCTCTACGAGGTGGCGACGGGCGAGCTGCCCTTCGGCGTGCCGGCGTCCAGGGGCGGCCTGCGTCAGCGGCTCTGGATGGATCCCGACCCGCCGGCCGTGCTCGGAGAAGGAGTGACGCCGGCGCTGCAGGAGATCATCCTGCGCTGCCTGGAGCCCGAGGTGGAGCGCCGCTACCAATCGGCTGCGCACGTAGCGTTCGATCTTCGCCATCCGGATCAGGTCCAGCTCACGAGCCGCGCCTTCAAGAAGGAGTCGGCGGGCTTTCTCACGCAGACGCAGCGCTGGTGGAAGGCGCGCCTCACGCCCATCCCCCCGCCGCCCCGCATGAAGCGGGCGCTCGACGCCGCGCCCGTGGTGATGGTCGCGCTCGACACCACGCAGGGCGACGACGAGCGGCAGCCTGCGATCCAGCGCGTGACCCGGCAAGTCCTTTCGCTCACCAACGACTTCAGGCTGGTCTGCGTCTCGGTGGTCGAGGCACCGCCGCTCGGGGCCAATCACGGGGAGGGCGCTTCGGCGCTCCACCTCGATCAAATGGTGCGGCTCCGGAACTGGACAGTGCCGCTCGGGTTGCCGGCGCAGCGGCTCTCCCTGCACGTCATCGTGGCGCCCGATCCTGCCGCTTCGCTCCTCGAGTTCGCGCGGCGGAACAACGTCGATCTGATCGTGCTCGGCGCGCCCCGGCCCTCGCAGCAGGCGCTCGCGTGGTGGCGGTCGGTGGCGTCGAGCGTGACGGCGAACGCGCACTGCAGCGTGCACGTGGTGCGCGTGCCGGAGCCCAGGGAGGAAGCGGCGCCATTGCGGACCTCGGGACTAACGCGCTAAGGTCCGTGCCGGGTGCCTCCCGCGCAGAGACGGGAGGGAGACCCCAGTGCGCGCGCGGGAGGACGCCTCGCGTGCCCAGCGGCACGCGCGTGTAAACCTCGAGGATCGGGCCGCGTGGCCCGGGGAGGCTCCCATGAAGCAAGTCCTCGTCGGAGTGGACGGATCGAAGGAGTCGCGCGCCGCGGCGCAGAAGGGCGCCGAGATCGCGGCCGCGCTGAAGGCGGTCCTGCGCCTCGTCTGCGTGGTGCCGCCGGTCGAGGTGTTCACAAACGTGATCTCCTCGCCCAGGGAGATCAAGGAGCAGCGCGCCGCGGCAAAGGAAATCGTCGACGAAGTCGCCAGGGACATCCGCGGCGTGCAGGTCGAGACGGAGATCGGCGACGGCCTTGCCTCCGAGGTGCTCGTCAACCTGGCCGCGCAGCCCGAGGTGGAGATGGTGGTGGTCGGGCACCGCGGGCGCGGGAAGATCGCGCGCCTCCTGATCGGCAGCGTGGCGGATCGGCTGGTGCAGATCTCGCCCAAGCCGGTGCTGGTCGTCCGCTAGCCGCTCCCGGACGTAGGAAGGGGTCGCGGCGGCTACGTTTGTGATTTGAAGGCAGGCACGCGACGGGTTCGGGAGAGGAGTGCTGCGCGTGAGCCTTTCGACCCTGAAGGCATTCTTCCGACCGCGCTCGGTGGCCGTCATCGGCGCATCGAAGCTCCCGGACAGCCTGGGCACCTCGGTTCTGCGGAACCTCCTCGAGGCGGAGTTCGATGGGCCCATCCTGCCGGTCAATCCGAAGCACGATTCGGTGCTCGGCGTCCTCTGCCATCGCTCTGTCGAGAACCTGCCGCTCACTCCCGACCTGGCGGTGCTGTGCACGCCGCCGGAGACGCTGCCCGGCCTCGTCGAGGCGCTGGGCAGGCGCGGCACGCAGGCGGCAATCATCCTCTCGGGCGCCCGCAGCCCGGCTGGGGCCGCGGCCCTGCGATCCGCCCTGCAGGGAGCGGCGCGGCCCCACGGCCTGCGCATCCTGGGACCGGACTGCAGTGGAATCCAGGTGCCCAGCGCCCATCTCAACGCAAGCTGGACGGTCAGCCGGGCCCGGGCCGGCAACGTCGCCTTGATCTCCCAGTCCGGGTCGTTGATCGCCGGAATGCTGCCGTGGGCCGAGTCCCGCTTCATCGGATTCTCCCACGTCGTCTCGGACCCCGGCGGGATCGACGTCGATCTGGGCGACCTGCTCGACTACCTGGCCACCGACACCCACGCGCACGCGCTGCTCCTGTACCTGCGTGCGCTGGACGACAGCCGCAAATTCTTCTCGGCGGCGCGCGCGCTGGCCCGCATCAAGCCGGTGATCGCGATCAAGCCGCGCTACGGCAGCGACGAGACCGCGATCGTCTTTCCCACCGGCCAGGGGCTGCCCGGGGTCGACGGCGACGCGGTCTATGACGCGGCCATCCAGCGCGCCGGAATGTTGCGGGTGCGCGACATCGACGAGCTGTTCGACGCCACCGAGACGCTGACGCACGGAAGGCGTCCGATCGGCGCGCACCTGTCCATCGTGAGCAACGGGCTGGGACCGGGCGACATGGCCTTGACCGCGCGGGCCGAGGGGGGGGGGGAGTCCGCGCCGCTGCCCCCCGAGCCCCGGGCGCGGCTCGCCGCTCTGGTGCCCGAGCGTCGCTCGAGTCCGGTGGTGGACATCGGACGCGACGCGACGCCCCGCCGCTACCGTGAAGTGGTGTCGCTTCTCCTGGCGGATCCCAGCGTCCATGCGCTGCTGGTCATGCACACTCCGACTGGCCTGTCGCCTGACGAGGCCTGCGCCGCCGAGGTGGTCGAGGCGGCGAAAGGCAGCGAGCGCTTCGTCCTCGCCTGCTGGCTCGGGGCCGACCCCGCCGGCAACGCTCAGAGGCGCTTCACCCAGGCGGGGATCGCCAACTATGTGACTCCGGAGAAGGCGACGCGGGCGTTCCTGCACATGGTGCAGTACCAGCGCAACCAGTACCTGTTGCACCAGACGCCCTCGACGCCGCCGCCAGACAAGGCGACGATCCGGATGCGCGAGCGGGCGCGGGCCATCATCAGCGGCGCCCTCGAGGAGGGGCGGCTCTGGCTGCACGAGGAGGAAGCCTTCCTCCTGCTGGAGTGCTACGGCATCCAGGCGCAGCCCGCGCACCTGGCGGCGGGACCCGAGGATGCGGTGCGCCTGGCCAGGGATCTGGGCTTCCCGGTGACCTTGCGCCTCTCGATGCGGGGACCAGGCTCGCGCCTCGAGCTGACCTCCGACCAGATGGTCCGCGAGGCGGCCACCGCCCTCTTCGCGCAGCCCGGCACGCCCCTGGCCGGGATGCCGGGCGCGCGCGTCGTGGTGCAGGCCGCGTTCCGCCGGCCGGACGCGCTGATCCTGCTGGCGGGCATCGCCAGCGACCCCGTTTTCGGCCGCATCATCCATCTCGGTCCCGGCGGACTGCAGAAGAGGATCGACGAAGACGGCGCGCTCTCCCTGCCGCCGCTGAACATGGCGCTTGCCGAGGAGATGGTCTCGCGCACCCGCATCGCCGAGATGGTCGCGCAGACCTTCAATCGCTCGGGGCTGGACGAGCTGAGCCTCCAGTCGCTGCTGGTGCGGCTCTCGGAGATGGCGGTGGATCTCCCGGAGGTGACGCTGCTGCAGATCAATCCGCTGCTCGCCGATCGCGACGGCGTGCTTGCCCAGGAGATCCATCTGGCCATCGAGCGGGTGCGGCCCGGCCGCGCCGTCCTCGCCATCCGCCCCTATCCCAGCGAGTTGGAGGAAGAGCTGGTGCTCAAGGACGGGAGCAAGGTGCTGGCGCGCCCGGTGCGGCCGGAAGACGAGCCCGCCTACACGCGGCTGCTCGCGCGGCTCAGCCCCGAGGACCTCTACAGCCGTTTCTGCAGGGCGGGCCCGGTGCCGCGCGAGGTGGCTCTCCAGCTGATCCACATCGACTACGACCGGGAGATGACCTTCGTGGCGATCCGCCCGGGCGAGGACGGCGCGGCCGAGATACTCGGCGTGGTGGACAGCATGACCGCGCCCGACAACCGCGAGGCCGAGTACTCGATCTTCGTCCGCACCGATCTGAAGCGGACTGGCCTGGGCCGCGCGTTGATGGAGAAGATGATCCGCTACTGCCGCCAGCGCGGCACGGGGACGCTCTTCGGCATGGTGTTGAAGACCAACGACGCCATGCTCGGCCTCAACTTCAAGCTCGGGTTCCACCCCGATCTGCACAGCGACCAGGTCGAGGAGATGGAGAAGATGGTTCTCAAGCTGATGTGACTGTCGGTCTCCTCGCGGTCACGTTCCGGAGCCGAGCAATTCCTTGACCTGCGCGACCAGGTCCTTGGTCGAGAACGGCTTGGTCACGTAGAGGTCGGCGCCAAGCGCCATCCCCTTGGCAACCTCGGTCTCCCGGCCTTTGGCCGTGAGCATCACGATCTTCATTCCGCGCCATCGGGGATCGGCGCGGAGCTTCTGGCAGACCTCGAAGCCGTTCATCTTCGGCAGCATGATGTCGAGCAGCACCAGGTCCGGCGCGCTCTCGCCGACGGCCATCAGCGCGGCCTCGCCGTCCGTTGCCACCTCCACCTCGAAGCCCTCCCGCTTCATGAGGAACTCGAGCGAGATTACAATGTTGGGCTCGTCTTCCACTATGAGAATGCGCTTGCCCATTGCCCCCTCCTACCCGGCGGCCTGCGCCAGCTCCGGACCGGCCTTCGCGGCCGGGACCTCGAGCGGCAGGATGAACGAAAACGTCGCTCCCTTGCCGAGCTCGCTCTCGACCCAGAGGCGCCCGCCGAAGTGCTCGACGATGCGCCGGCTGATCGGCAACCCCAGCCCGGTGCCCTTGGGCTTGCCGGTCAGCGTGTCTCCGACCTGCCGGAACTTCTCGAAGACGGTCTCGTGATCGGCCGGGCTGATCCCGGGGCCGTTGTCCTGCACGTCTACCCGGAGAAAGCCGTTGCTGACACCGAGGCGGATCTCGACGCGGCCCTCGCCCGGCCGGCAGACCTTCACCGCGTTGGAAAGAAGGTTGATCAGCACCTGCACGAGGCGGTCGCGGTCGGCCATCACCCGGGGGCCTGCGTCGGTGCCCGCCGAGGTGACCAGCTCGACGCGGCTCTCGCGAAAGAGCTGGCTGCTCGTCTCCACCGACTCGCGGATCACCTCGTGGACGTCCAGCTCAGTGGTGTGCCACTCCGCGCTGCCGGACTCGATCTTCGAGAGATCGAGCACCTGGTTGATCAGCCGCGTCAGCCGCTGCGTCTCCTTGACGATGATGGCGAGGAACCGCTTTCGCTCCGGCAGGTGGATCTCGGGATCCTCGAGGAGGATCTCGGAGAAGGCCCGGATCGAGGTGAGCGGCGTGCGCAGCTCGTGAGTGACGGTGGACATGAAGTCGTCCTTCATCCGGTCCAGCTCCTGGAGGAGCTTGTTGGCCGCGCGCAGCTCGGCGGTGGCCGCCTCCAGTTCGCGCGACTTCTGCTCGAGCTGCCGGCTGTAGGCGCGCACCTGCGAGGCCTCGTCGAGGATGTCCATCACCTCGTCGAGGCCCGGCGGCTGCTCCTGCACCAGCGAGGCGACCATCACGCGGGCCGAGGCCCCCCCGATCGCGCCGGCGAGCTGCGTCTCGGCGAAGGCGACGAGGTCCGCGTCGGCGCGCAGCTGCTCCGGCGAATCCACGCCGCGCCGGCGCGCGTACGCGAGGAACGCCTCGCGCGCCCGGTCCGGCCCGAGGAAGCGCCCGAGCAGCGGGAGGAGATCCTCGACCGCGGCGCTCCCGCGCCACAGCCCCGAGCGTTCCGGCGCCTGCGTGCGGCGGAAGACGTCGACGAACATGGTGGCCTGGCCCGTCTCGGTGATGCTCTGCCGTCCGGCGAGCGAGACGACCACGTGGATGCCGATGTTGGCGAGCATGCTCCAGAACAGGCAGTGGGAGATCTCGTCCAGGCCGCTGAGCCCGAAGAGCTGCTGGGGCTTGAGGAGCGGGATGCCGAAGGGACCCTCAGTGAGGAAGCTCGCCGGGAGCCATCCCGACTTGGCGAACGAGGGCAAGAGCAGCGTGTAGGCCCAGACCGCGAAGCCGGCGGAGAGCCCGGCGATGGCGCCGTCGCGGGTGCCGCCCCTCCAGTAGATGCCGCCGAAGATCGCCGGCGCGAACTGCGCGACCGCCGCGAAGGAGATCAGCCCGGTGGCCACCAGCGCGTACGCCTCGCCCGCGGCGCGGAAGTGGATGTAGCCGAGCATGAGTATGCCGGTGATGGCCCAGCGCCGGATGGAGAGGAGCAGCCGGGAGAGGTCCGGGCGCTCGTTGAGCCGCAGCCACTTCACGCGCAAGAGCACCGGCATGACCAGGTCGTTGCACACCATGGTGGAGAGCGCGATGGTCTCGACGATCACCATCCCAGTGCCGGCGGACAGTCCGCCGATGAAGGCGAAGAGCGCCAGCGCCTCCTTCTGCTGCGCCATCGGCAGCGTGAGCACGAAGGTGTCGGCGTCCACTCCCCGTCCGGCGAAGAGCATCATCCCGCCCAGCGCGATGGGGAGGACGAAGACGTTGATCAGGAACAGGTAGAGCGGAAAGAGCCAGATGGCCTTGCGCAGGTGGTCCTCGTCCACGTTTTCCACCACCGAGATCTGGAACTGGCGCGGCAAGGTCACGATCGAGAGCATGGAGAGGAAGGTGAGGAAGCCCCAGGTGCCATAGGTGTTGCCGGTGTCGGCCACGGTCATCAGCGCCCGCAGCCTGGGCACCTGCTGGGCGAGCCTGAAGATCTCGCCGAAGCCGCGATAGATGCCGAAGGTCACGAAGGCGCCCACCACCAGGAAGCCGAGGAGCTTGACCACCGACTCGAAGGCGATGGCTGCGACCAGCCCCTCGTGCCGCTCGGTGGCGTCGAGGTGGCGGGTGCCGAAGAGGATGGTGAACGCCGCCAGCATTAGCGCGATGTACAGGGCGGTGTCGTTCAGGATCGGCTGCGCCACCGCCTGCGCGGGCATAACGATTCGCGGGTAGTGGCGAAGGATCGTGAAGCTGCCGGAGATGGCCTTGAGTTGCAGCGAGATGTAGGGGATGACGCCGATGACGGCGATGACTGTCACCAGCCTACCCAGCATCTGGCTCTTGCCGTAGCGCGAGGAGATGAAGTCGGCGATCGACGTGATGCGGTACGCCTTGGTGATGCGGATGATCTTCCGCATCGTGTACCACCAGAGCGCCACCATCAGCGTCGGCCCGAGGTAGACGGGAAGGAAGCCGATGCCGGTCGAGGCGGCGCGTCCGACGCTGCCGTAGAAGGTCCAGGTGCTGCAGTAGACCGCCAGCGAGAGGGCGTAGATGTACGGGTTGGCGATGATCGACCGGCCGGCCTCAGCCCGCTTGTCGCCGTAGTAGGCGACGGCGAACAGCACGCCGAGGTAGGCGAACGCGACTAGGACGATCACCCACCCCTGCAGCATGTGCCCGCTCCTAGTCTCTGGGGCGCTCGACCACCACGGCCATCAGGCCGATCAAGAGGGCCCACGCGCCGAAGAGGTACGCATAGAGCAGCGGGATCCCCGCGATCCCGCCGCCGGGCCGGGTGAACAACGAGAGTATGGGGTAGTTCAGAAGGATGCAGCCCATCAGAAAGATGGCGGCGAGGCGCTGGCCGGTGATGCCCGAGCGTTTCACATGGCCCCCGCGGAAGCTACGCATCATAGCGCAGCGGGACGGATTTGACTCCCTTCGCGGCTACGGAGCGCCGTCGAGCGCCTTACGAAAAACCACGCGCCACCTCGGGTACTCGAGGCGCCAGCCCGGCGTCCGTCGTCATCGCGACTCGATCGCTCCCTGCGCCCGCTGGCGCGGCTTCCTCCGGCCAGACGCTGTTCCGCCACTTCAACCCGGGCGTGCTGCCGGACGACCTGCTCGGACGCTCCTCGTTCGCGCAGCTTCCCCGCCACGTTCGCGAGATGAACGCGGCGAGCGGCGACAACGCAAAGGCCATCGACCGTCCGTCGGACGCCTGGACGCAAAGCGAATGCGAGGAAGTGGTGAAGGACAAGAAGAGTGTCTGTCTTGGGAGAAATGCCTGCGCATCGCGCCAAGCCGCCGACGATTCCGAGGGCAGTCCTTTGGCGCGGCCGCGACCAGCCGCGGTGATTTCTCCTTCTGACGTGCGCGACACTCGTGCTGTTTCCGCATGCGCTCATGCCGACTCGACACTGTGCAAGCTGGTCGCGCCGAGCGGAGTGATCAGAGCCCTCTTTCCCTCTGGCGCCGCGGTGGCTCCGTTCATGCATGGCGGTTCCGGCATGTTCGTTCTCGAAAGTCCGCGTCTCGTGGCGTGCCGATTGTTTTGAGGAGAATGCATGGCCCGCAAAAAGAAAGAATCCCCGAAGACTCCTGGCCCGCCGTCGACCACGGCGCCGATGCCCGGCAATCAACCTGACACGTCCGTAGTTACGCCGCCCGCCGCGCCCGCTGTCCCGGCAGCGCCGCCGGCGACGACCAATGCTCCTCCGGGTGGTGAGCCCGCCACCTGAATGCTCCGTCAGCGCGGGCGAAGTCATGGTCTAGCCGCTGTCGCAGGTGCCGTCAATTGCCTGCGGTGTTCGCGCCTTGGGCATGTATGCCGAGACGATAACTCCCGCTGCGACAGAGGAACAGGCGTGGCGAACCAGAGGCCATGGCTCGCGCTGAGGCATTCGTTCTCGTCGCCTCATTCGGGATCGGTGCGTTCATGGCAGCCACTTGCAGCTTCGCGCAAGTCAAAGGGCGGTACTGGTCTGGCCGCTACGGGTTTGAAGCGGTGGCTCTCGTGCTCTTCGTTGCTCTTTGGCCGCACGGCGCGAGCTACCTGCTCACGTGCGCGATGGGTATCCAGAACGCGTCGTTGACCCGTGTCCGCGGCACGCGCATTCGCACCACGCATGTCACGAGCGTGTGGACGGATGCAGGCGACGATCTGGCGATCGCCGCGCTCGCGGTGCGCCGGGCGTGTCCGGCTTCGCGCGCGGGCGATCTCACTGTGGCTTCCCGCTGATCGTGCTGGGCGGGCCGGCTAGCAACAGCAACGCGCTGTCTTCAGCCGTCGCGCGATACGGGCGTTGCAAGCGGCGCCGCAGTCATCGCATTCGATCCAAGGCCGCGTCGGATTGTCGAACGCCGCGAGCCCGCAGAGGAAGGCTACCGGAATGAGCATGGACCAGTGGCCGATGACGAGATATAGCGGAGCCCCCGATCGCACCGAGTAGAAAACATCCCAGAACGCGCAAGTGCGGGCACAAGTGCCTGGCTTCGACTTCCGTGCTGATGTCGGCCAGCCGGCGGAACTCTCGCGATCATCGCGCCGCAGACGAAGAACCCGTGGAGAGTTCACCGGATTCTGGGAGCTCCGCAAGGCGGGGCTGCCACACGCGGCGACCAATGGAATCGTCCAGCAATGCGGTTTCATCAGCGCCGTATTCCTGAACAAGATGTGTGCCGCATTCGGCGAAACGCGATTCCGCGATTCGCGCGGTCTGGTCGCCGGCGCCTTAGACAGCAGTCGACCCGCGGAAATGCCGAAACAGCACGAATCTTGCCGAAATTGCTACCGCAAGGACTGGTGGGACAGTTGCGATTGTCTCGGAAGCGTGTTGGCCCGTTTCCTGCTCCCCGCAGGGACGTGAGCGTCGGCGGCCGAGAGGCGGGAGCGCCGCAGTGACCAGGAGCGTACGCCGGCTCCGGTCGCTGCTCGTGCTGGGACCGGCGACGGACGTGAACGACGTCCGGCGCGAGCTTGGGTCGGAGGCGTTCGAGCTGCTCGTCGCGCTTACGATCACCGCCGCTGCTAGTACGCTCAAGGCCTCTCCCATTGAGGCGGTGGTGGTTTCGCCGGAGGCGCCGATCGCCTGGATCGATGAACTGCTTGCTGCGATCGATCGGATCCGGCCCGGCATTCCCGTGCTCGTCGTTCGTCACCGCAACGCCGAA
>Ga0137399_10001113_pt1 | contig 11949 bp, 8 predicted proteins | sample czorhiz316metaG_FD_104810 | JGI IMG/M metagenome (GOLD analysis project Ga0137399, IMG submission 104810) | Vadose zone soil microbial communities from Angelo Coast Range Reserve, California, USA - czorhiz3.16 metaG | ecosystem: Environmental > Terrestrial > Soil > Vadose zone | place: USA...
CAGATGCGGGAAGCGTGCGGCTCGGCGCCAGCCTGAACATGGGCTACTTCGCGCAGCAGTCGCTGGACGTGCTCAATTCCGATCTCACCGTCATCGAACAGTTGCAACAGGATTTTCCCCAGGACGGTCTCGGGGCGCTGCGGAACCTGGCGGGAGCATTCCAGTTCTCCGGCGAAGACGTGGATAAGAAGATCCGCGCACTCTCCGGCGGAGAAAAATCGCGTCTGGCCATAGCGCGCATGCTCTTCAACCCGCCGAACTTCCTGGTGCTCGACGAACCTACCAATCACCTGGATCTAGCGACCAAGGAAATGCTGGTCGACGCCCTGAAAGATTTTGAAGGGAGCATGATCTTCGTATCGCATGACCGCATGTTCCTTCGCGGTCTTGGCTCACGTGTGCTGGAACTGGGGGGCGAAAGCGGTACGGACCGCCATCCCACTGTTTATCCTGGGTCATACGTTGAGTACGTGCAGAAGCTTGGACATGAGGCGCCTGGGATCTATTCGTAAGCCTTGCAGGGCCTTTGTGCGACGACTCGCCGGGTGGATATCGAAGCCTTCGTCGCAGCTAGAAGCCACGTGGCAGAGACGATGAACCACGAACCCAACATCTACGAAGTTTGACTGCGGAGATCCGCGCTTCCCACAACCCGACTTCTGGCCCGGCATAACTTCCGGCTTGCCCGTGATTCGGGAGCAATCTCACATGGAATCGCTGCGAGACCTGCCGCGGGCGTGGCGCAACGATTGGCCAGCACAGCCCGGTGAAGGGTCAAGCACCGGGAGGCTACGAGCGGTCTGGTATCATCACGGCCTTGAGCACCTTTAGGAGATCTCAATGTCCCGTTTCGGGCTCTGGCTAGGCGTGCTTACTCTCGGCTTTGGCGTTTCTGGGTTTGCATCCGAGTGTGTCCCTGCCGATCTCATTTTCAGTGGCGGCCACATCATCACGATGAATAGTGAGCGTCGCGTTGTTTCCGCACTGGCAGTGCGCGATGGTCGCATCGAAGCCGCAGGCACAGACCAACTTATAGCTTCTTGTGCGGGAATGATGACGAAGAAAGTAGATCTGAAGGGCCACACACTGCTTCCAGGTTTCATCGATTGGGAAATTCGACGATTGCCTGCAGCGACTCTTTATCGAACTCAGGGCGAGACCTGAGGCTGTAGATCAAGGCCGCTCCAAAGATCAAACTCATGCAGGAACAGGCACGGCAGCGAATCATCGACGCTCACGTAGAAGCTCAGCTTTTGCCTTTCAGCAAACAGCCCCTTCGGGACGTGTTGATGATCATGCGCGACTCCGGAATGCGGAACCAGAAGGAGGTGTTCCGGATGCGCTGGGAGCATATGGACTGGGCGAACAGTCGATACTTCGTCTACGAAAGTAAGACACCAAAGGGACGGAGATTTGTGCCAGTCAGCCCCAGAGTTCGGAAGGCACTCTTGGCACGCTATTCGGATCAGAAAGAGGGTTGGGTGTTTCCTTCAAAACGGGCAAAGTGCGGACACCTAACCACCGTGAACAAGCAATTTGAAAAGGCTAGGGACTCGGCGGGACTGCCGAAGGATCTGGTCCTCTATTGCGCGCGTCACGGCTTTGGAACCGAGATGTATCGCGCAACCAAAAACCTGTTTGCGGTCATGAATGTCATGGGACACACGACCGTGAGCACCACCATGAAGTACGAGCACCAGGACATTGATGAGGTAGCGGCTGTGGCCAGCCACCAAGTTCAGTGAACAAGGACACAAAAAGGACACAATCGCATTTCAGGCCGGTAGGAGCGCCGCTAAGTTGTTGAAATGGTGAGCGCGGAAGGAATCGAACCTTCAACCTACTGATTAAGAGTCAGTTGCTCTGCCAATTGAGCTACGCGCCCTCTGGGATGACTTGGTGGGAACGAATTTCGATTATAGCATCCGGATCATGCCCTTTTGGCGCGCCACAGTCTGTTCCGGCGGCAACTTTTTTGTTGGTTTCGGGTTACTCTTCCCATTGAATCCTTTCAGGAGTAATCCTATGCGGTGGAATCGCTATGTCCTCGCTTCGCTATTCGCGGGAATCGCATTTTCGATGGCGTTGGCACAAACTCCAGGTTCTCAGCCTCCCCCGCGGACCCAACCTAATCGCACAGGCGTGGGCGCGCCTCCCTTGCGTGTGCCGGGAACCTCAACTGGAACGGGCACGGCAATTCCCGGCACCACCGTCCCTGGCCACCGGACCGGCACTGCAGGGACGAATCGGCGTGAGCCCTGCTGGCAAGTTGCTGGGGTTTCAAAGCCGGCAATGGAGCAACGCCGCACGATATCGATGCAGACACGGCAGGAAGTTGAGGCCGTGTGTGTGAACCCCGCCCTCTCTGCCGCACAAAAACAGCAACGCATCCGCGATATTCATCAGCAGGAACGGTTGCAGTTGGACGGCCTCATTTCGCCGGCGCAGCGCGAAGCGATGCATGTTTGCCAACAGGAGCGCGGAGGCGGAGCACATGGAGGCGGCGGAATCGGCGGACACGGCGCTGGCCCGTGCGGCACTTTGACCGGTGTGGTCCCGCACCGCCTCAATGAGGCCGAAGACGAAACTGTTCAAAAAGATTGACGATGCATAAGTTGCGGCTGAATCCCGCAGTCGAGGCTGCGGGATTTTCGTTTTACGCCGACGCCGCTTCGCTCTCGCGTTGCCCTATGCGGGATTTGGCCGCAGCCACAGGCATCCGCGTCGGGGACACTTCTGCTTGAACCGGAGAGCGACTCTCGATTCTGCCAATCACCGGCGCGTCAGCCGCACCCATCCCGGGCATCGAAGCGTATCCGTTCTCTTCGCACATGCGATCGATCATCCGCTGTTCTCGGGGACTCAGAACCTGTTGCGGCAACGAGGGGAAATTCCGGAACATCCACAGCAGATATGCGCGTTGCTTGATATTCAATTGAACAAATCGGGGGCCGATCGGGGTGTCTACCTGGAGAACGCCCGCGGCGAGTTTCTCAATCCACATGACCTGGCCTACCTGGGGAAGATGTGCAATACCGTTGATGCCTTTGCAAGGCGCGCCATTATTGCACCGCAGGCAGGGCAAGGGGAAGAGAATCTTTTAGTAGTTTGGACCAGGAACACGAAAACCTCTTGTAGAGACGGCGCTTGCCCCGTCTTCCTCGCGGCCGGCGAGCCGCGCCTCTATCATTAGCCGATTTGCGGGAGCAACTCAATCCGGTCCAGAGTAGCCGCTATTCCGACCCCTTGGCCGTCCGCGCGTTCTACCCTCACCACGGACGCCTGGCACAACGCCCATCCGCCCGCCCCTACTCCAAGTTCAGCCGGCAGCATCACCACTAATTCCAGCTTTGAGCCTTCGGCCATTCCGGCCTCGGAATAGAGAAAGACGCCATTGGAACTGAGGTCACGGGTCATGCCCGGCGCTTCGGTCCCGTCCGATTTTCGTACTTTGACAGGTGTCTGGACCGGGATGCGCTGGCCGGAACGTCTTTCGGATCGTTCGTTCGTCATAGGGTGCCGAGAAAGTGTACCTCGTTTTGCCCATCGATTGGGGACTCGGACTACCGTGCCGCCACTGGTTCCGGCGCCTGAACTGCCTTGCCTCGAATCGCACCAGCCGCCAATGCCTGTTCCAGGCTCGGCAGATTCGTGGTACGCACGCGATCTTCGATCGCACGACTCTTTTCGATCGCTCCGGTCTCTTTGTAAGCCCTGGCCAGCAGAACGAGAGTTTCCGGATTATCCTGATCTTCCTCAAGTTCAGCGATCGCTTCTTTGAAGTTGCCCTTTGCGGCCAGCATTTCTCCGGCAGCCCCATGCCAACATTCCTGGATCACACGATCGCGATTTTCGGATGCCAACTGCTCAAGTTGTGTGAACGCGGCTTGCGCGTCGTCGGATTTGCCACTCTGCATCAACCGTGCAGCCCGCAGCCGCAGTGTCTGAGCCCTTTCCTCATCCCGGTCGGAAGCCGCGAGATTATGTCGATGAGTCAGCGCATCTTCGGCCGAAATCAGATGCTCGAGCGCCTGCTGATCGTCACTCCCGTACTGCGCCATGCGCCGCAGAGCCTGCGCCTCCTGCAACTCGTAAGACTGCGCATGCGCTTCGACGGAAATCCGCCACAACTGCCGATCTGCCTCGACGTAATTCTTCTCGCGCACCCAGGTAATTGCCTTCTGCATTCGATAGTCGAAGCGATTAGCCTGATTCGGTTCGTTCGCGATTGCCTTATCGTATTCTTGCCGCGCCCGCTCCTGATCGCCCATAAGGGCGTAGGTGTCTCCCAGCCCAACTTGCGAAGTGTTGAAGCTGGCATCAATCGCTAAAGCCGCGCGATAGTGTTCAAGCGCCCGGTCAAATTGTCCGGACATGCGCAGAATCTCACCATACGAATCCTGAGGATTCGGCTCCTTCGGCAACAGCGCCGCATAGCGATCCATGGATTGCAGAGCCTCTGTGAACTCACGATTCCGCGCGTGCAGGTATGCCAGATTATTCAGCGCGGGAGCAAAGTCCGGATCAATATCCAGCGCCCGATGCAGCAAATGATGCGCCTGCTCATTACCCTGCACACCCATCAGCCAATTCGCTGCGATGTAGTACACATGCTTGTCCCGTGGAAACATCGCGATCATATCGTTCATCGCCGCGATCCCCGCCAGGAAGTTCCCTTCCTGCACCGTAGCGATCCAATTGATCATCAGCCTCTCGCCAGGCGACGCCTTCGCAGCCAATTCCTTCGCCCGCTCGCGCGCGTTCCTGCCTTCCTCCGGATCCCGGCTATTCATCGCCAACATCGCAAACGCCGCCGCAAACTGCGGATCTTCCTTAGTAGCCACCCGCCACCCGATCGTAGCCCGCTCCAGATAGAGAAGTTCGAAATCCTGAAGCGCCCGCTGATACAAGTCCCGCGCCTTAACCGAAGAAGTCGTCAGCGGCATGGACTTCACCGGTCCGGTCTTGGCCTGGGCAGCTTTGGCATTCTTGGCAAGAGGTTTATGGCCTTCATGAGCAACCGCCGGCCGAACCGTCAGAAGACAGATCACCACTACCAGAACGACCGAAATTCTCCGCAGCATGGGAACTCTCACTCGATCAGATTTTGGGGGAGATCAATGTGAGACTAGCACTTAGCGGGAGCGCCCCCAAGGACACCGCAGGTCACCACCGGGCTAGCACCTCTGGGCGTAGGGTGGATGGGTAGGACGTGGCCGGTTCCCGGGGTTGATCAGTGGTTAAAGTTCCATGCGACCTGAAAGAGAAACCCCTCCAGTTTCGCTGGAGGGGCATGAATAGAGGAACTGTGCCGGCCAGCTAGAAGGTGACCTTCGCCGAGAACTGCACGCCCCGCGGTCCCCCACCTCCCAGGAATGGATTGCCGATACCCACGTCGCCAGTAGCCGTGAGGGGAAGAAAACCGAGGCCGCGACCCGTGTTATCCAGCCCATTATTGGCCGGATCCGTAATGAAGTTCGGCAGATTCGGATTGGCGAAATTAGGGTGATTAAGAATGTTGAAGAAATCTACGTTGAACTGCAGATTTACGCGCTCGGTGAGAGCCGTCTTCTTGAAGATAGAAAAATTCAACTCCTTGAATGCCGGAGCGCGCAAGCTGTCGCGACCCAGGGTCCCGAAATGACGGGTGCCGGCTAAGCAATTTGTGTCGGCGGTTCCACCACCATCGAGAGTACAAGGTACCTGGAAGGAGGTGAGATCAATACTGTTAGCGCCGCTGCCATACCGGATTGGACCCACGACATCTGGCCGGTCAAATCCCTGGCCTGCCCCGGAATAATCACCTTCGAAATTGTAATTGAGTTGGAACGGCTGACCATCCTGCAGGTTGACCACACCACTAAAGCCCCAACCATTCTTGACCTTCGCCCAATTTCCACCGAAATGAGGGAGGTCGTAACCGAAGTTCCAGCTGAAGCGCCGCCGGATATCGAAATTAGAATTTCCCCGATCCAAATTTGGCCGCGTACTATCCTGAGGCTGCGCAGCGTTGGGAATAAAATCTTCGCTGTCGCTTGCGTTGTCGATCGAATGCGACCAGACAAAGTTCACCGATGAAGTCACCCCTCGCCAATTATTCATCCGCAGACTGGTCTGCAAGGCATGATAGGTCGAACTGGCGGTGGATTCCTCCATGTTGATATAGAAGAATTGTGAAAACTGCGGGAAGTTTCGAGGTACACCATAGTCCGTGGTGCCATTTGCCAGGTCCGCAGCCGTGATCTGGTCCTGACTCGGCTGGTTGATATCGCGGAAGCGAAAAAGCTTGGTACCCCTGGCGCCAACGTATCCAACTTGAAGCACAGCCTTTCCCAATTGCTGTTGAACATTCAGGTTGAAGTTCTGAGTATAAGGAGTCCTGATGTGCTTATCCGTTCCAAAGAAATCTCCCAGACCCGAGAAATCGGAGAAAGCCTGTGTGTTCGGATCAAACGCGGTACCGTTTGCCGCTGATGTCACGATCGGAGACGGCCCTATTCCGGTGTAAGCTGGCCCCGGACAGAATGCGCAGTTGTAGGGGATATGCCCAAGGAAAATGTCCTGCGCGAAGGCGTCATAAAAAAATCCCCAACCCGCGCGGACAACAGTTCGTCCCTTACCTGTCACATCGTAGGCAAGCCCAATACGCGGGGCAAAATTGTTGTAATCCTTGTCATAGAGTTGGCCAACTGGATCTAAACCGTCGACGGCAGCAGGGTCAAACCGGTAAAAGAGATTGCTTCTCTCACGAACCACGCCGAAGTAGTCCCATCGAACGCCCGCGTTGACAGTTAAGCGAGGAGTCCAACGGAAACTGTCCTGAATATAGAAGCCGTGGTTGTTTTCGACCGTGTGGCGCCGCGTATTACCCTGAGCAATCTTTCCACTGCTGGCAATGCCCTGCAAAAATTGGCTCAGACTGTCAAAACTGAACTTTCCACGAAACGTGTTGTCCTGCGTCAAAGCGATCGTGGTCCGCCGGAACTCGTAGCCGAATTTCACATCGTGACGGCCGGCTTTCCACGAGTAGTTGTCGATGAAATGCCAGTTGGAATCCACACGCGCACGCGGAACTGAATTCGTGGCTCCGATCACCGAGAAGCCCTGCACACTCATCTTCGGCAAGCCGAAATCAAATGGCGACGTCACGCCTGTATTTAGCCCAATCGACGAAGGATCGAAGTTGCGATCCTCTGGGAAAAAACCCTCGACGAACCGGTTCCACCCCAGACGCGCTTCGTTCACCTGGTTCGCATTTATCACTTTCACATACGAAAGCGAAATCAACTGCACGCGGGTGGGTGTGATCGTGTTGAAGCCCGGTAGTAGCCCGCCAGCCAATTGGGCGAACGGAAAACTCTGGTCGCTGTCTCCGAAGTAGTAGCGGCCAGTCAGCATGTTGTTCGGATTGAAATTGTGATCGACCTTCGCGATCATGCTGTCGACGCGATTTTTGAAGAGAGTGGAGGTAGCAAGATTCGGACAGCCGCCGCCGCTGATATTCGGGGCCGGCCACGGATGACGCGCCAAGAGCGCCTTGATAACCGGGTTGCTAGCATCATCTGGGCTGAGCGAGCCGTCAGGCGCGCTACCAGTCGGCACGCAACTCTGTCCCGCCTGCGCCCCCGACTCCCGCTGTCCTTCATAGTTCACGAAGAAGAATGTCTTGTCCTTGACGATCGGCCCGCCGAGCGATCCGCCAAACTGATTGTTATGGAATGGATCTTGCGATCCGGCCGTGTTGAAGAAGTTGCGCGCGCCACCCACCGAACTGGTGCGATTGAACTCAATCAGCGATCCATGTAGCTGGTTCGTTCCGCTCTTGGTCACGATGTTGATCACGGCACCACTGTTTCGGCCATACTCCGCTTCGTAGTTCGAGAGCACGCGCAGTTCAGCAACCGCATCAATCGGTAGAATCGTTGCCGGATCGCCGAATACTCCCGCTTCGTTGATGGCTGGATCGTTGCGGAAGCCATCGTTCATGTCGGTGCCGTCGAGCAGGAAGTTGTTGGCGCGGCCACGCGAGCCGTTCATCGAAAACGTTCCAAATGAGCCCGGGGAATCGGAGATCTGATCGGGGGATCCGGCAACACCGGGGTTCAGGTAGATCAGCTTGGTGTAGTCGCGACCATTGACTGGAATATTCGCTATCGTGTCGCTGGTCAGCGTTCCGCCCAGTTCCGCGGAGGTCGTTTCGACTTGCGGCAGCAAGTCTCCCGCAACCTCCACCTTCACCGCCACGTCGCCGGTTTTGAGCTGCGCATCGACTCTTCGCTCGCCCGCAACGCTGACCTCCACATTGTTCGCCACTGAGGTCTGAAAGCCGCTCTGCGAAATGCTCACGACATACGTGCCAATCGGCAATTCCGGGATGGCATAACTCCCGTCGGCGCTGGTGGTGGTGGAGCGCTCCTGGCCTGTCCCAACGTTGCGCACTTTGACCGCTGCTCCGGAGACGAGCGCGCCCGAAGCATCGGTTACGGTGCCGAGAATCGTTCCACGGAATGTCTGGGCCATCAACGTGGCCGCTGTGAGGAGGACAAAAATCGTTACAAGACGCAGTTTCATAGCCTGCTTCTCCTTCGCCGCGCTCTTCATTCGCGGACAAATCCTTAACTATTTTTGAGAACGGGGAATTATAGACCGTTCGCACCCATAAATTCAGTGAGAACTTCAAATGAACTCAATCGAATAACCGGCTCACAGATGGCAGATGGCAGGAAAGTCAACTGGTAAGCGCTCCCGTTGGAGAAGGTTGACGGTATCGTCACAAAAGCGGCGTAGAAAGGGTTTCCTGCCCGCCGCCACCTGCGAGCCGCCCGCTGATTTCAAAAGTTAAAGGCGACGCCGCCGCGCACCGAGCGCGCAGATTGCACCAGGTAGACGGTTCGTCCGTCGCTGCCCATGACTGGAATATATCCCTGGGCCAGCAGGTTGCGCAGGTCAACCAGCATTTCCATGTGTCCGGAAAGGAATCCGGCGGGGATCGGTTGCCGCAGGAAGACGTTCAGATAGGGATCAGACTGCCCTGCGGAAGTATTAAACAAATCCACCGGCGTCAATGCCGGACCACTGGTCCAACGATAAGACGCGATCCAGCGCGTCTTCGCGTGCGGAATCGTTCCGCTGAACTTGGCGGCTACAGCGTGACGGCGCTCGGTGCGAATCCACTCCCGTGCGTCCTGCAGCTCGACATCGGGACGCGACAGATCAAGCGCGCCGCCATAGGCATAGTCAAGAGTCGCAGTCAGGTCGGCCAGCAATTTTCGCTGCAACACCAGCCGCAAGCCATGCGTCTCCAGATCACTGCCCTGGTAGCTGAACGTACCCGAGTAGATATCAGGCAACACGTCGCCCGACAGGGCAGTTGATTCGCCCACGCCGGTCAGCACCGGATCCACCACACGGTCCGAATAGAAAGCGGCCTGCATGCTGTTCTTGCCGATGCGCTGCGAGACGGAAACTTCCTGGTGGTGCGCCCTCTCCAATGCAGGCGCGAAATTCGTGATACTCATCCGCGGCCCAGTTTCACTCAGGTCCGAGGGCGATGAATCAAATCCCTTCTCCATCCGAGTGTTCGGAATCGAGCTGGCGTACTGGTACTCAATCACCGTATCGGGGGTGATATGCAAATCGGCGGACCCGAAAGGTTTGACGGCGTTCACCCGGCCCATGAACTGAATGGTCTGCAGTTCGCTGCCGAACTTCAATTCCAGGATGTCGCCCACTGTCATGCGATCGGAAGTCATCAGCGTGAGCGCCTGTAGCGACGAACCGTGAAGATAGTTCACGTCGGGCGAAGCAAGCCGTCGCACCGTGAATGCAACCGTGGGTTCGAAACCGTTGCTCAACCGGTTGGTGTAGCTCGTCCGCAGCACGGCGGCCGGTAAACCGCTACCATAGCCAACATTTCCATTTAAGCTCAGCGTTCCGGACGACATCAGCGAATGTTCGAGCGAAAACCCGGTGCTCATATCGGAGGCGCCGCCGAATCCGCTGGACCCCGAACCCGCCATGAATACCAGCGACCCCTTCAGATCGTGGTCGTCATTCCCCTCGCTCGCAATCGCCGTAGATCCGTCTGGTAGCGCCCGCAGGATGGAACGATTAGCAACCGACCGCAGCGTCCACTTCCAGTCATCGTCATCGGCTGGACCGCGTAGCGGGCCCAACTGGATGGCCTCAAACAGAGTGGTCAGCGTGACATTAACCATCAGCTTTGCGCCCGGACGCAAACCGACCTTTTCGCGTAACGAGGGAAGAAAAGAAGGAGCGCTTATTTTCAGGCTGTAGGTGCCGGGGAGCAGGCCGGAAATGGAATAAAACCCGCGGTCGTCGGTGAAAACTTTGGAACTCAGCACGGCGGAACCCAGCAACTCAACTGCAGCGCCCATCTGGGGCGTTCCACCAGCACTGCGAACGTAGCCGGAGATCGTGCCGGGCGGGCTCGCGGACCACGCCGGAAGCGCAAGGCCCATGAGCATGAGAAACCCGAGCTTACGGATCATATCTCCCCCCACCGTCACCCGGTACCGCACGCGGCTATTCTACCGCAAAGGTTACCGAAGGATCGACCGTCTGCTTCGATAGATTGTCGTTCACCTTGATTTCAATTTTATACAACCCGGGCTGTAAATTCGCTGCCGATAAGGTCTTCTGCAGCGTAACCTGTTCGCCCACATTGCCCATGGTCTCGGTCGACTCAACGGTGTGGATGACTGCCTTGTTGGCGGCGTCCGTCACGTTGTACTCGATCGTAGCCGAGGGCTTGTGCGTTTTCTCGTCCACGCTCAGGTTGTAAACCTGCATCCAGAAATTAAGTTTCTGGTTTCGCTTGAAAGAGACCGGCTTGCCGTCCGACGGCGCAACCCGCGGACGCACTTTCGTAGTCCCGATCACGAAATTTCCCGTGCCGACGTTCTTTGCGGCAACGGGTTCCATCTGGTCCGCCAGGATCAATGTTGAATTGCTGAGCCTGTCATCGCTGAAATCAGGAACAGGAAGAGCCCGGCTCCAAACGCCGCTCCGGTCTCCATTCACGTCCTTCACGACCAGATCCAGACGATATCGCCCAGGCTTAAGCGGCAGCGCCTTCCAATACACCGAAGAATTCTCGGCCGTGCGCGGCAGCAGTTCGGCGGGAACGTCTACCTGCACGGTGTCTTCGAACGTCTGCGCAATGCGCCCGGTCAAGGTGGTCACGCGTCCAAAAATGTTGACCGTGCCTCGCTCGATGCCATCCTTGTTCTGAAAAGTGACGTCGCGGTTTCTGATCTGCACCGTCACAGGAACCAGCACGGTGTCGCTGGTAACTTTGACGAAGTCTGCCCGCACATCAAATGGCATCGGGTTCAGGATCATTTTGTGCGTTACTAGCGTATTTTCAAGATCCTTGAACTTGATCGCCGGAGCCTTGCTCAACTTTGCAAACTGCTCCAGGCGGTCGAACTGCTTGGTCTGAAGGTCCCGATTGAAAGGCGATTGGCCGAGCCTTTCAAGCCCGCCACCCGTAAACCGGTTCGCTTTGCTGGACATCCCCATCTGTTCGTAGAGAGTCAATCCGCCGTTGGGAGTGTTGAGCAGAGCGTCTTTTTCCGAGCGGTCGATCGTCATGTGATAGTCGCCGCACATGCAGGTGTCGACAAACTCAATGATCACTTCCTGCCCGATATCTTCAATGTAGCGATACCGCCATTGCTCAAACGGAAACGTCGACGTGGAACCGCCGCCCTCTTCCATCGGACGCTCATACGTCCCGCCCGAGGGATGCGACTCGATCTCATCCGCCGGCCCGAAAACGATGTAGATGCGGCCCCGGTCTGTCTTCCATCCAGGGATGCCCGCCGGGAAGTGTTCGTTGGCGTAGGCAATACGCCGGTAGTGCTCTTCCTTGAATTCGTTCTCGGCGGTGTCAGGCGTCGGATCGCGGCGCTGCCAGAAGGACTC
>Ga0137399_10001114_pt1 | contig 11949 bp, 10 predicted proteins | sample czorhiz316metaG_FD_104810 | JGI IMG/M metagenome (GOLD analysis project Ga0137399, IMG submission 104810) | Vadose zone soil microbial communities from Angelo Coast Range Reserve, California, USA - czorhiz3.16 metaG | ecosystem: Environmental > Terrestrial > Soil > Vadose zone | place: USA...
AGTCGATAGTAGTATGCCGGATTCGAGCGGGGGACCACATCCTGTTTGACGGCCAAGGGGCTTGACGACAGGCATCTATCTGCATATACAGACACTTGGGCGGAACGCCGCCCGAGCGGCTGGAGCATTGGATGGACAAGGACATTCGGGAACTCTTGGGGTGTACCTGCCTGCGCCTCCGGCGGGCGACGCGCAACGTCACTCAGTTCTACGACCGTTCGCTCCAGCCGGCCGGCGTTACGGCCAATCAGTTTGGGCTCCTGGCGCGCCTGCATGCCGCCAGTCTGGGAGGGTCGGACAGCATGTCCATCGGGGTCATGGCGGAGAGCATCGGTATGGATCCCACGACTTTGAACCGGAATCTCAAGCCATTGGAAGCGATGGACTGGGTCAGGGTGGTCCCCGATTCCACGGACGCTCGCGTACGCAAGGTGCGGATGACTGATGAAGGGCAGCGCACGTTGCTCAAGGCGCTTCCGTTCTGGCGCCAAGCGCAGGCACGATTGCGCAAATCGCTCGGTTTGCAGGCGGTGACCGACTTGAACGAGCTGCTGGATCGTTCGGCAATCGATCTTACGCATTAGAAAGAAATTCACGCCTTCGGATTCATGATACGCCGCGACGAGAGGCCGCTTTCTCATTCCCGCCGCCGAAAAGAGGCGCGTGCGTCGAAACCACGTGTTCCGCCATCAGAAAAGCCGCGGCGTTCCATGACTGCCCCGGCATTCCTCTTGGCGCAAGCGTTTTTCCGTGAAGCCATTCCGTGAACGCCCAATTGCGAAGCGCGCAGACGCGCGCCAGTTTCACCAGTTCCACCTTGGCCTGCCCGGCGCGGCCTGCCGCCGCCAGTGCAGCGATCCAGAATCCGCCCACCATCGGCCAGATGCCCCCATTGTGGTACTGCCAGACGAAGTTCTGCCGATGACGCGCCATGTACGGCCGCCACAGCGAACTGTCTTGTTTGATCGGACGCGTGACCACACGCACCGGGTAGGGATCGTTCACCTGCGCCTTCGTGAGCGCATCGAGCGTCCGCGTGCTCGCACGCGCGTCGGCAAGCCCCAATAGAACGGCCAATACGTTGCCGAACACATCCCCCTCCTCGCCGAAGAACGAGAAGTTGACGAAGCTCAGGTACAGGTCGCGGTTGCGCCCCCGCTGCAGCACGTAGTCATTGAGCAGCCGGGCCCGGCGATACTCTGCGATATCCGCCGAAAACGGATGGAAGAGTCCGTTGAAATTTTCGTGCGTCTCCTGCGCATGCTCGATGCCGTAGAGCCGCTTCACGCAATACCATAATGTGTTCGTATAGAGAACGAACCCCGAGCGCGGCATGATGTCGGCCCAGTCGCTGGCCTCGTTTTGCTGCAGCAGGAAGAAACGCTGATGCTCCTGCGCCAGCAGCCATTGAATCGCGAGCTTGATGCGCTTCGCATATTGCCGCCGCAACCCACCGGGACAGCGGCGCCGATCGAGAAAAGCCAGTGCAATCAGCCACCACAATGTCGAATCGATACACCCCAGATACCAGAAATCAGCCTCCTGCCTTTGCAAATCCACGAACTTCGCAATCTGTCCGTTCGGTGCCTGGTGTTCCGCCAATGTGTGCAGACCCGCTGCGGCGGCACGTTGCAGCGATCGATCGCCGGACACCGCCATCCCGATCGCACATACGGCAGCGTCTCGCCCGAATATTGCGGTATAGCCGCGTTTGCTGGCCCGCGAACCGGGGGAAGCGGCCAGAATGCCGGCAGGCGCCAGATTTCGCTTCAATAGCTCGATGGACTTGCCATGGCAGATGTCGAGCAGCGATTGATCGTCAGGATGTTTCGCAGCGGAGCTCATAGGGCCGGCATCTTAACGGTCTTGCACGACTGTCATCGCGGCATCGCTCATTGCTCCGCCATCGATACTTCCGGATGCTTGGCGAATTCTCGCGCCAGCCAGTCGATGAATACGCGTACTCGCAGTGAGAGTTGCCGGCGGTGCGGATAGAGGAGCGAAACGGGAGTTGGGGACGGCCGATGGGCCGGGAGGACTTCCAGCAGCGAGCCGGCTGCAAGGTCGGCGGCGACATGATAATGCGGCACTTGAATCAGACCGAGACCCAACCGCGCGGCCGCCACATAGGACTCTGCCGCGGCGACCGTGACGGTTGCCGGCAGCGCAATGTTTTGCAGCTCACCGTCAACAGTGAACTCCAGCGGCAGAGCCGCGCCGGTGGCGGTGGACATGAAGGCGATGGCGACGTGGCCGTCGAGATCGCTGAGACCCGCGGGCATACCGTGCCGGGCCACGTAGGCCGGACTCGCGCAAGTCACCTCGGTCAGCATGGCGACACGTCGCGCAATCATTGCGCCGCCCTGCAGATCCCCTACGCGCAGGACACAATCGATCCCCTCCCTCACCAAGTCGACCAAGCGGTCGCCCTCGCTCATCTGCAGTTGTAGATCTGGGTACTCGGCGAGGAATGCCGGCAATGCGGGGAGCACAAAGTGCCGGGCCAGTGTGCCGTGCACGTCGACGCGAAGGAGGCCGTGCGGCTTCGCGTGCCGAAAGGCAGACTCGGCTTCTTCGATCTCGCCAAGAATGGCGACGCATCGCTGGTAGTAGGCTTCCCCATCCAGGGTTGAGCGAACGCTTCGCGTGGTTCGCTGCAATAGCCGGACCCCGAGCCGCGCTTCGAGCTCCTTGATCACCTGGGTGGCAGTCGAGCGGGGAATCTCCAAGTCTAGGGCGGCTAAAGTGAAGCTGTGCCGGTCTACCACCCGCGTGAACAACCGCATAGCGTCCAATCGATCCACGCGCACGCCCTATTGTTCGTTATATCAGAACAGTATTGCCAATATAGCAGAGATTATCTGCTCCATCGCAAATTGCATGCTGTCTCCACCCGGCAATTCCGCCGGAAAGGAGACAACAGATGGAACAGAACACTCAGAAAGTCGCCCTGGTCACCGGGGCGTCCCGTGGCATCGGTTTAGCTGTTGCCGAACGGCTGGCGCGTGATGGCTTCACCGTCGTCGTCAACTACTCCGAGAGTGCCGCACCGGCCGAGGCGCTGGTTCAGAAGATCGAGCAGGCCGGCGGCCGAGCGCTGGCGGCAAAGGCCGACATCAGCGATGCGGACTCGGTACGGCGGATGTTCGATGCCGCCGAGTCGGCGTTCGGCGGAGTCGATGTGCTGGTCAACAATGCCGGGGTCATGACGCTCGCCCCGATTGCCGATTCGGACGATGCAAGCGTTGATCGACATATCGCGGTGAACCTCAAGGGTACGTTCAACACATTGCGCGAGGCCGCGAAACGCCTGCGCAGCGGCGGACGCATCATCAACTTCTCGTCGAGCGTGGTCGGGATGCTGATGCCGACCTACGGTGTTTACGCCGCCACCAAGGCCGCGGTCGAGGCCATGACCCGCGTGCTCGCCAAGGAAGTACGTGGTCGCAACATCACGGTGAATGCCGTCGCCCCGGGACCCACTGCCACTGAGCTCTTTCTCAAGGGCAAACCGCAGGACGTGGTGGATCGCATGGCCAAGATGGCGCCGCTCGAGCGTCTCGGACAGCCCAGCGACATCGCCGACGTGGTCGCCTTTCTCGCCGGTCCCGACGCCGCCTGGGTCAATGGCCAGGTGCTGCGCGTCAACGGCGGAATCATCTAATCTCGCCGCCGTACCTCGCGTCGCGGATCGCGTGCGGGCTGAGATGTTCCGGCGCATCGGGCTCGAGGATCTGCTGCACCCGGTGGTGAGGGAACGCAAAGGCCGTTTGGATTAGCGTTCTCGAGTTCGAGCCGGAGATAGGCGGCACGGTTCTGTGGCGTGCCGCCTGTTTATTTCTATTTCTTTTCCAATTCGTGAGATCGTCAGCGCTCCCAGTGGCCGGCTGTGTAATGCCACTGCGTTCCCACCTGCTCCCAGCGTGCGACAACCCAGTGAGCGGCTCGGCGCTCCGGTATCCAAGTCCCGGATATCCAGACGTATGAGCGGCCATTCCACTCCCAATGTCCTGCACCCCAAACGTAGCCGTCGCGCGGCGGCGGAGCGTGCTCGATCCGATCCGGCGGCGGCGCAGCGTCGGTCACGATGTCGCTGCCTGCAGAAACCGATTCGGGGATGACTGCTGCGCCAACGCCGGTCAAGGCGATCATCAGTGGCAAAGTATTGAGGACTGCTCGAATTCCTGATCGACGGGTTGACATAACAACTCCTTCTCTACTTTGGAATGAACGAATCATACGATATTCGTTCAATTTGTCAATAGTAGCGAAGACGTTGTTTGAATTGGACTTTTGGAGTGCCCTGTCCTCGACTCGTCGCGATTAGTGGAGCTTGGCGAGCGCCCGGGCGCCCGCCAAGTGGGTGGCGGCAAATGCGCTGAGTTCGGCCTCCATCTCGGCCGCCGACGCGCTGCGGTTGGCGAGGTCTGCACTGCCAAAATAGAGAGCACGGGCGAGCTGCTTTGCGCTTGGCGAGAGTTCCGGATCCTCGGCCATCGCAGCGCGCAGCATATCGAGAATAACTGCGTCCAGGTCCTTGAAGATCTCCCCGGCCATACTGTGCGTATATGAAAACAGCTCGGCCGCGTGCGGCGATCCGCGCACCAGGGCAAATATCGGCCGGTGCTTGGCAATGACGGCATCGGCCACGCGCGCGTCGAGAGGTGCATCCGGTTTCATCAGTGCCTGTTCCACCGCGCCGCGCAGCAGGCGCGCCATGCGTGCGCACACGGCCAAGAAGAGTTCATCCTTGTTCTTGAAGTAGCTATAGAGGGTGGCTTTGGCCACATTGGCTTCGCGCGCGACGAGTTCCATGGTGACAGCGCGAAAGCCCACCTTCTTGAATAACTCCTCGGCCGTGCGAATCGCCCTCTTGTACCGGGCATTTTCGTCGTTGTCTGTGTTTTGCGCAGCACTGGACATGGACGAATCATACGACAATCGTGCAGCGTGAGCGGCATCGGACTAAAACTGACAGTGGCCGGGATTCGGGGCATCGATGCGCCGGCCTGCTTGCGAGCCGCCGTCTTTAAAAAGAGACTGCAATTCAATAGATAAATCAGTGATGTTCGAATTCCATTTGCGCGGCAGCCGCACGTCAAGAAAATCCCGTCGTCGACGTGAAGTGCGGCGGCGCGACGACGCCGGCACGATGTTTGATCGCACCCAGTATGGTTCAGCGGCGGACTCCGGCGCGAAACTTTTGATCGCCAATTGGGAACACACAGAGCGTCAGGTCTGATTAAGCGCGGCAATCTCGCATCAGCTCAAGAGAGGGATGCATCGTCGCAAGAGAGCCATTTATGCACGCTCGAAATACCAGTGCGAATATCACTCCAGCACTAGCCGGCGCTGTGCTGCTTTGCTTATGCTCGCAGGTTCGTGGACAGGCCGGCGCGCAAACGCAAACATTCGTCATTCATGGGACGCCGAAGACATGCAGCGCGATCACGCAATTGGACAGCGCCCTGTTGACGGAGAGTCCACAATTCTTCTCTGGATGGACTGAGAATGACTACACCGACGCAGTCGCGTGGTCTCAAGCGTGTGCGGGCTACGGCTGGCAAGTACCATGGCGCCCTCGGATTCCGCTGTTACAGGCACAGCACGATAAGGCGCTGAGGCCGGCGCAAACGCAGACCGTCTCGAGCACGGCGGCAGCCGGCGCACCAACAAGTCCCCCTGTTCAAGCTGCCATAGCGGCGCCACAAGCCGCCATGGCGGCGCCACAAGCCACCATCGCAACGCCGGCCCAAGCCGTACCGAGCGCAGCGACGGGCAGTGTGCCACCGAGCGCTCCCGTTCAAGCTCCTGTCTCGGCGCCAGATCAAACCGAACCGAGCACAGCGGCCGGCAGTGCATCACCGAGCCCTGTTGTTCAGGCCGTCTTCGCGGCACCAGCTCAAGCTGTTCCGAGCGGAGCGACGGCGAGTGTGCCTCCAAGCGCTCCTGTTCAAGCCGCTATTGCGGCACCAGCCCAAACGGTACCGATCGTAGCGACGGGCAGTGCACTCCCGAGTCGCGTTCGAGACCACATGGTATCCGATGGACAGGAGGACAGTTTCCTTACCGACAGTTACTTCAAAGAGCACTTCCATCGGGAATCACTGTGGGTTGCCAATAAGGCTAATTTGGACATCGGCGACGATCGCGCATCGTCGAACTGGTCGAGTAACGGGATACCGGCCCAAATGAAGAATCAGCTGACGGCGGATAGGATAGTGCTTTACTGCGCAAGAAAGACAAATTCTGGCGAGTCGGGCAAACGACCGCTGCTGTGGGACTTGCGGTGGTGCGAGGCCGAAGAAGCGTCCGCATACAATAGGCTGGTATCAGGAAATGAATTTCCCACTGCGGGACGCGCCGTGGTCTTGGGTTGCGCCGGTGTAGATAGCTACGTCTACCTGGAGCGGTGCATGGCGACTCTGACGGAGGCTGGGATGCACTGATCCCTTGGCCTGGAACGCGCCGACATCGGAGGGCAGCCCGCGCATCCGAAATGTGGTCAGCTCGATTGCAATGCCGCGTCGACCGCTGCGCGGGCGAGCAGGCGCGTGGAATCCAGCGTCGGCAACGGACAATCGTCCGGTCGCACGAGCAGAGGGATCTCCGTGCAACCGAGGATCACGCAATCGCAGCCGCGCGCCCTCATGCGATCGATGACTTCGTTATAGCGAAGCCGGGATGCCCCGCTGAGGATTCCGTTGACGAGTTCCCGGAAGATGATGTCGTCGACGATCTTCTGGTCCCCTTCGGCGGGTGAGCTGATCTTCACGGCATACTTCTCGAACACCTCCGGATAGACCGGCCCGGTCATGGTGAAACGGGTGCCGAGGAGCGCGGCATGCCGGTAGCCGCCGCGTACCGCCGCCTTCACGACTTCCTCTGCGATGTGCAGCCAGGGAATCGGCGATCTCGCCGCGACATGTTTGAAAGCGAGGTGCGCGGAATTGTCCGGACAGATCGCGAGCTGCGCGCCGGCTTTCGCAACGATCTCCGTTTCGCGCAGCATGAATTCGGCGACCCCCTCATAGTCGCCGCGATCGAATGCGGGCATCCATTCGCCAAGGGCGATACAGCTGAGCGTCACCTGCGGATGCATGTGCTCGCCCATGAGTTTCTGCGAGTACGCGGCAATTTCGCGAAAGCACAATGCCGCACCCTCGGCGCTGCATGCCACGATGCCGATATGCTTGGCACTCATTATTTGACCGGGCACGTGGCACCGCCCAATTCGACCTGTTGCAGGCCCGGCAGATCTGTCGTCGGAAATGACTGCTGTCCATCGCCGGCCGCTTGTACGCAATCGTAGCTCAGCATGAACGCCATGACCGCCGCATATTCGTCGGGCTTTAGCGAGCCGGGAGCCGTGAGCGGCATCGTTTGCGTCACCACCGTTCGCAGTTGCGAAGCATTGAGGTGCGAGCGGCCGAAACCGGGCCCGGTCAGTGCAGGCGCCGAGATACCCTGCAAATTGGCGCCATGACAAACCGCGCAATCTTTGCCATAGACGTCGCTGCCTTGCGCAACCTGCTGCTTGGTATAGGGCGCGGAACCCGTGGACTTGGCCGGAGGCTCGGATTCTCCACCGACGCCGTTCTTGGCGTTGGCCAATGCCACCTGCCCGGTCGTATCGTTCGCGATGGTCGGTGCGTTACCCAGCCGGTAGGCGATCACGCGGCTGCCCTCCGACGGGGGAAGATTGGGCGTTTGCTGGTTTCCGGCTTGGCCCACGACCAATGCCACGTACTCGATACCGTTGACGCTATAGGCAGAAATCGGTCCGAGCACGGCCGAGCCGGTGGAATCCTTCCAGAATTGGTGGCCGGTTGCCGCGTCGAACGCATAAACATTACCGCCGACGTCGCTGGTGAAGGCAATGCCGGTTGAGGTGATCAAGACACCGCCCTCTGCCGGGTAGGGCAGCGCGTTGCGCCAGCGCAATTTTCCGGTGTTGACATCGACGGAAGACAACACGCCGGTCCCGTTCTGACGTCTCGGAAACGGGCCGCCCGAATACACCTGCCCCGGGATGTACTGGGGGTTGTCGCTGGTGATCTTCCAGACGGCGCACTCTTCGGTGCTCGGCACCAGGAACGAGTTGCTGTTCGGATCATAGGCGCCGCCGTTCCATTCGATGCCGCCGCCGTGATTCGGGCACGCCTCGCTGCCCTCGTGAGTGGGCTGGGCGTCGAGCCCAAGCTGTTTGCTGAGCGCCAGACGATGCACCACGTTGCCCGATTTTCGATCCAGCAGCACAAAATTTCCCGCCTTGTCCCCGATCGCCACCAGCGAACGCATTTGTCCGCCGACTTGGCCCTCAAATAGGACCGGGATCATGGCCGGATCGATATCGTGTGTGTCGTTCTGCATGAGTTGGTAGTACCACTTGATCTTTGGTTTAGCGCCTGAGATGTCCAAGGCCACGAGCGAATCGGTATAGAGATTTTTGCCCATTCTTCCCTTGCGTACGAAATCAGGACCGGGATTTCCGGGCGCCACGAACAAGGTGTCCGTGACCTGGTCAACCGCCACGCCGCTCCACACGGCGCCGCCACCGTGCTTCCAGGAGTCGCCGGGCCAGGTTTCATGTCCTGGCTGCCCGGGACCTGGAATGGTCTGCCAATCCCACAGGCGCTTGCCGTTCTCGGTGCTGAAGGCGCTGACCAGGCCGATGTTGCCGTTGTCGCCGCCACCCGTGCCGACGATGATCTGGTTCTTGTAGACGTAGGCTGCCATCGAATACCAGCTGTTGCTGGTATCCCGGCAGCCCTGCACGTTCCAAAGACTCTTGCCTGTCGCCGCATCGAGCGCGATCACACGGCAATCTTGCGTGGCGATGAACACCTTGCCACCGGCGAGGCCCACGCCGCGATTCGCTGCAAACAGCAGAACGTACGCTGGGTTGTAGGGGGTCTGCCAAAGCAATTTTCCGGTGCCCGCATCCAGGGCGAGAACACCATCATGTGGGGTGGAAAGATACATGACACCGTTCCAGACGATTGGCGCAGCTTCCTGTTCGCCGTCATCGGCAATATCCGTTCTCCACGCCATGCCGATCGAACCGACGTTGGTCTTGTCGATCTGCGACAGGGATGTGTAACGGTTTCCGGAATACGTCTTGGCGGGCAGGATCCAGTTGGCGTCATCGTGCTGGGCGCTCAGCAGGGATTCGGAACCCGGGGAACTTGCTCCAGCGCCATCGGCACGCTCTGCAGCCGTCACGAAAGCAAAGGCGAGTACCAGGAAACAAGCCGGCGGAAGGTACGGCCTGATTCGTCCATTCGATCGCGAGGTTGCGCCGACAGCTCGACGGCCCCCGCCGCCGGCTGTCTGGGATCGTGATGGGATCATTGCAAATATCCTCGTGATTGGATCGTTAAATTTATTTACCGGGCGATCACCTTCTGCCTTGTTGCGAGTCCCCCAAGACAATGCAATGGAATGGACCCGGATTTTACTGGTGTCGAGAGCGGGAGTCGAACCCTCGACCTGGGCATTATAAGAGCGGTCAGCAAGAAGCCAGTCTGAGTAAATTCAACAACTTGCCGGGTGGCGCCCGTTGCAATTGGCAACTGAGCAGGACGAAGCAGCACTTGCGCAGAAGCAGACGGTGAAATAACCAGAGTGCGTGTCCGGTCCTCTCGGCAGGCGATCACGCAATCGTCTTTTGAGACGTGCGCGGCAGATCTGTGGGAGCGCAGTCTTGCGGTATTTCATGGGCTAATTCCCCAATAACAGGATCGTTGGACAAAGACATCAATATGCTGCTGCGGGCCCATCGCCCGGATTGCGTGAGCTTTGCGTGATAAATGCGTGACACGTCCGATCCTATGCTCGACATGGGCGAGTCCGGGGGAATAGATGACGTATCGCGGAGGGTCTCAATGAGCACGAACTCACGCCGGGTGCTGGTCATCGAGGATGAGCCCGACATCGCACGGCTGGTGGCACTGCACCTGGAAGATCTCGGCTGCGAGGTCGACACGAGCCACGACGGACGCAGCGGCCTTGCGCGAGCGCTGGACGGAACGGCATGGAGTCTGCTTGTCCTGGATCTTCGTCTTCCGGAGGTCGATGGGCTTGAAATCTGCCGCCGCGTACGCTCGAGTGCTACGTACACCCCGATCCTGATGCTCACTGCGCGAGCAAGCGAGCTCGATCGAGTGCTGGGACTCGAGACGGGGGCCGACGACTATGTGACCAAGCCCTTCAGCGTCGTCGAGTTCACGGCGCGGGTAAAGGCCATCCTGAGGCGAGTCGAGCAGCTCGCCCGCAAATCGCCGGTGCAGCTCAGGAGCTTGCGCGCCGGAGACTTGGAGATCGATCTTGATCGCCGGATCGCCAAGCGCGAGGGACAGGTGCTGGACCTGACGGCGAAGGAGTTTGACCTCCTGGTTTATCTCATGCAGCACTCGTCGCGGGTGTTCACGCGGGCGCACTTGCTCGATCAGGTGTGGGGGACCACCCACGACACTTTTGAGCACACCGTAAATTCCCACATCAACCGGCTGCGCGCGAAGCTCGAGCCCCATCCAACGCGGCCTCGGTATATCGTGACGGTCTGGGGTGTCGGCTATCGGTTCTGCGCAACGGAGCAGGATCCCGCCATTTAATGAGAGCGCTGCACGTCCGCCTGACGTTTGCCTTCGCGCTGCTGCTCGCAGCCCTTGCAGTCGGGCTTCTGCTGCTGCTCAGCCGCACCAGCGACCGCTATTCCGACGAGGTACTCCAACGGCTCAATTCGGGCATTGCGCAATATGTGGTACAGGAGCTGCCGCTGCTCGAGGGTGGCAAGGTCAATGAAGCCGCCCTGCATGAGCTGGCCCATCGCACGATGACTGTGAACCCCTCCGCGGAGGTTTATTTGCTCGATCCGCTCGGGCGCGTGATCAGTACCGCGATACCCCACAACCGCATGCGACGGGTTTCGGTGCAACTCGACCCGATCCGGATCTTTCTGCAGAACCCGGACCGGCGGCCGCTGTATGGAGATGACCCGACGAGCGCCGCGGCACGGCGAGTCTTTTCGGTCGCGGCGATTCGGAGCGGGGCATCGTTACAAGGATATCTGTACGTGGTGCTCGGCGGGCAGCCCGCACAATCGATCGACGCGTATTTGCGGGGCAGTTATACGCTTAGAACCGGCGCGGCGGCGCTTGCTCTCGTGCTCGCGGCGACGCTGCTGATCGCCGGCGTTCTCTTTACCGCGCTGACGCGCCGGCTCCGGAAACTCGATCAGCGGATGCAGGCGTGGGCGATGACGCTGCCCGCCGCGGCGCTCGGCCGCACCGCTTACATCGCGCCTGGGGACGAGATCAGCGCCTTGGCCGATCGCTTTCGGACAATGTCAGAGGCAATCGAGCATCAATTCCGGGATCTCAAGGCAACCGATGAGCTGCGGCGAGAGCTCATCGCAAACGTATCACACGATCTGCGCACGCCGCTTGCTTCCCTACGCGGCTACATCGAGACCGCGCTCCTCAAGGACGTTGCACGAGGCGAGTTGCGGGCACATCTCAACGTCGCGCTGCGCCAGACGGATCAGCTCGGACGATTGATCGATGCCCTGTTCGAACTCGCCAAACTGGAATCCGGCACCGTCACGCCGAAACTCGAGCCCTTTGTCGTTGCAGAGCTTCTGCAGGACGTCGCATTGCGCTTTCAGGTGCGCGCGCGGGAGTGCCGAGTCGAGATGCATACACTTCTCGATACCGACTGCATCCTTGCCCTGGGGGACATCGAACTCATCGAGCGAGCAATGGGGAATCTCCTGGAGAATGCGCTCCGCTACACGCCCGCGGGCGGACACGTGCGCACCGAGATGTCGGTCGAACAGGCGCTCGTCCGCGTGCGCGTGATCGATACGGGAAGTGGAATCGAGCCGCAGCACCTGCCGCGAATCTTCGATCGATTCTATTCCGCACCGGACCACTCCGATCGCGACCG
>Ga0137399_10001117_pt1 | contig 11943 bp, 12 predicted proteins | sample czorhiz316metaG_FD_104810 | JGI IMG/M metagenome (GOLD analysis project Ga0137399, IMG submission 104810) | Vadose zone soil microbial communities from Angelo Coast Range Reserve, California, USA - czorhiz3.16 metaG | ecosystem: Environmental > Terrestrial > Soil > Vadose zone | place: USA...
CGCCCACCTTGCCCCGGCCGGAGGCCGCGCCGCGTTGCGCCGCGACCGGGAAGTAGATGCGGAAGCGGGTGCCCTTCCCCGGAGCCGTGTCCACGTCGATGCCGCCGCCGTGCTGCTTCACCAGTCCGTAGACGGTCGCGAGGCCCAGTCCCGTCCCCCGCCCCGGCGGCTTGGTGGTGAAGAACGGCTCGAACATCCGCCGCCGCGTGCCCTCCTCCATGCCGACCCCGGTGTCGCCCACGTGCAGGCAGACATACTCGCCGGGAGCGGGCGCGCCGGAGGCGAGCCGCCGCTCCTCGGTCAGGTCCACCCGATCGGTCTCGATGCGGAGCACGCCGCCGTTCGGCATGGCGTCGCGCGCATTGGTGGCGAGGTTGAAGAGGATCTGCTCGACGGCGTGCACGTCGGCCCGCGCTTCGGGCAGGTCGGCGCCGCCCGCGATCACGACCTCGACGTCGGCGGGGAGGATGCGCCGCAGCAACCCGGAGAGGTCCGCCACGAGCCCGCCCAAGTCCGCCGACTGGAGGTCGAGGCTCGAGCGCCGCGCGAAGCCGAGCAGCTCCTGCACCATCACGCGGCCGCGCAACGCCGCGGACATGACGTCGCGCAGGTCGGCGTGCGCGTCGCCGCGCTCCGTGGGCAGGGCCTTCGCAATGAGCTGGGCGTTGGCCAGGATGATCGTGAGGAGGTTGTTGAAGTCGTGCGCGATCCCGCCCGTGAGCTGGCCGATCGCCTCCATCTTTTGCGATTGACGCAGCTGCTCTTCCAGCGCCCGCCGCTCCGTGATGTCCTCGGCAATCGTCTCGAAGCACTCGATGCGGCCGTCGGCGCGTCGCACCGCCCGCGCGGAGAGCCGGACCAGGATGGGCCCGCCGTCCTTCCGCTTCCAGCTGACCTCCGCTCCCCGGACCGCGTCGCCGCCATCGAAGCCGGCGATCAACCGCTCGCGCTCCGTGGGATCGGCGTAGACGTCGCGCGCCATGTCCACCTTGCGCAGCTCGGCTTCGGAGCCATACCCCAACAGGTTCACGAAGGCGGAGTTCGCCGCGAGGAATCGCCCATCGGGACTGGAGCGGTAGATCCCATAGCTCGCGTTCTCGACCAGCGCGCGGCTGCTCTCCTCGGACCGCCGCAACGCCGCCTCAGCGCGGTGCCGCTCGGTGACGTCCGTCCCCACGCCGATCACCCCGCTGACCGGGCCGTCCCCCGAGTCCCGGACCGGCGAGTACCACGCCTCGAACACGGTGCCGAACACCTCCACAGTCGAGGAAAACGTCTCCCCGGCGAGCGCGCGGCGCACGTCCGCCAGCGCCTGGGGCAGGTCCGCGTACAGCTCGTACACCGACCGGCCGACCAGCTGGGCCGGCCGGAACCCGAGGGCGTCGAGCCCCCGTCCCTCCACCATCGTGAACATGCCGTGCTGATCGAACGCGAACAGCACGAGCGGCGCGCCGGCGATCACGGTGCGCAGCCGCTCCTTGCTCTCCCGCAGGGCCCGCTCCTGGCGCCGCCGTTGGGTGACGTCCCGCGCGTTGACGATCAGCTGCGCCGCACCGCCGGGATCGACCCGTGCCTGGCCGACGGCCTCGAGCACCCGCCACGACCCGTCCTGGTGCCGGAACCGGAACTCCGCCGACTGGGGAGCGTTGGGCCGCTGAATCGCGCGGGCGAGCGCCTCCGCGACGAGCGCAATGTCCTCCGGGTGGACCAGGTCGAACGCGCTCCGCTCGAGCAGTTCGACGGGTCTGTATCCCAAGACCCGCTCCACCGACGGGCTGGCGTAACGGAACACGCCGTTGTCACCGACGATCGTGACGATGTCCGATGCGTTCTCGATCAGCGAGCGGAAGTGCTCCTCGCTGTGGCGCAGCGCCGCCTCGGTGGCGGCGCGGTCGATCGCGGTCGCGAGGACGTTCGCGATCGCCTGCAGGAAATGCGTGTCGTGGATCGTGAACTCGCGGCGGCGAGCCCGATGGGCGCCCAAGATGCCGAACGGCCGGTCCTTGCCGTGGATGAGGACGCTCAGGCTGCTGACTACGCCCCGCTCCACAAGCAACGGCGCGCTGCCAAAGCGCGTGTCGGTCGCCAGGTCCTCCACGACGACCGGCCCGGCGGCGCGCAGCGTGTAGCCGGCGTGGGAGTCGGCGTCGGCGGGGATGATGACTCGGCTCGCGTCCCCCCAACCCACGCCGGCCCGCAACACCAGGGTGCGGCTCTCCGGACGGAACTCCAATACACTGCCGAACTCGACTTCGAGCACCCGAGCGGCGAGCCCGACGGCGGCATCCATCAGGTCCCGGACCGGGGCGCCGGCGAGGGCCTGCTGCCCCAAGTGCGCCACCGCCTCCTGCTGGCGCGCAGTCGCCTGCAGCGTGGCTTCGGTGCGCGACAGCCGGGCGTCGCGCGCCTCGCCTTCGGGACGCAGCAGTCGGAACCGAGGGGCGTTCATTGGGGGGCCACAACCTTGCATTCCGCCGTCGTTTTTTCCACCCTACGGAGCACCGGAGGGCGGTGCGCCGCATCACGGCGGGGGTCGCAATCCACTGTCACACAGGGGATTGCAGGCGGTTTCGCCAACTCCTCCAAAACCTGAAAAAACCGGGCGGGCACCGTGGAGCAACTCCTCGTCCTCAAAGATCTCGCGGTGATCTTCGCGGTCTCGCTGCTCGTCATCCTGGCGTTCCACCGGATCAAGCTCCCTCCCCTGCCGGGCTTCATCGTGGCCGGCGCGCTGCTCGGTCCCAACGCCCTCGGGCTCGTCTCCGACGTACATCGCGTAGAGGGCCTCGCCGAAGTCGGCGTCGTCCTGCTGCTCTTCACCATCGGGATCGAGTTCTCGCTCGGCCGGCTCCGGGAAATGGCCGGCAGGTTTTGGTGGGCGGGGGATTGCAAGTAGGACTGACTGTCGCCGCCGCCGCCGCGGTGGCGGCCGCACTCGGCCACCCCTGGCGGGTGGCGCTCTTCCTAGGATGCCTGATCGCCCTGTCGAGTACCGCGCTCGTGCTCAAGGGGCTCACGGACAAAGGCGAGATCGACGCCCCGCACGGCCGCCTCGCTACCGGCGTGCTGATCTTCCAGGACCTGTGCGTCGTCCCCATCATGCTGGCACTGCCGTTCCTCGCCGGCCGCGCGGGCGGCGGCGGCGCCCAGCTCGCATGGGCGTTGGGCAAGGCGGCGCTGATTGTGATCGGTGTCACCATCCTCGCCCGCACGGTCGTCCCTCCCTTGCTCACCGAGATCCTGAAGACGAAGAGCCGAGAGCTGTTTCTGATCGCGATCATCCTGCTCGGGATCCTCACCGCCCTCGGCACCGCGGCGGCCGGCGCGTCCCTGGCACTCGGGGCATTTCTCGCGGGGCTGGTGATCTCGGAGTCCGACTACGGCCATCAGGCGCTGGCGGAGCTGCTGCCGTTCCGGGATGTGTTCATTTCCCTGTTCTTCGTCGCGGTCGGAATGCTCGTGGAGTTCGACTTCATCCGCGCGCACCCGGTGGTGACGCTGGGGGGCGTACTCGTGGTGCTGGGCGGCAAGACCGTGGTCGCGTCGGCCGGTCCAGCCGTGCTCGGCTACGCGGGCCGCGTCGCGCTGCTCGCCGGGTTGGCCGTCTCGCAGGTCGGGGAGTTCTCCTTTGTCCTCGCGCGGGAAGGCCGGGGCATGGGCCTGCTGTCGGAGACGATCTACCAGACCTTCCTCGCCGTCGCCGTGTTCACCATGCTCCTCACGCCATTCCTGTTGCAGGGCGGGCCCGCACTGATCGACCGGCTGGCGCAGCTCGTGCCCCTGGATCGGCTGCTGCCAGGGTTCCGTCCCACGGGGATCACGGCGGGCGAGCAACCGCTGGCCGATCACGTGATCATCGCCGGGTACGGGCTGAACGGCCGCAACCTCTCCGCCGCGCTGCGGTCCATCGCCGCGCCCTACCTCATCGTCGAGCTCAACGCGCAGACGGTGCGCCAGGCGCGGTCCAACGGCGAGCCGGCGTTTTACGGCGACGCGACGCGGGAGGAGATCCTGCGCGCGCTGGGAATCGAGCGGGCCCGGATGCTCGTGGCCGCGATCTCCGACCCGGCGGCGACGCGACGCATGGTCCGGATCGCGCGGGGCATGAATCCCGGCGTGCACATCATCGCCCGCACCCGGTACGTGGTCGAGATCCCCGAGCTGCTACGGCTGGGTGCGAACGACGTCATCCCGGAGGAGTTCGAGACCTCGATCGAGATCTTCGCTCGCGTGCTGGCGCAGTACCGTGTCGAGCCCGGCGAAGTCGATCGCCTCATAGCGCAGATCCGGTCCTCTCACTACCAGGCGTTCCGAGGCACCACGCCGGGCGGCGAAACGCTGCGCCTCGGCGCCGTCGCCGGCATACCCCAGATGGCGGTCGGCCGCATCCAGCTCGGCAGCGGGTCGGACCTGGTCGGAAAGAGCCTCGCCGAGAGCGGCCTGCGGACCCGCACCGGAGCCCTCGTGCTGTCGATCAGCCGCGGGTCGGACAACATCGCGAGCCCAGACCCGCAGTTCGAGCTCGCCGCCGGGGACGTTCTCGTGGTAGTCGGTCAGCCGCAGCAGCTCGAGGCCGCGCGAGCGCTTGCGGGCCGGTGGTCGGACCTGGCCGTCGTCGCGACACCGCCACAGCCGAATCCGTAACTCAAGCTGGCAGCCGCCCAAATCTGTTGTGCGCCGGATCACCAGTTGTGGGGTCGCTGCCACGCGCAAAACGGGTCAGTCATCGCCCCCTGAGCCCGAATGTATCCCGAAAAACCAGCATTTCTGGGCATCATCTAGCGAGTGTGTACTCACTTCGGTCCATAACCATTCGCAGGCTACAGCCTTTAGACTAGCACAAGCCCCCGGCAAGTCCCCTAAATAGCGCTGCTACAACGTCTTTCAAGCGACATTTCTCCCCGATTCCGTACCCTGTCTACATTTCCGCCATGCCCATCCCCCCCCTGTACGGCCATGAGGGGATCCGCAGCCGGCTGGTAGGCGCCATCGCCTCCGGCCGGTTGCCGCAAGCGCTCCTCTTCGAAGGCCCCCGGGGTGTCGGTAAACAGCGTCTCGCCCTCTGGCTCGCGCAGACACTGCTGTGCGAGAACCCGGAAAATGGCGAGCCCTGCGGCCGATGCCAGGCATGCACGCTGGTCGGCAAGTTGTCGCACCCGGACCTGCATTGGTTCGTCCCGGTGGAGCCGGCGAAGAAGGCGGCTGATGCCGACAAGCAGGTAGATCTGGCGGCGGAGGCCCTGGCGGAGCAGCTGGCGGCGCGGCGGGAGGGGGGACCGCTATACGAGCCCCCATCGGGGCTCGCGAGTCACGGGATCGCGTCGGTGCGGCTCATGCTACGCCGCCTCGCGCTCAAGCCCGCGCTCGGGCGACGCAAGGTGTTCGTGATCGGCGACGCCGAGCGGCTGGTCCCGCAAACCGGCGCGGAGGCGGCGGCGAACGCCTTGCTGAAGGCGCTCGAGGAGCCGCCGGCAGATACGGTGTTCGTGCTGACGAGCTCCGAGCCGGACGCGCTGCTGCCGACCATCCTGTCTCGCGTAGTGCGGGTTCGGGTGGCACGAAATGCCGACAGCATCGTGGCAGCGTTCGCACAGCGTGAGCTCGGCTTAAAGTCGCAACGCGATATTGCAGAACGAGTTACGGCAGCGGACGGAAGCATAGGCAAGCTCCTTGCAACTGAGGAGGGCGCCGGAACGCGACAAGCCGCCCAGGCGTTCCAGGCAGCAGTGGCGGGCGGGGCCGTCCAACGATACGGATTCGCGCTGCGCCAGGCGCCGTTCCAGGCGCGCGGCGGATTCACCGCGATGCTGGACGGTCTGCTCGAGCAGCTGCGGGAGCGGGCCCGGGCCGGCGGCGAGACGGCAAAGGTGGTGGAGGCGATCGCTTGCACGCTCGCAGCGCGCGGGCTGGCCCAAGGGAACGTGAACCCGCAGCTCGTGGCGGCCGTACTGGCGGATCAGCTGGCGGAGCCGAGATGAAGCTTTCGCATGTCGATGCGGCGGGTCGGGCACGGATGGTCGACGTCGGGGACAAGCCGATCACCGTACGCACCGCGGTAGCGGAGGGCAGCATCCGGATGTCGGCCGAGGCGTATCGCCTCGTGGCCGACCAGGCGGTGGCGAAGGGCGATGTGTTGGCGGTGAGCGAAGTCGCCGGCACCCTCGCCGCGAAGCGCACGGCGGAGCTGATCCCGCTGTGCCATCCGCTGGGCCTGGATCACGTCGAGGTGGATGCCGTGCTGGACGAGGCGTTACCGGGCGTGCGGGTGCGGGCGGCGGCGCGGGCGGTGGGGCGGACCGGGGTCGAGATGGAAGCTCTGACGGCCGTTTCGGTCGCGCTGTTGACCGTGTACGACATGGTCAAGGCGATCGATCGGGGGATGGAGCTGGAGCGCGTGCGACTGCTCGAGAAAACGGGTGGGACGCATGGCGACTGGCGGCGGGCCGCCGGCGATTGACGGGGAATTGATGGCGCGGCGCTAGCCTGGGCCGCACGGACTTACCTGAGAGGGCTATGCATACGAAGACCCAGAAACTGATGCTGCAGGGGAGTCTCATCCTCCTCGGCGCCTTGATGGTGAGCAGCATCGGCGGGTGGGCACGACGCGCCACGGCGGACGATCAGCCGGCGGCGGCGACGGCCCCCGCCGCGCCGGGCGACATGCGCTCGCTCGAACAGTCGCTCGAGGCGACGCGCGGCGAGCTGGCGGTGGCACGGCTCCAGTTGGAGCGCGCCAACGCGATCATCGACTATTCCACGCACTACAGCATCGCCGCCGACCTGTCGGCCGCGATTTACGATATCGCCCTCGCGGAGGGGGTCGATCCAGCGCTCGCGTTCCGCCTGGTGAAGACCGAGTCGAACTTCCACGCCAAGGCGAAGAGCAAGGTCGGAGCGATCGGGTTCACCCAGGTGCTGCCCAGCACGGCTCGGCTGTACGAGCCGGGGCTGACGATGCAGCAGCTGTACGATCGTAACACGAACCTGCGTCTCGGGTTCCGCTACCTGCGCGACCTGCTGGAGCGCTACGAGGGCACGCCGGAGGCGAAGCTGCGCCTGGCGCTGCTCGCCTACAACCGCGGCCCGAGCAAGGTGCAAGAGCTGCTCGACGCGGGTCGGGATCCGCAGAACGGGTACGCGACGCACATTATGAAAGGGTACAGGCGGAAAAGCTGAAAACGTAGCACACAGGCGTCGCGCGAAGACGTAGCACAAAGACGTAGCACAAAGGCGTAGGGCCACCTGACCCTACGCCTTTACTTTTGTGGGATCTTGAGGAGGTCCCCTGCCCGGATGATCGAAGCCATCGTCAGACCGTTGTAGTTCAGCAGCGCGGCGAGGGGCACGCCGTAGCGGCGTGCGATCTCGCTCACGGTCTCGCCCGACTGGACGCGGTGGCTCCCCCGGCTCGCCTCGGTCCGGCTGACGCGCCGGTAGCGGGGCTCGGGGGGGGTGGACCACGCCCCGGCCGGCACGATTCGGCCGCTCATCGGGATGATGATCCGCTGGCCGACGCGCAGCGCGTGCGACCGGATACGGGGGTTCGCGCCCTCGAGCATCGCCAGGGTCACACGGTACCGCTTGGCGATTTCCGACAACGTCTGCCCGCGCGACACGTAGTGATCCACGAAGGTGATTCGGTCGGTCGCGGGCAGGCTGTCGTAGCGCTCGGCGACGTGCGTGCCGCGTCCGCGCGGCACGCGCACGACGACGACCCGCCCGGGAGGCGTGATGCCACGGACGAACTGCGGGTTCAACTCCAGGATCGCCGCGACGCTCGTGTCCGCGAGTCGGGCGATCACATCCAGGCCGGTCGCATCGGTGACGGTGATCTCGTCGAACGTCAGAGGCGACAGCGGCTGCACGTCGTCGAACCCATAGCGCCGCGGCTGCTTCGCGATCAGCGAGGCGGCGATCAGCTTCGGCACGTAGTCGCGTGTCTCGCGCCGCAGGTAGCGGCGGTCCGCCAGCTGGAAGAACGTGAGATCGCTCACCGAATCGGGGTCCCCCCCGCTCCCGCCCCGACCCCCGGGCAGGCGATTGATGCCGCGCTCGATGCGCCCCACGCCCGCGTTGTAGGCGGCCGCCGCCAGGTAGACGCTCCCTAACCGCTCTCGCAAGTCGGCGAGATAGTTCACCGCCGCCTCGGTCGCCTTGAAGGGATCGCGCCGCTCATCCACCCAGGGGTCCACCGTGAGGCCGTAGAGCCGGCCGGTGCTCGCCATGAACTGCCACATCCCGACCGCCTTGGCGCGGCTCACGGCCGTGTTCGAGAGCCCGCTTTCGACCAGGGTGAGATACACCAAGTCTTCGGGGAGCCGCTTGGCGCGCAGCCGGTCGCGGATCATGCCCTCGTAGCGTGCCAGCCGCCCCAGCCAGATCTCGAAGCGATCGCGCGAGTCGACCCGGAAGAACTCGAGGTATTGGAGCACCCGCCGGTTCATCGCGAAGCTCGAAACGTCGATGTCGAACGTGGGCTCGGGCGACGGCGCCGCCCCGACGAGGGCCTTGCCCTCTTTGTCGAACAGCCGCACCGCCTCCCGCTCGACCTCCTCCCCCTTGACGGGCGGCGGCGCAGCGGAGTCGCCGCGAGCTCGGGTGCTGTCGGGATGCGGCAGGACGCGGTGCAGGCTGTCGAGCACCTGCTGGTCGGCGGCGGAGTCCTGCTCCACTCGGGCAATCGCGGCGCCAAGCGAGTCCACGGTGTGAGCCGCGGCCGAATCGCGGACGGCAGGCTCGACCGCGCCGGCGTGCGATCCCCCGGCGCCGCCGCAAGCCGCGACCCCGACCACCAGAGCGGCGAGCGCCGCACTCCGAGCCAAGCTCGAGGTCATAGCCCTTTCATCGCGTCGCGAAAAAATTGCCGAGAATGCGGTTCGTCGCGTTCAAGACAGCAAGAGCCGCGCCTCGTGGTGCATCGGTCTCGGTCAGGTAGGCCCCCACGAGCCGCGAGGCCCGCGCTTCCTGCCGCGCCGACAGCGACACGATCACCACCGTCGCGTCGAACGCCCGCACGGCCTTCACTCCCAGCAGCTCGAACGCGAGTTTCGGCTGGACCACGCGCTCGAGCGCGCGCACTGTCGCCGCGGCGCCACACCGCAGCTCGCCAGCCTGAGAGATGATCCCTTCCGACTCCCCGGTGAACTCCCGGCCATCCGGGGACGCCAGTACCACGGTGGCGCGACAGCGCCCGCTCGGCAGGCGCTGAAAGTCGAAGCCCTTGAAGCGCAGCCGCTCGTCGCTCGGTACCCTGCTCATCGGCGCTGTCATGGGCCGGCCTCAGTCGAACCGCACTTCGATCTGCTGTTTGGTCGAGGTATCCCGCGGCAAGTCCACTACGTCCACCTCCAGCTGGGGCCGCCCCTGCCCGTCGCGCTCCGCCGTCACAACCAGGATGAGCCCACTCTCCAGCTCCACCTTGAGCTGGCGCACGTCCGACCGCACGGTGACGTCGCGCACCAGCTCGCCCCGCAACCGCGCGACCGCGCCCACGATGCGGCGCAGGGCCTGCACGCCCAGCGACGTCACGCCAGCCGCTCGGCCAACAGCTGCGAGAGGGCCCGGTCGGGGATGCGCTCCGCCTGGATGAACAGGGACGATTTCGAGGTGGCCTCGAGTGGGTAGAGCGTCCAGAACGACCGAACCGGGCGCTCCGAAGCCGCACGGAACGACAACACCAGCTGCCATGCCTCCGCGTTGGCCGGGCGCTCAGCGAGTGCGTCCACGTGCCAAACTTGATCGCCCAGGGCGATCACTCTCCAGGGCATGGATCACCTTCCCGCACGCCAGGGCCCGACAATATGAGCCTAACCCCAAGCCCGGTCAATAGTTGAGGCGACCGGAGGGGGTTAATCCCCGCGGGTGGCGAGCGCCTTGAAGCGCTTGGAGAGCTGCTTCGTGACGGGACCCGGCACGCCGGCGCCGATCACCCGCGCGTCGAGCTTCGTGACGCCGACGATCTCGGCGGCCGTGCCGGTGAAGAAGACTTCGTCCGCCGTGTAGAGGTCGTAGCGGTTGAGCGGCACCTCCTCGATCCCGTAGGTCGCCTCGCGCGCCAGCTCGATCACCGCGTCGCGCGTGACGCCGCGCAGGATCCCTGCATAGGCGGGGGGCGTCTTGAGGGTGCCGTTCGTCACCGCAAACACGTTCATGCCGCTCGCCTCGGCGACGTAGCCCGAGATGTCCAGCATGATGACCTCGTCCACACCGGCCGCGATCCCTTCGACCTTGGCGAGGATGTGTGACAGGTAATTCAGCGATTTGATGCGCGGTGAGAGACTTTCCCGATGGTTGATGGGCGTCGCCGCCGTGAGGCAGGTCAGACCCTTCTCGTAGCGGTCGGCGGGCCACAGCACGATCGAATCGACGATCAGGATGATGGACGGCCGAACGCACTTGCGCGGATCGAGCCCGAGGTCGCCCACCCCTCGGGTCACCAGCAACCGGATGTAGGCGTCCGCGAGTCCGCTCTTCGCGACGGCCTCTTCCACCAACCGACGCAGCTCGGCCTTGGTCATCGGGATCTCGAGCCACGCTCCCTTGGCGGAGTGATACAGGCGATCGAGGTGCTTGTCCAACCGGAACACGCGCCGGTCGTACACGCGGATTCCTTCGAACACGCCGTCGCCGTACAGGAGACCGTGATCGAACACCGAGACCTTGGCGTTCGCCTTGTCGTAATACTGGCCGTCGATCCAGATCGTGGGTGCCATGGTAGCGGGCGGAATATACCGCGGGGAAAGAGAAGTCGGCTACCCGGGTTGCAGCTACTGCTCTGAGGCGTCAGCCGGCCGGCTGGCGCAAGAGGCCCGCGAGAATGGTGAGGGTGACTCCGGCTCCCAAGGTCCAGCGGGCCCAGGTCGGGGTAGGGTCCCAGGTGAAGAGCGCCAGCCATCCCACCACGACCATGGCCAACCCGAGGCCTGCCCCGACGACTCGGGTCATGCGCCGCTGCGTCATCGCGCGGCCGGGGTGACGCCGCGCCCGGCGGCGAGCGATCGCGCCAGCGACGACAGCCACACGAGCACGCTGCCGGCGCGGGGATTGAACTCCCCGGCGGCGCGCCAGGCCTGATCGAACGTCTCTGACAGGACCCGCTCGGCTGCCTCCGCCCTGCCCAGCGCGACGTACAGCTGCGCGTACACGGACAGGCCGTGACGGTCGCGCAGCTCGGCGCAGGCTTCGCGGTCACCCTCGGCCATCAGTTGTACCAGTTGGTTATCCGGCATGAGACGGTGGGTCATTCCTTAAAGAGGCTGCACGGCGCTTCGAAGTAACGGGTCCCTTGCACCGGGTGGAGCGCGTCGCATCTTTGGCCCGACTTTGGAAAGGGCGTGGCATGCGACTCCGCTTCCCGCGCGTCGGCTCCGTGCTCGCTTTGGCCGCCTGCAGCCAGCCCGCACCGCCCGCGGGCTCGTTCGACTACCTGTTCGCTCCGCCAGGCGGACGCTTTCAGCACGTCTCCTCCACCGACTCGACCGGCGGGAATCACGACTTTGGCGAGATTGCGGCGGGCGACAGCGCGGTGTTGCTCGACACGCCGGGCCCCGGCGTGGTGCGGCGGTTGTGGGTCACCGTGGCGAGCCGCGACCGGCAGTACCTCCGGCGCGTCGCGTTGAAGATGTATTGGGAGGGTGAAGCCAATCCCTCCGTAGCGGCGCCGCTCGGAGACTTCTTCGGCAACGGATTCACCAAGCGGCACTACACCGCGCTGGTGATGGGCGAAGCGAGCGGCGGGTTCTACTGTTATCTGCCGATGCCGTTCGAGCGGCGGGCCCGCATCGTCGTCGAGAACGGCACCGGGCGACCGATCGACGCGCTGTATTACAACATCGAGCTCGTCAGGGACGTCCGGCTGCCATCGGGCTTCGCGACGTTCCATGCGTGGTGGCACCGTGACGCGCGCACCACGGCGCGGGCCCCGCACCTCATTCTGGCCGCGCG
>Ga0137399_10001118_pt1 | contig 11919 bp, 9 predicted proteins | sample czorhiz316metaG_FD_104810 | JGI IMG/M metagenome (GOLD analysis project Ga0137399, IMG submission 104810) | Vadose zone soil microbial communities from Angelo Coast Range Reserve, California, USA - czorhiz3.16 metaG | ecosystem: Environmental > Terrestrial > Soil > Vadose zone | place: USA...
TCCCGGTGTTTACATCGAAGAAATCCCAAGTGGTGTCCGCGCGATTACTGGTGTAGCGACGTCAATAACCGCGTTTGTCGGTCGCGCGTTACGCGGACCTACTGATGCCGACGAAGACTCTCCCTTTACTGTGGTTAATAGCTACGGGGATTTCGAGCGTACTTTTGGCGGCCTGTGGCTGGGGAGCGCGCTTGGTTTTGCAGTAAGGGACTTTTTCCTGAACGGCGGCAGCCAGGCGCTCATCGTGCGCTGTTATCGGCCCGACGGTGGAGCTGCTGAGCGCGCCACAATGAGTATCAACGGGCTCGATCTGGAAGCGGCATCTCCCGGGGCCTGGGGAAATCAGCTTCGCGTTCGAATCGATCACGACACTCGGGACCTGCTCCCAACAGAAGCGGCAAACTCTCTCTTCAATCTTTCAGTTAAAGATGTTGGCGTCGACACGATTGAGATATTTCGCAACGTATCCGTGACGGCTGGTCATCCCCGCCGAGTGGACACTGTTCTGACGAACGAGTCGCAGTTGCTGCGAGCAACCACAGTTCCGAACACACGGCCGAATGCCCACGCGGCTATCGGCGCCGGTGAAAATCCGGATCCATTCAGTGATGATTTTTCCGCGCGTTACGAAGTCGTTGCGGCAGGAGACCAGGGAAGCGACGGCTTGGCCCTGCGGCGCAATGAGATTTCCGATCCGGCCCTTGAAGCGAACAAGCTCGGGATCTATGCGCTGCTCAACGCCGATCTTTTCAATCTTCTTTGCATTCCGCCGCATAAACTCAGTTCCGACCCTGATCAAACAGTGCCGGTTGACGTTGAGACCGATTTGATCGCCGATGCGGCGGCATTCTGTCGGGCTCATCGCGCGTTCTTGATTGTCGACCCGCCATACGGCAGCACGCTATCCGGGGCGACCGCCATCGCTGACTTTCAAACCAGTCTTACTATCGCCACGCCCAATTATGCAGCACTCTACTTCCCAACATTGTGGCAAACGAATTCGCTGCACGATAACCAGTTCGAAGAATTCGCTCCCTGCGGCGCGGTGGCTGGGGTGATGGCTCGCACGGATTCCGATCGCGGCGTTTGGAAAGCGCCTGCTGGTCTTGAAGCGCGGTTAGGTGGTGTGCCGGCGTTGAGTGTCCCTCTCAATGATGCCGATACAGGCCAGCTGAATCCGTTAGGCATTAACTGTCTTCGCGCGATGCCGGCAGCGGGCCGCGTTATCTGGGGCGCACGCACTCTGGAAGGAAGCGACCGGCTCGCGTCGGAATGGAAGTACATTCCCGTACGGCGGACGGCGCTGTTTCTCGAGGAATCGCTCTATCGCGGGACACAGTGGGTTGTCTTTGAGCCTAACGACGAGCCGCTTTGGGCGCAGATCCGGCTCAACATCGGCGCATTCATGCAAAGCCTCTTCCGACAGGGCGCGTTTCAGGGAAAAACGCCGCGTGAAGCGTATTTCGTCAAGTGCGACAGCGAAACTACAACACAAAACGACATTGATCACGGCATCGTGAATATCCTTGTCGGCTTTGCACCGCTCAAACCGGCCGAATTTGTCGTCATTAAGATCCAGCAACTTGCCGGGCAAATCGAAACCTAAACCTAGGAGAATCCAATGGCTCAATTCAGTGTTAATCCACAACGATTCGACCCTTACAAGAACTTCAAATTCCGAGTAAAGTGGGACGGCCGTTACGTCGCCGGCGTCAGCAAAGTCGGCTCGCTCAAGCGGACCACGGAAGTCGTGAAGCATCGCGAAGGAGGCGATCCCAGCAGCAGCCGAAAGTCGCCGGGTCGCACCGAGTTTGACGCAATCACGCTGGAGCGTGGTGTTACGCACGATACCGAATTTGAAAAATGGGCGAACAAAGTTTGGAATTTCGGGTCCGGCCTCGGTGCCGAAGTTTCGCTGAAAGACTTCCGCAAGGATGTCATCCTCGACGTCTACAACGAAGCAGGCCAGCTCGCGATCAGTTACAAGATATTTCGCGCGTGGGTTTCGGAATTCCAGGCGCTCTCTGATCTTGATGCCAACGCAAACGCGGTTGCGATCCAGCACATTAAACTGGAGAACGAAGGCTGGGAACGTGATTACGACGTGACCGAGCCGACCGAACCAACCTTTGTCGAGCCAGCATAAAGTGGGTGCCTTCGCTCATGGAGCAGCCGACGCGATCTCTCTCGCCACAGAAACTCCTTGATGTATGGGAAGCTGGCCGGCAACAGCATGAACTCGACCGTGCGTTGACGCTGTTGGGTGCGGCGCATCCGGAATTGCGTCGCGATGAGCTGGCCGACCTAACAATCGGGGAACGCGATATGCAGTTGCTGCGACTCCGAATGGCCATGTTCGGAGGATCTGCGGGTGCAACCTCCGAATGTCCACAATGTGGGGAGTGCGTTGAATTTTCGCTCGATACTCGCACGCTGGCGGATGCCGGGGAGTTTGCCGAACCGGCGCGAGAAATTGAGGTGAACGAAACTTGTGTCCGATTTCGCCTGCCGACCAGTCGCGATCTGGCGGAAGCCGTGACGGCGCCTGATCAGTCCCGCGGTGTTCGCCGATTAATCGAGCGGTGTGTTATCGAACCGCGTTTGCCTGAGGAGCTTTCTGACAATGTTGTCGAAGCGCTAAGTCAGGCGATGGGGAAAGCCCATCCGCAGGCCGAAATCATCATCTCGTTAGGCTGCCCTAGTTGCGGAAAACATTGGGAACTGCTTTTTGATATCGCGCACTTTTTCTGGAACGAGATCGCAGCGCAGGCGCAGCGTCTGGTGTACGAAATCGACGCTCTCGCGCGCACATACGGCTGGACGGAGCGGGAGATCCTGGCTTTACCCGCGCAACGCCGCCGAACCTACCTGGAGATGCTGGCTGCATGAGCCATTTTCTCGCGAGGTTGGTCGAGCGGGCACGCGGCACTGCGGCCCGGGTCGAACCACTCGTTACTCCGCGGTTTGCTCCAACACCGATCGTCGAGATCGCTTCTGAAGTGGAAACACCGCCACCAGCGCGGAGCGATCAGCAGCTGAAGGTGAAGCAGGGATCGTCCCGCCGTGAGGTTATTAGTCAGCCATTTTTAGCCGAGCAATTCGAGGCCCAGACAATCCGGGAGCCGGACAAGTCGCCGCTACCGCCTGAGATCGTGGCGCCGGATCCTAAGCCGGAGAAATTGCTCGTGCCGCCAAAGATGGTCGCGACGGACTCGACGGTGGTCGTTAGGCGACCCCAAACCAGGGATCGACCGGCGCTGTTGGTGAAGAATGGTGCGGTGAAGAAAGAGTCGGTTGCGCCGCCACCGGCAAAGCGGTTGAGGTCAGCGACGCCGGCTACAACAGCGTTGCGGAACCTCGAGCGTGGATCTGTGATGCCTAACGAATGGCCAGAGCAGCCACCGATTGTTCGCGTAACGATCGGCCGAATCGATGTGCGAGCGACGCCGCCGGCTGCGCCTTCACGAAAATCGCCGGCGCGTTCCGAACCGAAACTGACGCTCGACGCTTATCTCAAGTCGCGAAGGGAGGGCACGCGATGAGCACTCCACTTGCGCTCGCCACGGTCACGGCCGTTCTACAAAATTTTATCCAGAACAGCATCACCGATCATGATCTGGCCGCCACACTCGGTGGCAGTATCACGGTATCGGCAGAACCGCCTGACCGAATCGACAACGGCGCGTCCTCGCCTGACCGCATCAATCTTTTCCTTTTTCAGGCGACTGAGAACCAGGCCTGGCGCAACGTCGCGCTTCCTTCCCGCAACGCCGACGGCGATCGAATCAATAGTCCACCGCTGGCGTTGGACCTTAGTTATCTGCTCACCGCCTACGGCTCGGGTCCATTGCACGCTGAGGCCCTGCTTGGGCTCGCTATGTTTGTTCTGCACGAGATGCCGGTCCTTACGCGCGATGCGATTCGCGCTGTGACAGTGGCGCCGCCGCAACCGCCGCTCCTCGCCGGTCTCCAAGCTTCGGAACTGGCCGACCAGATCGAGCAAATCAAGGTCGCACCGCAGGTCATGTCGGTTGAAGAAATTTCCAAAATTTGGTCGGCGCTTCAATCGCAATATCGGCCAACGGCGGTTTACAAAGTCACCGTTGTTCTGGTGGAAAGCCAGAGTTCTGTCAGGCCAACCCTGCCGGTGCGCGCACGCAACCTGAAGGTCATTCCTTTCGAGCGTCCGGTAATCGATTCGCTCCAATCGCAGGAAAACAACGCGGCGCCGATCGTACGGGATCAGCCGATTCTAGCCGGCTACAATCTGGTCATTGATGGCCAACGCCTGCGCGGCGCCACAACGCGGGTTCGTATCGATACGCTGGAGATCGTGCCTAACGACACCGACGTCACCGCCGGGCGAATCGTTATTGCTCTAGCAGCGACATTACAGCCCGGCCTGCATTCCGTGCAGGTGACTCACCCGGTTGATTTCGAGACCGGGCTTACGTCCGATCCTCATCGTGGCATAGAATCCAACGTCGCGGCATTTGTTCTTTCGCCGGAAATTACCACCCCGGCTCCGATCGCCGCCGCGCGCAATACTACTCTCACTCTCACCATCGATCCGCCGGTCGGTCGTGCTCAACGCGCAACGCTGCTCGTCGGCAACGGCTCGATTTCCATCCCAGCCCGCCCGGCGGCGGGTCCCGCTACTACAGCGACGCTCGATTTTCCGATTCCGAATGATTTTACCACCGGAACGCAATTGCTCCGCGTCCAGATCGACGGCGCAGAGAGCCCGCTGGAGGTCGATGGCTCGGGACAATTCGTTGGTCCGACCGTCACGATCACATGAAAACGGATACGCAAACGGCCGACGATTGGGCGCAGGCGAATCAACGAAACCTCATGGCGGAACTGGCTCGACTCAGTCGCTTGCTCCGTCGTGAGCCAGACGAAGAAACGCCTGCAACGGATTCATCGTCTGCTCTTGATGCCCTTTCCACGCTTTTTGGCCTAACAAGTTTTGAGCGGCGAATTGTTCTGCTCTGCGCCGGAATGGAACTGGACGGCGATTTCGCTAATTCCTGTGCTGCTGCGCCGGGCTCTGGAGGAAATCCATGGCCGTCGTTCGGCCTCGCACTGGCAGCTTTTCCGGATGCGCACTGGGACGCGCTTGCAAACAACGCGCCGTTGCGGTGCTGGCGCATAATCGAGATTTGCGGCGACGGTCCGCTTGCCCATAGCCGGTTGCGGATCGACGAGCGGATTCTTTTTTTCCTTACCGGTGTATGGCAATTGGATGCGCGGCTCGCGGGTCTCGTTGAGCCTTTGCAAGGAACTTCGGAGATCGCCGATTCGCAGCGGGCGGTTCTCGATCGACTGGAGAGTGCGTGGAAACCGGCGTTTAGTAGCGGGCCTCCGCTCCCGGCGTTACAGCTTTGCGGCCCAGATGCGGGAGCGAAGCGCAGTCTTGCGAACGCTTTGGCTTCGCGCCTAACGATCGATATTTTCCGCCTTCCAGCAGCGCTTCTGCCGGTGAATCTGAGCGACTTGGAAAGCCTGCATCGTGTTTGGGAGCGCGAAGCCATTCTGCGCAATGCCGCGCTGTTGCTCGACTGCGATCGATTCGAAGCAGCGGATACGTCGCACGCGCTCACAATTGATCGCTGGATCGAGCTGACGCGCACGCCGCTGTTGATTTCCACACGTGATCCTCGACCCGATATCGAACGCCCGCTTCTGAGCGTGGAAGTGCGAAAGCCGACAAGCGGCGAACAGCGCGAGGCGTGGCAACGCGCGTTGGGCGAGAACGCCGGCGGTTGCAATGGCCAGCTTGAGCGTCTGGTTTCACAGTTCGACTTCAGTACAGCTACGATTTCTTCCACGGCCCAGTCGTTAGGCAGAAAAAACGGCACCGATCTTTGGGAGGTCTGTCGTTTGCGTGCCCGCCCGCGTTTGCGGGACCTTGCTCAACACGTGGTCTCGGGCGCGACTTGGGCTGACATCGTCTTGCCCGCCGCGCAGATACAGACTCTGCAAACAATTGCGTTGCAGGTGCAGCATCGCGTGCGGGTTTGTGACGAATGGGGCTTTGCCGAAAAATCGAGTCGCGGGCTGGGGCTGAGCGCGCTTTTCGCCGGACCGAGCGGCACGGGCAAGACACTCGCGGCGGAGGTCCTGGCAAACGAACTCGAGCTCGATCTGTTCCGGATCGATCTCAGTGCTGTGGTGAGCAAATACATCGGAGAGACGGAAAAGAATCTTCGGCGCGTGTTCGACGCAGCGGAGGAAGGCGGCGCGATCCTGTTCTTCGACGAAGCCGATGCGCTTTTCGGGAAGCGCAGCGAAGTGAAAGACAGCCACGATCGTTACGCGAACGTCGAGATCAGCTATCTGCTCCAGCGGATGGAAGCGTATCGCGGCCTGGCCATCCTTGCCACAAACATGAAGGAGGCGCTCGATCCGGCTTTCCTGCGCCGGCTGCGGTTCGTTGTGCAATTTCCGTTTCCGGATCAAACGCAGCGGGCGGAGATCTGGCGCAGGATTTTCCCAGCTAAGACGCCGATCGATTCGCTCGAAATCGATCGTCTCGCGCGTCTCTCGATCTCCGGCGGCAACATTCGAAGCATCGCGCTCAACGCTGCGTTCGCCGCCGCAGACGCCGGTGAGCCTGTCCGGATGCCGCACTTGCTGGCCGCCGCCCGCCTCGAATACGAGAAGCTCGAGAAGCCGCTGACCCATGCCGAGCTGGGAGGCTGGAAATGAATCCGCGCGAGATCGAAGTGCACATCGAGGAGCTGGTGTTGCACGGATTTCCACGGTCGGCGCGATGGCAGATCGCAGACGCAATTGAGAGCGAACTGCGCGCTCGGTTGACGAAAGATGGAGTTCCCGCCGCATGGCAATCGAGTCCGAAGCAACTCGACGCCGGTTCCATTAAATCGAACACGAACGCCGCGCTCGGCACAAAGGTCGCACGCGCGATTCATGGAGGTGCGCGATGAAGTTTGAATCGCGAGTCGCGCGTGATGAGTCGGTTGTTCCGCCGCGCATCGAACCTCATGAAGTGGAAGCGGACCAGGTCGCCGACGCGGTCGTTAGTGGCAAGAGCGCGGCCATCCGAGGCCAGCACTCGTTAGGCAAGCGCGGCGCGCCGAGCGATTCTGAGATTGTTCCCGGCAAAGGCGAATCGCTCGATTCCGCCGCCCGTTCAGTAATGGAGCCACGCCTCGGTCACGACTTCAGCCACGTGCGTGTACATGCCGATTCACGTGCCGCTGCGGCAGCTCGGAAAGAAAACGCGGAGGCGTACACTTTCGGGCGGCATGTTGTTTTCGGCGCAGGGAAATACAAACCGCGCACGGCAGATGGCCAGCGCTTGCTCGCGCATGAACTGACCCACGTTGTGCAACAAACGAAACGCGGTGGCGGCGCCTCGCCGGTCGTGCAACGCAAAGACGCGGCCGGTTTGACCGCCACCGTCGTCGATCACGGCGCGTCGGAAGAGGCGGTCAAGATGGCAAAGGCGCGAATGAACGAAGTTCTCGGCAACTTGAAGGATCCGGCCGGGGGCGAGTTGAAAGGCGCGACGGTCGAGCTGCACATCATTCCACATGACAAGAAGCTGACCGATCTGACGGAATTCAAATCGCTAAAGGGGACCAAGACGTTCGACGGCCGTAACTATGACGACCTGCGCGGCGTCGGCGCGACCAAGATTAAGGACACGATCCGCTACGCGATCGCGGAAGAGCAGTTGGTGAAGGTCAAAGACAAACCTTCGGAGTACGAGCTGGGTTTTGTCGGGGCGCATGAGTCCGGCCACGTGGTCGAGCAATTTGGGCTCAATAAGGAACAGCAGAAGTCGCTGAAGGACGCTTATAACGAACGCAAGAAAGCGGGCGGTCCGTGGCTCAGTCCGGATTGGTACACCAGCTCGGGCACCGGTGAATATTTCGCCCAATCGACCTCCGCTTATTTCGGCCGGCCTTACAGCAGCAGCGAGGAGGACAAGAAAACCTACACGCGCGACTGGCTGAAGAAGAACGACCAGCCGATGTGCAAACTCTTGGCGACCGTTTATGCAAGCTAGGCGATACATCGTTTATCGCGGCGGCGAGAAGATCGCGGAGATCAGCGATCAACCCGGACCATTGATTAGCGCGAAGGCGCCGCCGGCTGCGCCGGATGCGAAGCCCGCTCTGCATCCGTTTCTTTCCGCGACGGCTTACGTTCCGGAAGAAGAAGGCCGTTTGCGTGACGTGCTCAATCAATCGCGCAGTTTGCCGGAGTATCTCCAGGCGCTGTGCGCGATAGGCTTCAGCGTGGAGGAAGCGCGATGAAAAGCGACTTCGTGCTCCAACCGAAAATCCCGACCGCGAAGCCGGAGTTATCGTTCACTCGCCCGTCCGCTAGGATACTGCAGCGGAAATGCGCTTGCGGCGGAAAGGTCGTTGCTGGTGGCGAATGCGCGGAATGCCGAAAGAAACGCCTGCAAACAAAGCTGGCTGTGAATCAGCCGGGCGATCGCCTAGAACAGGAAGCGGATCACATGGCCGACTCCGTGACTCGGGGCCGGAAACAAGCGCGTGCACTATCCAACTGCTCGTTAGGCGCGTTGCAGCGCGACGAACCGAACACGTCGTCTGCGTCCACCAGTGCGCCACCGGACGTGCACGAGGTGCTCGGGGGATCAGGGCAGCCGCTCGATTCCTCGACGCGCTCTTTTATGGAGCCGCGCTTCGGTCACGACTTCGGCAATGTGCGTGTGCATTTTGACGCGCGCGCTGCGGCCTCCGCCCGCTCGGTTAAGGCACTGGCCTACACAGTGGGGCACGACATTGTCTTCAGCGACGGCGCGTTTGCGCCCGATGATCCCTCAGGCCGGTCGCTCCTCGCGCACGAGCTGGCGCACGTCGTCCAACAATCGAACGCACACACTACGCGGGGGCAGCTTCAGCGTCAGCCGGACGAGACTTCAACCAAAGAAACTCCGCCCGCTAAAACCCCGCCCACCAAGACTGCGCCGGCAAAACCTCCGCCGCGCAAAACGTTGAAGAGCGAAGGGGTCGATCTGAACGATCCCGTGGCGGGAGGCACAGCCGCGATCATCGATACAGTCCTGGCGCGAAATCAAAAACTCGCACCGTACATCGGCGCGAGGATCAAGGGGATCAAGATTGCCGAGAAAGGCAAGTTCGTTCACGACATGAACGACACGAATTTCGACAACGCCTACCGCGACGCCTACGACCTGGACGCCGGCGTGACGGTTCCGAAATCGACCATGGGCTTTCTGAACACGAAGAAGTCGGAGATCCATCTGCGCTCCAATGCACTCTTCGGCACGGCTTTGCATGAAGCCGTTCATCGCCTCGCCTCGCCGCGCCTCTACGGCGACTTCCTTCCACTCGCGAACAAGATTTCCTCGACGTTGACCGATGTGTTGAGCGAAGGCGTGACGGCGTTCTTCACCGACGAGATTCTGAAGGAAGAAGGGCTGCCCAATTTCAACGACGCCTACCGAACCAAAAAGGATAAGGCGAAGAACTTGATCGATGCGTTGAAGCCGGACGGTTTCGACATGATCGCGACCTTCAACTTCAAAGGCGCCGGCATTGTCGAGATCGGCGAGAAGCTGGGCTTCACCCGCAAGCAATACGGTGAGGCGAAGAACGACGCCATGAAAGAGGTGCTGAAGAGAATGGAGAAGGTGCTGTGAACTCGCGGATTTCTACTCGCGTCAGAGCGGAAAACGCGCCGACGCCGTCGTTCACTCGCGCGCCGTTGCGGATGCTTCAGCGGAAATGCGCGTGCGGCGGAACGGTTGTTACGGGCGGCGAATGCGCCGAATGCCGGAAAAAACGCCTGCAAACGAAGCTGACGGTGAATCAGCCGGGCGATCGCTTCGAACAGGAAGCCGATCGCATGGCGGAGTTCATCGTCCGCGGTGGCAATCGGGCGCCGATGCTTTCCAACTACTCGTTAGGTGCAGTGCAGCGCGAAGAACCCAAGACGCCGCCGAAGCCTAACAACTACGACGAGGCAATCAGCAAGATTCTCGACGCGCTCAAGGAGACGCCGGTCGCGAAACAGTTGCAGGCGAAGGCGGCGGAGATGGGGAAAGATTTTGCCGCGTCCGTCGAAGGTAAGGTCATCATCGGCAGTTCGCTCGGCGGTGCGCTGGCTGCGATTATCGCGACCAACTCCAAGCTGCCGATGCAGATTCCGGAGCTGCCGCTCGATTTCATCGCGCCGGGATTGAAAGCGAAGATTACGTGGGAAGGTTCGGTGCAACAGCCGACTAACGCGGGCCTGGTTCTCACAACCAAGAGCGGCGTGAGCCTCGGCGCGAGTTACACCAAGACGCCGGCATCAGGGTCAAAACCCGAAGAACAAAGGGCAGGTTTGTCGCTCACCATTCCGCTCGATGGCTCATCGGAGAAGAAGAAGGGCGGACCGACGGCTTCGGAAAAGTATCGGGCCGAAACGGCTAAGATCGCCGGGGAGCAGGAGCAGTTTCGCGCCGGAATGAAAACGTCCGGGAAGAAAAACGACGACAAGGATTTCGTCGATTCCTACGTCCGTTCCAAGGTTGATCCCACAAATCCGCTCGGACTGCCGGCGCTGAAGAAGAAAGAGGATCTGCTCCTGATGCGGAAGTCGCCTAACGAGTCGTCAGCCGGGCAGGCGACTGCACCGCCGATCGTGGATGAGGTGCTGCAGTCATCGGGCGAGCCACTCGAACCTGCGACGCGCGTGTTAATGGAAGAGCGCTTCGGCTACGACTTCGGGAACGTTCGGGTACACCGAGACGCGCGCGCAGATGAGTCAGCAAAGTCCGTGAATGCGCTGGCCTGGACCGTCGGGCGAGACGTGGTGTTTGCAGCCGACAATTATGCGCCCACCAGTACTACAGGGCGCCGACTAATCGCGCATGAGCTGACACACGTGGTGCAGCAAAGTTCTCGCAGGGCGCCTCTAACGGCAGAAACTATCGAAATCGGTCCGACTGATGACGCGTGCGAGGAGGAAGCCGAAGCTTGCGCGACCAGCGTCGCAACGGGTGTGACCCTTACCGCTTCGCCGCGGCGTACAGCATCTCATCCCTGGGTACAGCGATTCGCACCGTTCGAATTCATCGGCGATATTTTTACTAAGGGTCCTGGTGAGGCTTTCGTACGCCTGTTCGGCGAAGGTGAGTTCTCGGAACAAGAACTACTCCGGTATTTGGGTAAGTTGGATCAAGGAGAGACCGAAGGTCGTTACGACAGTGACAATAAGGCCAGGGCGGTTGTGCGTCTCTGGAAAGCGGGCAGCCCCAAAATTCAACTCAACCCGCCGCGGAAAAAGCTTTTGATCCGCGAAATGTGGCAAGGTTCAACGAGCAAAGGCGACGCCGAGGGCATCCTCGACCTGCTGGAGCGCAGCCTGCCGGAAGACGTCACGGTCATCTTCGGCGCCGGCGGGGTTCCCCCGAAGGATCTCTACGACGCGTTCTCCGCGGCCGACCAGGGGCGCCTGCAACAGTTCTTCGACCAGCGGGTGGACGGTGGGCTGCAGGCCGCGTTGAAGGGCACGGTCAAGCCGACCGGTGGGGTCACCGTCGCGCCGTACCTCAACGACCAGACAATGCGACAGCGCTGGCTGGCCGGGCTGGACAAGGGCCTCAACCTGCTCACTCGGAAGATCGCGACCGGGGGGTGCACGTTCCCGCGGCGCAACGAGCAGGACTTCGACAAGAAGAACTGGATGCTGGACAAATCAGAGGCGCGGCAGGAGGAACGGCTCAAGTTCGGCCGCCAGGGCATCACGCCGATCAATGCGGCACCGTTCCAGGCTGTCGACCTGCTCTTCGACAACCTCGACCAGTGGACGTGCGACTGCCGGCTGTTTGGTGAGCTGGCCATGCTGTTCGCGTGGCACGAGGCGCTCGCGGACAGCCCGGTGGCCTTCAACAACAAGTTCGCA
>Ga0137399_10001119_pt1 | contig 11918 bp, 12 predicted proteins | sample czorhiz316metaG_FD_104810 | JGI IMG/M metagenome (GOLD analysis project Ga0137399, IMG submission 104810) | Vadose zone soil microbial communities from Angelo Coast Range Reserve, California, USA - czorhiz3.16 metaG | ecosystem: Environmental > Terrestrial > Soil > Vadose zone | place: USA...
CGCCAACACGAAGGAAAAGGCGTATCTCGCGTCGATGAAGTCGGACCTCCGGAACCTCGTGACGGCCGAAGAGGCGTATTTCGCCGACTCGGTGAAGTACACGACGAACCTGGGTACGGCGTTTTCGACGACCAGCGGCGTGGTTGGCCCGACCATCGCGTTGTCGGCTGATGGTTGGACGGCCCGCGTGTCGCACACCACGACTCCGAAGACCTGCGCGATTTACGTCGGGTCGACGGCGCTGGCCCCGGCTAACAAAGAGGGCGAGCCGAAGTGCCAATAAGGCCTCTGGCCTGAAGGCATCCAAGGACGGCGGGGAGCGATCCCCGCCGTTCTTTTTTCTTGCAATAATAGAGCCCTATGGACCTTCGCCAGCTGCGCTACTTCGTCGCTGTCGCTGAGGAGCTGCACTTCACGCGGGCGGCCCGCCGCGCCCGCATTACTCAGCCGACACTGAGCCATCAGGTGCGGTTGCTTGAGAAGGAGCTCGGCGTCACCCTGTTCAGGCGCACGAACCGCCGCGTTGAGCTCACGCATCCTGGCCGCATCTTCCTGCGAGAAGCGCAGCGCCTGCTTGCGGGGGCCGCCGACGCGGTCCAAGCTGCGCAGTCCGCCGAAGCGGGCCAGCTGGGACGGCTGGTTGTGGTATGCGGACCGACAACGGCCTACGCCGGCCTGCTCGGGATGCTGCAACTCTACCGCCGACTGTCGCCGCTGGTCGATATCCGTCTGCTCGAGTCGCCGGTCCGCGATGCGGTCGTGACGGTCGAGCAGGGCAACGCCGATGTTGGTCTCGTGGTACCCTACTTCGAGTCCTCGCTTCTGGCCCGTGAGACCGTCATGGAGTTGCCACTCCTTGCCGCGTTGCCGAAATCCCATCCGCTGGCCTCGTCCAGCAGCATATCTCTCAAGCAGCTCGCTGGGGATCCGTTCGTCTTGTTTGGGCAGCGGAGGGGATCCGGCTTCTACGAGCGCATCGTGAGCATCTGCCAAGCTTGCGGCTTCTCGCCCAAGGTGCTCGAAGAAATGGAGCACATTCATACATTGCTGTATCTGGTCGGCGCGGGCTACGGCGTGTCGCTCGTACCGGCGACACTGGAGCCGGTGAAGCGGCCTGAAGTCGCGCTCGTGCCCTTGCAGGAGACATCGGCGACCGTCGAACTCGCGATGATATGGCGGCTAGACCAAGGGTCAGCAGTGTTGCACACGTTTCTCGATACCGTGCGCGCCTGGTGCAAGGAGAGGCCCTGATGGGGGCGGGGGCCTCCAAACCGGCACTGCGTGCCGAGCTGCTCTTCTATCTCACCTTTCTGGTCGCGTTCGCGCTTCTCGTCGGCGTGGCGACGTCCTTGCTCGCGCTCGCCATCGCGCCCGATCGCGGCGTGGCGTTCATTGTCATCCTGATCGCTCTCGAGGTCGGCATCTTCGTCCTCTACGGGCACTCGCTCGTTACCCGCCTGGTCCTCCGTCCTCTGGATCGCGTCATGGAGACGGCGGATGCCGTCGCCGACGGCGACCTCGGCGCGCGCGCGCCCGACGCTGCCACCCGCGACTTCGCCACGCTTGCTGAACGCCTGAATCGAATGACCGATCGCCTGCTCGATGCTCAGAGTCAGCTCGTGCGCTCGGAAAAGCTCGCCAGTATCGGCCGGCTCGCGGCCGGCGTCGCCCATGAGGTCGGCAACCCGCTCGGCGCGATCGCGACGTACATGGAGGTCCTGCGCCGTCGTGGGGCGGATCCGGACGTGACCAGCGGCATCGCGCGCGAGGTCGAACGCGTCGATCAGATCGTTCGCAGTCTCCTCGACTACGCCCGGCCGCAGCAAGATCCGCTCGCGCCCGTCGATGCCGCACAGGTCGCGCGTGGAGCCTGCGAGCTGCTGCGAGCGCAAGGCGCATTCCGTCGCTTGCAAGTCGAGCTGGATGTTGCGAACGACGTCCCGATGGTGCTGGGCCGCGCCCACGTGCTCGAGCAAGCGCTCGTCAATCTTCTGCTCAACGCCATCGATGCCACGCCAGTCGCCGGAACCATCGTTATCGGCGCGCGACGCTGGGCCTACGAGCCCGGTCAGGCCGTTCCCAAACGCGCGGATGATCCCGGCTATGCTCGCTATCCCCGCACCTCCGAGCGTCGGCCGGCCCGAGTTGAATTCTCAGCCGGGCAACCGGGCGCCCTCCTATTCGTGGCGGATTCCGGCCCTGGCGTAGCGCCGGCGGATCGCGAAAAGATCTTCGAGCCGTTCTACACAACTAAGGAACCGGGCCGCGGCAGCGGGCTCGGTCTCGCGATCGTCGCGCGGTCGGTGCACGAAATGGGGGGCGTGGTCTGGGTAGATGGCGCGCGCGAGGGTGGGGCGGCGTTCAAGCTGTTCTTCCCCATCGTTCCGGGCTCATGAAGAAAGTCCTCATTGTCGATGATGAACCTGGCCTGCGTCAGAGCCTCGGTCTGCTGCTGACGGATGCCGGGTATTCGGTCGTTGCGGAGCAGACAGGACGCCGCGCGCTGGAGCGCGCCGCCGCGGAGACGTTCGATCTGGTGTTGTGCGACGTACGCATGCCGGAAATGGATGGTCTTACGTTCCTCCGCCAGTATCGCAAGGGCGGGGGAAACGCGCTCGTCATTGTCATGAGCGCATACGGCGGTGAGGATGCCGCTATCGCGGCCATGAAAGAGGGCGCCTACGACTACCTCACCAAGCCGTTTCGGCCCGATGAAGTCGTCTTGACGCTGCGCAAGGCGGAGGAGCGGGAACGGTTGCGGGAAGAGGTGGCAGGCCTCAGGGCGCAGTTGTCCGCCGGCCCCGCGGAGCGCGGCCTGATCGCCGAGAGCAACGGCATGCGTCAGGCGCTGGCCCTGGTGGCGCGGGTTGCGGAGCACAATACGACCGTGCTCATCACCGGGGAAAGCGGCACCGGGAAGGAAGTCATCGCGCGCGCGATCCATCGCGCGAGTCCGCGGGCGAACCGCGCCTTCGTCGGCATCAACTGCGCGGCGATTCCCGAGAACCTCCTCGAGTCCGAGCTCTTCGGTCACGTCCGCGGCGCATTCACGGGCGCGAGCGTCGACAAGACGGGACTGTTCGAGCACGCCAACGGCGGTACCATCCTGCTGGACGAAATCGGTGAGTTGCCGGTTGGTCTACAGGCCAAGCTGCTGCGGGTGCTCCAGGAAGGAGAGATCCGCCGCGTCGGCGATCAGAAAACGCGCAAAGTGGATGCGCGCGTGCTCGCGGCGACGGCCCGGGATCTCGAGGCGGAAGCGAGGGCCGGGCGATTTCGCGAAGATCTGTTCTACCGCATCAACGTCGTCGCGATCGAGCTGCCGCCGCTCCGCGAGCGGCGCGACGACATCGCGCCGCTCGCCCGGCATTTCGCTGCGCGATTATCACAACGGCTAGGCCGCCCGCTGTCATTGAGCGAGGCGGCGCTTACCTGGCTCGAGGAGCAAGACTGGCCGGGCAACGTGCGGGAGTTGGAAAACGCGATCGAACGGGCGGCGGTGTTGAATGAAAAACCTGTTCTGGAAGACCAAGACTTTCACACCGCTCCCCCTCGCCGCGAAGCGGAGAGGGAGTCCGGGGGTGAGGTCGGCAGGCTGGGCGACATCGTTGAGCGTGCCGAACGCCAAGCCATTATCGAGGCCTTGCAGGCGACCAACGGCAACCGTCGCGTGGCGGCCGAGCGGCTCGGCGTGAGCCTGCGGACGCTGTTTTACAAGATCGATCGGTATGGGATCGGGTAATGCAAACTTCTGCACTAGTGAAGCATTTTGCAGGGTTTTTCGGGCGTGCTATTCAACGTAACTCGTTTAAGCAATTAGAGTTACGGTAAGGCACAGAACCTGTAATAGACGGCCCCCGGAACGGAGGCATCTCATGAGTCGCAAGGGCTTTACCATGATCGAAATAGTCGTCGTCATCATCCTGATCGGGCTAATCGCGGCGATCGGCTTTCCGCGTTTGCGCGACGGACTCGAGAAACAGAACGTCCGCAGCGCGAAGGCGCTCATCGCCACCATGGTTGCGACGGCGCGCGGCGCCGCGATCCAGCGCGGCTGCGCCGCTACGCTGAACATGACGGTGGACAGCGCGTGGGTGACCGCCTGCGGCGTCAATCCGCCCGCGGCCAACGTGCAGGTCGGGACCAAGAAGCTTATTGGCGATGACTTCGGCGTCACATTGGGTCCGTCGGCCGGAACGATCGTGTACGATCCGCGTGGGATCGCGACCGTATTCCAGAACACCACCGTGCAGGTCATCGGGCCCCATAACCAGGACTCGGTGGTCATCAATCAGGTGGGGAAGGTGATCAAGCAATGAACACCAACGCAAAGCGGCGCGGCTTCACGATCATCGAGATCATCATCGCGATCATCGTGCTCACGGTCGGCGTACTCGGCATGGTGACGACCGCCGCCCTGGTCACACGAATGATCGCGCGCGGGCAGCGGTCCGCCTCGGCGTCGGCGTTCGCCGCGCGCCGGATCGAGCGGATGCGCGTCGCGGCCTGCGACAACGCGCAACGCGCGGACGGCTCGGACACGCTGTATCGCGGTTCGACGTGGGTGGCGTTCAACAACTGGACGTTTACCAACCTCGGCAACCTGAATTATCGGCTGAAGGTCGTGTCCACCTACCGGACGACACAGAACCGGGTGCGCAACGATTCCACGGAGACGACGATCTCATGCAATACGTTCCTATGAGCCGCGCTCGTAGCGGTTTCACCATGATCGAGTTGTTGGTCGCGCTCGTGCTGCTCGGCATCGTGAGCGCTGCCCTGTACCGCGTGCTGGTGAATAACCAGCGCCTGTATCAGGCCCAGACCGCCCGCATCGATCTGTCGCAGAACATCCGCGCGGCCGGCTCGATCCTGCCGTCCGAGTTCCGCCAGCTCGATGCGTCGGAGGGAGACATCTCGGCGATGTCGGCGACCAGCATCTCGATCCGTGCGATGCGCTGGTTGGGATTTGCGTGCCAGCCGCCGGCGTTGGGGGGCGGATTGAACGGGGTGTCGATCATCATTCGCGGTGGCGGGCCGGGCCAACCGATCTTCTATGGAGCGCGAGGCATCAATAACAGCACCGACTCGCTGCTGATCTATTTCGATGGCGATCCGACCACGCGGGCCGATGACTTCTGGGCCATCGCCGGGATTAATGCGGCGCCGAACGGCCAAAACTGCCCCGACGGCCAAAACGGCCAGCGGCTCATCATCAACCTCAACCTTCTCGGGTTGGGATTGAATGCCGCCGGGGGAATCCCGGCTGGAGCTCCCGTGTGGGGGTTCGAGCGTGTCACGTATCAGCTCTATCAGCCCGCCGGTGATACATCATGGTACGTCGGCTTCCAGCCGGCAGGCGGCTCGATGCAGCCGCTCATCGGACCGGTGTTGACCAATGGACTCACGTTCACGTACTACAACGTGGCCGGCGCCGTCACGGCTGTACCGTCACAGGTTGCCCGAATCGATATCATCGTGCGCGCCAGAACGACATTCGCGGTCCGAGCGGGCGGACAGGCCGCTCGCCTCACCGCCGTGGACAGCGTCGTGACGAGTGTCGCTTTACGTAATAACCGGCGGTTTTAGGGCCGTCCGGAACTCATGAAGGAGAGAGGCATGAAACGGATTCCGCGGAACGAGCGCGGTATGGCGCTCGCAGTTGCGATCTTCGCCCTCGTCGTCGTTGGGGCGCTGGTTGCGGGAGCGTTCTTCGCCGGCACCCAGGAGCAGCGGGTCGGCGAAAACCAGCGCCGGGTGCAGACATCGTTCGGGGTCGCCGAAGCAGGCGGCCAGGAGCGCGTGCTCACCTGGGACCCGACGTCGATGAACAGCCGCCCCCAGTACCCGGCCGACTCGGTCGCGATCGCGACAACGACAACGCCGAATGGTACCGGCTCGTACGGCGGCTACAGCTATAAGGTGGGCCCGAATCTCTTTCTTATCGACATCACGGGCCGCGACAACGCCAGCGCCGCCGGAACCATCGCCGGCGGCGGTGGGGCGCGCCAGCGCCTGGGGTTGATCACGCGCATCGCCCCAGTCGATTTCGGTATCCACGCGTCTCTCACAACGCTGGGCGGCGTGAGCGTCGCAGGCAACGCCGACGTTTCGGGCGTCGATCAGCCTCCAACCGGCTGGGCCAGCTGTGGCGTTCCTGGTGCCACACAGCCCGGCATCCGCAACACGGGCGCCAGCGTCAGCAGCAGCGGCAACGGCGTGGTCATCGGCAATCCACCCGTCGTGGCCGATCCGTCGTTGAACAGCAACTCGTTCCAAAGCTTTGGCGGTGCGACGTACGCACAACTTGCAGCCAAGGCAACCATCACCCTGCCGGCCGGCAACTACACGACCGGTCCTGTGGTGACGAACGGCGCGTGCGATAAGACCGTCCAGACCAACTGGGGCGATGGGGAGAACCCCGCCGCTGCATGCGGCAACTACTGGCCGATTATCCACATCACCGGCACTGCAACCCTCAACAACACTCAGGGTCAGGGCATCCTGCTCGTAGATGGCGACTTGAACGTTCAGGGCTCCTATCAGTTCTTCGGCATCGTCATTATCCAAGGCAGTCTGAAGACGGCGGGTGGTGGGACCACATCGGCGCACTTTTGGGGCGGCGTCATGTCCAAGGACGCCACTCTCGGGGTTCAAAGCCTCAGCGGTAAGGCGACGCTGAACTTCTCTAGCTGCGCTATTCTCACAGCTTTACAGGCCACGAGTGCGGTTTCGATGCTGCGTTCCAGAGGGTGGGCGCAGCTCTATTAAGTGGCCTAAGTAGCTGTAGCGAAAATAGTTGTTGATTTAGCTTCAAGTCGATTCGAGGCTTGACAGGTTAAGGGGCGGGGCCTATTGTAGTTTGCCCTCGCCCCTTCTTGTCTCTAGACCAAAAGGCGCACATGGCCCTTTTTGGCTTTCTAGGCGGCAAAAAAACCTCTGTCGGCCTCGATATCGGTTCGGGGATCATCAAGCTCGTGGTCATCGACCACGGCGGGAGTGAGCCTGAGCTGAGCAAGGTCGCGACGACCGAGGTGGCCGCCGACGCTATCGTCGAGGGCGAAGTCATGGACCCCGGTCTTGTTTCGGAGGCTATTCGGGGTTTGTTCGAGGCCGCCGGCGTGAAGCGGAAATCCGTAGTGACGGCCGTCGGTGGCCGCGACGTCATCGTCAAGAAAATCCAGATGGATCGGATGAAGGAAGCGGATGCTCGCGAGGTCATTCGCTGGGAAGCCGAGCAGCACGTGCCCTTCGACATGGCCAACGTGGAGCTCGACTTTCAGATCCTCGATCCAGACGCCGAAGGCCTTCAAATGAACGTCCTGCTCGTCGCTGCCAAACGTGAGCTGGTCGAGAGTCGGGTTGGCCTGCTCGGCGAAGCGGGTCTCGATCCCTCGATCATCGATGTCGACGCCTTCGCAATCCACAACGCCTTCGAGTTGAACCATCCCGACGCCATGCAGGGCGTCGTCGGCCTGGTCAACATCGGTCACGAAGTCACCAACGTGAACATTCTCGAGGACGGCATTCCGGTCCTGACCCGCGACTTGTCGGTCGGCACGCGACGTTTCCGCGAGGACCTCCAGCGCGAAAAGGGTCTCGCCAGCGACGAAGCCGAGAAAGTGATTCAGGGCACCTCACAGAACGCGGACCTCGCCGGCTATGTGAATGCCCGGGGCGAGGAGATCGCCGTGGGGGTTGAACGGGCGGCGGCCTTCCTGGCGACGGCATCGCGGTCCGCGGGTGGTCTCTCGCGTGTCTACACAACTGGCGGCGGCGCCCGCATTCCGGGGCTCAATGACGTCCTCGGCTCGCGCCTGAAGGTGCCGATCGAGCTTGCCAATCCCGTGCAGCGCCTGCGCGTGCGGGATGATGTGTTCGAGACCGTGCCGGTAGATGAAGTCGCCCCGCTGCTGATGCTGGCGGTCGGGCTGGCGCTGAGGCGCGCCGCATGATTGAAATCAATCTACTCCCCGGAAAAAAGAAGGCGGCCAAAGGCGCGGGGCTCAGCCTCGCGCTGCCGGATTTCAAGGGACTCCTCGCGCAGGTCAAGGACCCGTGGCTGATCGGCGCGATCGCGGCGTGGGTCATCGTGGGTGGGGGCGGCGCGGCGCTGTTCATCACCGAGCGCGCCCGGCTCGCGGCTGTCGAGGCCCGGCTCGCCAACGTGCAGAACGAGAAGCGCAAGTTCGACATCGTGATCGCGCAAAAACGCCAGATGGAGAAGGTGCGGGACTCGCTGGTCTATGAAATCGGCGTCATCCGCAACATCGATGCGGATCGCTACATCTGGCCGCACGTGCTCGATCAGGCGACGAAGGCGTTGCCGCCGTACACGTGGATCACGCGGCTCGGAGCCGTCACCCAGCTACTCGCGCCCGGGGCTGCGCCGCCGAACCAACCCGCCGCGGTCGCGACCATGGACACGTCTGGCATACCGGCCGTTCGGGTGGCGATTGAGGGGCGCACCGTTGATATCCAGGCCTACACGACGTTCCTGCGGCAGCTGGCCGCGTCGCCGTGGTTCACCGACGTGACGCCCGCGAGCTCGCAGATCGTCAGCGAGGCAGATCGCCCCGTGACCGCGTTCAACGTGATGGTGCGCTATCGCGTGGCGGACTCGGTGTACATCCGCACCGTCCCGCTCGTGCAGTCGCTGAGGTAGGGGGAGCCATGGCGCTCGGTTTACCAACCGACCAACGCGGTCAGATCATGGCGCTGCTGATCCTCGTCGCCCTGGCGGGCGGCTATTTCTTCTGGACCAAGGTGCACCAGCCGCAGAGCGCGCAGATCACCGCAGCGACGCAGCAAGCCGACAGTCTGGAAAAGATCGTCGAGGCCGCGAAGCGCGACCTCGCGAGCGGCAGCATCGAGGATTTACGGCGCCGGGTGGAAGAGTACACCGGCTCACTCGAGCTGATGCGGCGGCTGGTCCCCGATCGCAACGAGGTCCCGACGCTCATCGACGACATCTCGACGAAGGCGAAAGTCCGCGGCGTCACGCTCGGCAAGATTCAGCCGCTGACGCCCGATCTCGGGACGCCCTTCGACACCTATCGGTACCGGATCGAAGTCTTCGGGCATTACGACCAGATCGGCGAATATCTCGCCGACGTCGCTTCGCTGCACCGCATCGTCGTGCCGGAGGAAGTCACGCTCTCGAGTGCGTCGCAGGCCGCGCAAAAGCAGCTGGGTGACACCGCCGGGGCTCTCCTGCTTGGGGAATTCTCGATTCGCACGTTCGTGAAGTCGTCCGCACCGCCGCCGGGCGCGAAGCCGGGCGCCAAACCGCCAGCAGGGGCGCCGCGTGCGCGCAGCTAGCCTGACGCTCGCGTTGCTGCTGGGGCCCGCGATCGCCGGCGCGCAGCAGCGCGAGACCGCTCCGGTACGTCCCGACACGTCGCCGCAAGCCGCCTCACTGCAGCGCGAAGTGTTCGCGTATGAAGGCGGCGGGCGCGATCCGTTCATGTCGTTGCTGAAGTCCGGCGACGTGCGGCCGCTCATCTCCGATCTCAAGCTCACCACGATCGTCTATGACGGTCGGTTCGCCGCGCGTAGCGTCGCCGTGCTGCGTGACATCACCAACCGGCGGCTTTATCGGGTCAAATCCGGCGACATCGTCGGCCGCCTGAAGGTCACGCAGATCCGGCCTCGCGAGGTCGTGTTCACCGTGCAGGAATTCGGATTCGAGCGGCAGGAGACGTTGTCGCTCGCCAAGCAGGAGGAGACGCCATGAAGGTCATTCTTCGCCTGGCGGTGGTGCTCGCCATCGTCGCTCCCCGGGCCCTTGCGGGGACGACGATCGGCAGCACCGGCCGGGACGGCGAAGTCCGCGGGGTGAGCGTTCTCCCCGCCTCGGGCAAAGTCGACATCATCATCGACGTACAAGGCGGCGCCCAGGTCACGGACTTCACGCTCGCCAATCCCGCCCGCCTCGTCATCGATCTCACGGGCGCGCGGCTCGCCGCGCCGGCCACGTTGTACGACGGCGTGAATCGCGGCGGCGTCAAGAACATCCGCTACGCGCAATTCAAGCCGGACGTCGTGCGCGTGGTGATCGATCTCGACGCACTCAAGGACTATCAGGTCGAGCACGTCGCCGGTCAGGTACGCGTGCACATCGGGACGGAGCGGACCAGCTTCGCCGCGTGGTCGAGCGCGACCGTAACCGCGGCAGTCGTTCCGCCTCCACGCAATACGGAGCGGGCGTCCGCCAGCGAGGCGCCGCCGGTCACCGGCGGTCCCCAGCAAGCCGCTCGCGTGACCACGCCGACGCTCGGCCGCTCGATGTCGATCGAGGAGTATCTCGCCGTGCATCGCGCCGACGCGGTGCAGTCGCAGGCGCCGCGGATCACGGTGCAGTGGGACAACGCCAGCATCGAAGACGTCGTCGCGGGCTTCGCGGCGTTCAGCGGCCGCACCATCATCCTGAGCAAAGACATCAAGGGCAACGTCACGGCCGAGATCAAGAATCAGCCGTGGGATTTGGCCCTGAACGCGGTGCTCGAGTCTCAGGGACTCGCGGTGCAGACGCTGCCGGGCGGAATTCTCAACGTCGTCAGCAAGATCGAGCTGGCGCGCGCCGATTCGACCGTGCCGATCACGACGCGCCTCGTGCGCATCAACTACGCGAAGGCGACGTCGCTCGTCGCGTCGGTGCAATCGATTCTGAGTAAGCGCGGTCAGGCGGTCGCTGATTCGACGAGCAACTCGCTCGTGATCACCGAAGTGAGCTCGCGCATCGAGGACGTCGTCGCGTTCGTGAAGGGCCTCGACCTCCGCACGCCGCAAGTATCGATCCAGGCGAAGATCATCTTCGTGGATCGCACCGACGTCGAAGAGCTCGGCGTGAAGTACGACCTCGGCTCCGCGACGCAATTCTTCAACCAGCTCGTGCAGCGGCCCGACCCGCGCACCGCGAAACCCGTCGATACGAACCTGGACGGCATTCCTGATGCGCTGGTGCCGCAGGCAAACTTCCCGGCGAACCAGAACATCGTCGACCTGGGCGGCAACTCACTGTCCGCGCTCGGCAACGCGAGCCAGGAAGTGGTGAACCCCGCGCTGAGCCTGATCTTTTCGACGGCGATCGGCAATTTCGATCTCACGGCCTTCGTGCAGGCGCTGCAGCGCATCGATCTCGCCGACATTCAAGCCGAGCCGACGATCACCACACTCGACAACCGCCAGGCTGAAATCCTGGTGGGCGACCGCGTGCCGATCCGGGTCATCGACGTGAGTGCCGTGAGTACCGGTGGCGCGGGTGGCGGTACCGCAGTCCCGCGCGCGACGGTCCAGTTCCAGCAGACCGGTATCAACCTGCGCGTTACGCCGCACGTGACCAACAACCGACAGATCCTGATGGAAGTGCATGCCGAGCGTTCCAACGTCCGGCCGGCGTCGGTGGACATCGGCTTCACGTTCCAGACGCAGCAGGCGGACAACCAGATCCTGGTCGGTGATGGCGAAACGGCCGTAATTGGCGGACTTACGGTGACCGAGGTCACGGTAGCAAAGTCCGGAATCCCGTTCCTTGTAGATCTACCGATTCTGGGCAAGCTGTTCGGATTTACGTCCCAGACGGAGAACCGGCGTGATCTCCTGATTCTGATCACGCCTCACATCATCGACGATCTGGTCGCGCCCACGGGGCAGTAAGCCTCGGGCGCGAAGCCGGGAGCGAGTGGCTATGCGGCTGGTGACACGCGGAACCGCACTCTGGGGGATCGTTGTGCTCGTCCTGGTGGTCTGGGCGTGCGAGACGACCCGTAATCCCGGCGGCATTCAGCGCGACGTGATTTCGCCGGTCATCACGCTCTCCAACACCGCGGGCGACACACAGCAAATCGCGGGCGGTCTGCGCTTCACTGTATCCGCCGCGGATAACCTTTCCTTGAAGAGCGTCGACCTCACGTTTA
>Ga0137399_10001121_pt1 | contig 11911 bp, 12 predicted proteins | sample czorhiz316metaG_FD_104810 | JGI IMG/M metagenome (GOLD analysis project Ga0137399, IMG submission 104810) | Vadose zone soil microbial communities from Angelo Coast Range Reserve, California, USA - czorhiz3.16 metaG | ecosystem: Environmental > Terrestrial > Soil > Vadose zone | place: USA...
CACATGCCCTCGGAGAATCGCATGTCCGTTCGCCGCTCCCTGATCCCGCTCGCGCTCGCGCTGTTCGCGGCCCGATGCACCAACGGGCCGCATCCCACGGCGGTCGAGCAGGCCGCGGCCCCGACCCCCCACTTCCTCCGGTGGGCCGGGGGCTCGGCGCCGCAGTTCAGCGCGACGGGCGCGCTCGCCGGTCTTCCCGGCGGCGGCGCTCTCCGGGCCTCGCTGTCCGCGGGGCTGCAGCTCGACCGCTACACGGCCTCGTTCTGGGCGGTGCGCGGCGAGGCGCGCTCTATTCAGATCAACTACCTGAGCGCCACCGGGGACACGAGCTCGGCATTCTTGCGACTCACAACCACCGATCCGGCATACGTCCCTGGTCTGGGCGATCTCGCGCCCGGGGATTCTGTGCTGATCACGGTGACGATCGATCCCGACAACATCAAGGTGTCGCTCGAGCCGACGGGATTGCTGTTCGGCGAACCCGGCCAGCTGCAAATCTCCTATGGCGGCGCGGACGGCGACCTGAACGGCGACGGTGTCGTGGACGACACCGACGCCTACATCGAGAGCCAGTTGCTGGGGCTGTGGTATCGCGAGGGCACGAACGGCGTGTGGGAGCCGATCCCGGCCGTCCAAGAACTGGCGGACAAATCGTTCGTCAGCGCGTTGCCCCATTTCTGCGAGTACGCCATTTCCTGGTAGCGGGGCCAGAGTGCCGATGCATTCGCCGTCATTCGTAGTGGACACCGCCCGGCAGCTTGCCGCCGCCGGGCGCCATGCCGAGGTCATCGAGTACCTCGGCGCGCAACCGGCGAGCGAGCTGGCCGATTCGCCGAGTCTCGCGCTGCTGTTCGGAACCGCGCACGCGCGGCTCGGGCGGCACGATGAGGGACAGCGGTGGCTCGAACTGGCCCTCGACCTCGCCCGCAAGCGGGACGAGCAGACGGTCGAGCGCCACGCCCTCAATGCACGGGGCGCCATCGCCCTGGTGAGCGGGCGGATCGACGAGGCGGCGGACTACTTCACGCAGGCCCTGTTGGCCGCCGGCCGGGACGGGGACGCCGTCACCACCGGCCGCTGCTCCAACAATCTCGGGATCATTAGCAATCTGCGGGGACGGCACGCGGAGGCGGTCGGCTCCTGGCAGATCGCCGCGGCTGCCTTCGAGCGCGCCGGCTTGCAGCGGGGCGTCGCCGAATGCCAGCACAACCAGGCGATCGCGTATCGGGACCAGGGGGCGTTCGACCAGTCGTTGGCAGCGGCCGAGCGGGCCGTCGCGCGGGCGGAAGCCGACGGAGATCGTACACTCCGGGCGCTGACGCTGAGGGGGCGAGCGGAAATCCGCGCGGCCCGCGGCGAGCTGGAGCAGGCCCGCGCCGATCTTGACGGGGTGCGGGAAATCCGCAGCGGGCTGCGCGATACCGTCGGCGAGGCCGAGGATCTGCGCGTCGTAGCGTCGCTCTACGCGGCCGAGGGCCACCTGGCGGCCGCCGAGGTCGCGTTGGGCGAAGTGATCGCGCGCGCCGAGTCGCACGGGCGGCCCCAGCTCCTGGCCGAAGCGACGCGCGACCTCGCCCTGCTGCTGCGGCGCAGCGGGCGGATCTCTGAAGCCCAGGCCGCCGCGCGGCGCGCCAAGGCAATCTTCACGCGCCTCGGCGCCGAAGGCGAAATTCGTGAGTTGGCCAACCGGAACTGGGACGACGATTTCGCGGCCGAGTTGCGCGGATCACTCGCGCCGCTCAATGCGGCGCAAGCCCTGGCCGATGCCGGCCTCTACGCGGAGCTACTCGCCTATCTGAGCAAGCGCTCGCCCGATGAGCTCGAGCAGTCTCCCATGCTGACGCTGCTCTCCGGCATCGCGCACGCCCGACTGGGTCGACTGGACCTCGGTCAGCAATGGGCCATGGTCGCGCAGTTGCGGGCGCGTATGCTGGGCGATCGTACGATCGAAGTGCGGGCCCTCAACGTCTCCGGCGCGATCGCGCTGGAGCGGGGCGGGATCGGTGAGGCGACGTACTTCTTCACGCGGGCGCAGGAACGGGCGATGCAGGACAACGATATGGCCACGGTCGGCCGCTGTGCCAACAACCTCGGCATCATTGCCAACATGCAGGGGGACTACAACCGGGCGGTCGGGGCGTACAGCCGCGCGATCACCGCGTACGAAAAGGCCAGCTACAACCGCGGCGTCGTCGAGTCGCAGCACAATCTCGGGATCACATACCGCGAGCAGGGGCAGCTGGACCGCGCGCTGCGGGCCGCCGATGCGGCGTTGCGCGAGGCCGAGCGACTGGGCGACCGGGCGCTCCAGGCCCAGGCCCTCGCGGGACTCGCCGAAATCCGGGTTGCCCGGGGTGAGCCAGAGTCTGCCATCCGCGACGCGAAGCGGGCCCTCGCCGCGCACCGTGAGCTGAAGGACGCGGTGCTCGAGACCGAGGACCTGCGGATTCTCGCCGTGGCACTCGGCATCGCAGGGAAGGCGCCGGAGGCGGAAGCGATGCTGCGCCAGGTGATCGAGCGCGCGACCGAGCACGAGCGCCCGATGCTCGTCGCCAGCGCCCAGCGCGATCTCGCCCACCTGTTAGCTCTGCTCGGCGACGTCGCGGCGGCAAAACAGATCGCGCTGTCGGCGCGGGCCACGTTCGAACGGCTGCGCGCCAAGGTCGAGACCGAGAAACTGGACGCGTTGCTGGCGATTCCAGACCTACTGGCGACGAAGAACCCGGGAGTGTCACGGGCTACGCCGGACATTCCCATTGCCCCGCGCTCTCAAGAAAGAAAGGTGAGGTCATGAAGGCCCTTCATTGGCTGGTGATCGCGCTGGTCGTGGCCGGGTGCACCGACCGGGCCCTGATGAGCCCGCCGGAGTCAGGTCCGCCTACCGCCCCCCAGGCATCGCTCATCGGCGACCTCCTCGGGGCCACGGGGCTGCTGCAATGCTCCACCCTTTCGTACGCCACGGCGACACAGACAATCGGGTCCGGGGGCGGCACGATCCGCGTTGGCCCGCACACACTGACGGTGCCGGCCGGAGCGCTGTCCTCCCCAGTGGCGATCACCGGTACGCTGGTGACCGGCCGCGGGGTCAACGCCGTTCACTTCCAGCCGGAAGGGCTGAAGTTCGCGCGCTCCGCTTCTCTCACGATGAGTTACGCGAACTGCAGCCTGCTCGGCCGATTGCTGCCGAAGCGGATCGCCTACGTCAGCGACGGGCTCGGTATCCTCTCGTACCTCTTATCGATCGACAACCTGTTCGCCAAGCGGGTCACAGGGCGGGTCGATCACTTCTCCAATTACGCCGTCGCCTGGTGAGCGTCGGATAGCGCCGTCGCTCACGCTGGTGTAGCCACGTCGCGGCGCGACCTTCCCGCGCGACCGCGATCAAGTGTGGCGCCAGTTCCAGTCACCTAGTTGCGCCCTCGCCACAGAGGGCCTGTCACTACAGCACCGCAGCGCGCGGCACCTCTCTTGCGGCTCCGCCACAACCGGCCTGCAGCAGTTTCCGGTGGGGTCCATCACTCGAGGGGGATTCCAATGAAACGTTGGCTACTCGCTGCCGCACTGGTCGCCGGCGCGGCGTGCGACACACAGCGCGACGCCGCGGCACCGCAACGCACCGTCGATCCGGCGCTCCGGGCGGCGCTCGCGAGCGCCCTGCCCGGCGACCGCCTGGTGGTGATCGTCAATTACGACGAAGCCGCGACGACGTCAGATGCGATGAGCGCGGCGATCCAGAATGTCGGGTCCGGGGTGATCCAGTTCAACAATCTGGACCTCGTGGCCGCCTTCGCCACGCCGGCCGAGATCACCGCGATCAGCGCGCTCCCGGCCGTGCAGGGCGTGTACGCGAACAAGCAGCTCCGCTACTCCGCCATGCTGCACGAGAGCGTCGCGACCATCGGAGCCGACGCGGTGCGCACTCAGTTGGGGATCACAGGAAAGGGTATCGGGATTGCGATTCTCGACTCGGGGATCGACGGGCTGTACAACCCCGACCTCGTCTATCCCACCAAGACGGTCCAGAACATCAAAGTCCTCGCCAACTTGAACGATCTGTTCACCTTCAAGGGCTCGCTCAAGAATCCCGCGAAGGCGGCGAATCTGTTCGTCGAGAATCTGCCCAACAGCGAGACCTCGGTTGGTCACGGCACGCACGTCGCGGGAATCACGGCGGGGCTGGGAGCGGCGTCGGGTGGCTACTACACCGGAGTCGCGCCGGGCGCGAACCTCATCGGCATCGGGACGGGCGACGTCCTGTTCATCTTCTGGGCGCTCGCGGGCTTCGACTACATCCTCGACCATCGGACGGCCTACAACATCAAGGTCGTGAACAATTCCTGGGGCACGAGCGGCCCGTTCGACCCCAAGGATCCGATCAACAAGGCGAGCAAGAAAGTGAGCAGCAAGGGGATTACGGTCGTGTTTGCGGCCGGCAACGACGGTCCCGGCGAAAACACGCTCAATCCCTACAGCGTGGCGCCCTGGGTGATCGGCGTAGCGGCCGGCTGCAAGAGCTTACCCGACCCGACCAACTCGGCGATCCACTGCGCCGACCAGACACCGCAGGGCCGCGACCCGGTGCTGGCCGATTTCTCCTCGCGCGGCATCCCGGGTGATCCGTTGTACCACCCCGACATCACCGCGCCGGGCGTGCACATCGTGTCCACCCGCGCCTCGACCGGCACAGTGTTGAACGTGCTCGACGCCAACCATGACCTGAACCTCACGAGTACGTGCGCGATCAGCGTGGCGAACGCGCCGTACTACACCTGCGCGTCCGGCACGTCGATGGCGACACCCCACGTGGTGGGGGTGGTGGCACTGATGCAGGAAGCCGCGGGCGGGAACCTGACGCCCGATCGGATCGCGTCGGTCCTCACACAGACGGCGCGCCCACTTCCGGGCTATGCGCTGTGGGAGGTGGGAGCCGGATATGTGGACGCGCTGGCCGCGGTGAACGCGGTGCGGCGGTAGGGTAATGGGGGCGAGAAGATCGGGGGCGGGGGCGGCTCGAGTCGCCCGAGGGCGGAGAGGTTGCGACCGATCCGCACCGCTACCATCACGAACATCCCAACGACGAGCGCGGTCACCACCCCGGTAGCGATCGGCACGGCGGCCGCGCTCGGCGCGCTCAGCGCCAGCGCGGCGTTGGCGGCGATCAAGACGATGCGAGCCTCGGTCGGGCCGATCCGGCTGTACCCCAACCGGAACACGCCGAACGCCTGCGACTCGAGGTAGATGTTGATCGACAGGATGAGGTAGGCGATCACGCCCGCCAGCGCCACGCCGAGACTCACGTAGGGCGAGAGCCCGATGCCCGCACCGATCGCCGCCGTCGAGAACGCGTCGACCATGTGATCGAGGTAGTACCCGTAACGTGGCCGGTCCGCGCGGCGCACCCGCGCGAGCGTGCCGTCCAGACTGTCCCCGAACCAGTTCACCAGCAACAGGGCGCTCGCCGCCCAGAGCCACGCGGCGCTCAACGTGGAGAGCGCGTATGCCACTCCCGCGCCGACCGCCCCTACCATGCCGAGGGCGGTCAGGCCGTCCGAGGTCACCCACCGCGGCAACCGCGCGGCCATGGCGCGCAGTAGTCGCCGCTCGGGCTCTGCGAGCAGGAACGTCAGCTCGCGGCGCGCGGCCACCAGACCAACCTGAGCGAGGGGATCATCAGGAGCGCGAACAGCACGACCATGCCCCACAGCGGGACCCGCACGGCGGCGCCGAGCCAGGCGAGCAGCGCGTAGCGCGGGACGCAGCGCACCGCGACGGCGACGGTGTACTTCGCCGCGGGACAACCGGTCGCGAACGCGAGGGCTTTGAATGGAAAAAACGGCAGCGGCGTCAAACCCGACAGCGCGATGGTCGCGACGGGGTAGCGACGGAATAGCCGCTCCGGCCAGGTCCTCACCCCCGGTCCCCCTCTCCGCGTTGCGCAGAGGGGGGACGACTCTAAGCGTCGTTGCGCCAGCCGTCCGATCAGCGGCGCGAGCAAGCGGTGGTCCACGATGGCCGCGAGCATCGTGCCCGTTGTGGCGATGAGCGTTGTGGTCCAGACGCCGAGCCGGGGCCCGTACCAGATGATGGCGGGCTCGTGCGGCACGACGGCGAGGGCGATGTTGGACAGGAAGGTGTAGGCGAAGAGCACAGCGGCCGGCGTCGCGGAGGGGTGCATGACCCGATGTTCGCGCGGCGCTCTCAAGCCGATGTCAAGGCGTTAGCGCACGTCGAACTCGGCGCTGATGTCGTAGTCGTCCACGTCGCACACGCCCACGTGCGCGAAGTAGTGTCCCGGCCGGGCGGCGGCATCCTCGGGGAAGTGGATGGCGTCGCGGAACCGCCCGCCGCGCTGCATGGTGAAGCGTCGGGCATCCGGACTCGGAACCATCGTCGTGGTGTCCCACACCCTGACGCCGTCGCTCGTCTTGACGGTGACGCACAGGAAGCGGTTGGTCGGGAGCAGGAAGTAGATCGGCGCAGCCCGCCGGTTGAGGATCGAGTACACCAACACCGGATTCACGCCTGTGGGGTCTCCGTTCGCGTCTTTCCAGCTGAAGCGATCGGGGATCACGGAGAGTGTGACGTCGGCGTGGAGCGTCATGCCTTTGTCCACAGCGGTGCGAGCCGTTCCTGGCGGGTCGAGTTCTTTCGCGTCTTCCACTTCCATACCGATGCTGGGATTGCCGCGCTCGGGGAGACGCGTGACCGTCCCTTTGGCCTCGATGTACCGATTGAGGTAGCGACTCCAGCGCTCCGGCTTACCGACCACGGGCACGACATAGGTCTGCTGGCCCAGTACCCGGAGCGGCAGCGGCACGACGATCGTCCATTGGCCGAATTCGTTGTCGCGCTGGAGGAACCCTTGGATGGTCAGCGCGGTATCGAGCTGCTGCTGCGTGGCCGCCGGCGCGGCGGCGCAGAACAAAAGGGCGAGGAGCACGGCACGTTCGCGCATGCAACAATTCTCTGCCGAATTCCGCCGGTCCGCTAGGGCGTTTTTTGGGCCGCCTTACTGCTCCAACCGCACCCAATAACCCGAAACGCGCCACCCCCGCTTCGCGTCGAGCACCGGGACCACGGTCTCCACCACGTGCCGACCACGGGAGACGTTCGTGTTGTACTGCAGCAGCACGTATTTGCCCGGTGGCGCATTGGGAGGTTCTGTCGTATAGCGGGCCATGATGCGGCGCCGTGCCCCGAACGGCTCAAACGGCCCTCGCGCACTCTTCACCGCCTGCTCCCACTTTTCCTGAGTCACCGCGAGCTGAAAGGCGACGGCGCCCTCGTCCCAGCTCTTGGCGATGTCGCCCTTGTCTACGATGGCGAGCCAGGCTTGCGCGGCTTGCTCGGCGGCCGCGACGGTCGCCGCGGTATCGACCGGCGTTTGACCGGCGAGCGCTGTCGAGCATAGCACCGCGAGAAACGAGGCCAGGAACGGAATGTGGAGCGACGGGACGGTCATGAGAACTCTCCTGGGCGAGCTGAAAGAACGATTCCCTCCCTACGCGCGCTGCGACAAGCGAGCCAGCACGGCCGCCGCGGCGAGTGCTACAGGAAACGCCGCAAGGGCAGTGATCACCGGCCAGGCGACGAGCGCGACGAGCGGTGAGTGTTGGCCGCGTGTCGCGGCGAACAGCCAATGAAGGTTCGCCGCGAGCGCGAGGCCGAACGCTCCAAGCGCGACCGCCCCGGCCGCATGCAGCGCCGTTGGACGGGGCGAGCTCCCCATTCGATAGTGCTCGCACCAAATCTGCGCCGCGGCGACGACGGCACTGGCCACCCATGCGGCCAGTCGCCACAGGCGCACCTGATCGCCGCCCGCCGACTGGGCGAGCGCAGCGAAAACGACGCCAATAGCGACATAGGCTCCTGCAACGAGAACCATCGTACGGACCGACGAGCGACCCGACACGACGTCACTCAGCTGCGCGGCAAGACAGCGCGATTCGGAGGACTTGCCATTTGGGCGGCCAGCGCGTCCATCTGCCGACCGCGCAGCCGCGCCCAGCTCGGTAGCCGAATCGCGCCGTTCAGAATCATTCCCACACCCGCAGCGAGGAGAAACGCGATCCCTGGCATGGCGTCGCCCACGTGGCCACTCACCCCGGTCGCAATGGCGACAGTGGCTGTCACGCCAAGCGCCGCCAACCCGGCTCCAATGGACGCGCGCGCCGCGCCGTGCACCGTCCGGAAACGAAGCCGGTGGCCCGTTTCGGTCGGTTCGAGGAGCACCTGTAAGTTCCCATTGGTCCACTGCCGGAATGACCCGTCCGAGCGCGTGGTGCCTCGCGCGTCGAAGACCTCGCGCAACTGGACGACCAGCTGCTCCCACTCGTGATCGGTGAGCCGGCGATTGAGGTTCACCGTGCGCGCCACACCGATCGGAAGTCCAAGGATCGTCTGCGATGCAGCCCCTTGGCGGACATCGAGGGCTTGGGCGGCCTGCGCCACCGCGGCCGGCGAGATCCCGACCTCACGGCCGATGGCTTGCAGCTCAGTGAGTGTCAAACCTTCCTCGGTGGGCACCTCCCGCTGGGGGCTCTGCGAGCCCTCCGTTGCGGCGCGGAAGATCGCCGCCATCTCTTTGTCGTTATATCGTCGATCGGTCATGTCAACCAAGATACTGCGCGCTCAACGCCGAGGTGACCGCCGCCGGGTCGAGTCCTCGAACCCGAAGAACCGGTCCATCCGCCAGCTGCCGTCCTGCTGCCGCAACAGGAACGCGACGTACCGGCCGAACTCCGTCATGCGCACGCCGCCGGAGTCGCGCCAGGACTGCTCGAAGGCGCCGAACTCGGTGGCGTGATCCGGCGTGACGCGTCGCGTCGCGACGGTCAGACGGAGGTCCATATCTCGCAAAGAGGCCCAATTCTCGCGCGCCATCGCCGCCAGCGCAGTCGGCCCGCGAACGGTGTTGAACGCCGGCCACTCGAACACAGCCGTGTCGGTGTACAACGCGGCATACGCCTGTGCGTCGTGACTGCGGTACGCTTGGACGATACGTGCATTCAACGAGTCGATGCCCGCGGTCGCCTCGCCGGCCGCCGGCCGCGACGGCTGCGCACAGGCGAGGCACGCGCTGCCAAGAAGGACCACGACTACCCTGGAGACGCCCAAGACCCGAGTCATTCTCTTAAGGAGCCGTCAGGCGCGCCGTGTGGCTCTTGCGGCCCGTGGTGCTGAACGCCGCGACGCGGACGGTCCCGCGGAACGGGATCGGACCGCGGACCACGGGGCTCCGTACGGTGGGCTCGCTGCCGTCGGTCGTATAGCGCAGGGTGAACCCCGGCAGCTCCACGCTGCAGCGCACCACGCCGCCCTCGGCCTTGAGACCCGGCGTGGGGATCCGGTAGCTGATGCCCGGAACCTCGCGATCGAGCCGGGGCAGCTCACGCTGGCCAATCACATTGACGAAGCGGGACCAGGCTTCGCGGTACAGGGACTCGGACTTTGTGGAGTCGCGCTCCCTGGCCCAGTCCGGGTCCGGCGCCCACGCCCGCTCGGCCAGCCCGAACACCTTCGGGACCATCATGTACTCGAGCCGCCCCTCCGCTCCGAGCGTCTCGGACCACAGGTTGCCTTGAATCCCCACGATGTGGGCCCGACCGTAGTCCGTGAGCCGGTCCTTGCCGACGAACACGGCAGGGTCGACGGGGACGTTGCGGTAGTAATCGAACGGGATGAACTCGAAGGGCTTCTGGAGGTCCACGTAGCCTCCCCAGTCGAGCCCGGTCTCCTCCGGGTTCGGATTCCACGCAAGATCGAAGTAGAGATTCGTCACGGGACTCAACACCACGTCGTACCCGCCATTCGCGAGGCGGTAAGCGAGGTCCTCGGCGCCCCTACCCGGCACGTTGCTCCAGACGTAGGCGCGCCAGCCGCGCGCGGCGAAATCGGGATTGGGGATGTTCGCCTGTTGCCCGCCGCGCTGGGTCTTGCGCACCGCGATCTCTTCCCAGCCCGACGGCAGCAGGCCGTGCGCCTTGAGGATCTGCGCCACCCGGCCGTAGAAGACGAACCACAAGTCATCGACACTCGTAAGGTCGTGCGCCTTCAGGTACGCCTGCACCGCCGGCGAACCTTGCCAGACGCCGGCCGGGACCTCGTCGCCCCCCATGTGAATGTGGCGCAGCGGCACGCCCGCCTCGCGGTGGATCGCGACGAGGTCGCCCGCCACACGCTCGATGAACCCGTACGTCGACTCGAGCACCGGGTTCATCACGTTGTCGTGGTAGCCCTGCGCCGATGTGTACACCGAGCGATCGTCCGGGTCGTTGAGCCGGTACTGCTGGTTGCCCTGCATGGCCTCGATCGCGGCGCGCGCGTGGCCCGGCATCTCGAGCTCGGGAATCACCTCGATGTGCCGCGCCGCCGCGTACCGCAGGATCTCGCCGTAGTCTGCGCGGGAAAAGAAGCCGCTGCCCCAAGGCCGGTCCACGTCGGGCCCGGAGCCGAACGCGGGCGGAAGGTGGCGGTCCGAATCGGGCGGGTGGCCGCGTCGCGCGCCCACCGCTGTGAGCTCGGGCAGGCTCGGGATCTCGACGCGCCAGCCCTCGTCGTCCGTGAGATGGAGGTGGGGGTGGTGGATCTTGTAGCGGCCCGGCAGGTCGAGCGTGCCCAGCACCACGGCTTTGGGATGGAAATTCCGGGCGACGTCGAGCATGAAGCCGCGGTAGCCGAAGCGGGGCGCGTCTACCACCCGGAGGGCCGGCAGGACAAGACCGGTCCGCGGCGTGGGCGCGGGCAGCAGGCTGCGCAGCGACTGGAGACCGTAGAAGACACCGGCAGGTGAAACGCCCACGACCCGTACTCCTTGGGCGGGATCGACGACGAGCGTGTACGCCTCGGCCGAGGTCTGGCCTGTCACGGGACCCACCTCGAGTCGCAGGGGCGGGCCAGCGGCCTTGCGGGTGGTGCCGAAGTAGGGACGCAGGTAGTCCGCCGCGAACGCCGCCTCGTTCTTGAGCGCCTCGGGTGCTTCCACGGGCGGCATGGCCGTGAGTTGCAGCGTTCCCGCTCCCGCTGTGACCTCCAGCGGCGTTGGGAACACCGGCGGCAGCTCGCTCGCGGGGGTTACGCGGATCGCGGAGTCGAGCGCGAACTGTTGCTCGCGGCTCACCACGCGGGGATAGCGCCCGCCGTCATGGGGGGCCCGTTCGAAGGGAACGGCGACGTAATCGTTCAAGCGGACGCCCACGTCCTTCGCGTCGTCGAAGACGATGTAGGGGCCCTTGGGAACGAAGCTGACGTTGAGGAGCAGGCCGGTGAGGTAGGGGATGCGAACGCTGGCACCGGGGGCCAGTCCGGCGAACCCTGCTGCCGGCGCGAGCCGATGCAGGTCGGCGATCACGTCCTCGATGATCAAGCCGCTCGCCACGCTTCCGGGCAGCGCCGAATGGAGCGCGTTGAAGTAGATCGCCCATCCGGTCGAGGGGAGCGGCTTGGTGCCACGGTTGGTGAGGGTGAAGGCTGCTCGTGAGACGCCCCAATCGCCTGTAGTACTGTCTCCCACGAGCTCCCAGCGGAGCTGTAGGGCAGGGGGGGTGGCGGGGCTCTGGGCGGCGCCGGCGCTCGCGGTGAGGGCCAGCAATAGGACGGCCAGTGCGGCAAGCAGTCGGTTGCGCATGCGGGAGAGATTAGACCCCCGCGGGCCGCGGTGTCCAGGGCGGAGCCCCCGCCTAAACTGAGCCCTCCCGCGGTGCTTGCATCTCGACCTGCTCTGTCGCCTGCGTCCACCGCTCGAGTCCCGCTTCGAGTTCGCGCTTCAGCGTCTCGAGCCGTGTGCCGAGCTCGTGGGCCCGCGCTGCGCCGTTGGGACGCGTGTAGAGTACCGGGTCCTCGAGCGCCGCCACCACCTTCGCCACCTGCGCTTCGAGCGCCGCCACCGCCGCTTCCGCTTCCTCGAGCTCGC
>Ga0137399_10001125_pt1 | contig 11886 bp, 9 predicted proteins | sample czorhiz316metaG_FD_104810 | JGI IMG/M metagenome (GOLD analysis project Ga0137399, IMG submission 104810) | Vadose zone soil microbial communities from Angelo Coast Range Reserve, California, USA - czorhiz3.16 metaG | ecosystem: Environmental > Terrestrial > Soil > Vadose zone | place: USA...
GAGTTACTCATGGTCCTATTTTTCTCCCTTAGACTTAAATTCATCACGTCCGTCCAGGGGGAGTTCTACGAGACAGAACTTGCGACCAACCCGCAACAGGTCAGTCGGTGGCGGGATTGGGTCGATAATATCGTACTAGCGAAATTCTTCAACTTCAAGATCTTTAACGGCCGCTTATTCCAGAACCCTTCCTCAAAGTGACCCCCCGAAGAGATGCTAATGACACCGCATTCCACATCTAAACCCGAAGGAACACATGGACAAGGATAAGAAAGTCAAGGTCGAAGAAGAAAAGAAGGCCGGCGCAATGGAGTATCCCATCATTGGCAAGAGCCGTGCTGTCGAGCAGCTCTTGAAGCAGATTTCGCGACTGGCGAAGATTAGAAGGGATGTCGTCATCATCGGGGAAGCCGGCGTGGGCAAGGGTGCCATCGCCAAGAACATTTACTCTCTCGGCCAGACTCCCGAAAATTCCACCCCATTCATGTCGCTTAACCTTTCGGTCCTTGACGATAAGGAATTGGAAGCGGTGCTCTTTGGTTATGACAGAGGCAGTGAAGGGCTACCCTACACGACAAAACGAGGGCTCTTCGAGATCGCGAACGGCGGCACGGTGCTTATTGAGGAAATTGAGGAAGCGAGCTTCCGGAATCAGATGAAGATACTCGCCTTCATGAACGAACGCACAGCCAGAAGGATCGGCGGCACCCGCGCTGAACCGGTCGATATCCGCCTCATCGTGACTGTCAAAGAAGATCCCCGGGCACTCGTCGACAAGCGAAAGCTCCTCGAGGATCTCTATAACAAGCTTGCCGATTTCGAGCGCATCGAGACGCCCCCTCTTCGGGAGCGTCCCGAGGACATTCCCCTCCTCGTGAAGCATTTTTCGGCCGATCTCTGCAAGGAAATTGGCATCGGAGAACTGGTCATCGACATCAACGCCATCGACGTTCTGGTTCGCCAGACTTGGAGAGAGAATATCCGGGAATTGAAAGCCGTCGTGGATAAATCTGTTCTGTTCTCGAACGGCGGCCGATTCATGCTGCCTCCGGAACTCGTGGACGAGAAGACCGAAGTGGTCAAGATGATCAACAACATTGCCTCGGGTCAGGATTTCATTCTCGACAAATCGCTGGACGCGATCGAGAAGGGAATCATCGAGCGGTCGCTCTCAAAGTTCGGCTTCAATCAATCGAAGGCGGCCGGATTCCTCGGGATGACGGAGCAAACTCTCCGGTATAAGCTGAAGAGACTCAACATCGTGAGCTCCCGCGCGCGGGCGTAAGACTTAGCTTCATAGCATTATTGCAGAATGCCCTCCTAATCAGGGGGCATTTTTTTTACCCCTGGAGTTTTCGTTCCTTCCACACGACATTTCTGCTCGACAAGGCGACGACGGGAAGAATCATCATATACAGGGCGAAGTAGATCTCGTAGGCCGGGAAGTACCGGAGGTAGGCGAGACCGCCGAAAGACCTCAACGGTTTCCAGAGAAAAATCAAGTCCATGACGGACATGCATACGACGCCGGCAACCACTGCGAGGGGTAGACCGGAAAATAAGCCAAGAATGAGAGAGAATCTTAATATCCATCCGATAAACATCAAGATAACCCCCCGTAGAATCATATTCAGTCCTCCCACCCACCACCGCTGCTTTTGTCGAAACAACTGATTCAAGTCAGCACAGGGTTTGCTCCTGACCACGGTTTTCGGATTGACCGGGAAGCGAACTTTAAAATGTGTTTTCTGTAAAATCGATTGCACCAGGGCATAATCTTCTGTCACGCTGAAGGGAATGTTCTTGAATCCCCCGGTCAAGTCGTACGCTGCCCGGCGAACGGAGAGATTATTGCCGATCGCCGTTAACGGAGTTCCCAATCCCGCCGCCGCCGCAGCAAGGCCGTAGAGAAAGAGCCAATCGAGCGTCTGGACGCCCTCGAAAGTCCGACGGGCCTCAAGGAGTGTGAAACCTCCCACAACTCCAGTTTCCTTATCAAAGGATCGCACGGTTTCCCCGACCCATTCCGGCGGAACGGTGCAATCTGCGTCGGTAAACATCAGAATTTCGCCGCGAGAAGCGTCGATTCCCTGAGCAACGGCGTTGGTTTTTCCTCTCAGGTTCCCGGAACCCGGATTTGTGGAAACGAGTTTCATCCAGGGATGACCGCGAACGATTCCTTCGGCGATTTCCCGGGTTTTGTCCACCGAGCCGTCATTCACGATGATCACTTCGAGCTTTTCCCGGGGATAATGCACATTTGCTATGGATCGAAGACACTCCCCGATGGATTCCTCTTCATTTCGCGCCGCGACGATGACTGATACGGCCGGTTCGTAGTCTTCGTTTTTGACATAATTGTTGGCTCTTCCGAGACCGAAGCGAAGATACAACATCGTTACGCTGTAGAGTGCGGTCGCGCCGAGAAGTATCGTTTCAATCATGCAATCGCCTGATTTAAAGAGAACGAATGTATAAAAAGGATTCCACTGAAACAATGGGAACTCAATAGCCAATGAGGAGTGCGAACTATATATATAGAGGAACCCTCCAGTATAGAATCTGCATCGATTCTAAACGCATTGATTCTCCTCCCCGTTTGACTATATTTGACTCGCATGATGAAGACTCCCCTCGTAATCGGGATCGCCGGAGGCACGGGTTCGGGAAAAACCACCGTTACGACGAAGATCCTCGAACGGCTGGACGTCGGGAAGGTGGTGGTCCTGAAGCAGGACTACTATTATAAGGACCTCTCCGCGTTCAGAGGAATTCCCCCGGAACGGATAAACTTTGACCACCCTGACGCATTCGAAAGTTCTCTCCTTATCAAACACGTCTCGCAGCTTAAGCGAGGGCGGCCGATCCGGCAGCCGGTTTACGAGTTTTCCACGTCGAAAAGGATGAAGGAAACCACTCCCGTTGAGCCGAGAAGCGTCATCATCGTGGAGGGGATTCTCATCTTCACAGACCGTGACCTGCGAGATCTGATGGATATCAAGATATTCGTGGATACGGATGCCGATGAGCGGCTCTTGCGGCGGCTTCGGAGGGACCTGGTCGAGCGGGGGCGCAGCATTGAGTCCGTGATGAAGCAGTACGTCGAGACGGTCAAACCGATGCACGAAGAATTTGTCGAACCGAGCAAACGCTGGGCCGATGTGATCATCCCGCGGGGAGGGCAGAATGCCGTGGCGATCGATATGGTAGTCACAAAGATCCGCGAGCTGCTTTCGCAACTATGATCATGGAATAATTTTCGGAGAGCTGAGCGGGCAGCTGCGGCCGTATTTGATTGTTGGGAGGAAAAATGATATATTTTTGACACTGTTTTCTCACTTTCACGGCTATGAACAGAACCTCCCCCGGCATACTCTCCGTCCCTCAAGCGCTTCAGCATTCCAATTACAAGAAAACCGTTCTTCCCAACGGCATCCGCATCGTGTCGGAAGAGATTCCCTACGTGCGTTCGATCTCCGTGGGGTTCTGGATTGAGGTGGGCTCTCGCGACGAACATCCCGAAAACAACGGCATCTCGCACTTCCTCGAACACATGGTCTTTAAGGGGACAAAACGCTATTCTGCCCAGCAGATCGCCCGCAGCCTCGAGGGGGTCGGCGGTTACCTCAACGCATTCACGACAAAAGAGCACACCTGTTTCTACGCCCGGATCCTTGACGACCATCTGCCGAAGGCCATCGATGTGATTTCGGAGCTGGTTCAAAATCCGGTTTTCAACGTGCGCGAGATGGAGAAGGAGAAGAAGGTGATCCTCGAGGAGTTGAAAAACATCGAGGACGATCCCGAAGAGCTCGTTCACGACTACTTCGATCGCAGGCTCTTCCAGGACCATCCCCTTGGAATGCCCATTATCGGCAGGGGGGAGAGCATTCAAAGTTTCTCGCGGGATGATCTGAAAACCTACCGCCAGCGGCATTACGCCCCCGCCCGGATGGTGGTTTCCGCGGCAGGGAATCTGAAGCATGAAAAACTAGTCGAGCTCGTTGAGCGAGCCTTCGCCGGCAACGGGAACGGCCGGTCCCGGCTGAAGCGCGCCGCCGGGCTCAAGCGTCCGAAGCCGGAGCGCGAAGTGCATGAAAAACCGATCATGCAGGCCCATGTCGTCACCGGCACGATGGGTTACAGCGTCCTGAGCAAGGTGCGCTACACGCTCCTTGTGCTGAATACGCTGCTCGGCGAAGGGATGAGCTCCCGCTTGTTCCAGAACATCCGTGAGAAGTACGGTTTTGCTTACAGCATCTTTTCTTTCGCCAACCTTTTAAGCGATACGGGGAACTTCGGAGTCTATGTCGGGACGGATGCAAACAACATTGGAAACTCCGTCGAATTGATCTACAAAGAACTCGAACATTTACGGTCGAAGCCGATCGGAGATGCAGAACTGCGCCGGACCAAGGCGCAACTGAAGGGGACGATGGTTCTGAGCCTCGAAAGCACGACGAACAGGATGACGCGCCTCGGGAGCGGTGAACTCTATTTTGGAGCATTCGTGCCGATCAATCAGATTCTGACCTCGATCGACGCCGTGAGCATCGGCGACGTCTTCGAACTGGCGAAAAAGCTTTTTCAAGTCGAGAAATTTTCCACCGTGATCATCAAGCCATCGGGAAAGGCGCAACTGGCTGCCAGGGCGGCAGTCGCATGAGAAACCTATGATAATCGGAATACCGAAAGAGATCAAAACGAACGAGGACCGCGTCTCGCTCGTCCCCGTGGGCGCCGAGACGTTGACGCGCCTGGGGCACTCCGTGCTGGTCGAAACGAAGGCGGGGCTTGGCAGCGGTTTCGATGACGAAAGTTACAAAAAAGCGGGTGCGGATATCCTCGGATCGCCGAAAGAGATTTACGCAAAGGCGGAGATGATCATAAAAGTGAAGGAGCCGCTGCCGCCGGAGTATCCTCTGATCCGGAAGGACCAGATCATCTTTACCTATTTTCATTTCGCATCAAGCCGGGAGCTGACGGATGCGATGATCAAATCCCGCTGCATCGCGATCGCCTACGAGACGGTCCAAAAAACCGACGGCTCGCTGCCGCTCCTGATTCCGATGAGCGAGGTGGCGGGCAGGATGGCGCCTCAGGAAGGCGCAAAATATCTAGAAAAAACGATGGGCGGCCGCGGCGTACTCCTCGGCGGTGTGCCGGGCACCGAGCCCGTGGACGTCGTCATCATCGGCGGAGGGGTCGTCGGGACCAACGCCGCGAAGATAGCAGCTGGCCTTGGGGCGAAAGTGACCATCCTTGACAGCAACCTGTACCGGCTGCGATACCTGGAGGATGTGATGCCCAAAAACGTCGTGACGGTCATGTCGCACCCGTACAACATCCTGACAGCGATCCGGAAGGCCGACCTGCTCATCGGCGCGGTCCTCATCCCGGGCGCACGTGCCCCGCACCTCGTGACGCGGGCGATGCTGAAGGAAATGAAGCCGGGTTCGGTGATCATCGATGTCTCGGTCGACCAGGGAGGTTGCGTCGAAACCTGCAAGCCGACGACGCACGAAAATCCGACCTATGTGATCGACGGGATCGTCCACTACTGCGTAGCGAACATGCCGGGGGCAGTTCCCTTCACATCCACGCTCGCATTGACGAACGCGACGCTACCGTATGCCACCGAGATAGCGACCAAGGGATTTGCCAAAGCGGTGGCAACGAACAAGGAGATCCGGTGGGGGGTAAACATCGTGGCGGGTAAGATTACGTATAAGCGCGTGGCGGATGCCTTCGGATTGCCGTTCGAGCCCCTCGAAAACTTCGACTAGTGTCGATCTACTTGATTGGATGCAGGCGCTTAATAATCCTGGCTTGCCGCGAGCGGCGGACCGGATAGCCGTGACACGAAAATTGTTGGAGGGAATCTGGTCTCGCTGGATCGGAACCGGCTCCTCTTCCGCAAATCACCTCTCCTTGTGCACTCACCCCGGCAGCATCCACACTTGATACGTCATGCCCAAGCTTACGATTGACGGAAAAGAGCTTGAGGCGCCGGCCTCGAGCACGATCATTCAGGCGGCATTCCAGAACGGGATGTCGATTCCCCATTTTTGCTGGCACCCCCGCCTCTCAGTTGCTGGAAATTGCCGCATGTGCCTCGTCGAGGTGGAAAAACTTCCGAAACTCGTCATCGCCTGCGCGACCCAGGTGGCCGAAGGGATGGTCGTCAAGACAAAATCCGACCGCGTCGTCAATGCGCAACAGGCCGTGATGGAGTTTCTGCTCATCAACCATCCGCTCGATTGCCCCATCTGCGACGAAGCGGGTGAATGCAAGCTTCAGGACTACGCGTACTATTTCAGCACCGGTGTCAGCCGGTTTGAGTTCAACAAGGTTCGCAAACCCAAACGGGTCGAGCTCGGTCCCAATGTCACGCTCGATGTTGAACGCTGCATCATGTGTTCGCGGTGTATCCGGTTTTGTTCCGAGATTGCGAAGAACCCCCAATTGCTGTTCGCGCAGCGGGCTGACCACGTGGAGTTGACAACCTTTCCGGGCGAGAAGCTCGATAATCCGTATTCCATGAACACGATCGATATTTGCCCGGTCGGCGCGCTGACGAGCAAGGACTTCCGCTTCAAGGCCCGTGTGTGGGAAATGTCTGCGACGGAGACGGTCTGCCAGGGATGCGCGCGCGGCTGCAATATGAACATGTGGGTCCGCAACAACGAAATCCTGCGGCTGACTCCGCGCCATAACCCGGAGGTGAACGACGATTGGATGTGCGACTACGGGCGCCTCCGTACGTTCGGGTTTGTGAACGCTGCCGACCGGATCACAGAGCCGATGATCCGGAAGGACGGAAAGCTCGTGCCGGTCGGATGGGATGAGGCGATCTCCAGGACTGCGCTGGAATTGAAGTCGTTCGATGGCCCCGAAATCGGCGGGATCGGCTCGCCCTATTCGACGAATGAGGACAATTATATTTTCGTAAAGTTGATGAAACATGTCGGATCGGGAAAACCTCTTCTCATGAAGCACGTGTCCCCGGGAGATGAGGATGATATTCTTCTTCGCGCCGACAAGACCCCCAATAGCAGGGGTGCGAGCGAGGTGGGCGTCGTGTCGGGGTCTGACGACCTGGAACCTATCCTGAGGGGGGTCGACAAGGGAGTTATCAAGGCGCTGTATGTCCTCGACGAGGACATTGCCGCCGATCCCAGGGTGGCGGAGACGCTGTCGAAGCTGAATTTTCTCGTGGTGCACGCGTCGAACGCGAATGAGACGACAAAGATTGCCGATGTCGTTCTCGCCGGTTCGACATATGCGGAAAAACACGGCACGATCGTGAATTTCCAGGGTCATGTCCAGCGGCTGAAGCCGGCGGTGGCGACGGCGGAACTCGACCGCGCTCTCGACGGCTTTGCCATGAGCCGGCTCGACAAGTTCGGGGCTCCGAACGACCGGTGGACGAAGTCGCCGAAGCGCGATGCACGCCCGAGCTGGCGGATCCTGACGAGCGTTGCGGGCGCGCTGGGTGCGAAATGGAAATTCAACGCCGCCGAAGACATTTTCAATGAAATAGCGGCCACGGTAGCCGCCTTTAACGGAATCTCTTATCATCGCATCGGCTCCCGCGGCGTAAAGCTGACTGAGAAAACCGGCGTCCAGGTTGGTGCCGCAAGCGGGACAAGCGGGACAGGCGGGACAGGCGGGACGAGGCAAGCCTGATGGAAATTCTCATTGCAGCGATCAAGATCGGTGTCGTACTCTTTGTCCTGCTCACAGCCGTCGCCTACATCACGCTGTTAGAGAGGAGAGTGGCCGCTGCGATCCAGAACAGAGTCGGTCCGAACCGGGTCGGATGGAACGGCCTCCTCCAGCCGCTTGCCGATGTCCTCAAGCTCGTCACCAAAGAAGACATCGTGCCGAAGTCAGCGAACAGGTTCATCCACGACCTGGCGCCGGTCATCTCCATCGGTGTCGCACTGTCGACCTTTGCCGTCATTCCGTTCGGCGATTCGATCAATTTGTTTGGCCATGATGTGAAGCTGCAGATCGCCAGCGTGGACATCGGGATTTTGTATATTCTCGCGCTCACTTCTCTCGGCGTCTATGGCGTGACGTTGAGCGGGTGGTCTTCCAACAGCAAGTACTCGCTCCTTGGGGGGCTTCGCTCCTCGGCGCAACTGATCAGCTATGAACTCGCGATGGGCCTTTCGATTATCGGCGTCGTCATGATTTCCGGGACGCTCCAGCTCGACAAGATTGTCGAGGCGCAGGCAGGGTGGAGGTGGAACATCTTCCTTCAACCGCTCGGATTTATTCTGTTCGTGATCTCTTCGTTTGCGGAGACGAACCGGCTCCCGTTCGACCTTCCGGAAGCCGAACCGGAGCTCGTCGGCGGCTATCACACCGAGTACAGCGGGTTGAAGTTCGGCCTCTTTTATCTGTCGGAATATGCCAGCATGCTCACCGCGAGCGCGATCATCACGACTCTGTACCTGGGCGGATGGCAGGTTCCTTTTCTGGCGCATTCGGGATATTCCCCGGAATGGATCAGCATCCTGCAGGTGCTCGGGTTTTGTCTCAAAGTGAGCTTCATGGTTTTTTTCTTCATTGCGATACGTTGGACCCTCCCGCGCTTCCGGTATGATCAATTGATGAATCTGGGATGGAAAGCGATGCTTCCGCTCGCGATCGTGAATTTGCTGTTAACCGGTTTGGTGGTGCTGATATTGTGACCGCGAACCATCCCAAGATCGTCCACCGGAGGGATCTCTCGTTCTGGGAGAAACTTTATCTTCCCCAGATTTTCGGGGGCTTGCGCATCACTCTCTCTCAGTTGTTCAAGCCGCGGTTCACGCGGCAATATCCGGAGGAGAGGTGGAATCCGCCGCCTTCCTTCAGGGGCCGGCCCGTCCTCGTCGAGGACGGAGGGATCGAGCGGTGCGTTGCGTGCGGGCTATGCGCCCGGGTTTGCCCCGCGCTTGCGATCGAGGTCCAGGGCTCCGAAACCGAATTGCCGAAGGAGCGCTATCCGGTCAAGTTCGAGATTAACATGCTGCGGTGCATTTTCTGCGGATTTTGCGAAGAGGTATGTCCCGAAGAGGCGATCGTCATGAGCAAGGAATACGAGCTGACGTTCACGAGTCAGGAAGACGGAATCTTCGGAAAGGACAAGCTCCTGATGCCCGCCGAGAAGCTCAAGGACCGGATCGATTTCCTCCGTCAGAACCGGTGAGAGTGGAGTCTCTCTGAATATGAAGTCTCCCTGAATATGAACTCTTGATGAATGTGAGCTATCTATGAAGATGAAGACGCTCTGTGCGCTCGCTTCAATCCTTCCCACTCTTACAACCGCCCAACTTGCCGTGCACTATCAACGATTTTCACTGTCGAATGGACTCCAGGTCATACTTCACGAGGATCATTCCGTCCCGGTCGTCTCCACCAATATCTGGTATCACGTGGGCTCGGCCAGAGAGAAGCCGGGCAGGACGGGGTTCGCGCACCTCTTCGAACACATCATGTTCGAGGGATCGGGGCATGTTCCGCTGGGGATGTTCGACGAATGGCTCGAAGCGGCGGGGGGCGATAACAACGCATCCACCAACCCGGACCGGACGAACTACTGGGACAACGTCCCGAGCAATGCGATTGAGCTCGCGCTGTTTCTCGAGTCGGATCGGATGGGGTACCTGATCGATGCGATGTCGCCGGGAAAAGTCGACGCCCAGCGAGACGTCGTCAAGAACGAACGCCGCCAGTCGTATGAAAACCAGCCCTACGGCATGTCTTCCATCATGATCGACGAGAATCTCTATCCCCCCGATCATCCGTATCACTGGCCCACGATCGGCTCGATGGAAGATCTCACGGCGGCGAGCTACGACGATGTCGTCGAGTTCTTCAGGAAGTATTACGTTCCGAACAATGCCAGCCTCGTCATTGCCGGAGATATCGATCCGGAAAATACCAAGTCCCTCGTGCAAAAGTGGTTTGGCGAAATACCCCCCGGAAAGCCGGTCCTGCCTCCCGCCGCGCCCGTCGCCTATGTCTCGCAGGAGAAACGGCTGGTCATGGAAGATAAAGTCCAGCTTCCCCGCCTTTACCTCAACTGGATTACGCCTCCGCATCTTCAGCCCGGGGATGCGGAGCTGGATGTCCTTGCGAACATCCTGGCAGGGGGGAAGAACTCCAGACTTTATAAGCGGCTCGTATATGACTTGCAGATCGCGCAGGATGTCTCTGCCAACCAGGAATCGCAGTCGCTGTCGTCGAAATTCTCCATCGAGGCGACTGCCCGCAGCGGACATACGCTGGCGGAGCTCGAACAAGTGATACGGCAGGAGATTCAGAAGATCAAGAACACCGCGCCTGCTCTGCGGGAGCTTCAGCGGGCGGTCAATGAATACGAGGCGAGCTTTCTCAACCGATTGGAGCGCATCGGCGGGTTCGGAGGCAAGGCGGATCAATTGAACGCCTACTTTACCGAAACCGGAAACCCCGATTATTTCAACGAAGACCTTGCCAGGTACAGAGCGTTGGCCCCCGACGATATCCAGAGCATCGCCATGACGTACCTCCGCGACGACGGGGATGTTGTGCTGAGCGTTGTTCCGGAAGGGAAGAGGGATCTTGCCGCCCCCGGCAAAGAGGGAGGCCAGTGATGAATTTCGGGATCGAGCGAATCGGCGAACCCAACACGCTTCTCCGAAGTATCTCCATGGGCATGTCGGCGTTTCTATTTCTAATGCCAATGTCTGCCGGCCTCGGACAAAAACCCGACAGAACGAAGCCGCCCCGGCTCGGACCCTCGCCGTCGTTAAAACTGCCGCCGATCCAGCATCTCAAGCTGTCGAACAACCTGCCGGTTCTTTTAATGGAGAAGCACCAGGTTCCCCTGGTTCAATTCGAGCTTATTGTTTTTACGGGATCGGCGATGGATCCGCCCGAGATGAAGGGGGTCGCGAGCATCGCGGCGGCGATGATGGACGAGGGCGCCGGATCGAGGAACGCCCTGGAGCTGGCCGATGCCATCGACTTCCTCGGCGCGAATGTCAACACGTTTGCAGAACAGCACTATTCGGGGGTCGTGCTGCACACTCCCCTCTCAAATCTTGACTCGGCGCTCGCGCTCTTTGCCGATGTGGCGCTGCACCCCACCTTTCCGGCGGAAGAGCTCGATCGGATCAGGAAGGAACGCCTCACGACGCTGGCGCAATGGCATGACGAACCGCCGCAGATCGCAACCGTGCTTCTGGGCAAGACGCTGTTCGGAACGGCGCATCCGTACGGGAGAGTCCAGTTCGGGGATGAAAAGAGCCTCCGGTCGATCAGCGTAAGCGACTTGAAGAAGTTCCACAGTACGTACTTCCGGGCGAACAACGCGAGCCTGATCATCGTCGGAGACGTCACGGCCAGTTCGATCCTGCCGAAGCTCGAACAACTTTTTGGAAAGTGGGATAAGGGCAAAGTAGAACTGCCGTCGATTCCCGCGGTCGAACAGGTCAAGGACCGGATGATCTACCTGGTCGACAAGCCGGGAGCCCCGCAATCCGTCATTCGGATCGGCCGGATCGGCGCGCCGCGGCTCACGGAAGATTATTTCCCCCTGCTGGTGATGAATACCATTCTCGGCGGTTCATTCACTTCCCGCCTCAACCAGAACTTGCGCGAACAGCACGGTTACACGTACGGCGCGGGATCTGCGTTCGAATTCCTCCCAACGCCCGGCGCATTCGAGGCGGGAGCGGACGTTCAGACGAAAGTGACCGACAAGTCGCTGGCGGAATTCATGAAGGAGCTCAATGGAATCCGGCAGAGCGTCTCGGACACCGAGCTGATGCGGGCGAAGAATTACCTGACGCTCCGGTATCCCGGGAACTTCCAGTCGGTTGCCCAGGTGGCGCGGCAGCTTCGTGA
>Ga0137399_10001126_pt1 | contig 11884 bp, 5 predicted proteins | sample czorhiz316metaG_FD_104810 | JGI IMG/M metagenome (GOLD analysis project Ga0137399, IMG submission 104810) | Vadose zone soil microbial communities from Angelo Coast Range Reserve, California, USA - czorhiz3.16 metaG | ecosystem: Environmental > Terrestrial > Soil > Vadose zone | place: USA...
ATTCAAAGAAAACACTGCCCTGTTTAGGTTTAATTGATTACAGCCCAAAGGATCAGGTCTCTTTGAAAAACACTATCGGATCAACAGATTAGAAGAGTGTTGCATCGACCGGTTGAGCCGGCAGGGATTATCGGAATGTGGGAATCTAGCCAATCCTGCTCGCTGGCCGCATCCGGATAAGAGGACTTATCAGGACTTGACCTCGGGCCATCGCTCGTCGCTTAGTCAGAACGGTCGAAGAGCGTGATGCCGAACTATTTCATCCACTTCCTCATAACCGGGCTGGAAAGCGTAGTTATACCGAGCTGGCAGCGCAAATTCGTATTTTGGGGGTTCTGGGCGACAGGTTTGAATCGCGAGGGAAGACGAAGCTTATTCATATGATTTATACTCGTGGCGCTTCTTAGTTCAAAAACAATCATGATCTCACTTGCGGACCTACAGAGCCTTTATGACCGCAACCGGTTCCTGGAGGCCTTCCGCCAGAGTGCCGAATATTGGACTCCGTCGGTACGATTAGAAAACCTTTCTTTGGATGAATTGATTCTCGGCGGCAGACTTGCCGTACGCCTGGGTGGGCGGCGGCTGTCTCGGCGGCTCTTTCGTGCAGCTTTGGATCGAGATCCATTGGACCCGCGAGTCCGTTACTACACACTAGGCATTCGTCGCCGTGCGTGGCAACTATTCGACGAACTACGAGCTTGGGAAATTAACCCTGAGATTCCAGGCGCCGACTGCGACATTCAGGCGAGTTTGCTTGCTACGCAGGGCGTTACTTGGGCATCGCTTCGAGATTTCAGTCGGGCTCACGACTGTATCGAACGCGCTCACTCCATTCAAACAAGAGACGGTTGGGTTCTTAGTTGTGAATCGAACGTATTTGGCCTTGAAGATCGTTGGGGTGAAGCACTGAATTCCGCAGAACTCGCCTGGAAGATTAAGCCGGGGACTCCATTCGCAGCACACAGTCTTGGCGCAAGCTTACTGAATCTCCATCAAATACAGGAAGCTGCCGAAAGGCTGGCCGCCGCTGCAAACGATTGCGAGTCGTTCGAAATTGCTCAACTTGCATGCTGGCATCTCTGCGCGTTGGCCGAGACTTTGCAAGGCGACGACCGCAGTCGTGTTCTGTTGCGCGCCCAAGAGATTGCGGACCAACTTCCGGATTTAACGCCATTGGCGGATCGCGAAACGCGCACTCAATTCGCGCGTATCCGGTTAGACATCGCCGAAATGAAGGACGATCACGCAGCAATGGAAGCCTGGGCGAACGAAGTTCACTCTCCCTTTCACCGGATCGTCCTGGAGAATCTTCGGAAGAATCCCCATAGCCTCCGTGTGCGGCTGCCCTTTCGCCGTGCGATCCAGAAACATCAAGCATGCTTACCTACGAGTATCGCCTCCTCACTTGGAGCTATGGGAACGGAGATCGACCCGGATGCCATGGCATCCGAAATTACCTTCGGCGGGACGCCAGAGTGGGCAGCAGCCCAATGGCTCGAAAACCGCGGTCTTGGAGTCAGGTTCTTTCCCGTAGTGCCTGAGCTTGCTGTTCGTCTTATTAAGAAGGGCTTCGCATTCGTGATGACTCTGGAAGCGGATGCCAGTGCACACGCGGTAGCCGTCGTTGGATTGGACGAGGCTGCGGGAACTCTAATTATTCACGATCCTCAGGAGTTCCGCACCACAGAATACTTATTGGCAAGCATTGGAAAAGACGAGACTCCACTCGGCCCCAGAGGCATGGCGATAGTTCCTCAGGAAAAAGCTGCCCTGCTCGATGAATTGCTTCCACAGGCCGAGGTGGAAGCCGCGACCGCCGCGGAGTCTCACCGACAAGCGGTCATTTTACGTGGAAACGTGGCATCGCGAGGAATTGTCGCAAAACTGGCAGAACGGCAATCTTCTCATCCCATCACACGCATGTTGAAGGCGGTGCAAGCCTTTCAAGATGGTCAGGTAGGTCTAGCCCTCGTCGAATTTCAAGAACTATTGCGGACATATCCTGGGTCTGCGTTCGTGCGCGCGAGACTTTTATCTTGCTGCCGATCACTAGGCGACTCGGCCCTTATGAGGACTACGCTTGCCAGTGTCGTCGAGAGTGGAATGCTCCCTGGAATTCAATCTCAACAGAACTGGCTCTGCCCTCCGAGCGTATATGTCAGCGAGTACGCCGATTTGTTGCGTGTTTCTACAGAGGCGCTCGATCAAGCGAGGTCGCTCTTACACGGTGTCATTCGGCGTGAGAGTTCATGCGCGCAAGCCTGGCATATCCTTGGAGATCTTCTTTGGGAAGAGCGTGACATCCAAGGAAGTTTGCTTACCTACAGAATTGCGGCATGCCTCGCTGGTAGCAATGAACATTACGCGCGCGCGTATTGCGATGCTCTCGGCTATGCGACGCGGAGAGAAGAGGGACTGCAGTGGCTGGAAGATCGCGTCCGCACGTTTGGTGTCTCTTCGCAGGCGATCGCGACATGGATAACCTGGATCAGCGCCTTGGAGGACTGGGGTGATCCTGAGCGGGCGTTGACCGCATCGGAAGAGGCCCTCAACAATCACGGTAACTCCGCAGAGTTACTCGCCTTCGTCGTTCCATTTTTGGCGCGTATGGGCAGGTGGCAAGAAGCAGATGCCCTCTTGAACCGGCTGGAAGCCGCGGGAAACTCAGCTCGGTTTCACGAAGCAGCCTCAGATTTCCATCGAAGGCGTGGTGCGCTAGATAAGTCTCTTGAGCATGCTGAGGCCTGGGCGAGCGAGTCGCCTTTTTCGATGCCGGCACGCCGCGACCTCCTCAATCTGATTACGAAGCGAGATGGCGCACGGGTCGCGCTCGAACGTGCTACAGAATGGCTCGCGGCGCATCCCGGGCACGATGAAATGGAACAACTGTACAGCCAATATCTTGACCAAACCAATTCGCCTCGATGGAAGAAATACTCCCTGCTTCTTCGTCGCGCAAAACGCAATCCGGAAGACGGATGGACTTGGCGAGAACTTGCTTTCACCTGCATTTCTGACTATGAGTCGAAGGATGTTGACCGGCGAGAAAAGCTGAAGAGTCGTATCGAAGACCTGATCGCACAATGCGATCGCACTGCGCCACAGGACCCAGCGACTTTGCGCGTCTTCGCGCGATGGCGGGAATCGCGCGGTGAGTGGGCCCAGGCGATCGATCTATGGATCGAGTCTATCAACCGCGAGCCGCATAATTCTTATAGCTACCGTCAAGTGTGGGACAGCCTCGTCCGATCTAACTCGGACCAACGTAAGCATTCCTGGCAAAGTATTTCGACGAAACTGATTGGCTACTCGGGGCGACTGTCTGTCTCTCGCGAAGCAATAATGCTCGCTGGCCAACGTTTCGGTATTGCCCAGGCGGAGGAAACTGTATCGACTTGGCGAGAGAAACGTCCCGACGATCCAGAAATCATAGAAGCATACACGGATCTTCTGCTCGACCACGGACACGGCCGCACTGCCGCACAGCGTGCTCTGGAGATGCTTCAATCTGCAGTGAATCGCTTTCCGTTTCAACTTGGCCTTCGATTTTCGCTCGCGCTCGCACTGCGAAAGGTTGGTAATTTCAAGGAGGCAGAAGAAGTTTTGGCCGAGATCATTCGGCGCCATCCCGACGATTCTCCAGCCCAAATTCAACTCGCGCGCGTTCATGAACGGAATGGTGATTTCCATGAGGCTCTGCGGATTCTCACATATGCGGCCAGCCTCGATCCAAAGAACGCCGAAATTCGTGACGTGCAGGCACAAATCTTGTTTGGGGCTGGGCGCCGTGAGGAAGCTCGCGCCACGATTCAAGTGGCATTACTGCAGTTCCCAGAAAACGTTCATTGGCGGGAGAGGGCTATCCGACTTCTTGTGGACTGCGGGGACAAGGAAGCAGCCGTGCAAGCAGCTCGTGAGGGCGTGCGCGTGCATCCCCGGGGAGCCTACCTTTGGTTCCTTCTCGGCAGAACACTGAACGAGGTGAGGCACTTCGCCGCGCAAGGCGAGATCGAGTCCTGCTTGCGTCGAAGTTTGTCCTTGAATCACGGACTGTTCGTCGCTGCGGATTCGCTCGCCATGCTCCTAGTCGAACGGCGGCAATATCTTGAAGCCGAGAATCTCATGCTTCAAATTCGAGATCGACTCAGCGATCCTTCCCCAGCGATGGGCCGCCTGGCATGGATCCACCGCGAGAGGGGCGATAGATCCGCGGCACGCGAGGAAATGGCTTCTGTATTGAGCGCAACGCCTTGGTACACCTGGGGCTGGACTGTCTTGATTGATTGGCTGGCCGAGGACAAAGCTTGGAATGAGACGCGCAGCATTCTTGGTTCCATTCCGCCAGAGCTTGCGACTAACTTACAATTTCGCCGGCAACGCCTGGATTTGCTCGAAAAGGCAGGTCTTTCAGTCGCGGACCTCAATTCAGAATGGGATAGCTTGCTTCACGATTTCCCTGAGGATATTCCGCTCCATCTTCTCCGCTACGACTCGTTGCTAAACGGCAAACGATTGCCGGAGGCGGCCGCCGTACTGGAAATCATTCGACCCATCTCTCGGGAAAACCCCTATTTTCTTGCCAGATTCGTAGAAGTACTGGCGAGAGATCCGAAACAGAAAGACCAAGCCATCGATTCTTTAATGCGCATCTTTTTTGCCGAGACTGAAGAATCCACATGGCCCGTCGATTACGCATGGAAAGCAATTCAGAGCGCCCATTTGGAAGAAATCGCACGTCAGAAGACTTTCAACCTCTTCCGGCAGGGTTCGTGCCCAACATTACGCACGCTATTTGTCCTCGTATCCTATGCAGCGTCACTGGACAGGACCGAGATGAGAAAACTGCAACCACGTTGGCGGAGTTGGCTTCCTGACCGTGGAACGCGTGAAGTTCTAGCTCTGCTGAAAATCCTCGACGCAGCCACATGGTCTAAAGAGAGGTACCGCGCAAGTCTGCTGAAGCAATTATGCGACGCGGGCTATTCCCGACTTGTCGTGCGCTATTGGAAGAGAAGCAAACATGTAGTGGAGGCTGACGTCGACTCATGGGCTCAAACCGGCCGTGCGCTTGTCAACCTCAACCGCAAATCGGATGCTCGAAAACTACTTTGGCGATGGCGAGAACGAACCGGCGTCGGAATGTGGACCATCGCGAACTACGTACTGTGCCTCTCGGCGTTGCATCCTAAACGATTGCGGGAAATGTTCTCTACTTGCCGGGACGGCCTTGCGGGTCTTCCTCATGACCAATGCGCGAAGTATTTGGTACACCGGCAGGCCGAAGCATGCGCTCTGCTTGGAGATACAAACGCGTTTCGCGAGACTTACAGCGCGTATCGGAACTATTTCAATGGCAAGCTCGAAACGGGAGAGTGGTTCGAGGTCAGGCGAAAATATCTCCTGGACGAGTTGCCCGTCATGGCCCGCTTTCTTGAAGAGAACAATCTGGGAAAATATAGTCGCAAACTTTGGGGCCTTCGCTGGAAGCGCTTCTCTCAAAGCCTTAAATTCCCTAAACTAAGCCGCGGAGACATCAGGGCACGCTGGGTGTGGATATTGTTATGGCTGCTCTGGTTGCTGTTCCAATTTAGTCGAAATCGCTAGAAGGACGGTTTTGCCGACCGCCCTCGCAAAAGAAATCGATTGCGGCTACAGCAAAGAGTCTTCGCGTGTGCCAGCCTGCCATTCGAGAATCGCAAGTAAACGATTCGGGACAATCTGGTTTGGCACGAATATTCGTGACACCAGAGTGGTCACTTGTCGAATCCTCGCACAGACAGCGAGCCAAGTCCTGAGAAACGGGATTATCGGAATGTGGGAATTACCCAAACTGAAAACCGGAATATCCATTTTGGTGCCGGACCAATGACTGCGGCGGGGAGCCCCCTACTGAAACACAGAGTGATCATCCGAGAACTGCCGAGCGAGTTTTTTGCGAAAGGCCGAATCCTGAGTGAGCTTTTGAATTTTGCGATTGTAGGTCGTTTGTGCTTTCTGCGCATCCTTCCCAGTCTCGATGGCTCGCGCATTCTCCCACTCCATTTCGAAGAATAGTGCGCCAAGAACGTGTTCAGCGTGATGAGCTGAAATGCTAGTCGCCACCATCTTTTCAAAGGCGGCTCTAACCGAAGGATTCTGTTCGATCTGTTCCTTGACGGCTGAATGCGCCGCGATGTGGGCCATTGGATTCACGGTTTCGCCTTTTACCGTGATCTCGTATTGTTCTCCCTCGCGCACGTCTGCGAATTCAAGGGCATTGTGAATGTGTTTTAGATGCATGTGTTCCTGAATTGCTTGCGCGTAGAGCTGACTTTCATGTGGGAGTTCACCCGCCGTTCCGGCTTTGATTGCATCATAGACGAGTTTCGCATGTTGGTCAACCAGTTCGCGAAGTTCTTTAAGTATGTCATCGTCCATTTCCTTCACTCCCTTCCTAGTGACCATGCTACTACGCTGTAGCTCGGTATGTCGTGAGAGCGCTTCGGTCCAGCCATCCTGTCACGCGCACATTCGCTTAACGAGTTGCCGTACACTAGAAACTGCGAATCAAGCCCCAGAAGAGGGCCTCATGTAGGGTGTCTTGCCTGGCATAAAACGCCCGGCCAGGCTCACAAGGTTTCAAGACCGATTTTGTCATTGACCGCTTCTCGCAGTCGTTGTTTGCAACCCAAGTAGCGCTCGGTTGTTTGCACACTGACGTGTCCGAGCAAGAACTGGATCTGCTCAAGCTCGCCGCCTGACTCGTGGCAAAGCCGCGCACATGTCCGCCGTAGATCGTGGGGAGCCAGTCTTTCAATCCTGGCCTTTGAGGCGCATTCCCGAACCATGCACCAGACCACTTTTTCGGTGATGCCCCGGCCCCAGATGGAGCCAGTCTTGTTCACACATCGAAACAGTCTTCCCGTGCTGATATTCGCAGTTGTTGACCAGACATCGATGGCCACTTTGACCCACGCAGGAACGGGAACGGTTCGCACGTGACCACCTTTGCCGATCAAGTCGATGATGGCCCAGTGCTCCTCTCTTTGCTGCAAATGCTCCATCGTCAAGTGAACCAGTTCAGAGCGTCTCAGACCGCAACCGAGCAGCAACGCCAACATCGCATAGTCTCGCTTGCCCCGGACCGAGCTTCCGGTAGGAATACTGAGAAGCGCTTTTCATTGTTGTGCCGTCAGCCAGTTTCCGATTCGGACTCCGAGCTTCTTTGGACCCTTCACTCGGCGAATGCTGGCGGCAAGTTCTGGGCTGAGTAAACCGCTGTCGGCCGCCTCGTATGCGAGACGACGAACCGCAGCTAGACGCACATTGATCGTGGATGAAGATAAGTGGCGAGCTTCGAGTTGTAGTCGGTAGCGGAGGACGACGGTCTTGTTGAAAGCGAGCCTTGGTTCGGAGCAATACCATGCAATGAAGTCATCGATTGCGAATCGATAGGAACGTTAGGAATCCGGCGAGCCCAGAGTATTTAAGACAGCAGTTTTGGCGTGATCTAGGTCTGGTAACCGAAGTACTCGCTTGGGCTTCCAGCGGGACGGTTTTTTCTTCATCGGTCAGCGGCCTCCGGACCGCCGACCAACAATGCGACCTCATGGCCACATTCCGATAATCCCGTTTCTCGGGACGTATATTCACCGGACACTCAGTCCGTGGCCGAGCCCTCGTCACACCCCTGCTGGTGTTGCAAATTATTGAAGGAAAGAGTCGGTAATGATAGCGTTACTCCCCGGGCGCTTACAGCACCTTTCTTGGAGAATCATCCGGTGGAGAAAACACCCCAAGCGTTTTTCACGTGAAAACCCGAGGCAGCGTTCCTGCTCAATAATATCTCAGATGCTCGAATTTCCAGCGCCAAGACGGTCTTTCTACAGAGCGTCGCCACCCTCACCGGTTATGCCGTTAGAAAGCACCTCCCTGGAAGATTCGTCTCGACGCCCAGCCATTTTGAGTAAGCCCGCCAATGTCGTTTCTTTCGAGAGTAGGAATTTGAGAACGTTGACGTTGTTGAATTCGCTGGTTTCGAAAACGGTAGCGAGCGCGAGGTATTCTATGAGGGTACGCTCCGTGAAACGCCCATCGGCATCCCTGCGGTACTTCGCGAATCGTTTGATGGCATGCTCGGCATTGTTGTTGTTCCACGGCACGCCATCGTGTGCTAGGAATGTGAACATTTTTCTGCCGCTTTTCTGAAACCGCTTTTTGTATTTGTTGGCGAGTTCCGACGAGAAATCGCTCGAACTCACTGAATCCAGAAATCGAAAAGCAGTCCGCTCGTGTTTGCGCAGGTGTCGGCTCTTGAGGCCATACCGGTTCACCGTCTCGATGACGGTTCGCAGCAGAGTCCCAAACTGCTGGGCCATGATTTTAAGTTCCGTGTCCAGCGGATTTCTGAGCACATCGTCATCAATATCCCGGACGAAATGTACAAGGCATTTTTGTTGCTCGCAAGGCAGAGAATCATAAGCCGTATAGAAATCAGAGACCAGAACGCCTGAGAAGGTCCCTAGAAGTTCTTGGAGAAACGACCCCTCCCGAGATGGTTTATAGAAGTAGTAAACCTTATCCATACTGGTCATCACCCAAACATAACCGCGCTGCTTTTTCAGTCTCACTGTGGTCTCATCGATGTGAATGACAGGACTATTCAAAATACTCCGGAGTATTTCGGAGCAAAGGTCTTGGTAGAATGCGCTCATGTACCGCTTCCACCTGTAGGCTTGGCAGTCGGGTAATGTCAGGCCGAAGACATCCTCTAAGCTCTCCTTCGTTTGCAACATGTTTACGCCACAGGCGACATTCTGGTAAACGCACCAACTCACAATGCCGTGGCCGTATCTTTGGGGATTGGGCGACCGTTCCTCAGAAGTGAACTTGTGCTTGCATCTGGAACAACAGTATCTCCAAGACAAAGTGCGGGTAATCCACTTCTTCACTCCGCCATTGAAGAACTTCAGATCAATGAGATCGTGACTAAGTTGTTTGCCTTTTTGGACCTTTTTGCTGCGGCATTGGGGACATCGCTGGCTCTCTATCGAATCCACTTTGTTGATGCGAATTAAGGCTCGTCTGAACTTTCGGTGCTTCTTGTTAACGGCTTTGAAATGAGGGTGGGTGTGTACGTATATTCTCTCGCGTTGGTAATCAAAGTAGGCACACTTGGCGACCTCTTTAAGGTCCTCGGAAACGTATTCCCTCGGCCTAAACATTTCCCATCGCGGTCGCTGCCTAGTCAAACCCTCCGTTTGAGCAATCTTGCAAGAAATCTCAGAAACCACTGCTGCATCAGAATCCGGCGAGGTCAAGCGCCCGATGAATTCGGAGATGTGCTTCAGCGTGCGACAGTCGTCTTGGTTGTATTGAAGAAGCCGGGCCTTGATGTCTGCGGCTTTATTCGCTTCCCAGTCCATCCGCCACACAATGCTCTGCAATCCTGTGGCGTTTTCATGTGCACGCTTGAACCGAAGAAATCGGCCAATATCTTTGAGGCCATTCGAGTAGGTCGGGAAATAGATATGAGGATGGATGACCGACAGCACATTGGTCGATCTCTCCAGAATCAAATCAACTGCGGAATGAAGAGAATCCGGCGATCTCGCCCGCATTCGTTTCAAAGCGACGCTTTCATATTTTCCGAAATGCAGGACGTGAAAATCAGGCAATTGGCCGATGGTTTCGACAAGTCGGGCTAAGATGACCGGCTCATCTGACTTCTGGTCTGCCCAAAACGCGTGGAATGTTTCTTGTCCGCCAGACACAATCAGAGCACCGAAGAGGTAGTAGAACTCGCCATCTGGTAGCCCTTCGATGTCGAGATATATCTGTGTCTTTGAGTCAGGAAGTTGATAACTTCCGTGGATATAGACAGTATTCTCCCGTATCGCGAGCGCTTGCAATGCCATGTAGCGAGGCTTGGCAGGATTCTTTGCCCTCTTTGGCGTTTTGCGAGGCCTGAAAGTGTAGGAGAGTTGCGTGACAGTAAATATTCCCTTGCTGCGATTTCTTTCGCGCTCGTTCTTGCCGATCCCGGACAGCAGGCTAAGGTCGTCTGTCACAATTGCCTTTTGTCTGCACCGGTTTTGAAATTCGCACTCGGTACAATGGCGGTTCAGGACAAGTTCTGGCGGCGAATTGCTCGAAAGCAGTGATCCAATCTTTGCGCTCAGCCTCTGGACCTCGCTCGTCAGAGCACCTGTCTTCACCATGAGTGTGGAATACTCGTTTCCATGGATGATCTTGCCAAGGCCCACTTCGCACGCCAGCATTTCCGACAACACGAGCGCGTCGAAAGCTACTAGTAGCTTGTCATCCTTGCTGAGTCTGTGGGTGAAGATGAATCGAATCGGGATAAACTGTGCGGGCCTGTTTCTCTCTTCTGACGGCACACGCTCGACGGCGTGAATGGCAGATTCCAGGTTCTGTGCGCGTGCGATGTGGTCTATGGCAAAGCGCCAGTTGACAGACTTGACGTTTTCGGAATCTCGCGGGCTGGTAACGCATTCATCTTGTGCGACTCCTTGCGTCAAGCGTCTACTTCCCTCGCTTCGATAAGAGGCCCTTTGAGTTCGAACCCAGTCGCCATATTCGTTTCCCGTCGCCGTTTCACCGATCGCCAGGAGAAAGCACTTGGTTGGGCACTTAAGGTAGGCTTCGAAGAGATTGGAAGTAACTGTCATGTTAACCTCGTCTCGTTACGCCGCACGCCGCTCGCAGGCGAACGCACGAGATCGACGTGACAATCGCTACATCGGGTGATCCCGTCGCGATATTCCGCTTGGCAAAGAGGACAGAACATGTTGGCGGGATTGTACTACGGGATTTCGAAGCCCAAAAACTGCGGCCAAGTCCCGATAAGTCTTATCGGAATGTGGGAAGGCCCAAATTCCCAGTTACCGATAATCCCGTTTCACAGGACTTGGCGCGATCACTGACTGCCGTCGGGGTTGATGAGGGAGCTCACGAAGGCAGGAGTTGACCACTGGATGCATTTCTCGGGATTCACATCTATTCCAGCCTTGGCAAGTTCTTCGAGCGCAGGGGGCACCCAAGACACTAAATGGTCATCGACAAAGCACACCCATGTGTCCCACGGCGAGACATTGTTCACATCGAAAAAACCCTTGGAATAATATACGGCTGCTCCGTCGAAAAGGTTTTCGTCAGGCGCATAGAGTAAAATGCGACCTTCAGTTAGGTTTACCTGCGATATTTCTGGATACCGCCCGCTTGTCTTGAGCAAACCAGCACGACGGTTCGCCACATCTTCAACGATATTTATTTTTTCCGAGAGAAGTAGAGGACAGTCAAACATAGAGTATGGGCGCAACGAAATAGTTCGAAGTTGATCTTTGAGCGGGGCTATGGACACTGGGTCAGCTTCTTTCAGCAGTTGCGAGGCTTCTCGATATTCTGGAGTCTTAAACATTTTAGTAATGTCATGGCCCTTGAAATTGCGCCGCGCCATCCGCATCAATTCACCTGCGCGGTCTATCATTTCTCTACGACTTTTGATTTCGTCGCTCTCTCTCGGCGTGGATTCCAATTGTTGGTCGAGGCACCATGCAATCGTTTCTGCTAGTCGAAGGCGATAGTTTGAGGGATCCATTCTCGTAGGGTACACCAGAAGGAATATGCCAAGTCCTGCTAAGTCCGCTTCTCAGAAACTGGCTTTTTCGCCCTCGGGTCGCTTGGGCCACATTCCGAGAATCCCGTTTCCCAGGCACTGGCGTACCATGTGCTCGCACAGTAGATTGTCTCGACCGACTTGAGCATGAAGAATGAACAGCATGATTCCGAATGGTACCTACGAGACCCACGCATTCGGAAGTGGATGGTGCAGTGCGTAGCATGTAAACGGTGGGGATACCGCCCCGACGCTCCGCCGAAA
>Ga0137399_10001127_pt1 | contig 11882 bp, 13 predicted proteins | sample czorhiz316metaG_FD_104810 | JGI IMG/M metagenome (GOLD analysis project Ga0137399, IMG submission 104810) | Vadose zone soil microbial communities from Angelo Coast Range Reserve, California, USA - czorhiz3.16 metaG | ecosystem: Environmental > Terrestrial > Soil > Vadose zone | place: USA...
GGAATGGCGAGACGCTAATGATGATCCGCCCGGAGGTGCCGCAGCCTCGGCACCGACGTCGAGGAATTGATGGAGGGGTGCAGATCCAGATACACCGATTCTGCGTCTCGGAGTATGAGCGCTGCGCCAGCGCTGAACCCGGCGGCTACGCGAAACGTCTGGCGGAGAGAGAGATCCACACCGCTTGCTATGCTGCTGATTTATTGAGCCTTAATTAATTCCCTGAATATTGGTACCAACAGAAAATACCAACAGCATCATGCATCGCCAGCGGCTGCCAATGACAAGTCTCACGGCTTCTTCGCCACAACCTTGCCGTTTTCCCACACATAGAGCGGCGTGCCGTACATGCGCGCAGTCTTCCGCGCATCCTTCGCCGCACGGCGCAACGCACGCCCGACTCCAGCGGCAAAGCTCAGGGGTCGGCTTGCCTTCGTTCGTGTTTTCGCCTTCACGGACTTTTTCTCCAGTAATCGTGGTGCACGGCCCGAATTGTCGTACACCGCCCAGCTGTCGGCCAAAGGGCGGTAGATGCGCTGGAAGTTCCCCCAGCCTCTTGAGAAACGACGTCAGCCCGCGGCACATCATGCCCGCCCTGACGCACGCGGGCAGCGATGTGCCGCAGCGCCAAGTGCGCGGAACGAAGCCGAAGATACACCATCTCGATACGGTAGCCGGCTAGCTTCCACGCCTGGAGTCGGCGCACGTAGGTCAACCCGCTGAAGGTCGGAGAGCCGGAGCGCTTGCTGCGTTGGATTTCAATCTCGGCGGCTACATACACCTGGCTACCGCAGTGCTGGGTTTCCCGCCGTACTGCCGGAGCCCGCGTCGGCAGGAACCTGTCGCGAGTCCGGTTTGCGCCCGCTTTGAAATTTCCATATACTGCACATGTGGCTCATCTCAATGGGCCATTTGGCTCAGGTTGGAATGTATATGCAATCTGCTTTTGTACTCGCCGAACGACCCGTGCCGGAGGTCTTGGCTCGGATTCGTCACGGACTGCCGGCGAGCATGTTCGACCAGATCGCTGTCACCCTCGGACTTTCGACCTCGCTTCTGGCCGCCAAGCTCGGGATCGCGCGACGGACGCTCACCCGAAAGCACGGCATGGGGGCGCCGCTGTCGACCGAAGTCTCGGAAAAAGTGCTGCGGGTTGCCCGCATATGCAATCTCGCCCGCTCGCTCTTCGCCACCGACCAGGCAATTTCGCAGTGGCTATTCAAGCCAGATAGCGCGCTCGGCGACGTTGCCCCGATCGATCTGCTGGACACGGAGCTCGGGGCGCGAGAGGTCGAAGCGCTCGTGCGCTCGTTGACTTACGGTCAGTTCGTCTAAAAAGCTGGCATGCGGGCTTTCCGTCTTGCTGCGGCTCAGTTCGCACGCTCTCGCAAGGAGGCGTTCAGCGGGCAAGGGGGGCTCCAGGCTTCCGCGCGCTGGCATACTGCGGGACGAGCCGTGGTATATGCCGCGCAATCTCTCTCGCTCGCGGCGCTCGAGATTCTGGTGCACCTCAAGCAGACCAACGACCTCCAGCCGTTCCGGCTTTTCGTGGCAGAGATCCCTGAGCAGTTCATTCTGATGCCCTCCTCTCTTCCGGCTCGATGGCAGACGGAGTACCGAATCAGCCGAGCTTTTGGCGATGCCTGGCTCAAGGCGAGCGAGCAACCGGCGCTGCGTGTGCCTAGCTTGATCACTCCGGGGGAGTGGAACTTTCTGCTGAACCCCTTGCATCGTGACTTCTCATTGAAGTGGGTCATTGCCGGTCCAAGCATCTACACGTTTGACCACCGCCTCCTCGAGCAGAGCTGATCGTGCGGTTGAGCAAGCTCAAACTCGATAAGAAGTTCCGGCCGTGTTCTGCCGAGGCGGGCGATGACCTGTTTCCGAACGGAATTTTCGAGTTCAACATCTCTCGGCTTCTGAGCTTCATCCAGGCTCACGCGGATAGATTTCCCGTCGAGCCGGTCGAGCTCACTGATATTCCCGACTATGGCGACGCGGGTTTGGATGAAAAAGCCATCTGCACGGCTGATTTGTCTCGTCCTATCCTTTTTGCCGAAATCGCCCGCTCGCAGCCTACATGACAAAATGGCTCCAAGATAAGCGTGGCCATGGGCGCGGGCCGCTGGTCGCCCGGTGTGCCTCTTTGGGCTGGCTGCTGTTTCCGTGCAGTTTCCGTACGGCGGGCTTGGGTGGTTTTTGAGACCGAGTGAAAAGTGGCTGATTTTGGCGGGAGAGAGGGATCCATATCGGAATACAAGCGCTTGATCCAAGAACAACTTTTCTATTCGATGAATTCTGATACCCACAAAAGTACCCACGGATCTCGCCGGTCGATTGCGCGTTCGAATGGAAGTGCCGACACGCGGATTTTCAGCCCGGACCCGAAAACTAAGTAGCGCACTGATTTCGATTTCGGGCCAGATGTAGCGAGTGAAGTGTCTAATATTTTTCGGAGTTACGCGGAGATAAGGACCTGATTTGTTGAGTTAGCCAGAGTGCCGCGCCACTTAGCCTTTCAAGACCGGCGAATCGCTCTCGGTCACCGGGCTCTCGCCGGAAGATCGGACCTGAGCGTCGATGTTGGCAGGCCCTCCCGGCGCCTCGCGCCGGTGAGAGCTGCTTGCGGGGAGAGGGAAAACGACCGGAGAGCAAGCCGCTTCGATCGCGCGGTTTCAACGTTTGCCGAATGCGGCCAGCGCCTCTCGCAGCCGGGGCGCCGCAAATTCGATGAACTGGCGCAACTTGATAGGCATCAGCTTGCGCGACACGTGAATCATGTGGACGGGCACAGGGTCGACCTCGAACTCCTTGAGTACGATCTTGAGCTGTCCCGATCGGATGGCCTCGGCCGTGTCGTGCTCAAGCAGGCGCGTCATGCCGACGCCCGCCACTGCCGCATCGACGGCTGCATCCGGGGCCGAGACCTGCAACCGAGCTTCGATCGGCACGGTGATGATCTTGCTCGTGTGCGGCACATGAAAGCGCCACGGTGAAAGATAGGGGCTGTTGAATACGACGCACGGGAATTTGGCGAGTACGTCCAGGTCGCGCGGAACGCCGTGCTTTTCCACAAACGCAGGACTTGTGCACACGATCGGTCGCAAGGAGCCCACTTTGGTGGCAACGAGACTACTGTCCGCGAGATCGCCGATGCGTACGGCAAGATCGGCATGGGCATCGACCAGATCGACGTTACGGTCGGACTGCAGCAACTTCACCGTGATGTCTGGGAACGCCGCGAGGAACTGATTGATGATCGGCAGGACATACTGGCGCCCGAGCTGCACCGGCGTTGCGATGACGAGGCCGCCGCGCGGCGCCGTAAACTCACCCGTCGCTTCTCGTTCCTGCTCATACACCTGATCGAGGATGCGTCGTGCCGAAGCGACGTAGGCGGCGCCCGCGTCCGTCAATTTGAGCTTGCGTGTCGTGCGCGTCAGCAGGCGCGTGCCGAGGTGCTCTTCCAGATCGGTGATCCGGCGGGTGAGCGTGGAAACGGGAATCTGCTGCTCGCGCGCGGCGGCCGAAAGGCTTCCTTTGTCAACGGCGCTCAAGAGCATCGCCATCGCATCAAGACGGTCCAATTCGCTGGTCCATTTGAGGCTGGATGGCGACATTGTAGGGTCGGCAACCGCGCCCGAGCACTCACTTCGCTGCAGACGCGGCCGCCGATCCTTTCGGGTGGCCGACAGGCCCGACTCAGAACTGGGTCAGACCGCCATCCACGGCAAGCTCCACGCCCGTCACATACGAGGCGTCATCACTCGCCAGATACAGTGCGGCTTTAGCAAGCTCCGCCGGCTCACCAAAACGCTTCAGGCCGATCTTCGCCTGAAGAGCCGCCGCAACTTCCGACAGCTTCTCGCCCAGCCCCATCTTGCCGTAGAAGGGCGTTGAGATGGCGCCAGGACTGATCGCATTCACCCGGATGCCGCGTGGCGCAAGCTCCGCGCCGAGCGTGCGTACCAGGGAGCGTGCTGCGGCTTTCGTCGCCGCGAGAATCGAAAGGCCCGGCATACCGACTGCGTTCAGAAATGACGTCGTCACGATGATGCTGCCGCCCTTCGGGATGAACGGCGCCGTCTTCTGGATCGTGAAGAAGGTGCCGCTGAAATTGAGCGCCAGATTGTCCTCCAGGTATTGCGGCGTGATCGCTTCGAGCGGTGCGACCGTGCTCGCACCCGCATTGGCAAACACGATATCGATGTGACCATGGGCCTTGCGCGTCTCCTCGACCGCGCGCTCGATATCGGCCACTTTTCGCAGATCGGCCCGGATGAGCAGTGCTTCACCCGCAAGCTCCCGACCGGCCGCCTCGAGGCGCTCCTGGCCGGAGCCCACGATCACGATCTTCGCACCTTCGGCCCGAAAGAGCTTCGCGGTTTCAAGTCCGATTCCCGATGTGCCTCCGGTGATGAAGGCAACCTTGTTCTTCAGTTTCATTTCACTCTCCTCGTGCCCTGAGCGATGAAGAGGCTCTGCCACTTCAAGCGCCATCCGGATCGGTGGCGCCGCGCACCACCTGGAAGCGCCTTCGCTCGTACTGATTTCAGTATCGAAGCTGAAGGACCCGAGAAGAATCCGCCAAAGTCAAATTACACCTCTCCGGAAAATGAGGAACTGGAACGCGCGCGGGAGAGCACTGATCGACCGATTTCCTTGCGTCGTCGCGCACCTCCCCATTTTCCGGGGAGCTGAAATCCGCCGCGGACGGATTCTCGCGACCTGTCCCGCCTTGCATCCTTAGCAGACACCCACTGCGCGGAGAGCCTGTCCTTGAGAATCGTATTCGCCTCTTTATCGACCTATCGATAGATACAATGCCAACCGCGGTTCCTCAGGGGACGGGATCGGCTCGAATCGCGGGACATGACCGTCGCTGACAACGCCGGCCGTCTACGGCCCTCTAACGCACCGAGACTACGCCCATGCTGCTCGAAGAACGGATAGCTCAAATTGTTCCGACGTTTAGCCCCGCGCAGACACAATTCGCGCTTCGTTTCGCGAGCGGCCCGGCGCAGCGCTTTGCGCCGGAGGAAAAGCTTGTCGACGTCGGTGATCGTGACACGGCGGTCTGGTTGGTCGTCGAGGGCACCATCATTGCCAGCCGACGCGATGGCCTGGGAAGGGAGCGCACATTCGCGAGCGGCGGGCCGGGGCAGTTCAGCGGAGAGGTGAGCGATCTGGCCGGGCACGCCGCGATCGCCGTGGTGCGCGCGGGACCTGAAGGCTGCGTAGCCTACCCATTCGATCTGCCCCATCTTCGCGCTCTGCTCATCGGCAGCGCCGATATTGGCGAGCTGATGATGCGCGCCTTCATTCTGCGCCGTGCTGCGCTGCTTGAAGGAGACGGCACTGGCTCGGTCATCCTTGGAGGAGCGGGGTCGCCCGATACAGTTCGTCTGCGCGGCCTGCTCACCCGAAACAGCTACCCTCACTCCATCATCGATGCGGATGGCACCGAAGGTAGGGAGCTGATTCAACGGCTCGGCGTCCAGGAAGGCGAGCTTCCCATCCTGATTTGCCCGAACGGGACGCTGTTACGACATCCGAGCGATGCGGAGGCTGGCGTCGGATTGGGCATCACCCCGCAATTGAAATCGGGTTCGGATTTTGACGTGATTGTCGTTGGCGCGGGGCCTGCGGGCCTAGCGACAGCCGTCTACGCCGCCTCGGAAGGTCTCTCAGTTCTGGTACTGGATTCGCGATCGTTCGGCGGCCAGGCGGGCGCTTCCGCACGCATCGAGAACTATCTCGGGTTCCCCACGGGCATTTCTGGTCAGGCGCTCACCGCGCGCGCCTTCATCCAGGCCCAAAAATTTGGAGCGCAATTCGCGGTCCCCGTCTCGGTCGTGGAGCTCGACTGCTCACATCCGCCGCTGCATCGGATACAGCTCGACAACGGCGTCTCGGTCTACGGCCGAACGGTGGCGATTGCCTCTGGCGCTCGCTATCGGCGCCCCGAGGTTGAAAATCTCGAGCGCTTCGAAGGCACGAGCATCTCGTATTGGGCAACACCGATCGAGGCAGGCCTCTGCGAGGGGCGCGACATTGTGCTCGTCGGCGGGGGAAATTCAGCCGGACAGGCCGCCGTATTCCTCTCACCTCATGCGCGGAAGATCCACCTCGTCATCCGCTCGGCCGGCCTCGATAAGTCAATGTCGCGCTATCTGATCGACCGAATCGCCGCGACATCCAACGTCGAGCTGCACACGCAGACCACCGTGACCGGTTTGCGCGGCATGCATGAGGGCACCTTGGAACAGGTTCGCCTTTTCTCCCGGCAAACGGGGAAGGACTCGCAGATCGACGCGCAGTACCTGTTTCTGTTCATCGGCGCAGACCCGAACACGCAATGGCTCGATCGTCGCATCACACTCGATGACAAGGGCTTCGTCGTAACCGGCGCCTCATCGCGGATGCCCTTGGAGACGAGCAGTCCCGGCGTCTTCGCTGTGGGCGACGTTCGGTCTGGATCCGTGAAACGCGTCGCGGCCGGCGTGGGAGAAGGTGCCGCCGCAGTTGCCCAGATACACGCTTATCTTGCCGGTCTTAGCCGCGAGAGCCTCGAATCAAAGGCAATGGGTGAACGCTCGTTCGTTGCGACATGACCCGGGCATCGACCGAAGCACGAATCGTGAGGGCGCCTACGTCGCCTGATCAGACATGGTCGCCCTCACTCTGGAGACTGAAATGAACCAGGATGCCGACTATGTTCCCCCGAAGGTCTGGACCTGGAAGAAGCCGAGCGGCGGCACGTTCGCGAACATCAACCGACCCGTGGCAGGCGCTACTTTCGAGAAAGCTCTGCCAGTCGGGCGTCATCCCCTGCAGCTGTATTCGCAGGGCACGCCCAACGGAGTCAAAATCACCATCATGCTCGAGGAGCTGCTCGCCCTCGGCTACGACGGCGCCGAATACGATGCGTGGCTCATCGACATCTTCAAGGGGGATCAGTTCGGTAGCGGCTTCACCGGGCTCAACCCGAACTCGAAGGTGCCGGCCATGATCGACCACAGCGGAGCCGAACCGATCAAGGTCTTCGAGTCCGGCTCGATTCTGTTCTATCTCGCGGAAAAGTTCGCCGCGTTGCTTCCGAGGGAACTTGCCCGACGCACCGAAGTGCTCAACTGGCTCTTCTGGCAGGTGGGCAGTGCGCCCTATGTCGGCGGAGGCTTCGGGCACTTCTACGTCTACGCGCCCTTCAAGATCGAGTACGCCATCGATCGCTTCACCATGGAAGTAAAGCGCCAGCTCGATGTGCTCGATCGTCGTCTTGCCGATCGCGAATATGTCGCCGGGCCCGACTACAGCATCGCCGACATCGCGATCCTCCCTTGGCACGGAGGTCTCGTTCAGGGCTGGGCCTACGAGGTCGTCGATTTCATTTCGGGCCACGAGTACCGAAACGTTCTGCGCTGGGCGGACACCCTCATGGCCCGTCCCGCGGTGCAGCGGGGACGGCGCGTCAACAGCTGGCGTGAGGATGTTCCGGGAAGGATCGACGAGCGACACGATGCTCGCGACCTCGATGCGCCGAATCCATGAAGCCGACGACCAGTCTCTCATGATCCCGCTTCGCTCAAGACATTCCTATGAGCGCAGGTCTGCAGACGCCGTTCGGACGCAGCGATCACTCTCTCGGTCCCGCTGAGGGACAGTATTGGACCAAAAGTCCGGAGGCCACCATGTACTACCAAGTGCTCTTACAGTGTATCCAGAGCTTGAAGAACGTCGAGCATTGGCTCGACAAAGCTGAAACGCACGCGAAAGCGAAGAAGTTCGACATCAGCGTGCTCCTGAATGGTCGTCTTGCCCCCGATCAGAAGCCCTTCATCTACCAGATCCAAAGTGCTTGCGACTACATCAAGGCTGGCGCGGCGTGGCTGTCTGGCCAGACTCCGCCAAAACACCCGGACACCGAGCAGACGATGGAGGAAGTGCGCGAGCGCATCCGAAAGACGATCGCATTCGCTGAGAGCGTGAAGGAGCCTCAGTATGCTCTCGCGAGCGAACGCAAGGTCAGCTTCTCCTGGGCACCCGGCAAGGTGATGTCGGGCGCGGACTATCTCCTGCAGATGACGATACCGAACACCTACTTTCATCTGGTGAGCGCGTATTCGAGCCTGCGTCACAACGGCGTGGATGTAGGAAAGATGGATTTTCTCGGTCCTATCAATCTTATCGACGCCTGATGACGGGTGAAGACAGAGACCGGCTCCGAGTGCAATCGGGCACTCTTGAGTCCTGAATGCGGTCGCTAAGGTTTGGTAACGACCATCGTGAGATCCGTGGTCGTCTCACGCATCGATGAGGTCAGTAGTGGATGTCGAAGGCATTTAGCGCGCAACAAGATCTGTTTGCGAGCGCGGTTTCCTCGGTTGCCGTCGACACGACGTTTGCCACTGCAAGGCGGATCGCGTTCGATGGCGGCTCATGGGTCGAAGTGGTGCCCGGATGGATGTCAGGCTCTCGCATTCTGCTCGAGCGTCTCGCGACGAGCGTACCGTGGCAGCAGCACGACCGACGGCTCTTCGAACAAACCTTCCGCGAGCCGCGCATGACGGCGGAGTACCGAAGTCTGCGGAACGTGCCGGATCAGGCACTCACAGATGCCGTTTCCGTATTGTCGCAACACTACGGCGTCATCCTAACTATCCGAATATCCGTACCCCCGGAAATACCCACGTGAATTTTGACGCCCGGAGGGTAATGTTGTTGATTAGTAAACCACGAACCGAAGAAGAATTCCCGTGCACTGAAGCCAGTGGTAGCGCTCCATCATCTGCCCGCATCCTGCTGAGCGAAAGCACGGGCTGCTGCCCAATCTACTGACTCAGCCGCATGCGCCTGACGTCGCGCTGAGGCGGAGCGCCAAACAGGCGGCTGTACTCGCGACTGAACTGCGAGGCGCTTTCATAACCCACAATCCCTCCGGCGCTACCCGCGTCGAGGTTCTGGTTCATCATCAATTGCCGTGCTTCCTGTAGGCGCAACTGCTTCTGATACTGCAACGGGCTCACGCCGGTGAGGGCGCGGAAATGCTGCCGGAAGGTAGATGGGCTCATGTGCGCGCGATCCGCCAATTCGTCCCCATGCAGCGTCTGAACGAAGTTCTGCTTTAGCCAGGCGACGGCCTTCGCAATCTGCTGGCGCGGGGACCCGGCAGTGACGAGGTGCCGGAGTTGCGGGCCGTGGGGACCCGTCAGCAGGCGGATGGTGATTTCCTGCTGGATCAGCGGCGCCAGCCGGGGAACCAATGTCGGCTCGGCCAGCAACTTCACGAGCCGGACCAGGGCATCGAGCAAGGTGGCGTCGAGGGCTTCGAACGAGATGGACCGATATGCGTCGTCGCGGCGGGGCCGGGGCACATCCATCTCGGAAGCCATCTGCACGATAGAGCGGACATCGAGCGTCAGCATCATGCCCAGAAACGGCTCCGCGGCACTGGCCCGCCTGACATGCGAGACAACAGGGAGATCGATGGTCGTCAGCATGGATTGCCCCGGACCATAGTCGATCGCCTCGTCTCCGAGCAGGACCTGCTTGTCGCCCTGCGCGACGACGCCGAGCCCCAGGTTGTAAATGCAGTGCAAGGGTTCGGTTGGTGCCTTGCGGCGATGTAGCGTGAGTCCCGGAACGGCGGTGTTGTGGTCGCCGTCGGTTTGGGCAACGTGCCTTATGGCGCGAGCCAGCGCGCTCGTCGCCGTAGCCTCGGAAGTGTATGGCCTCGCTTTCTTGGGCATAAACGCTCGACCCCGCCTGTGCCTGTGTCAAAGAGAATCTAGCATCAGCCAGTGCGGCACATTCTCATTTCTCTCAGTGAAACGTCATTTTAGGCAATAGAACCCACAGATCGGGCAAACGGTTTTGGGGCCTATTCAGCTAAATTTGAGTCATCGAAAGCGACTCGCCGACGACGACGTCTGACTGAAAAGGAATCATCTGATGAAGCACATTTCGATCGGCGGACTCGACGTTTCCCGCATTGGGCTCGGCGCCATGTCGATGGCCGGCTACTACAACATCGGCGCGGGCAGCGACGCCGAGTCGATCCGCACCATCCACCGTGCGCTCGACCTGGGGGTCACGCACATCGACACGGCAGAGATCTACGGTCCATTTGCCAACGAGGAACTCGTCGGCCGGGCCATCAAGGATCGCCGCGACCAGGTCGTGCTGGCGACGAAGTTCGGCATCGTCTCGCACGTCGGTGGCGGCCCCGGCGTTCTCGACAGCAGCCCAGCGAACATCCGCGCCGCGGTCGAGGGCTCTCTGAAGCGCCTCGGCACCGACCACATTGACCTGTACTACCAGCACCGCGTAGAGCCCAAAACGCCCATCGAGGATACGGTCGGGGCCTTGGCCAAACTAGTCGCCGAGGGCAAGGTCCGCTACATCGGCCTGTCCGAGGCCGGCCCCGCGACGATCCGCCGCGCCCACGCGGTGCACCCGATTGCCGCGCTGCAGACCGAGTACTCGCTGTGGACCCGTGATCCGGAAGCGAAACTGCTGCCGCTGCTGCGCGAGTTGGGCATCGGCTTCGTTCCCTACTCCCCGCTCGGCCACGGTTTCCTCACCGGCGAAATCCGTTCGCCCGAGCAGCTCTCTGACGACGATTGGCGCAAGACCAACCCGCGCTTCACCGGCGAGAACTTCCAACGCAACCTTCGCATCGTCGACAAAGTCAAGGCTGTTGCCGCCGAGGCGGGTACAACGCCTGCACAGATCGCTCTGGCTTGGCTGCTCGCGCAAGGCAACGACATCGCTCCGATTCCCGGCACCAAGCGCGTCGCCCGCGTCGAGGAGAACACCGCCGCCGACTGCGTCGAGTTGAGCGCGGAGCAGATCGAACGGCTGAACAACCTCACGCCGGCCGCCGGCGAGCGCCACGACGCGGGGAACATGGCCGCCATCGACCGCTGACTACGCCGCGAGCGGCTACCGTCATCACGCCGACGAGCAACCTTTGAAGTCGACCGAGCGCCGACTACTGACAGCGAACGGAGTGTTTATGGATATGAATATGCAGGTGACTGAATCGAACACTTCAAGCCGACGTGACTTTTTCGCTGGTGCTGCCGTCATCAGCGCAGCCGCCCTCGCGCCATTGTCGTGGGCCGCAACATCGGAGAACAAGATGAAGAAACGAAAGCTCGGAAAGCTGGAAGTTTCGGAGCTGGGGCTTGGATGCATGAGCATCAGCGCCAACTACGGGCCTCCCGCAGATACGAAAGAGGGCATCAAGGTCATTCGTACAGCCTATGAAAAAGGCGTCACGTTCTTCGATACAGCCGAAGTGTACGGTCCGTATACAAGCGAAGCGCTTGTCGGAGAAGCACTCGCGCCGTTCCGCGACAAAGTCGTTATCGCGAGCAAGTTTGGTTTCGACATTGATGCGGGTGGTTTGAATAGCCAACCGGAGCACATCAGGAAAGTGGTCGAGGCCTCACTGAAGCGGCTCAAAACGGACCGCATCGATCTCTACTACCAGCACCGGGTCGATCCCAAGGTGGCAATCGAAGACGTGGCGAGTGCGATCAAAGATCTGATCAAAGAAGGAAAGGTGTTGCACTTCGGCCTCTCCGAGGCGAGTCCGAAAACCATCCGGCGCGCGCATGCCGTTCAGCCGATCACAGCGGTGCAGATTGAATATTCACTCATGGAAAGAGATCCTGAAAGAAACGGTGTACTTGCAACGTGTGAGGAGCTCGGCATCGGCTTCGTCCCTTGGGGCCCGCTTGGTACGGGGCTATCTGCCCGGGAAATTGGATGCTCACAGGAAGCTCGACCCGCAGACGGACCTTCGATCCGGTTTCGACCGCTTTTCTTCTGAAAACCTGGCGGCAAACAAGCCGGTGGTTGATTTGCTGAAACGA
>Ga0137399_10001129_pt1 | contig 11877 bp, 9 predicted proteins | sample czorhiz316metaG_FD_104810 | JGI IMG/M metagenome (GOLD analysis project Ga0137399, IMG submission 104810) | Vadose zone soil microbial communities from Angelo Coast Range Reserve, California, USA - czorhiz3.16 metaG | ecosystem: Environmental > Terrestrial > Soil > Vadose zone | place: USA...
GCGCTCGACCTGTCATGGCGGGCTCATATGGTTCTGGCGCGATCTGTGGTGCGGCGCGGGGTGGGGGGTGATTGACGCACTGGGCTATCCGAAGGCCGCGTACTACTACTTGCGCCGAGTGCTGCAACCCGTCTTGGTTGCCGTGAGCGACGAAGGCGGTAATGGACTCTTCGTGCATATCGTCAACGAACGCGCAGTCGCGCTCGACGCGAGTCTCCATGTGACCCTCTATCACGCGGGCGACGTCATCGTCGGCGCCGCCAGCCGGACGCTCAGGATCCGCGAGCGAACAACTGTGGAATTGAGCGCGGCCGAAATGTTCGACGATTTTCGCGATCTCTCCTACGCCTACCGGTTCGGCGCGCCGGCGCAGGATCTGGTCGTTGCGAGCCTGCGCACCGGGGACGGCTCGCTCTTGAGCCAGGCGTTTCATTTCGTCCTCGGGCTGAGCCCCGCGAGAGAGCCGGACGTCGGGCTCACCGCGGTGGCCAGTGCGCGCTCCGATTCCGACTTCGACTTGAAGATCTCCACGCGCCGCTTCGCCCAGTCGGTCTGGATCGAGGCCGACGGGTTTGTGGCCGATGATGCTTACTTCCACCTGGCGCCCGGAGCTGACACTACCGTGCGCCTGCGCCGGGTCCCGCACGAGCCCCAGCGTAGCTTGCGCGGCAGAGTGCACGCGCTCAACGCGTTGACGGCGGCAAAGATCGAAGGCTCGTCGTGACTGCGCCACGCGCCGAGCCCGTGTACTTCGGGCCCGACGCCCGACCGCTGTTCGGGTGGATCCACCGGCCGCAGCGCGCTGCCCGTTGCAGCCTGGGTCTCGTGCTATGCAACCCCGTCGGATACGAGGCGATCTGCGCCCATCGGGCACTGCGGCATTGCGCCGAAGCCGCGGCCGACGCCGGCATCCCCGCTTTGCGCTTCGATTACGACGGTACGGGCGATTCCGCCGGCACTGATCTCGACCCGGACCGTCTGTCCGCCTGGATCGCGAGCGTGCATGGGGCGGCAGAGACTCTGCGGAGCGAGGCCGGCTGCGACCGTGTCTGTTTTCTGGGCGTGCGTCTGGGCGCCACACTTGCGGCGCTCGCGGCAAGTGAACGCTCGGACGTCGCGGGACTCATCGCCCTGGCCCCGGTCGTCAGCGGGAGAGCCTACACGCGTGAGTTGCGCGCATTGCAGATGGCGTCGGGCGCCGGACTGCCGGAGACTGCCGACAGCGACGTCATGGAGGTGACGGGTTTCGCCCTCAGCGCAGCCACGCGCACCTCGCTCTCTGCCGTCGACCTGTCAAAGCTCGAGCGAGCTCCCGCCTCGCAGGTGCTGATTCTCGACCGCCACGACCTGCCGGGGAACGAGCGCTGGGCGGCACATCTGCAGGCGAGCGGCGCCACCGTGGAACGGCATGCAGTGCCGGGCTATGCGGAAATGATGCTCAGTCCCCACGCAACGATGGTTCCCTCGGAGATGTTGCGTCTGGCGGTCACCTGGCTCTGCGACCGGGGCGCTGTGGAGCCGCTTGCCCAGCGTGACCGCTTTAGCGCCACGGAAGACTCTCCTGAGGGCCGCGACACCCTTCCTCGCTCGCGACACACCATTCGTCTGCCCCCCGGGGCGCCCGGCGGAGTACTCATCAGCGAGACGTCGGCATTCCTCGATTCCGGGCGTGTGCTGTTCGGCATATTGACAGCGCCGCACCCTGCAGCAACGGACACCGCCGACGCCGCTGGCGCCAAGGAGCTGCGCACGGGAATTCTCCTGCTGAATGCGGGTGGCACTCACCACATTGGGTCCAATCGGCTGTACGTTGCGCTGGCGCGCCGCTGGGCATCGCAAGGTCATGTGGTTCTGCGGTTGGATATTTCGGGTGTGGGCGACAGCCTGCCGCGCCCCGGTGAGACGGAGAACGCGATCTACACCGCGCGGGCGGCCGAAGACATAAGGGAGGCGATGCACTACCTGCGCCAGCGAGCCGGCGTGAGCGAATGCCGCGCGCTCGGGCTTTGCTCGGGTGCCTACCATGCGTTCAAGGCGGCCGTCGGCGGCGCGCCGCTGCAGGCGGTCGTGATGATCAACCCGCTCACCTTTTTCTGGAAGGAAGGCATGTCGCTCGATGCGCCGCTGACCGATGGGCGAGTGATCTCCGAAGCGCACCGTTATCAGGAGGCGGCATTCAGACTACACTCGTGGCGCAAGTTGATGCGTGGCGAGGTAGATGTCGGCAGAGTCGCGCAGATCATGATCCGACGCACAGGCGCGTGGCTCAGCCGCCACTGGCGCGACCTGGCGCGCGATCTGGGTGTCCCTCTGAGGGATGACCTGGGCCACGAGCTCGAATCTGTGGCTGAGCGCGGCACAGCCATGCTGTTCGTGTTCGCCACGAACGACCCCGGCCTGCAGCTGCTGCGAACCCAGGGAGGCTCCCGTGTCCGCAAGCTGTGCGCGCGCGGCCAGCTTGCGATCCAGTTGATAGACGGGGCGGACCATACCTTCACGGCGGGCTCTGCGCGCGAGCGACTCATAACGGTGCTCTCCGAGGCGCTCGATCAGGCGCGCGGTCATGTCTGACAGTGTGTCTGTATCGCGTCTCTCGGCCGTTCACATCCCGGCGCTCGATGGGGTCCGGGGACTCGCGATCCTGCTCGTGATTCCACACAACACCAATCTGATGCTCGAGGCGGCGTTCCACGGTCCGGCGTACATAGTGAAGGAGTTCCTGCTGTTCGGGTGGGCCGGCGTGCAGCTGTTCTTCGTGCTGTCGGGGTTTCTGATTTCCGGCGCACTCCTCGATTCCCAGGACTCCCCGACGTACTACCGTGCCTTCTACGCCCGTCGCGCGCTGCGCATCCTGCCGCTGTACTACGGAATCCTGGCGGTGACTTTCCTGGTGCTCGCCCCACTGCAGCTGGCGCCGGTGGAGACGCGGCAGAGCCAACAGCACCAGATCTGGCTGTGGACGTTCCTCTCCAACTGGACTGATCCACGGGGACTGACCGTGGCAGGGTTTGCACATTTCTGGTCGCTGGCGGTTGAAGAACAGTTCTATCTGCTGTGGCCGCTGGCGCTGCACCGCATGCGGCCGGAGCGGGTGTTGCGGCTCTGTCTTGGCATTTGCGTGGCGGCGTTTGGCTTTCGCACGGCCATGCGCGTGGCCGGCTTTTCGTCGGAGTACGTATACGAATTCACGATCTGCCGGATGGATGCGCTCGCCATGGGGGCCGCTTCTGCGGCGCTCGTGCGACTGCCATCCTGGAAGGCTCGACTGGAACGCAGTGCACGCCACCTGCCGTGGGCCGCGCTCGCCGTGTTGGTGAGCGGTGCGCTTCTGACACACGACTATGCACGCGGCGGCTGGCAGACACAGACCCTCGGGATGACGATACTCGCGGCGGCGTTCACGCTGCTGCTGCTCGCGGCGCTGGGAAAGTATGCGGGCCGTGAGAACTGGCTGTCGCGAGCGCTGTCCATCGCTCCGCTCAGATCGGCGGGCAAGTATAGTTACGGGATGTACGTGCTTCATTTTCCGATCACCAAGCTGCTCGGCGCGCGGCTGCTCGGCGGCGCGGCGACCACCCACAGCGCCACGATCGCCGTGCTGTATGCGGCCGCCGTTACTCTGGCGACGTATCCGTGCGCATGGCTGTCGTATCATCTGTATGAAAAGCATTTTCTGCGCCTGAAACGCTATTTCGTTCCCTCGCGGCCTCGGCTTGCGGAGACGGTTTGACACACAGCGAACGCCTGCTCGAGATCGCCGGATTGCGCACCATCGTCGTCGGAGCGACGGACGCGCCGATGGCGGTCGTGCTACTGCATGGGTACGCGATGAAACCCGAGGACCTGGCGCCATTTGCTCACTCGCTGGGGGTGCCCGCCCTGTTCCTGCTCCCGCGAGGCCCGCAGCGCTGTTTCGACGCCGGCGGATACGGCTGGTGGGACATCGACTCTGAAGCGAGAGACGCCGCGCTGTTGCGCGGACCTCGGGACCTGGTTGAGCAATATCCGCCCGGCCTCGGCGCGGCGCGCGCAGCACTGGCTCGGTTTATCGAGGCGCTCGCGGCCGAATACCGGCCGCGCTGCACTGTGGTCGGCGGCTTCTCCCAAGGGGGGATGCTGTCGCTCGATTTCGCGCTGCGAGGCTCCAGTCCGGTCGATGCGCTCGTACTGATGTCCGCCTCGCGGATTGCGCGTGCGGACTGGGAGCCAAAGCGCGAGCGTCTCCGCGGGTTGCCCGCGTTCGTGAGCCACGGGCGGTCAGACCAGGACTTGGCCTTCACCGCGGGCGAGGCGTTACGCGACTTTATGTTGGCAGGCGGCGCCGAAGTGACCTGGGCGCCGTTCGAGGGCGGACACGAGACTCCACTGCTTGTGTGGCGCGGTTTGCGGAATTTCCTCGGCGCCCTGTTAAGATCAAGTCAAAATGGAGGCGGCTCGTGTCACCCGGGCGGGAACAGCGTCACAACTTCTGCAGACAAGCGGATGCTCAAACGATGACCAGCAATTCTCCGGAGTTCGCCGCGCATCTGGCCGCCCTCGAAGGGATTGCAGCGGACGTTGCCGCGCCGAACGCCGCCGACGTCGACGCGAACAGCCGCTTTCCGCGGGCGACGGTCCAGGCGCTACAGACGGCCAAACTGCTTTCGGCGCCCGTGCCGAAAGAGCTGGGCGGTGCGGGTTACGGCACGCGCGAGCTCGCCGCGCTGTGCTCGACCTTAGGGCAAGCCTGCGGCTCAAGTGCGATGGTATTGGCCATGCACTACATCCAGGTCGCGTGCATTGCCCGGCATGGCCTGCAGTCGGCGTTTTTCCGCCGTTATCTGCAGGAACTGGTGCGCGATCAGTACGTGCTCGCCTCGATGACCTCGGAGAACGGCACTTTCGGGGAGACCCGCACCAGCATCTGCGCCGTCGAGCGCCAGGACGGACGCTTCAAGCTCGACAAGGACGCTACTACTGCTTCCTACTGCGAGCACGCCGACGGGATTCTCGTGACCTGTCGCCGGGGGCCGGACGCTCCGGGCAGCGACCAGGTGCTGGTCCTGGTTCGCAAGGGCGACTACAAACTCACGCAGACGACGTCCTGGGACACGCTGGGGATGCGCGGTACCTGCAGTCCCGGATTCAAGCTCGAATCCGCCGGGCCCGAGGAGCAGATCGTTCCGGGATCGTTCGCCGACTCCTCGGCGCAGACCATGGTGCCCTACTCCCACATCCTGTGGTCCTCGCTCTGGTGGGGGATCGCCGCCGATGCGGTCGGCCGCGCGGCCGAGTTCGTGCGCGCGAGCGCGCGCAAGAATCCCGGCACGGTGCCACCGACGGCGACGCGACTCGCGCAAGTGTCGGAGCAGCTGCAGGCGATGCGCCACAACTGGCTGGCGCTCGCCGACGAATTCGACGAACTCAACGCGCGGCCGCGCGGGATGCAGGAGCTGCTGTCGATCGGCTGGGCGCTGAAGATGAACAATCTGAAGATCAACGCCTCGGAGAGCGCGCCGCAGATCGTGCACAGGGCCCTGCAGATCACCGGCATTCTCGGCTACAAGAACGACAGCAAGTTCAGCCTCGGCAGACACTACCGCGACGTGTTGTCCGCCTCGCTGATGATCTCCAACGATCGCATCGCCTCCAAGAGCGCTTCCATGCTGCTCGTGTTCAAGGACAACTAGTCGCCTCCAGGATCGACCGGGAGCTCGCCACATGAGTGCCGACTACGACCCGCAGAAGTTCTACGAAGGGCTCGTCAAGCATCGTTTGATCATCCCGGTCGGGGTGCAGGGGGCGTTCGGCCGGGGCGCCGTGTTCGAGGACGTGCTCGAGCGCTTCAACGGACTGGTCTCGGCGCTATCGAAGGACGACGGCGCGGAGGTCTGCATGTTCCCGCCGGTCATCAGCCGCCAGGTGCTCGAGCGGGTCAACTATCTGGATTCGTTTCCGCACCTGTGCGGAGCGGTCTACAGTTTCTTCGGCAAGGAGCTGCAGGCCCAGGCGCTCGCCGAGCGAGTGCACGCCGGCCAACCATGGGGCGAACTATTCGGGCTCACGGACGTCGTGCTGAGTCCAGCCGCCTGCTACCCGCTGTATCCGAGCTTCACCGGCGTGGTGCCCAAAGGCGGTCGCCTGGTGACGATGCTGAACTGGGTGTACCGGCACGAGCCCTCGCCCGAGCCTACGCGCATGCAATCGTTCCGCGTGCGCGAATTCGTGCGCGTCGGGACGCCTGACGAGGTCGTCGAGTGGCGCGACATGTGGCTCAAGCGCGGCCTCAACCTGTTGACTTCGCTCGGGATGCCGGCTCGAGCGGATGTCGCGGCGGACCCGTTCTTCGGTCGTGGCGGCAAAATGCTCGCCGTGAACCAAAAAGAACAGAAGCTCAAGTTCGAGGTGCTGATACCCGTGATCTCTGCGGATGATCCGACCGCCGTGTGCTCGTTCAACTTCCACCAGGAGCACTTCGGCTCGACCTTCGGCATCCGCACCAGCGATGGCAAGGTCGCCAACACCGCCTGTCTCGGATTCGGCCTGGAGCGCATCGTGATGGCGCTGTTCAAGACGCACGGTTTCGAGCCGGAGCGCTGGCCGCACGAGGTGCGCAGCAAGCTGTGGCCTTCGTGAGATCGATACCGTGACCTCGGCGAGCGTTTTGCGGGGACTCGATCCCGCGTCCTACAGGCGTCATTCGCTGCACACGGAAGGCTGCGTGTGGGTGGAGAAGAACTGCTACGTCGACATATGGATCGAGGTCATTCACGCTCTCGATCTCGAACCGCGCGCGATCCTGCCGTTCACGGCGGCGATCGACTTCGAAGGCGACCAGTGGACGTTCTTCAAGCCGCCCCACGATGAGCTGCGCGACCTCTACGGTCTTGATGTACAGGAGATGTACGTGTGGCGGCCGCTGCTCGAGCATGCCCTCGAGCACGTCGGCGCCGGCAGGATGATCAGTACCGAGGCCGACTCCTTCTGGCTGCCCGACACCTCGGGCACCGACTACCGCCGCCAGCACACCAAGAGCACGATCGTGCTCAACGAGATCGAGGTCGAGAAGCGGCGCCTCGGTTACTTTCACAATGCCGGCTACTACTCGCTCGAGGGCGAAGACTTCGCGCGCACCTTCAGGCTCGACCTGCCGCCCGATCCGACTTTCATGCCGCTGTTCGCCGAGCTGGTGCGCATCGACGGGCTGGCGCGACGCTCCGCGTCAGAGCTGGCCGCGCTCTCGCTCGACCTGTGGCGGCGCCACCTCAAACGCCGCCCGGCGAGCAATCCCCTGGGCCGTTTCCGGGCGCGCTTCGAGCAGGACCTGCCCGGCATTCAGGACAGGGGCTTGGCCTACTACCACGCCTGGGCCTTCGGCACGGTCCGCCAGCTCGGCTCGGCGTTCGAGCTGGCGGCAGCCAACCTCAAGTGGCTGTCGAGCGAGGGGATCGCGGGGCTCGAGCCCGCCACGCTGGCATTCGAGCAGCTGTCGGCGACCAACAAGACTTTCATCCTGAAGGGCGCGCGCGCCACGAACAGCCGCCGTCCCCTCGACAGCGGTGCGCTATTCGATGAGATGGCCGGCGCCTGGGAGCGCGGCATGAAGGCGATGGAGTCGGTCTTGTAGCAGCCGCACCCGCGTTCCCGCGACCGGCGTGTCCTGCTATTTTCGGGCAGCTACGTACAGCAAGCTCGGACTCGAGGCATCGTCGTCACTTTCGCCCAGGCTGCGTCCGTCGCTGTCGAAGACGTCGAGCAGCCGAAAACCGCCCGCCTCGAGCTGGCGCCGCTGCTTGTCCCGATCGATGTAATCATGCAGCAGCGCGTAATTGTGCCCAACGTCGTTGAGCAGCGCGTACTCCTCCTCGTGGCGGTGCAGACGGCCAACGCGCAGGTGGTTCCGCGTGCGCTTGAGGTACTCGAGCACATATCGAGCCTGGGCGATGGGGTTGCGCGAATACGCGAGGCGCGGAGGCTTGCCCGCGGTGCGCGAGCGGCGGTTGTGCGCTGAGAACATCAACAGACCGTCCGCCGACAGCACCCGCCTGGCCTCGGCGAGGATCCGCAGCCGGTCCTCGTGCGACACCGCATCAAACACGTTGTTGGGCGCGAAAGTGAAATCGAACTCAGCCGCGCCCCAGCGCGACAGATCCCGCATGTCGGCCAGATGGACCTCGACGCCGGGCAGCGCCTTGCGCACGTGATCGACCATCTCCTGCGAGTAGTCGATGCACACGTAACGCCGCGCGAGCGGCTGGAGGAACCCGGCCGTGCGTCCTGTGCCGATACCGATGTCGAGCACCCTGCGGCCGAAGAAGCCGGGCTGATATCGCAGTAGCGCCATCGTCTCCGGCCGATCGAGCAGCAGCTTGCTGCGGTAGGCGTTGGTGACGCCGCGCGCGTGATAGATCCTGGAGTTGATTTCGTCCTGCAGACTGGAGCGGCTCAGCGGTGAGGCGGCGGCGGCTTCGCTCGGCGGTGTGTCCGTCGCAGCTCGCTCGGATGACATGTGCTCGTACCTTGCCGAGACGTTCCGGCCGTTACGGAGTTCCGGGCACGCTGCGAGAACCGGGTTGCGACAGCGGCCCGCGCATCGGCCGGTCGAAATAACGGAACTCAGTCACGGGATCGAAGATCTTCGAGTTGAGCCCCTGCGGGGCGTAGCTCACGATGAGCGACACCCTGTTCTCGGTGAAGATGTCGGTGTCGAAGTTGCCCGTGCTGTGGGTGCGCCTCGCGACCAATGCCGCCTGCAGCGAGGGGCCGAGTTGGTGCGTGAGACCCACCGTCCCCAGCAGGCGATCGTTATGCACGTCCGTGTTCAGGTACTCCTGGTGCTGCCAGCCGGCCTCCACAGCCAGCGTCCACAGCGGCGACAGCCGGTAATCAACGCCAAGCCCCCCCCCGTACACCCGGCGATCGAGCTGGACATTCTGCCGATAGCGCTCCTGGCTCCAGTTCGCACGCAACTGGGCCACCCCCCGCGCCCTGCTCGTCAGCAACATGAGATCGCCCGCATCGGTGGTGAACGGCTCCGAGATCGCCTGCACGTTGAGAGAACCGCCCGGATTCGCACCCTGACGTATGTCGTTGCGCAGCGTATCGCCGGCATCGGAGTAGCCGTGACTGTACTCGGCGTTGAGGGTCGTGCGTGAGGAGATGCGCCGCTGCAGCGCGAGGCTGGCATGTGGGACTGTGCGGCGCTGGTCCGCCGCGCCTACCTTGATGCCGTCGACCCCGCCCTCGAGCTCAAGAAAGCTGCGCAACGTCTCGCCGCTGAAGCGCAGGAAGAAGGCGTCGCGGTCGATCCGCGGGTACAGATCCTTGAGACGATACTCGATGCGCTGATAGCTGTAATTGGCCGAGATCTGCGAGTACTCGCCCAGCAGATGGGCGAGTCCGAGGCGTCCGCTGTAACGGTCGTCGTCGAAATTCGAACGTTGGTAGGTGAGGTGGCCGTAGCGCGCCTGCAAGTCCAGTTGGTTCCTGGCGGGCAGCGGCAGCAGCAGATCCGGGCCCACCGAGGCGAAATTCACGTTCTGGCGATCGGCGTTGGCGAGGGCGTCGAATACCTGCGTGGAGATCTGCCCGAGGTTGTCTTCCGCTGTCAGCCACAATCGCTCGGGCATCGCGGTGATCGTCACGAGGGCGTTGGCTGCGGGTAACAGCTGACTCGCAAACGGACCTTTGACGTAGTCGCGGTACAGGAGCGAGACGTCGGCATTGGTGCTGACAGTCCCGCCGCGCCGTACGCGCAGCCCCGCCAACGCGTCGATGGCGGTCGCGCTACTCGTGGCCGAGTGCGCGTAGTCGGGATTGTCGGAATAGACGCCCGCTACGCTCCCATATGGCGTGACTTCGCCACCGGCCGCGAATACTGCGTCGGCGGCGACAGCGATAAGCAGGAGACACACAGCCCAGGCGCCGCGCGTCATTCGATTATTTTCACGCCTGCAACACTCGGTCATGTTTACTTTCGATAGGCTTCGTAGCCGTAGTAAGCCTGCCGCTCCGAGGCCAGCAGCGGATCCCAGTCGTTCAGCACCAGGCCGACCGGCACTGATTCCTTGATGCGCCTGATGGCGTCCCGGACCGAGTCCTGGAGCGTCTTGCCGGCGCGCACCACGAGCAACACCTGCCCGGCGGAGTCCGCCAGCATTGGAGTGTCGCTCGAGAGCAGCAGGGGCGCGGTGTCCACGATCGCGACGTGGGCGCTCAGGGCCGAGTTCATCGCGGCGAACAGCGGCCCTACTCGTCCGAACGAGAACAGGTCGCTCGCGCCGGCGAACGGCAGTCCGGCGGGCAGGACCCGCAACCGCTGGATGCTCGTGCGCAGCGCGTAGTCCATGAAGTTGCGATCCGGGTGTCGCAGCAGCTCGAGCAGCCCCTGAACGCCATCCAGATCGAGCGCCAAAGTCAGCGAGCGGCGCACTGTGTCGGCATCGACCAGCAGCACGTCGTGAACGCCTTCCGAGGCTATGCTGAGGGCGAGGTTGAGAGCGGTGTAGGTCTTGCCCTCCCCTGCGAGGGCGCTGGTCACTACGGCAACCGGCCCTACGGCGCGCGCCTCCGGGGTGGTTTTCGCCCGAGTCGCGGCGATTACCTCGCGGCGGATGACCCGGTAGTCCTCCTGCTGGCGGCCCACGAAAGCCGCGTGCGCGTACAAACCGCGCTCGGCGAGATGGGCGGCGTCGATTTCCACGACCGGTCCGGTATTCTGCGGCCAGACGATGGGCGAGGGCAGGCTCGCAGTTACGACCGCGGCGGCTGACTCCGCGGCGACTCTCGCGTCGGTCCTCGCAGGGCGCGAGTGCATGGCGCGCGGGGTCTGATGGGCGGCACGGTTCCCCTTCAAACGCTCCATCGCGGCCTGGATGATACTCACGCTCCCTCCAACCCGATTGCGGCGCGCAGCAGACGTGAAACCGGGTAACTGACGAGCCCGGTAGTCACGATGACCACGACCAGCACGATCGTCGCCACAGCGAAGTTGACGGCCTCTCGGCGCTCTTCGCCCAGCGCCGCAGGAGCACGCGAACGGCTGACGACACCGATGACTGGCAGTCCGGTCGCCGCCGCCAGCGCATTCCTTGACACGAACACCGGCCGTGTCTGAGAGCGCAGGAACGCCACGCCGGCGCCGGCAAACAAGGCGGCGGCCAACGTGGCTAGCAGAAACAACGGTCGGTTCGGGCTGATCGGACGCAGCGGCGCCCGCGGCTGCTCGAGGATTCTGAAGCGACGGTCCTCGCTCCGGTCCGCTTCGTTCGAGAGACGCGCGCTCCCCAGCCTCTGCAACAGAGCTTCGTATTGGGTCTTGGTGACGCCGTAATCGCGATTGAGCCGCGCGAGCTCCGCCTCGATTTCGGGGCCCGTCGTGACCAGCCGCTGCAGTTCCGCGACGCGCGCTGCCGACTGTGACTCCTGCGCTTGCAGCGCCGCCATCTGCACGTCGGCCGTGTTGAGCCCGATCTGCAGGTTCTGCACTACCGGATCCACCGGCACCATAGAGCCTTCCGCGACCGTGCCGTTGGTGGAGCGCACTCCGCCCAGCTCGGCGCGGCGCTGCTCCTCGAGGCGCTTGATGGTGTCCTTCGCCGCGATCACTTCGGGATGGCGATCGGTGAACTTGAGCAGCAACTCATCGAGTTGCCGCTTGCTGTCGCGAATGCGGGCATCGAGCGCGGTCGCGGCCTGTATCTCCTGGGCGCTCGGCGGCGACTTCAACAGCGTCCGGCCGCTCTCGTCGCCCGAGATCTTGCGTCTGAGCTCATCGCGCTGGCGGACCGCGACGGCGAGATCGGAATGGATCTTCTGCAGGTTGGCGACCTCTGCCTGTAGGCGGACGAAATAGTCACCGCGCTGATCAGGCATCAGTCCGACATGCTTCTTCTTAAA
>Ga0137399_10001130_pt1 | contig 11872 bp, 9 predicted proteins | sample czorhiz316metaG_FD_104810 | JGI IMG/M metagenome (GOLD analysis project Ga0137399, IMG submission 104810) | Vadose zone soil microbial communities from Angelo Coast Range Reserve, California, USA - czorhiz3.16 metaG | ecosystem: Environmental > Terrestrial > Soil > Vadose zone | place: USA...
CGAGGTCAGCGACAGGAAACTGCCTTGACCCAGCAGGCCGCGCCGGTTCGGATCGGTGACTGTGACTCGACGGAATCGCGAACCGTAAACGCCCTTGATACCGTAGTGCCGCGCGAGCCGTTCGTTGACGAACGTGTAGTTGGCGCGCAACAGATCCAGCACGCTGCGATCCTCGCTCATCACGTGCAGGAAGAACAATTCGGTCTCCTTCTGCATCGCCGTCGCGCGCCGCGCGTAGAACTGCGCGAGCATCTTGTACGGCTCGAGCGCGTCGGGTTGCTGATGCCGCGCGGCCAGCAGCGTCTCTTCGGCGGCGTCGACGAACCCGCGATCCTCCTGCAGCTTTGCGAGCCGGAAGATCGGCTCGAGCTCGTTCGGCTGCAGCGCGATCAGCTCGCGGAGGATCGGCTCCATCTGGTCAACCTGATTCAGATGCTTCGCATCGTAGAGCGACGCCATCTTGTCGAGCGCGCGGACTTTCTCGTCGGTGCTGGCGGTGAGGTTCACCGCTTTCCGGTAGTGCTGAGCCGCCTCCTCGAAGCCGCGGATCCTCTGGGTGCTGCCCTTCGGCGCCGCCTCGGCCAGCCGGAACTGTTCGTCGCCCAGGCAAAGCTCGGTGCATTGCGGAATTCCGGCCAGGGACCAGATCACGAGCAGGCTTGCGAGCATGGCGCCTCCTGAAGGATCTTAGACACCGGAGATCCCCTTATGACCCCTGAGCATCGACACACGCCCGAAGAAGAGCGAAAGATTCGCGAAGCGGCGCTTGACGAAACGCTCGCCGGGACGTTTCCCGCGAGCGATCCACCGTCCACCATCCCGAATCCCGACGAAGACGACCTGCTGGAGGAAATTGCGGAGACGGACGAACCAGGATCATAGCGAACGATGCGCGCGAGCTGTGGTTCCGTGATCATCCCGATGTCGCCCGTGCGACGAAGATCAATTCACCGGGATAGATCGAACCGTACGGACTCTTGTCGTAGTCGGCGTAGACCTGCTCGACCTCGAAGCCGGATCGTGCGAGCAGATGTTCGGTCTCGAATCGAAAGAAGTAGCGCATCGAGAAGGCATGCACCAGACGTTCTTGGCGACCATCCGGGTGCGTGACGTAATAAATCAGCTCGAAGTCGTTCACCTGCGTGAATCGATTGGTCGCGACGGTCTTTTGGCGACGCACGACGCGGCGGCCGTCCGGCATCGAGAACTCGGCTTCTTCTCCGTGTTCCTGGCCAACAGGCCCGTTGACCAGCGCATCGAGGGCGGGATTGAAGATGTCGAGAATCAGCCGGCCGCCATCCACGAGGTGCCGGCGAATCGCGGCCAAACACGCGAGCTGATCCTCCACCGTCAACAGATGCTGGAACGGACGAAACGGAATCGTGGCGAGCGTGAAGCGTCCATCGATGTCGAAGTGTCTCATGTCGGCCTGCACGAGCCGCACTCTCGACTGAACCGCCCCGGGTTCGCGTCCAAGCCGCTCGCGACAGACGCTCAGCATGTTCGACGACGAGTCGACGCCGACGATTTCGACCCCGGCGCGCGCGATCGGAATCAGGACCCGGCCGGTGCCGCACCCCAACTCCACGACCGGGCTTCCGGCGTTCACCGCTTCGTTGAGGAAGAATGCGACATCAGGCCTGCTTCGATACGGCCCCACATGGTCGTACAGCTCCGCAACGAACGCGTATTCGTCATACCCGCTGGCGACTCTCATGAGTCGATCACTATAGCCTTGGCGGAGGCGGTCAGGCCTGCCAGCGGCCGCCGGGCAGCTCTCCACCCCAACGCGGCTGCCGCGTTGGGGACCCCGGCGAAGGGCTGCGCTAGCGCATGCGCCCGAGCAAGCGCACGCTGAGTTCTGCCTTCGCCCTCAGCAATCAGCAATCACATCCGCAATCCGCAATCAAAACGTCACCCGCAAGGCGAAGCTGACCACGCGCTCCCTGTCGGCGATCGTTGTCGTGATCTGGCCGAAGCGGGCGTTCCCAAACTCGCCGTTCGGGTTCTCGAAATGTGCCCGGTTCGTCACATTGAACGCGTCGATCCGGAACTCGGCGCGCGCGTCGCCCTTCAAGGAGAACCACTTGGCGACGCTCGCGTCGAGGTTCACGTACTTCGGACCGTCGAGCAACCCGTTGCGCGACACGTTGCCGAAGGTGTTGTCGGGCGGCGCCGAAAAGACGGACGGGTCGAACCACTGGTTTCCGGCGCCGATGCCGCCAAGCACCTTCGGTGTTCCGCTGGCGTCCGGCCGCTGCGTATTACCGGGCGCGCGCAGCGTCGCCGCGTTCGTCGTGAAGTTGATCGGAATGCCCGACTGGGCCGTGAAGATGCCGCTCGCCTGCCAGTCGCCCAGGACCCAGCTCAAAGGACCCGATCGCAGCCAGCGCCCCTGTTTGCCGACCGGAATCATGTACACGAAGCTCTGGACGTAGCTGTGCAACCGATCGTACTCCGCGCGGCCGCGGCTGAGCGAGATGTCGGCCGGTGTCGTGATGCCGCCGTTGCTGTCGCCCTGCCAGGAGTTGATCGACCGTCCGAGTGTGTAGGACGTGGTGAGGAGGAAGCCATTCGAGAAGCGTTTGTCCAGCTTCGTCTGCAGCGAGTGATAGGTCGTGTTGGATCGCATCCACCCGGTCGTCTCGGCGGTGCGCCCGAACGGCGCGAACTGTGGCCGGCCGGCGTTATCGGCTCCGAGCACCAACCCCGCATTCAGATTGATCGTGTTCACGATGTCGCCGCGGTTGCCGACGTAGGCGGCCTCGGCGGTCAGGCCGTGGCCCAGCTCGCGCTGATACGCGGCGTTCCACGACTGCAGGTTGCCTTCGTGGAGGTCGGCGGGGATGGCGAAATAGCGCTGCGCGCGCAGCAGCGACGTGTCGGCCGGAATCACGCCGTTCGACGGAATGTTGGCGAGAATCGGCGCAGGAAACCCGTCGGCCATATGGACCGCGGTCGAGGCAAACGAGTTCGGCGTGTTGAACTGGTTGTTCTGCTTGACCGGGTAGTTGAACGCGTACGAGTTGTCCGGGAACGGAATCGTGCTGACGCCGTAGCCGCCGCGCACGACCGATGTTTCGGTGATGCGGTACGAAATGCCGGTCCGCGGCGCGAAGTTCCTGTAGTAGGAGCGAACGCCAATATTCTCGGGATTGTCGCCGTAGCCGGCGATACGAAGTGAGTTCGTCGCCGGATCGTAGTTCGACAACCCGCCCTTGCCTGCGAGGCCGACGAGCGGCGTGTAGTACTCGTGACGCAGCCCGAGATCGATAGTGATCTTGGACGTGGCGTGCCATTTGTCGTGGATGTAGCTGAACACCGCCCAGTGCCGCGTGCCGGGGTCGATGACCGTGAGATCGCGACCGACCTGGCTCGGCGCGTCCAGGAGAAAGCTCGCGAACGCGTTCGCAATGCCGCGCTGCGCCGCCTGATCGGCGGGGATCGATGTTTGCGGCGCGCTGAACTGGAACTGGCCGCGCGGGCCGCCGCTGTCCTGCACCTGCAGCAGGAAGTCGCGGTTGTGCCGGAGGTTGCCGCCCCACTTGACGGTGTGATTGCCGATGACTTTGGTGAGCACGGACGAAACCTCCGTCGTGCGCTCGGATCGATCCCACGGCAGGCTGGCCGAGAACCCAATCAGTTGGTTGTTGAAGCCCTGATTGATCTGGATCGACGTGATGCCGCTCGAGAAATCATCGACGTTGGCGCCGCGAATGCCGAACTCGTCGGAGGTCTTGAGACCCTGGCCTTCGCTCACCGCTTTGTTGTGGTAGTAGCTGAGGCCGCCGCGGATTTCCTGCACGAGCGTGTTGCTCCACGTCCGCGTCCACGTGCCGCCGGTGCTGATCGTGACGTTCGTACCGGTGCCGGCGAAGTCGCGGCCACCGCCGCCGTAGATGCCGAAAATGCCGGGATCGGCGATCTTCGGACGCTGATAGCTGAAGCGCCCCGAGATGGCGTTGCGGTCGCCTACTTGCTGATTGATCTTCGTGTCGAACGCTTGTGTGGTCTTCTGCCTCTGGTACGGGAGCTCGAAGTTGATCTGACCGAATGCCGCGCCTGCGACGGTCGGCGCCGGGACGATGGTCAGCAGCTTCCTGGCAAGCGGGCTGATCATCTCGGCCGGAATCCTGTTGCCGGGGAACGGCTGGCGCCCGGTCCCATCGGCATTGCCGGTGAGCGGATTGTAGATGGTCGTCGCGGCGCTGCTGAAATCGCCATTCCGCCACTCCATCGGCGGAATCACCGATCGCTGCACGCGTCCGGCGTTGTTCAGCGCGTACTGGTAGTCGCCGAAGAAGAAGAGCTTGTTGCGCTGGATCGGGCCGCCCAGCGTGAGGGCGGAGCTCACGATCTTGGTTGGTGCCTTCGAGCGTGAAAAGAAATTCGTCGAGACCGTCGCGTCAGTGTTCCCACTGACAAAGGCGCTCCCCTTGAATTGATTCGTGCCCGACTTGAGCGTCACCGACGTCACTGCACCGCCGGCCCGGCCGAACTCTGCGTCGTAGTTGCTCGTGGTGACGCTGACCGTCTCGATCGCGTCCGCCGATGGGATGAGGACGGTGAGGAGTCCGGTCTTGTGATTGTTGTCGATGCCCTCGATGAGGACGTTGTTCGCCAGTCGCGACTGCCCGTTCACTTCGGTCGAGAGACTGTCCTGGGAATTGAAGAATTCCGAGTGCACGCGGTGCGGTCGCGTCGCGCCGGGCACGGTGACGAGCGCGCCCTGAAAGTTGCGGTTGAAGCCGAGCGGCACTTCCTGGAGCAGCTTGCTCTCGATGAGGCGGCCCGTATCAGTCCGGTCCGTCTGCAGCAACGGCGACTGACCGACGACGGTGACCGTCTCGGCCAGCGCGCCGACCTCGAGCTTCAAATCCGCACGCATCGTCGTGTTGACCTGGACCTCGGCCTTGTCCCGAACCGCCTTCTTGAAGCCGGTCAGCTCCGCCTCGATGCGGTACACGCCGTCCTTGAGGCTCGAAAACACGTAAAACCCGTTTTCGTTCGTAGTCGTGGAAGCGCTGATGTTCGTGTTCACTTCGGTGATCGTCACCGTCGCGCCGGGGATGGCGAGCCCTGCCGAATCGGTGACGTTGCCGACGAGCGATCCTGTGACCGCTTGCGCGTGAAGCGCGGCCGGTACGAGCGCGGCGACGACGAGAGCGACCACGAGACGGCGCATCGGAATCCTCCTGATGAACGAACAAGCTGTCAAAGCGGCGCGCGTAAAATGCCACACTTTATCGATTACATCAACGCATTCTGGGGGGTGTTCGCGGCTCGGCCGGAGCACACGACGGAGAATTGGATCTCAGTTGAAGATGTCGTGAAGGGACGTTGGCGGCCCTGAAAGGGCCGCCCTACGACTGAGTCTCTCGTTAAAGCGAGCCGACCGACTCTGCCTTCTGCAGCAGCTTCTTCATGCCGGCCATGCTCTGGCGGGTGGATTCTTCGGGCGTCGCCGCGCCATGCCAATGCGTTTCGAGCGACAGCGGGCCGGTGTAGCCGTCCTTCTTCAATGCGCGGAACTGACCGACCCAGTCGATGATGCCGGTGCCCATCGCGGCCCAGTCGGTCCCGCCTCCCGCTTTCTCGACGACGTCCTTGCAGTGCACGTGACCGATGCGATCCTTCGGCAGCTTCGCGTAGCCGTCGGGATACGCCTTCTCGCCGCGGGCCGTCGCGTTGCCCGGATCCCAGTTCAACATCAGCGAATGGTCGCGTACCGCGTTCAGGAGACGCGCGGCTTCGGCGCCGGTCGCGGTGTTGCAGGCGAACTCGTTCTCCAGCGTGAGCGTTACACCCTTCTTTCCGGCTTTGAGCGCGGCGTCGTGGATGCGATCGTCGATTGCCTTGCGATACGGTTTCTGATCGTCGAGCCGCCAGAAATCGAAGATGCGGATGTTGGGCGTGTTGAACGTCTTCGCGAGATCGATCGCGCGCTCGAGCAGCTCGTCCTGCTGCTTGTACGTGAAGTCGGCGCCGAACTCCGGTTTCTTCGGGCTGTACGGCGACTTGGGTGCGCCGGGCCAGTCGGTCTTGAATACCGGCGACGCCATTTCGGAGACGCGAAGGCCGAATCGATCGAGGACCTTGCGCGCCTCGGCGACGTCGTTCGCGTCCCAGTTCATGATGTTCTTGCCGTGCATCGCGCGGAGCTCGACGTAGCCGAGCCCGAACTCGCGCGACGCAACCTCACAGGCGTGGCCGAAGTCCTGCGAAATCTCATCGGTAAGAACTGAAATGGCCGACGAAGCCGCGAGCACGTTGGCCAGGCGGCCGAATGGCAGAACCGATCCCATGGCCGCGACTCCAAAAGACGTGACGAACTGCCGGCGTGAGGACATGGACCCTCCTCGGAAATCCCGGCCAACGTATCGTTCGGACGCATGACAGGTCAAGGATTTTCGCCTGCGACGTTCATCACGGTGTCAATGACGTTGGCAGCGGTCACACCGCCTTCGTCGTACGTACTCGCGCGACGCGCGACGAGGGTCGATCCCCTCGTCGCGCTTCGACACGACTGATGGACGCTCCCGCGTCGCGTTACCGCGAGATCCGCAGACCGTCCACGACCCGCGTCACGCCCTTGGTTTCTCGAGCCAGGGCGACTGCGCGATCGTGTTCTGCCTGCGAGCCGACGGTGCCGGTCAGCGTGACCGTGGTGCCGTTGGTGGTGACGTCGATCGCGCGCGCCTTGACGAGATCGTCGAGCGCCATCTTCGCCTTGATCTTGCCGGTCAGCTCCGCTTCGCTGACGGTCTCCTTCACCTTCGCGACCGCGAGCGCCGCCTTCTCGCCGATCTCGGCGCCGCGTTCCCGCGCCTTCTCAGTGTCGACGGTTCCGGTCGTCGCGACTGGCGCGGGCGTCGAGGCCGGTTCACTCCTGAATCCTGATCCGGTCCAGTAACCGAACAGGAACATCCCGACGACGGCGATCAACGCGAGCGTGAGCACCGCGCGAATCAGTGATCGCATCCCATCCTCCACATATTGAACCGTGATTAGCGACGATGGCGCTTCGTCTTCTGACGCTTATGGACCTCGTAGGCGGTGCCGGCAGCGCCACCGGCGGCCGCGCCGATGAGCGCGCCCTTCGTGCCGCCGACCAGCGCGCCGACGCCGGCCCCCGCGGCGCTCGATCCGCCGATGACGAGCGCCGACTTTTTCCAGGAGCGGTGTTTGGCGACACGACGCTGCGCGGTCGGCGCGTAGCGCCCCGTGCTGACGCAGCTGACACGGTCGGTGCTGCGGCCGTTGAGGCGGACGTGTCGCACGACCGGCCGTCTGCCTGCGCCGCAGTTCACGACGGCGCGTCCATTGACGGACGTTACGCGATACGGTTGAGCCTCAACGGTATTGGTAAGAAGCGCCGACGACACAGCGAACGTGGCGAAGAGCTTGAATCCCATATCGCTTTCGGTCTTCAAGCAAAATGCCAGCTCACTTTCGCTGTTCAGGTCCAACCGATCGATGGAATGACGCGCCGGGGCGCTCCCGAACGAACGCAGCGCACAAGGCCCGAACGACGTCGATCATCTCCTGGCCACTGAACGGTTTGTGGAAGACGGCGGCCGCGTCGAAGCCGGCCGCGTCGCGTGCCGACATGACGATGACGGGAATGTCGGCGAGGTCCGGGTCGCGGCGCTGCTCGGCGCGAAACGCCCAACCGTCCATAATCGGCATTCTGAGGTCGAGGAGGATCAGCTTGGCGGGAAATCCCATCCGAAGGAGGGCGAGGGCTTCATACCCATTCGGTGCGGTCGCCGGCGCAAATCCCGCGAGATGGAGCTGCTGCGCCATCATCTCGCGTAACGCGGCATCGTCCTCGACGACCAAGATAGCGTCCGCCATCCTGATGAGCGGAGACTGCAAGCGACCGCTCCATGCCCACCGCGCGGAATTCGGCCTGATTTTGCACGCGTCCACGCGCACTGGGACGTAAAGGTTACATGCTCGTATGCTTGTCCCGTCGGGCATGCGATTCACGTTTGCGATTCTCGCGGTCATCCTCTCCTACATCTGGTTCTTCCAGCCGCGGTGGCCGTCATCGTTGGTCGGGGTGCCGGTCGTGGCGGTCCTGGTCCTTGGCGTATGGAAGGCGGCGCTGACGGGCGAATGGGGAGTGAAAGTCAACGCTCTGATACCCGGCTTCCGCGCGACGGCGATTTTCACCGCGCCAATCGTCGCGCTCATTGTTGCCGGCGGCGGGGCGGTTGGGACCCTGCATGAGCGCCCTGACTTTCTCGCCAACCTCCTCGTCCTGATTGTCTGGGGCGGCGGTCAGCAATGGATTCTGCAGACGGTGTTTCTCCGTGAGGCTCAGCGCGCGACGTCGCGCCGCGCCGGCATACTCGTCGCCGCGGTGCTGTTCGCCTCGCTGCACCTGCCGAATCCGTTTCTCACGACGATGACGCTCGTCGGCGCGGTCGGCTGGTGCACGATTTACGATCGCTATCCGAACATCATCCCGCTCGCGCTGTCGCACGCGATCGCCACGCTGGCGATTCTGTACTCGTTCGACGACGCGATAACCGGGCGCCTGCGAGTCGGCGTTGCGTATCTCGCCCGCTAGACCTCCATGCTTGAGCGCAGACGCAGAACATGCGTTACCTCACCTCAACTGCCCTAACGAAATTCCGTCAAAAATTTCCAGTCGCGCTCTTGCAAAACTCAACGAGCGGCCTATATTGTCGGGCGCTGGCGCAAACGCCGTCAGTCGGTCAAAGACAGAGAGGGTGAACAACCCATTTTGGTTTGATCGAACAACGGCGGATGCGCCGGTTTCTTGTACGCCGTCTTCACGCCGCTCGCCGCCGTCCTACTTTTCCGAAGAAAACAAATTGCGATCGTGCCCTTGCAGAATTCGAAACGTCGCCTATATTGTCCGTCGCTGGCGCAAACGCCGTTGAACGGTCAAATCCGAATGGGTGAACAACCCAATCTGGTTTGATCGGACAACGGCGGATGCGCCGGTTCTTTCTGTACGCCGACTTCACCCCACTCTCCGCCCGTTCAATTGTTCCCGATAATTTTTTCACGACGACGTAGTGTCCGGCTTTAGCCGGACTTCGGAGGTCCGCCTAAAGGTGGAGGTCCGCAGCGCCCGCTCCAACTTGGTGTCGTGCCCGTAGATATCCTCAGCGAAATGGACGGTGCCATCCTCGGGCATCACGGCTGCCGTGATGTAGTACAGGAGCACCTGAATCGGCCGCGTGAGGTTCACCTGCCGCGGCTGGTCCGCGTTCATCGCCGCGACGATTCGTTCCCGCGTCCACTCCGGCTGCTCCTTGAGAGCCCACTCTGCGAGCGCGACCGGATCTTCGACCCGCACGCAGCCGTGGCTGAAATCGCGTCGAGCCCGTTTGAACAATTCCGGCGAGGGTGTGCCGTGAAGGTAGACGTTGTAGTCGTTGGGAAACACGAACTTGACCAGACCCAGCGCGTTCTTCGGTCCTGGACGCTGCCGGACGCGGAGCTTTCCCTGTCGAAGCTGCGCGAGGGTCTCCGCTGTGACCGGAACTGGCCGCGCGTCGTCGCCCTGGCCCGACACGATCTCCATATCGTGCCGCTCCAGGTAATCCGGATCGCGGTCGAGCGCGGGCAATATCTCGTGGCGCAGGATCGACGGCGGAACGTTCCAGTACGGCCTGAAGATGATGTAACGCATCTCTTCGACGAACACCGGCGTCTGAGTGTTGAGCGCCCGTCCGACAATCGCGCCTGTCTGGAACGATGGTGTGCCGTCCGGCGGAAGCGAATCCCAGGCCCAGAGCCGGAACATCGGGATGTTGACCGCCACGAACCGCTTCTCACCGAGATGCGGCAGCCATCGAAGTCGCTCGAGCGCGAACTCGATCTGGCGGACGCGCCAGGAGAGCGGAACGCGGAGAGCCGCTTGCGTGTCTTTGCTGAGCACGCCGTCGGCTTGGAGGCCATGCCGGATCTGGAAGCGCTTCACCCCTTCGACAAGCGGCCCGTCGTACGTGGAAGACTCTGCGGGCGCAGGCGTCTCCGCAGGCAGATCTCCAAGAGCCATCAGTAAACGATGCAGGGCGCCCAGTCCCGCGTACGGCTGGCCCGGCCGGACCGGCGCGGCGGGAGCGGGCAACGATCCGAGCGTCGGGTCAGCGGCAAGAGACCGGTAACGAGGCAGCGTGCCGCGCAAACGACGATAGAGCGCGAAGGGCGGCGCCAGTTTCGCGGCGGTGTCGATGATTCCGTGGCTGGCAAGTGCCGCGCGGACGAGCGCCGTGTAATCGTGGTCGTCGGCCGGGGCGGCCATCCGGAATCCAATCTCCCGCGGATCGACGCGGCCTGCGTGCAAGTGCCGGAGATACCGCAGGATGCTCACGCTGAGGCCGGTGTCGAACGCGGCCACATCCGGCGCAAGCGGCGTTGGTACCGCTTGCAGCGTCGCCGACAGACGTTCGAGCGGAGCCGCGCTGTAATCAACCGGATCGAGACCGTCATCCGCCGCGCCGCCGAGCAGAGCCAGCGCGTCTCGCGCATCGCGGCTCGGCCGGCCTGAGGCGTCGACCCATAACGGAGCATTCGCCTGAGGCGCGTAGAGCGTCGTCAATTGGTCGCGCTCGCCAGGCGCGAGCGGACCGAACGCAGGATTTCGCCCCTCGGCCAGCATGGCCCGGATGGCGTTCGCGGCGTCGAGCGCGGGGCTCTGAGCCGCAGTCGTTACCGACGGCCGCGCCGAGCCCTCACAGCCGGCCAGCAGGCAGAGCCAAATCGCCCCGGACATCAAACGCCACACTTTGATCTCCCCGTCGCGGGCAGCCGATCGGTTGTTGATAGCACCGAATCGAACGTTTGGGGTCCTCAAACAGGTTCCCTTCCAACGCGGCGCACGGCGTGTAGGCGCGCTCCATTCGTCGCACGCATGAACGAACAGAACTTCGCTCAGGTACGAAAACTCGCGCTCGGGGTTTATCAGAGAAGGATGGAGGGCCGCCCGGAAACGCTTATGACCAAAGACCCATGACAGGCGTCCCTTTCACCAACTCGCGGGGTTGATTGAGGTGATTGCGGATCTCCATGTCCGGGTCGATCCCCAGCGCGAAATAAACGGTCGCCAGCAAGTCCCCCGGATGAACCGGCTTCTCTTTGGGCGAAGAAGCCGTCGCGTCGGATTCACCATATTGCGATCCGCGCGCGATGCCCGCTCCCGCCACAACAGCGCTGTAGCAATACGGCCAGTGGTCGCGGCCGTCGGGAGAGTTGGAGTTGCCCGACGTCGAAACTCCCAACCTCGGACTCCGGCCGAATTCGCCCACTGCGACGACGAGAGTCTCCTTCAACATGCCGCGCTCGTCCATGTCTTCGAGCAGCGCCGAAAGGCCGCGGTCCAGCTTGGGACAGTGCAGATTCTTCAGAGGCCGGAAGTTCGCCGCGTGCGTATCCCAGGCACTGATCTCCGGATCTCCGTTGGCCACTGAAGGCCAGTTCACCTGGACGAACTTCGTGCCCGCCTCGATCAACCGCCGCGCCATGAGCAGGCTCTGCCCAAACGTGTGCATCCCGTACCGCTCGCGCATTTGCGGCGACTCTTTGTCCAGGTCCATGGCGTCGCGCGCCTTGCCCGAGAGCACGAGATCGTAGGCCTTCCCGTAGTATTCGTCGACGGCGTAGTCGTTCAAGGCTTTCTGCAAGTCGGGCATCGAACCGTTGACGCCTTTCAGCAGCTCGAATCGGTCCTTCAGGCGTTCCGGCGGGATGTCCTTTCGCAGCGACAGATCCTCCAGCTTCACCGGTTTGGCCGGGTCCTGATACATGCGATAGGGATCGTAGGCCTTGCCGAGGAATCCGGCGCTGCCGCCCTTGCCGATGATTCCGGACTCCTGCAACGGGCGCGGCA
>Ga0137399_10001131_pt1 | contig 11867 bp, 10 predicted proteins | sample czorhiz316metaG_FD_104810 | JGI IMG/M metagenome (GOLD analysis project Ga0137399, IMG submission 104810) | Vadose zone soil microbial communities from Angelo Coast Range Reserve, California, USA - czorhiz3.16 metaG | ecosystem: Environmental > Terrestrial > Soil > Vadose zone | place: USA...
ACCACGGCAAGCGCCGCGATGGTGAAAGCCATGGCCCGAGATTTATCTGGTTTATCGGCAGGTGGATCGAGAAGTGACATTCAGTAGTCTCCTGCCCCGCGAGCGTCGGAATCGAACTTGCCATTGCGACGGCGCCATCCCAGCGCCTTGCAGCAACAATAAAATCCTAACAGAGTCAGTGCGTCCGAGTAAAAGGCGGCGAATTAGATCAGATGAAGCAGGTCAGCGTTCGAAAGACCGGCCGACCGAGCGACTTTATTGAAGCGGACTCACGTGTCGAGGGCGCCACCGGAGCCGGCGGGGAGCTCGATCTGGTATTTGGTGCGCGCTTTTTCGGCGTGCTGTTCGAGGGCCAGCTCGATCAGTTTGTCGATGAGTTCGCGGAAGGGGATGCCGCTGGCTTCCCAAAGTTTCGGGTACATGCTGATGGATGTGAAGCCGGGGATGGTGTTCACTTCGTTAAGATAAATCTTGCCACCCTTTTTCTCGAGAAAGAAATCGACTCGGGCCATGCCGCTGAGTTCAAGGGCCCGGAAAGCCTCTACGGCGTATTCCTGGATTTTCTGCACTTGCGCAGGCTTGAGGTTCGCGGGAATCAGGAGCTGCGTGCCTTCCTCGAGATATTTCGCGGCGTAATCGTAAAATTCGCGGTGCGGGACGATTTCGCCTGGGATGGATGCTCGTGGATCGTGATTGCCGAGGACGGAGACTTCGATTTCGCGAGCGGTTACGGATTCCTCGACGAGAATTTTCATCGCGAACTCGCAAGCAAGATTCAGCGCGGGGGCCAGTTCTTCGCGTGAGTGGACCTTGGTCATGCCGACCGAAGAGCCGAGCGTGGCAGGTTTCACAAAAACGGGATAACTGAACTTCAGCTCGACGGCGCCTTGAATTGCCTCGGGGTTGCTTTCCCAATCGTGGCGATGGACGGTGATCCAGGGCACGACGGGAATTTTCGCGACTTGAAGCAAGCGCTTGGCTACGTCTTTGTCCATACCGATGGCGGAGCCGAGGACTCCAGCGCCGACGAAGGGCAGGCCCGCGAGATCGAGCAGACCCTGGATCGTGCCGTCTTCGCCGAAGGTGCCATGCATCACTGGGAAAACAACGTCGATGCGCTGGCCGCCGCCGCTGCCGTCCAATTTCACGAGGGCGGCATCCGTGGGGTCGGCGGTCATCATGACCCGCTGGCCGCCTTTCAAGACTTCCGGCAACATTTTTTGCGCGCCTACGCCGACGAGCCAATGGCCTTCTTTGGTGATGCCGATGGGCACTGGTTCATATTTGTCCGGGTCGAGGCCGCGAATCACGGATGCTGCCGAGGCGAGAGAAACCTCATGCTCGCCGGAGCGGCCGCCGAAGAGGATACCAATCCGAAGTCTTTTCTTGTTGTCAGGGGTCACTATTCGATCTCATTCCGCTGGGTAGTGGAGCTGATCCAAGTTATCAGTTATAAGTGAAAAAGGACGATTGTTGGAGTGGTTGTTTCCTACTGCGTTCTGAACTGTCAACGCTGGGCGCTTGGGATCAGAGAGAGAATTCTCCCTCCATGATTTCGACGGCGTGACCGCCGACGCGGACCTCTACAATCTTTTCACCTTGCTTGTTGGCGCGAACGAAGATATGGCTCGGACGTTTGATCTCGACGCCCTGTTGGATGTGGACGGTTTGACCCGGCTGGGCGATCCCGTAACGGACCATCCACGCGACGGTGCAGCCGGCAGCCGAGCCAGTGGCAGGGTCTTCTCCTCCAGTTGAAAACATGCCCCTGGAGCGCAGGCCCACCTCGGATTCCTGAGTTTCGCGAGTCACATAATAGAAATCGGTCAGCACGTGCTCTCGGTCGAAATAAGCACGAATTCTTTGGAAATCGGGCCGGAGCGACTGCAGCGTGCTGAGTCGCTTTAGGGGCACGACGGCGAACGGCAGACCCGTAGAGATAGTTTGGATAGGACCTTCTTCGCTGATGTCCGCGGGCTTCACTCCGACAAGAGCGGCTACAGTTGCGCGGTCATGAGTCGGGCCGAAGACGGGGTCAATCTGATGCATTTCCCCGAACACTCTTCCGGAAACATCGTTGCAAAAGGTCACCGGGATTCTACCGACTTGTAGGTCGAGAGCAATGTCCTGAATCGTGCCATCCCCAGCGTCAGATTTCTTGCTCTGTGCGAGCTGGCGGCTGAGCAAAACCATGGCGGTGCCAAGCGTGGGATGGCCGCCGAAGGGAATCTCTTGCTCGGAAATAAAGATGCGCACTTTCACGCCGTGCTCTTTCTCGACGGCTGGATCGCGGGGGAAAACAAACGTGGTTTCCTGAAGATTGGTTTCGCGGGCGATGTCTTGCATCTCCGAGTCGCTCAAACCGCGCGCATCGGTAAAGACGGCGAGAGCGTTGCCTTGGAGGCGGTGAGCAGAGAAAACATCAATTTGGACGACGTGAAAACGGCGCGAGCGTTGCTGCGGAACCGGGTCACGGGAATGGCCGGAAGTTCTTGTGAAGGCGGCGGCCAGGCTAGAAGCGCCGATCTGCAAGAAGTCACGACGAGTGGGTGTCATGGTAGGGGACCTCCCTAGGCGCGCACTCTATCACGAGCCAGTGGGGCACGAAGGCTCGACTACAGGATTTTCTGGCCGAGGCCGGAGAGGACTAGTTCGACGCCGAGCAGAGCGGTGCGGTTGTGTTCGTCGAGAATGGGATTGATCTCGACGACTTCGAGGGAAACCATGGACTCGGTGTCGGCGATCATTTCCATGGCGAGATGGGCTTCGCGGTAGGTGACGCCGCCACGCACGGGAGTGCCAACGCCGGGCGCGTCGGCGGGGTCAACGAAGTCCATATCGAGGCTGACGGCGATGCCGGCAGTGTCATCCATGGCGTACTTGAGGGCGTCGGACATAACTTCGCGCATGCCGCGCTCGTCAATATCGCGCATGGTAAAGACGTGGATGCCGGATTTCTTCACGATTTTGCGTTCCTGGGCGTCGAGATCGCGGGCGCCGACGATGACGATGTTGCCAGGCTCGGCTTTGGGCTTGAAGCCGAGGAGATCGACGAGCTCGGGCGCTCCGTAACCCATAATGGCTGCCAGCGGCATGCCGTGAACGTTGCCGGATGGGGAGGACTCGGGAGTATTCATGTCGCCGTGCGCGTCGAGCCAGAGGTAGCCAATCTGTTTTTTATCTTTGCGGAAATAATTGGCGACGCCGGCGGCTACACCAGCGGCGATGGAATGGTCACCGCCGAGAACGACCGGGAGAAAACCTTCACATAAGGATTTTTCAGCAGCGGCGGCGACGTCGGCGCAGGTCTCGGCAATCTCCTGCAAATATTTAGCGCGCTTTTCGCCGACGGGCATTTCTTCGGGTTGCTTGACGGAGAGATTGCCGATGTCTTCGACCTGCAGGCCCAGCTTCTTGATACTGGATTGCAGGCCCGCTCCACGCAGCGCAGAGGGACCCATGTCGACGCCGCGGCGGCTTTGGCCGAGGTCCATGGGGACGCCGATGATGCGAACTTTTTGGGCCATGTTGGTGACTCCGTAACTCCCGCGTCGTGACTGGTGACTCGTCGAAAAAACCGAGCCGGTGGCGCGGCGGCAGCTCTGCCACAAAATTCGGGCCAGTCTTTATCTCAACAAAATTGCGGGAACAGCGGGAAAAGTGCTGAACTACCCCTTCCTAAGGATACACGCGATAAATCATGCGAGGGAAGGGAATCACCTCGCGAATGTGTTCGGCGCCGCAAATCCAGGCGACGGTGCGCTCGAGGCCCATGCCGAAGCCGGAATGAGGCACGCTACCGTAGCGCCGCAGATCGAGATACCACTGGAAGGCCTCTTCGGGCAGGTTGTGTTCGCGGAGGCGCTTCACCAGCAAGTCATAATCGTGGATACGCTGGCTGCCGCCGATGATTTCGCCGTAGCCTTCGGGAGCGATCATGTCAAAAGCGAGTGCGAGTTCGGGGCGCTGGGCGTCTGGCTGCATATAGAAGGCTTTAATCGAAGTGGGATAGTGATGGATCAGCACGGGCCGGTCGAAGGAGCCGGAGATGATGGTTTCTTCGTCGCCGCCGAAGTCGTCACCGAATTTGGCGGGATTGCCGTTCTTGTTGAGCACGGCGACAGCGTCTTCATAGCTGATGCGGGGGAACGGGGGCTTGACGTTTTCGAGCTTCGTAGTGTCGCGCTTCAGTGTTTCGAGCTCGCGCGGTTTGTTCTTGAGGACACCATGCACGATGGCGCTGACGAGACCCTCGCTGAGCGCCATGATTTCCTCGAACTCGACGTAGGCGGCTTCCGGCTCGAGCATCCAGAACTCCGTGAGATGACGGCGCGTCTTCGATTTTTCGGCGCGAAACGTGGGGCCGAAGGTGTAGACCTTGCCGAGGGCCATGGCGATAGCTTCGGCGTAGAGCTGGCCGCTTTGTGTGAGGTAAGCTTTCTGGTCGTCGATGTAATTCACTTCGAAGAGTGTGGAAGTTCCTTCACAGGCGGCGGGTGTGAACATGGGTGCGTCCGTGAGCGTGTAGCCCTGGCCGTCCATGAATTCGCGCGCGGCACGGATGGCTTCAGCGCGAATGCGGAGAATAGCAGCCTGGCGGGGCGTTCGAATCCACAGATGGCGCCGATCGAGCAGGAAATCGACGCCATGCTCTTTAAGCTGGATGGGGAAGGGCGTGCTTTCCGGAACTTTCTGGACGATTTGGATCTTGGTGACGCCGATTTCGTAACCGCCGGGAGCGCGTTTTTCCGCACGGATTTTGCCGGTGACGATGACGCTGGATTCCTGAGTGAGGCCTTTTAGCGATTCGAACGCTTCGGGATTCTCCTTCAGCGCGCATACGCCCTGGATAATGCCCGTGCCATCGCGGAGAATCGGGAAGAGCAACTTGCCCGACTCGCGAAGATTGTAGAGCCAGCCCTTGAGTGTGACTTCCTGGCCGTCGTACCTGCCTGCCTGTTCGATGCTGATCGTCGTCATCCGGCCCGTTTCATTCGCGACGCTCACTTTGCGGAGTTCCATGCCTTTTCAAAACGATCCAGGGACTTGCAGGCGGCCGCGAGTTGCTCGGCGGCGCTTGGCGCTTCGGGGCCGGTCTTTTCCTTCAATTCCAGGACCAGAGGCAGGTTCGGCTCCGCGGCAGTCTTCAGGAGCTTGATGGCGGCGGGCCAATCGATGGTGCCGTCGTAGGGAGGAATGTGCTCGTCCTTCTCGCCGCGATTGTCGTGGAGGTGGACGGAGGAAACCAGATCGCGCAGAGGCGAGAAGCTTTTTTCTAGGCGCTCGTCATCCGGGAAGTCAGAGAGATTAGCGTGGCCGATATCAAAATTGAAGCGGATGCCGGAGAGACGGGTTTCGTCTACGAAGGCACGGAGATAACTGGGATCGCCCATTTCGCTCATGGTGTTCTCGACGCAAATGGTGACGCCTGCGTGGTGCGCATGCAGGATCAGATGCTCAAGCGAGCTGAAAGCAGCATCGCGCTTGCGAGGATCGGCGGTTTCTCTCGCGCCGCCCATGTGAAGGATGAGGCGCGCGTAGGGCAAGTCGTCGGCGACGTCGATGACGCGCTTCAATTCGTCCATGGCTTCGATGCGGCGGACGCGCTCGACCTCGCAGATGGAAAGAGGAGTGCCACTCTCCCGCATGGCGCTCATGTCGCGGCTCGTCGGCGCGTGCAGCGAGATAAGCTTCAGACCATGTTGCTCGAGGGCGGAAGCCATGGCCTGAATTTCCGGTTTAGTCGAATATTCGAAATGACTGCGGGTGCAGAAAATCTCGAGGCCAGCAAATCCGGCCTCAGAAATTTGTCCGAGCAGCTCGGGCGTCAGCTTTCGCGATACAAATAAATAGGTAGACAGTAGTTTCTGCATGTTTCGTTCGAGTTCCCCGAAGTGCTTAACCACAATGCAAGCGGTACGCTCCCACGCGCTGGTGACAATTCAGCAATCCCTCTTAGTATCCCACGGCTGCGCCGTCGTGGCGCGGATCGGCCGCCCCCAACCGATCACCAGTTGCCGGGTCGATGGCGATGGCGTTGACCAGCCCGATATGTCCGACGCGGCGAGTGGCATGGCCGCGAGCGTTCAGCGCACTCTCCAGGCTGTCAGGAAAAGCGCTTTCCATCAAAATGCGATCAGGGACCCACTGGTGATGAAAACGCGCCGCATTGATGGCCGCTTGCGGTTCCATGCCTAGGAGCATCCAGTTCAGGACACTAAGGAGCGTAGCCGAAATAATCGTGGGACCGCCAGGAGAGCCGGTCACGAAGCTGAGTTTGCCGTCGCGGAGGAGAATGGTCGGCGTCATGGAGCTGAGCGGACGATGGCCGGGCGCAATGGCATTGGCCTCGGATTGCACCAGTCCGAAGAGCGCATTGGGCACGCCGGGCTGCGTGGTGAAATCGTCCATCTCGTCGTTCAGGAGAAAGCCAGCGGAAGAGGTGACGTGCGAACCATAGCTGTCGTTGAGCGTGTACGTACTGGCGACGGCGTTGCCGGCGGCATCGACAACAGAAAAATGCGTAGTGTGCGGACCCTCGCCAAGGCTGACGAGAGTTTCCGGGGAAGACGCATTGCTTGCGGCCACGCCGCAGGTATGAGGATTCCCGGCTTTAATGACTTTGCTCGATGATGCGCGCTGCGGATCGACGGTGGTGAAAACTTCCTTGGCGTAGCAGGGATCGGTGAGGCCGGCCACGGGAACGTTCGAATAGTCAGGATCGGCGAGATACGCGGCGCGGTCGGCAAAGACGCGGCGCATCACTTCAGCAACCATGTGGACGCTTTCGACGTCGTCCCAGCCCTTCAGCGGAACGGTCTGCAGCATGTTCAGTGCTTCGATGATGGCGACACCACCTGAGCTCGGCGGAGGAGAAGTCAGAACCTCCCAGGCATGACCGCTGTTTTCGTACTTCGCACGCAAAACCTCGCGGACTTTCGGCTGGTACTTTGCGAGGTCGTCGAGAGTGATGAGGCCGCCGAGCCGCGACATGTCATCCACGATCGCGCGAGCGGTCTCGCCGCTATAGAACTCCGCCGCACCGTTCCTGGCGATGCGCTTGAGAGTAGCAGCGAGTTCCGGCTGACGCAGCGTATCCCCCGGCTGAAACATCTTGCCGTCGTTCAAAAAGATCCGGCGGCTGAAGGCGAAGCGCTGGAGAGCAGGGCGCTCCGCTTCAAATTCGTGGGCAAGCCTTTTACTCACTGGGAAGCCGTTCTCGGCAAGGCGAATCGCCGGAGCCATAACGTCGGCCAGCTTCATGGAGCCATAGGATTTCAGCGCGAGGGCGAGGCCGGCGACAGTTCCGGGTACAGCGATCGAACGATAGCCAATGACAGAGGCTTCTTCATCGAGCTTGCCGTCTTTGCCGATGTACATGTCGCGAGTGGTTTTCCCAGGGGCCACTTCGCGGTAATCCAGGAAGGTGGTCTTGCCGCTGGCAAGGCGGATCAGCATGAATCCGCCGCCGCCGATGTTGCCCGCCGCGGGTTCGACGACGGCGAGCGCGAAGGCCACGGCGACGGCCGCGTCAACGGCGTTGCCGCCTCGCTTCAGGATTTCGACTCCAGCCTCCGAGCCGAGTTCTTCGTCAGTAGCGACCATGCCGTGGCTGGCGCGAACTGCCTGAGAAGGCCAACCTTGGGCGTCGTGCTGACGGTCGCGCAATTCCGCCGCAGCCCGGCCGCGAACCAGCGGCGGAGCCAAGCCAACGATGAAAACACAAAGACAAACCGTATTTTGTATTCTCATGACGGTCCAAAGACACTAAGGGATTCGCGAGGTAGCGTCAAGACGGGGCAAATAGGATGCTGAAGCCAATTGACGAATGCTAATCTTCCAGGAATTCGACTGTTGCCGGGACAGGCAGCAGATCGGCTTTCGTGCCGCGCTTGATCAGTTCTTTGACAGCTTGCTTGCCTTTTTCACCGTAGCCGAGCGTCCATTTGTTCACGTACATTCCGACAAACTTGTCGGCCAGTTCGGTATCCATTTCACGCGCGAACTGCATGGCGTAGTTCAAGGCTTCTTCGCGGTGCTCGAGTCCGTAGGAAACGCTGTCGCGGATCGTCTTGGCGATTTGCCGGCCGACGTGCGGCCCAAGCGCGCGGCGCACGGCGTTCCCGCCCAACGGGAGAGGCAAACCAGTGAGTTCCTGCCACCAGACACCGAGGTCGAGCACCTTGTGCAACCCCATCTGAGGAAAGAAGAGCTGCCCTTCGTGAATGAGGAGGCCAACCTTGACTAAGTCTTTCTGCACGGCGTCGATGATTTTGTCGAAGGGCATCACCACGGGCTCGAAATTCGGCTCGTAAAGTTTGAGCGCGAGATAGGCCGAGGTCTTGAGTCCCGGGACGGCGATGCGCTTACCTGCAAGCTCGGCCGGCTTCAGGGACTTGGTGGAAACAACTATGGGGCCATAGCCCTCGCCGAAACTGGCGCCGCAATCGAGCAGGATGTATTTATCACGCAAAGCGGGATAGGCGGCAAAGCTGATGGCAGTGACGTCGTACTTTTCCGTGAGGGCGGCCTCGTTCAGCGATTGGATGTCCGACAGAATGTGCGTGTACTTATAACCTGGCGTGGTTAGCTTATGAGTAGCAAGGGCATAAAACATGAAGGCATCGTCGGAATCCGGTGAATGCGCCAGCTTGATCTCGACCGGCTCTTTCTCGGTTTTCGAGGCTGTTTGTTGACCAGACATGGGCTCGTCCGTTTCCTTTTTGCAGTGTGGCCCCTGCAAGGCCGGGTCGTTGTTGCGCCGGCCTCGAAGCAGTTGCCTCGCCCTGGCTTTGGTTCTTCCCAGAGAGACTTTCCCAGAAAGGAGAGGGTCTATCGGAGACGAACGAAGGAAAACGTGCGCATCGCAGGAGCTTGCGTGGCGCCAGGCCGGGCGATTTCTTGCAAAGGAAAGCCTAGCATATTGAGGTCTGGCGAACAATTGTGAGGAGCGCAAGCCGTACGCGGCAGCGCGAGTAACTTTCGTTGAAACTACGCGTTCGGCATGTTGAGAAATGCCGTTAGCTAACGACGTATCTTGATAGCAGTGAAGTCGCGAACACTACAGCGAAGAAACCATGCGGGCGATGGCGTCGTCGAAGGAGACGTGTCCATCAAGGTAAGGTTGCCAGAATCTCTGCAATAATTTGAAATAGTCGTTCCAGCCACGCTGGTACAGGCCTTCGCGCAGGGCATAAGGAGTGTAGCCACCGCCGGGGACGGTGCCGTCCTGGTCGCCGGCCGTTGCACCGGAGGACCCGAGCACTGGCCGCAGCACCTCACCGGTGGTATAGAAGACCAAAGCGTGCCAGAGGTCGCGAGGGATAGCTTTATCGCGCTGGCGGCACTCGCGGATGATAGCGGCCTGCACAGGCTCTGCGATACCGTGCGAACCTTCGTGGAAGAGGACTTCGAGAGCTGCCGCGCCCTGATTACGTGAATCCAGGCTGGAGATGGTGACGCGCAGGGGATCGGCGGTCGTATAAGCACCGCTCCAATTAGCGTAGCCGGCGAGATCGACGCGGATTTTTTCGCGCGGCCAACGCGTTTGATAGACGTCCGCAAGCCGTTCCGAGAGGCCCACACCTTGTTCGCGCACGAGCGGGGCGACGCGCATGATCCAGCGGCGGTTGGCCCGATCGTGCTCCGGCCAAAGATGCGCGCGGTAAACGGGCGCAGCGGCCTCCAGGACTTGTGTCAGCTTTGCTGGTAAGCCCGCGTCGCAGAATTTTCGCTTCCTGCCGGAGAGCTCGTCACAATCCTCGAAATCGCCAAGCTGATCTTTCAACTGGATGAGCTCCGTGGAAAAGAGCAGGTCTTTGGCGGCGTAGTTCGCGACATAGTAGGCGACGGCATCGTCCCAGATGCGCTGTTCCGCGGAGGTGAGGGCCGGTTTCGCATCCGGCGTGGTGTTCAGAGTTGGTCCTGAAGTCTTCGCGCTCTTGTCCGGCTGCCCGGCGGCGTTTCGCAACTTGGCTTCGTGATAAAGTGTGTGATGAAGGTTGATCCAGAAGCCGCTGTGAAGCTCGAAGACGGGAAGAGGCCCATAGGTGAAGTTGCCTTGCGGCCGGGCATTGGCCGGAACCGTAGCGAGCAGAGAGAGAGTTAGGAGAAGAAGACGGAATCGCGCTGGCGCTTTGCGGGGCATAGTGAATCGCACGATAGTAGCGCCAAGTTTCGCCGCGCACAAATCCCTGGGAAGCGCGGCGGGCCCTCTTCATCCGTTAAGGGGGACTCACGACACGGAGTTTTACTCGAGCTTGGGGTCTGTTTCGCTGCCGACGGCGCCACGCCGGTCAGCGGCGTGAAGTCCGCCACTCGAATCGCGAAAGAAAGAACGACGTCCGGTACGCCCATACTGCAGTGGAGTTGCCGCCACTTCGTACTTTGCGGGTGCGCCAAGCGTGCTCGCGCCGAGAATGACGTAGCGAATGGTATAGCCATTTTTCATTCCGTTCGCGAGATCGGAATCGACGAGCCCGGCAGACTCCCCATTCGCCGCGCCGTGGAGGGGCGGCCCCAGATTCGCCAAAGATTCGGGGAGGTGCAAATACTTGTTGCGATAGGCCTCGACGGCGCCGGCGACCTTGGTCAGGGCTTCGACAGCGTTTTTTTCCGTGGAGTCAATTTCTGCGGAATCCCATTCCACTTCCAGGGCGGGAAGATCCAGGAGAAGCAAGCCCAGCGACAGTAGCTTCCAATCCCCATCCTCGCGTACCAGGCCCATGGTGATCTGGCGCACGCTTGCGCCAGTCGTATCGGTGGCATCGCGCAGCTCCATGGGAAGAAACGCAATATTTTCGCGGAGTTCAGCACCGCCGATCTGCATTTCCGTGGTGACGTCGGGAGTCTGGCAGCGAAGAATGGGGCGGCCGGCGGGATTCGCCGATGCCGTCGGTTTGCCCGGCTCATTTAGGAGCACGAAACGCTTCATCAACGAGACGCGAGCCTGCGGCGTCATGCGGGTAAACGCCTCCCTGTTGCGCGCTGTGAGAAAGCGAACAAACTCGGCTTGATTTTGGGAGCAGGCCGCGGAGAGCACGGCTTTCAGCGCGGCGCTGGGTCCGCCACTCGTTGCCACTTCGCCCGGCGCGCTCGCGAAGCTTCCGCCGGGCTTCGAGCTTGACTCTTGCGCTCTGCCGCTTGTTGCCGCGAGCAGAATGCCGCAACTCAGAAAAAAGACTTGTCCGCGGACAACGAATTTGCGTGATTTCACGTCAGTCCTTTGCCACGCTCAATATCGCCGCCAGATTCTGCGTGAAGCTCGATCGGGGCAGAACTTCATCGCATCCCGCGGCCTGCGCCTGAGCAGCGAGATCTCTCTGCACGTGCGAGAGGAAACCGACCACGCGGACATCCTTTTGCGTCTGTCGCAATTTTTCAATCGCGGCGATGGGCTGGCTACGCGCGTTCAAGTCCACGATCACGAGTTTTGGCTCGCTCGCCAGTAATCCCATCAGTGCCTCGGCGTTCGTTGCTACTTTTACTTCTACGCCGAGCTGCTTGGCGGTTTCCGCCAGCTTCATCTGGAAGAACAAATCATCCATCAGCGCCACGACTTTTCCCATCTGGATTCGCCTCGTGTAGACTACCTTTCGACTATTTCTTTCTTATTATGCGCCCGTTCTTCCCAACGGCGCCTGCTCCTCGGTATGATGCAACTTCGCAACCAATCGATGAGCGCTCATCCCGAAGACGCCCGCCTTGCCGCTTCCGGACCGCGCGAGGTTACTCTCTATACGCGTCCCGGATGCCACCTCTGCGACGAAGCCAAGTCTGCCATCGCGCCGCTCTTGCAGGAATTCGGCGCCGAACTCCGAGAGGTCAATATAGATGCCGATCCCGTACTAAAGGAGCGCTACGGCTGG
>Ga0137399_10001133_pt1 | contig 11856 bp, 9 predicted proteins | sample czorhiz316metaG_FD_104810 | JGI IMG/M metagenome (GOLD analysis project Ga0137399, IMG submission 104810) | Vadose zone soil microbial communities from Angelo Coast Range Reserve, California, USA - czorhiz3.16 metaG | ecosystem: Environmental > Terrestrial > Soil > Vadose zone | place: USA...
CCTCACCGCCGTCCTCAAAGAGCCGCCCGGCCGCGACAAGCAGGAAGTCTATCGGAGAGTCAAACAGGTGTATGAGAGCCGCTTCGGCCTCACACTCGGTCCACCGCTTGGGTTTGACGACACTTTCGCGATCGTGATTCGCGGCGAAGACGCACGAAAGCTAAATCTTCACACGATCTCGCAGGCAGCTGTCTATACGCCGAAGTGGCGGGCCGGATTCGGTTACGAATTCATGGAGCGGCCCGATGGATACAAAGGCCTGGTCGCAACCTACGGTCTGCGATTCGCGGAAGCGCCGCGCATCATGGACCTCGGGCTGATCACACGCGCCCTCAAAGAGCATCAGGTTGACTTGATCGCCGGCAACAACACCGATGGCCTGATCCCGGCCCTCGACCTTTTCGTTCTCGAAGACGACCGCCACTACTTCCCGCCTTATGAAGGCGTCGCGATCATTCGACAGGAACTGTTGAAGCTTCATCCCGAAGTCGGAGTCGCTTTGAACGCGCTAGCGGGCGCGATGTCCGATCAAGATGTACGGCGGTTGAATTACGCCGTCGATGGCGAACACAAAGACGTAGCAGTTGTCGTTCGCGACTTCTTGAGGGAACGCAAGTTGATCAACTGATGTTTGCTGAAGCCACCGTTGACGTCGGCTGGATCGGATCAACCTACTCTTCTACCGCCTGCGCGTTCAACTCCTGCGCCGGTTCTCCGCCGGCCATGCCCTGGGCGACAATCAACCGTCTCGCTTCGATTCGCAATTCTGGCAACTGACGTCCGAACCAGATAGCGCCGATTATGCAGGCCACCCCTCCAATTGCAATCGTGGCGGGGGCACCCAGACGATGGGCGAGCGCTCCACCCAGGAGTGCGCCGAATGGAGCCATTCCCATGAACATCATCGAGTAAACCGCCATCACTCGGCCGCGAAGACGGTCGGGGACCATAGTCTGGATCAGCGTATTCGAACAGGCCATCTGCAACATCATCGAGAATCCTGCGGGCAGGAGAAGTGCCACTGACAGCCAGAAATAACGCGAATAAGAGAACAGAATGAGGCTCACACCAAAGCTCGCGCAAGTCATCGCGACCCACCGACCGAGTCCCCTAACGCCCGTCTTGGAGGCCAGAGTGAGCGCTCCCATCAGCGCGCCCACTCCAGTGGCGCCCATCAGGATACCGAGTCCACGCGCACCACCATGCAAGATTTGGTCGGCGAAAACCGGCATCAACACGGTGTAGGGCATGCCCACCAGGCTTACCAAACCAATCAGGAGCAACAATGCTCGAATCACCTTGGTACCATTGACCCAGCGAAATCCTTCGGCGATGTCCGTGAGCGGCGAATTCTTGCTGACGCGCCGCTCGCATTGCACATTCATCAGCAATAGGCCCACGATCACCGCGATGTAGCTTATGGCATTTGCGGCAAAGCACCATCCTTCACCGATCTTCGCCACCAGGATTCCCGCTACCGCCGGGCCAGCGACCCGCGCGCCGTTGAAAATTGAGGAATTCAGAGCGATGGCGTTCATCAGGTCTTCTTTGCCGACCATGTCGATGAGAAAAGACTGTCGTCCAGGGATGTCGAAGGCATTCACCACGCCCAGCAATGCCGCCAGAACAAAAATGTGCGGAACCTGGACGCGGTGACTCAGTGTCAGCCAGGCCAGAATCGCTGCCAGAAGCATCGATGCGGTTTGCGTTGCAATGATCAGACGATGCCGGTTGACTCGGTCAGCAGTGGCGCCTCCGAGCGGCGCAAGCAGAAAAACCGGGATCTGGCTGGCGAAACCAACCGCTCCCAGAAGGAATGAGGACTTCGTAATGCTGTACACGAGCCACGCTTGCGCGACACTCTGCATCCAAGTGCCGGTCAGGGAGATGATTTGTCCACCAAAGAAGAGTTGGAAGTTGCGATGACGCAGGGCGCGCAGCGTAACGGCCCATCGGGAAGTGGGTGAATTAGTTTCTCGGGGCTTTCTTGTGATCGAGTCCTCCGCTTCAGTCACTCTAAAACCTTGGCACAAGTTAAAGATGCGGGCAACTGGCGCCAGGATGCGATTACCGCAGTCCGACCGTAACGGTGTGGGAAGTGAACCAGATTTGCACACCCGCGGTACCGACCGCGAGTGAGTTCATCAATTTGGAACTTCCCGTGGCGCTCGAATCGCGATAGAGTAGTCCTCCGCGGCTCTCTCATGGCCCCGCTCGGGGAAGGATTAATTGTGAGTACAGATCCCGTCCACATTGAGCGTCGTCGTGGCCAGCGCTTCCAGTTTCATCTTCCATTGACAATCCATTTCGACGGAAAAACTGTTCCTGGGTTTACTCAGGATGTGAGCTCTCGCGGACTCTTCCTCTACACCGAAATACAACTGGCGGAGGGTTCAGTGGTGGAATTGACCTTCACCATGCCGTCGGAGATCACTTTGGGGGAGAGCATGCGCGTGCGAGGCCACGGACGGGTGCTGCGCGCCGGTCCTTCGCAGGCTGGTCCCCGAACCGGGGTGGCCGTACAACTGGATTCTTATCAATACCTTCCCTCCCTCGAATGCAAGCAGACAGCACTGTTGGCAAGGACTGCAACCCCCGATGCCAGACAGAGAACTCCGGGCGCGATTTCCCATTGAAGTGCGCACATCCGCGTTTGGCGTGGCTTTTCAAAGTGTGGCACCTGTCTTACAATGTTTTAGACCAGCAGTCGGTTGGAGTTTTGTCCGGTATGGCCTTCCGTGTGCCCCTTCGAGTGCATCCGACGCCTCCCATTGATTACGAAGGTCACTTGGTTGCAGTATAAGAAGTTCCTAGCATGGCCATGAACAGCGAGAATCGATTCATGCACGGAATCGCCGTCGCCATCCTCACCGAGGAGCGCGAACAGTCCGTCGTTCTGAATACACGGGTCGAAACCACTCACATGGCCCGGACTGTGTTCAGTCACGTCGGATTTCCGGTCGCTCCCAGCGACGCCGTGCTCCGCCAGGTGCTCGATCAACGGGCCGAAATCGTGCTGGTGGATATTGATCCTCAGAATCCGCAGCGCGCCATTCGCGCCATTGAAATGATTCATGCCGCCGCTGGGGACGTCACGATCTTCGCAATCGGAGAAATGGCCCAACCCGCGAATATCGTCTCTGCGATGCGGGCGGGCGCGCGCGAGTTTCTGGACCGCGGGTCCAATCGCGAGTCGATGATCGAAGCCTTTACCCGATTCACTGCTTCGCTGAGCCGGGCGCAGCGCAGTGCAGGCAAGGCCCGAGTCTTTACTTTTTTAAACGCGAAAGGTGGAGTCGGCGCCACGACGACCGCTGTGAATACGGCTGTCGCACTGGAGCAGGCGCACGGACGCGTGGTGCTCGTGGATTTCGCGCCCATTGGTCATGCGGCGCTGCAGTTGAATTTACGGCCCCAGTTCACCGTCGTCGACGCCCTGCAAAATCTGCATCGGATGGATGTGTCTCTGCTCGAAGGGTTGATGACGCATTATCGCAGCGGACTTCATCTTTTGGCGGGAGCGCAGCAGCCTCACAACACTGTGCCAACCGCGACCGAACTCGCTCGCCTGTTCGACCTGTTGGTAAGCCAGTACAACTTCGTAGTGGTTGATTGCTCCGGCCGCATGGACGCCACGATGCAGATGATTTGCGATCTTTCGAATGCCGTGTTGATGGTCGCGCAGACCGATGTGATTTCGCTCTGGAGCGCCGGCCGCATTCAAACGTTCCTGCAAGAAGGAGCGGGCCGCGACCGGCTTCGGATCGTGCTCAATCGCTACAAGAAGATTCCCGGCTTCACCGAAGAAGACGTAGAAAAGGCCACCAACTGCAAGGTGCTTTGGAAGATTCCCAACAACTTCCAGGTTATCGGCCCTGCCATCGACAAGGGCAATCCGGTCGCGTTACACGACAGTGAAGTAGGCCGGTCCTACCAGGGACTAGCCGCCGAACTCGCTGGAGCATCCTCCGCTGGCAACGACGTTCTCTCGCTGGTCTACCGGCACGATAAAGGCGAAGCAACGAAGCGTCCCGCCAACCGACTGGTCGTCTCTCCGGCACGCGCAGGGCAGTAAATCCATTGCCTAGGTTTAAGAGGTCAGATTGCAGAGGTAACCGCCTCCAATCTTCGCCCGCGTCGCTGGCGCCGTGAGATCTCCACCTCTGCAATCTGACCGCTAACCTCTTTGTTAGAATCAATCCTCACCATGCTGTCCAACTTGCCCGACATCCTGTTCCAGATGATTGCGTTTTTGTTCGCCATCAGCGTGCATGAGTCCGCGCATGCCTGGACTGCATCGCGTTGTGGAGATCAAACCGCACGCATGTTGGGAAGAGTTTCGCTGAATCCGATCAAGCACATCGATCCAATCGGTACAGTCCTTCTGCCGCTGGTGGCCGCGATCAGTCACATCCCAATGCTGGGGTGGGCCAAGCCCACGCCGGTTGACCCGCGGAACTTTCGCCATCCAATGCGCGACGATATTCTGACGTCCGTAGCCGGCCCGGTGAGCAACTTCATTGTCGCCTCGGGCACGGTCGTACTGCTCTGGATCATCTCTTTCAGTTCGGACACGGGCCACACGCTGGTTCGGTCGGTCGCGTCCGGAATCGGAGGGTTTTCGGGATCATTTCTCGATCCTGTCGTTCAGTTCCTTTACGAAATGATGATCATTAATATCGTCTTGGCCGTGTTCAATTTGATTCCAGTTCCTCCGCTCGACGGCAGCCATGTAATTCGACACTTTTTATCGGAGCCCGTACGCCGAGTGTATGACAACATCGGCATCTTCGGACTGCTCGCGCTTGTGTATCTCGGAGGTGGCCTCCTCTCCGCTCTGATCCGGCCATTCATCTTCTTCTACCGTTCGTTGCTGGTGAATTTCTGAATGAGTGATCCATCAAACAAAAAACGCGTGCTGAGTGGAATGCGCTCCACCGGCAAGCTTCATCTTGGTAATTACGTCGGTGCTCTTCAAAACTGGGTCCGCATGCAGGACCAGTACGATTGCTTCTTCTTTATCGCGGACTGGCACGCGCTCACAACCGACTACGCCGATACTTCTCACATTAAAGAGAACTCGGTCGAGGTGCTGCTGGATTGGCTTGCCGCAGGACTCGATCCCGAGAAGTGCGTGATGTTTATCCAGTCCCACATTCCAGCCCATGCGGAGCTGCATTTGCTGTTTTCCATGATCACTCCACTGGGCTGGCTGGAGCGCGTTCCCACATACAAAGAGCAGCGCGACAATATCAAAGACAAAGATCTTGCTACGTATGGATTCCTTGGCTACCCGGTGTTGCAGTCGGCGGACATTCTGCTCTACAAGGGCGATTTTGTGCCGGTGGGAGAGGACCAGGTGGCGCACGTCGAACTGACCCGCGAAATCGCGCGGCGCTTCAACGGATTCTATAAGGGGAAATTTGGGGATGTCTTCCCCGAGCCTCAAGCGCTCCTGACTCCGACACCGAAACTTCCCGGCACCGACGGCCGAAAAATGTCGAAGTCGTACGGGAACACCATCATGCTCACCGATCCCGAACCGGTGGTCCGGCAGAAGCTGAAGACCATGATGACGGATCCGGCACGCGTGCGGCGCACCGATCCCGGCAACCCGGACCTGTGTCCGGTGGGCGACCTGCACAAAATATTCAGCGACCAGGCGACGATGGCCAAGGTCAACGAGGGCTGCCGGTCCGCAGGCATCGGCTGCATCGAGTGCAAGGGTTGGGCAGCCGACGCTCTGGTAAGAGTTCTCAATCCCATGCAGGAGCGGCGAAAAAAATACGAGGACAATCCGCGGCTGGCGTGGGATATTCTTGAAGCTGGCACATCGCGCGCCGCCACCGTTGCGGCCGCAACCATGGACGAGGTGCGGGATTCCATGGGCATGTCGTTGGACTACGAACCGCCGAAAGGCATCGTGAAGTGACAGACGTATCTCAACTCGCAGCCGACAAGACTGACGTGCCCGTTTCAACGCCCGGTGCCGAAACAGGTTCTCCGAAAACCATGCACCGCGAAGAGAACGATTTCCCGTTCGCGGTCGATCTGGACGGAGTCTACGAAGGCCCGCTCGATCTTCTGCTCGACCTGATCCGTAAGCAGGACATCAACATCTACGACATTCCGATCGCGAAGATCACCGCGCAATATCTTGTCTATGTGGAGCGCATCAAGGAGCTCGACGTAAACATCGCTTCGGAATTCATCTACATGGCTGCGGTGCTGATCCACATCAAATCGAAGATGCTGCTGCCCCGCGATCCGCTCGCTCCCGCAGGCGTCGAGGACGACCCCCGCAGCGAATTGGTCAACCGTCTTCTGGAGCACGAGAAATTCAAGTCGGCAGCGCAGATGCTTCACCAGAAGCAGCAGATTGAAGACGCGGTGTTAAGCAATCCGGCGCTCAAGGAGTTCATGGATGCCGAAGGCACCGAACCCGAACTGGCGGCCGACGTCATCGACCTGGTTAAAACCTTCCAGCAGATTCTCGACCGCGCACGCAATCGCCCGATTCTGGAAGTAAATGAAGAGACCGTAACCGTCGGCCAAATGATCCAGTACCTGCATCGGCGGCTTTCTATTGAAGGCCGGCCAGTTCGTCTGAAACAGATGCTGCGGAATGTGCCCTCGCGTCAAGCCCTAGTGTGCATGTTCCTGGCCCTGCTCGAACTAGTGCGCCTGCAGGCAATTCAGGTGCGTCAAGACCACGTGTTCGGCGAAGTGTTGGTGCGCAAGCACTCGCACTTCGATGAAGTCATGACGGAGCAAGCAGCGATCCGGGACGATTGGCGGTAAGAGGTCGTTGGTCGCATCGACCAACGACTAATGACTACTTATGAGCCTTAAAGCACAACTCGAAGCCATCATCTACGCGACCGAAATACCGATCACGTTGGATCACCTCCTCCAACTCGTGAGGGCCGAAGTTCTTGTCGCTGGCGCCGCCGATGAAACTGAAGTCAAGTCGCGCGTCCGCGCCACGTTGGAAGAACTCCTGGCAGACTACTCCGGCGCCGACCACGGTATCGAAATTCGTAACCTTGCCGGCGGATACCGGATGTCCACCAAACCGGAGCACCATGACGCCGTCCGCGCTTTCGCCAAGAGCCTGAAGCCGCCTATTCGCCTCTCGCTTCCCGCGCTCGAAACCCTCGCTGTGATCGCTTACAAGCAACCCGTGACCGTACCGGAGATCAGCGAAATTCGCGGCGTGGATTCGAGTGGCGTCATCGCTACTCTGCTCGACCGCAAGCTCATCACCACAGCGGGCCGCAAAGCCGTGATCGGCCGGCCGATCCTTTACAAGACCAGCCGCGAATTTCTACTACGCTTCGGACTGAAAGACGTTGGCGAACTACCCAGCATGGAAGAGTTCGAAAAACTGCTGTCGGAGTCATTCCAGAGTGATCTGCCGACTGAACCCGGGATCCCGGAAGCGCCGGCGGAAACGTCCGAATCATTCGAAACGGCGGAAGCCAGCCAACGTGAATGAAAGCAACACAATGAAATTGCAACCAACTGATGGGAATTGAACCGATGAACCGCTGATTTCTAGAGCTCTTCCACCTTCTCTTGCAACTCCCGCGCAATTTCTCCCGAATCCCTCTCCGCCGAAAATTGGACTGGCTTGCCGATCCGGACCTGAATCATTCCCGGTGCCGCGAACCTCCTCCCGGTCTTCTTAATATCAAATAGCCCGTCAATTCGAATGGGCACGACAGGAATCCTAAGATTGTTCACAAGCAAGCCAATTCCAGAATGGAAGGGTCGAAGTTTCCCGTCGTCGGTGTGTCGCCCTTCCGGGAAAACGAGTACGCTGTAGCCGTGATCCACCGCTTCTCCGGCATAAGCAAAGCTCTTGCGGAAGCCGGCCTGCCTCGGAAGTGGGAACAGGTTCAGCAAAGCTACGCCGAGCGTCCACTGCACGCGATCATAAATCCGCCGCCACCAGGAACGATCCATGCCGGGGGACCGTAGAGCTTCCAACGCTTCTCCACCGGTGGCCGTCGCCAGCTTGTGCCGAATCCCTGCCGGAAGTGCCGTCTGAATGAAACCCACATCGACATCGCCGATGTGATTCGAGATCACCAGCACCGGCCCGCGCACTCCACGCAGACTCTCCCGACCCAGCACGCGCGGCCACCCCAGCAAGTACACCGCTGGACGCACGAGCAAATAATGCGCTGCCAGGCGCAGCCACGTCGTTGGCCATCGCAAGGCCCATCGGGGATAGTGGAACTCGCGTCGCTTGCCACGCTCTCCTTGCAACAATAGTTCCAGATCGCCCAGCGTCGCAGCACTGGCGAATTTTGTCTCGCTCAGATCGACTTGATAGCGGTCTTCGAGAGCACCCATCAACTCAACGCGTTCCAGAGAACTCAACCCCAGGTCGCTTTCGAGAGTCGCGTCCGGCGCCAGCGTCCGTGATGGACGTCCGGTCACACGCGCGACGAGTTCCGAAAGCGCGCTCGCTGAGCCAGCCACTGCTTTACCCTTCATACTTGCTTCGACCGCATCGCGAATCACATTACGCCTTGGCTTGCCAGTAGAAGTTCGTGGAAAATCTTCCTCCGGCCATACAAACCACGACCGCACGCGCTGATATTCAGCCAGGGGCTCGTTCGCGCGCGCCACGATATCCTTTGCGTCTGCGTTGCGGTCGCGCAGAATCAGCACTGCGCAAGGTTCGGCATTGCCGCCGCGCTCCAGTCCAATAACCGCGCAATCGCGAACTTCTTTCTGTGCTCGCAACGCTACTTCAAGATCCTCGGGATAGACATTCATTCCCGCGGGGGTGACGATTACATCTTTCTTGCGTCCTTTGAAAAGCAAGTTGCCTTCAGAATCGAGCGCGCCCAAATCACCAGTACGATACCAACCTTCTTCTCCGATCACTGGATGAAGTCCCCCGCCACTCCAATATCCGCTGGCCACGCCGCCACCGCGCACGAGGATCTCGCCGTCTTCGGCGAGCTTCATTTCGCGGCCCGGCAAGACTCTACCGATCGAGCCGCGGCTGGTTCGAAAGGGATGATTCAAACTGATCAGCGATGTTGTTTCCGTCAGCCCGTATCCTTGGATCACGGCGTATCCCAGCCGATGCCAGAATTCTTCGGTATCGCGGTCGAGCGCTGCACCCCCGCTGATCATCGCCCAGAACTTCCATCCGAACTGCCGGCGGATGTCACGGAATGTCCACCAGCGGCGCAGGAAGTGTTGGCCCGCGGTTGCGGCGTAGCGCTCGGCGAATTGGTCCCGACGGCCGCGGTCGTCAAGATCGCGCTCGATTTTCTGTTTCAGAGACTCGATCATCCGCGGCACAGCCACCAGTACGGAGACTCGCTCGCTGCGGATGGTGGCGATCACTTCCGTTGGATTGAGAGTGTTTTCAAATGCGACCGTCCCGCCTAGGAGCGGCGGCAGGAAGATTCCGAGGAATTGTCCGAATACATGGCTGAGCGGCAGCAGATTCAGGAAGCGGATCGGATGCACGAAGCGCTCGTACTTTAAGTATCTTCTGATTTCTTTTTCGAGCGGCGCAATATTGGCCAGCACATTGGCGTGACTGAGCACAACTCCTTTTGGCTCGGCTGTCGTCCCTGATGTGAAGACAATCTCCAGCACATCGGAAGGCTGAATCTGCAACGGGTTAAAGGGATCGGACGAATGGAGGGAAATCGCAGATTCCATTCCGCTAGGTTCGATCGAAGGAATCGCGTCGAACAAAGGTCCGCGATCGCGATCACAAAAGACGAGCTTCGTGTTTACCTGAGTACTGATCCGGCGCGCGAACTCTGGGCTCGCACCGTCGTCAATCGGAACGGCGATCACTCCGCATAGAGCGCATCCCCAGAATGCCGCGACCCACTCCGCGCTGTTCTGCGACCACAAGAGGACCGCGTCGCCCTTGGCGATATTTCGAGCCTGCAATTCGCGAGCAAATTGACGTGCGGTCTCGGCCACTCGCCGATAGCTCCAGCGCTCGCGCCGGTATCCACGCGGATACACATAGGCCCTATTGTTTCCAAGTAGCGCAAAATCCTCGAAATAGTCGAGAAGAGAACGACGCTCCATCGCCCCGATAGTAGCGTGTTATGCAGTCTCAGCGGTGGCGTACAGCCGATTCATGTGCTTCGGCCCCTCTAGCGTAAGAAGATTCAGGAAGTCGGTCATATATGCCGTCTGAGGCCGATTGCGTAGCGTGACCGCATACCAGCTTCGGCGAAATCCCGGATTTCCCAACGTCCGGCCGACGATTTTCTGGCTTTGCAGGTGCGGCGAGACCGACCAGCACGCGAGAAACGCCACCCCAGCGCCGGCTGCGACCATCTCGACAATGGCTTCAGTGAGGGGAATCTCCATGACACGACCCAGTTCCACGCCGGCCGGCACCAGAATTTTTTGGATTAGAGTGCTCTCCTGCCGTGGAGGATAGACCAGGAGCGTCTCCCCTGCCAGATCCGACGGTTGGATGCGCCGCCGCGCTGCAAGCCGATGGTCCGGGGACATCACGACCAATAGTTCGTCTTCACACAACGGAGAAAGTTGCAGATTGTTGTGCTCTGGAGGACAGTACATGACCGCAACGTCCAGCTTACCGGCCAGCAACTGCTCCGCCGGATTCTGAGTTGCATCCATGTCAATCGAGATTTCGACTTTGGGAAAGCGAGCGTGAAAGCTGGACAAAACCGGCGGCAGCCAGTGATAGCAGGTGTAGCACTCTGTGCTCAACCGTATGACGCCGTGCGTATCGCCGTTCAATCCCAGAACCTCCAGCTCCGCGGCCTTGAGATCCTGCAAAATGCGGCGTGCTGCCTCGAGCAACTTGGTGCCTGCGGCGGTGAGCGCCATGCGCTTGCCAAGGCGCAAGAATAGCGCGGTCCCCAGCCTTTCTTCGGCGTCCCGCAGTTGATGGCTGAGCGCGGACTGCGAAAGGTGCAGCCGTTTGCCGGCGGCCGTCACGCTCTGCTCTTCCGCGACAGCAGTAAGTAACTTCAGGTGGCGAATTTCCAGGTTCACATCCATGAGCTATGACCAGCTTTCATCGGTGCGATGAAATCAAACCACGGTTCCGCTGAGTTTCTGCGGCGTCCAATCCCCAAATGCTCTTACTGCATTTGACGGCAAGAAACGGAGTGCGGACTTAAAACATTCGCGTCAAGCTTGCCACCAGTGAAACCAAGTCGGGAACAGCCTGAGGAGGCAGTATGAAACAGCTGATTGCACGCACCTTGACATCACTTTTGCTAGTTGTTGTGTGGATTGGGACGGTCCAAGCGCAATCCACGCCCTGGGTCATCAAAGTCAAGATTCCGTTTGAATTCAACGTTGGAGAACAGACTTTTCCAGCGGGCGATTACTCCCTAACACAGCCCCTCCAGCACCTTCTCGTGTTGCGAGACGCCCGGGGACAAACCATCGCCTCCGTATTTACCGGAGGGATCGACTCCTTGGCGCCAGTGGCTAGCACAAAACTAAAGTTCGATTCCTTCGGAGGGCGCCACACTCTGACGGAAGTCTGGCAACAACAGAAAACGACGGGCGAACGCATATATCCGGCCAAACAACGGACCAAATTTGCGAAGCGCCGATCAGCCGAAGCGCGCGAGACTGCGGAAGGAAGTCAACCGTAACGAAACAATATCGGACAGGGGAGGGATCGCGTGAGCACTGCAACTACTGTTAGCGCCGCGGCGCAGCCATCGAATGGGCACGTTCAAGAGGTGATTCGCTCGGCGCAGCATGAGCTTGACCAGCTTCTTCGGCAGCGAGCTGACATCATGAAGCGCATTGGCACGGTCAAACAGACTCTGGTGTGTCTGGCGAAAGTCTTTGGCGATGATGTTCTCA